>Ga0315910_10003466_pt1 | contig 13408 bp, 13 predicted proteins | sample EdamamesoilMG_FD_204470 | JGI IMG/M metagenome (GOLD analysis project Ga0315910, IMG submission 204470) | Garden soil microbial communities collected in Santa Monica, California, United States - Edamame soil | ecosystem: Environmental > Terrestrial > Soil > Garden | place: USA: California...
CCTCACTGTTGCACGGATGGCTGGATAATTAATTGCATAAAATCGTGCAATAGTATCAGCAAAATGTTTTGAAACAGGCTCTCTTATTAATTATTAAACTCAAATACATATGAAGTACCTACGATACTGGAATGTTATGTTAATCTGCACGTTGTTGGTTGCCGCCAATTCCTGTGACGAAGATGACGATGATAATAATGGAAGCGATTCGATAGATCTCGAACAGGTAGCAGACGGATTCAGTTCACCGGTAACGTTGGCTCAAGCCCCGGGTGATGACAGCCGGCTTTTTGTTGTGGATCAAACCGGGCAGATCTACATTATAAAGGATGGATCGAAATTGTCAGCGCCATTTCTGGATGTAGCGAATGAAATCATTCTGGAAGGATCACCGGATGAACGGGGCCTTCTCGGGCTCGCTTTTCATCCCAACTACGCAACCAACGGACGCTTCTATATTTACTACGGTGGCCCGTTGCGTGGAGGAGCACCTTCGGGTTGGAATCATACCAACTATGTTGCCGAATACACCGTGTCTGAGAATCCGGATATAGCAAATGAAAACGGTAGAGTTGTTCTGGCCATGGATCATCCACAAGCTAACCACAATGGAGGTACGCTGGCTTTTGGCAATGACGGATACCTCTACATTTCGGTGGGTGACGGAGGCGGTGGTGATGACAATGCCACGGGTCACGTAGACGATTGGTATGAGGCCAATACGGGTGGCAATGGTCAGGATATCACACAAAATCTTTTGGGTAGCATTTTACGAATTGATGTAAATACGGAAGAAGGTTACGATATACCATCGGACAATCCCTTTGTTGGGGAAGAAGGCCTGGATGAAATCTATGCCTATGGATTGAGAAACCCATATCGCTTTTCTTTCGCCCCCGACAACTCATTGATACTTGCGGATGCCGGTCAGGAATTGTACGAAGAGATTGATGTGGTAGTGAAAGGAGGAAACTATGGCTGGAATGTAAAAGAGGGCCGGCATTGTTTTGATACCAGTAATCCCGAAGAAGCAGGTTCCGATTGCCCTGATGAAGATGAAGACGGAAATAACCTTATTGACCCGGTAATTGAATTTAAAAACTCTAAAAGTTTTAACGATGGGCTGGGTAATGTATCCGTAGGCGGTTATGTGTACGATGGTGATGACGTTCCTTCACTGGATGGAAAATATATCTTTGGTGTACTCTCACAGGATCCGGATGGAATGGATGGCGCCATTTTCGCAGCGGATCGTACAGGAAATAACTGGGATTATAGAAAAATAGAAGAGACTGATTTCTTTGTACTGGGTTTCGGTCAGGACAATGACGGTGAGGTTTATGTTCTCACCAGTGGATCTGCAGCCAATTCAGGCAAAGTATATCGTATTGCAGATGATGATTCGGATTAATGAATAATACCTGATTATCATTCTTCAAAAAGGATAGGCTCAAATACCTATCCTTTTTGTTTTTTTGACAGCCGCAATCCCAGTGGATGATTTACATTTTGGTGTCAATTGATTAAATTTCCTTAAATAACCCTCACCGATGTACGCAAGAATAGTTTCCATGTTGATGATGGCCGGCATGATGATGACCGGATGCCAGCCGCAGCAAAAAAAAGACTGGTCCATTGCCATTGCTGCCAATAATTCAAAATATGAAAACTGTGCAGTGTTGCTTCAGGATTTATTCATGAAGGAGGGTTTAACGCTGGACATCCAACGGGTTTCGTCCGGGGTGGAGGCAGCACGGCTGGTTGCCGAGGGGAAGGCGGACTTCACCCTTGTTCTTTCGCACTCCGATTTCCTGATACCTAAGCTGGGCGAGTGGGTAAAGGATCTTCGCACGGTTATGCCACTGTTTGAAAATGCAATGTTTGTTTTTCACCGCAGCGATCAACAGCCGGAGTCAATTATCGACCTGACTGAACATTCAAAAATATTTCTTGAAGTACCTGATTCTTTATCCGAGCAATACCTTGGTTTGCAACGCGTATTTGGGATGCTGAATACAACCAACTATGAATTTGTTGCCGATACTGCGCAGGCAACCCTCATGCCGGTGTGGGGAACATTTTCAGGTACCGTGGTTAAGAAGATGCTCGGCAAAAAATGGAAGCTATACTCCATGGAGGAATCCTTTATTGAATATGCACTGATCGTTGAGCCACGTTTTGGAAGATTAACTATTCCGGTTCGTTATGGCGACCGTACCAATGGAATCAGCACCCTGTTGTCAAATGCCTACCTGATTTCAGGCGAAGGCATTGATCGTACCGATCTCTACGATGTAATCAGCATGCTGTATGACAACCGTGTCTACTTCATGTCAAAGGATAAAAGCTACATGGCCATTCGTGAAGATTTTAAAACGAATAATCTCAACTTTCCACTTCATGCGGCAGCCACCAACTACCTCAAACGCAACGAGCCCACGTTCCTGGAGCGTCATGCCGATTATTACGGGCTGCTCATTTCTATTTTTATTTTGCTTTTTGGAATTGGCCAATATGTACGCAATTACATTGCCCGTAAAAAGAAAGATCGTATCGATCTGTACTTTCAGGAATACCTTACCATAAAAGGTGATCCATTGCTCGGTATTGATCAGCGCATCAATCGGCTGGAAGCGCTTCACGCCAAGGCAATCCATCAAATGATCCTGGAGAAACTGGATATATCCGATTTTAGTGTTTTCAGTAAAGCCATCGAATCCGAACGTCTTCTGTTAAGGGGAGTGACTCTCAAAAAAAATGACAAAGACCTCCCCTAAAATTCGGATGTGAGGCTAATCCCGGATTTTTCCGGATTGTAGGTTACTCAAGTAAAGATTAACTTTATCGCGATGACGCCAATCCATAACCACGCGGAATTAGTTAAAGTGCTCGAACAGGCTTCCAAGGCACTTGCATTGCTTCGGATAAGGGATGCATTTTCCGGTGAATATTTCGGAACGATCCAGTTCATTGAAAATGGCCTGTTGGATAAAATTATTGTGGAATCGGCCGATATGAAAAATTATTCAAAAGTATCGTTGGCCGATATTGCACGAATTGATTCCGATGTCTTATTGGAACTGAATGATATTGTAAGTCAGAATTTTGAAGTTGTTGCGCCCATTACCGTGAGCGAAAACCGCTGATCGTTCCCGCCAGCTTTTGCAAAATGGCCCGGTAGTTTTTAACTTAATCGCTCTAATCTAACCGTTTATGTCTTTGGATAATAATTTCACACCTGAGGGATCAGGCACAAAGCAACCTGCCGTCAAATACAAGTTCAAGGAAATGAAAGTCCATTCTTCCGATGAATGGATGGCAGACGGAACAAAAAAATACAGGCAAGTTTACGATCGTCATGAAACCGCCTACATGCGCGTAGAACTTGCTTTCTTCAATAAGCTTTTTGATGAAGAAGAATGGGAGGCAACCGTGACGTTAAAATGTTATGCGGTTAATGGAAGCCATCATCGCGAACTCTGCGCACTTGAACAGAAACGCAAGGTTCTGAAAGACGAAAATATTGTTTACATCCGCGACTCGTGGGGAAACGCTACACCGGGAATATACTGGCAGCGCGGCAACTACATATGGGAGGCGCTGATTGATGGTGTTAAGATAGGCGAAACTAAATTTTATGTGGAAGATGTAGGTATGGCAAAGGAAGGTGAAAACCTTTTCTTTGATGTCGAATACATCAAACTATACGAAGCGGATGTGCAGGGTGCATCACTGGCACAGAAAAAATTCCTGACGCAGTTTAGCCAGAAGGATACCCGCTATGTATGGAGTGAATTCGGTTTCAAAAATAAAACGAACAGTGATTACTATGCTGAAATCATTTACACCTTCGTGAATGATGCCGGTCAGGTAAAAGGAAGAAGTGCTCGCCTGGTCTACGTTCAACCCAACACGGCCGGTCAACTTTATTTAGTTCACCCCGCATGGGGAAGTGATGCGCCCGGCACATGGAAAAATGACAACTATACGCTTGAAATTGTTTTCATGGACAATTTGATCGCAACCGTACCTTTTCGGGTGGGCGATACATTTGAAGAAGGAAATGCTGAAGTGATCACCGATGCTACGAAAATGCAGCAGTCTTCAGCCTTTCAGTCGGGTGGCACCAACAAAACAAACGATGATGTATTATTCGAAGCCCTCGCGGAACTCAATGCGCTCACCGGCCTGGAAAGCATTAAGACCGAAGTAAACGAAATGGTGAAGCTGGTGCGTTTTTACCAGGAATCGGGAAAAGACGTTCTCAATAAATTTTCGCTTCATACCGTGTTCACCGGAAATCCCGGAACAGGAAAAACTACTGTAGCGCGAATACTCTCCCGCATTTATAAAGGCCTTGGCATACTTGAAAAAGGTCATTTGATAGAAGTGGATCGCCAGGCGCTGGTGGCGGGATACGTTGGACAAACCGCGATAAAAACCGGTGATAAAATTAATGAAGCCATGGGAGGAATACTTTTTATTGATGAGGCTTACTCGCTCGCCAACGAAAGTGGATCTCAACACGATTTCGGTGGTGAATCAATACAGGTAATTCTGAAGCGTATGGAAGATCTGCGTGGAAAATTTGGTGTGATCGTAGCCGGATACACGGAGAATATGCAAACCTTCATCGGGTCTAACCCCGGTCTGCGATCACGGTTTGATAAATACTTTTTCTTCGAGGATTACAATGTTGACGATATGAACGCCATTGCATTGACGCTATTCAATCGCGAAGGTGTAAAATTGGATGAAGCAGCCACAGCACACCTGAAGAACTACTTCGCATTCCTTCATGGAAAACGTGACAAGCATTTTGGAAACGCGCGCACTGTCCGGCAGGTCGTAGGCGAAAGTATCAAGAATCAACATTTGCGGCTGGCCTCTATGAAGAAGGAAGACCGTACGCCACAACTTATGGAGACAATAATTTTGGACGATGTGAAAGAGTTTGAGGTTACCGAAGCGGGTACTCCGAGCCGATCCATGGGATTCCGCATTGGCGGAAACTAATTTTTTATTAGCTCTCTGTGAACGTTGTTGTTCAAACACGACACAGAGAGCTGATCTATTTCGGAGTGAAACTATCCTCTTCCTCCGCCTGAGAACGCGAAGTATTTTTGCTTCAATTTGTCATCCCACTCATCGGCATAAATACCTACGCGATTAAATGTACTGGCAATTTCAGAAGCCTCCAGGCCTTGCAATTCGCGGATCGACTTGATGTAGGCTTTCTCTTTAAAAATCGTGAAGGCCACTCCGTATAGCGAATGATTTATTTCGAGCAGTTCCCTGGTGAAGTGATGCTGGTTGTCTTTCGGTACATCACAGATGGGTGCCAATACCTGTAAATAGCCATTCTGTACCAGATTGCCATTGGCATCTTTCTGCTGAAACACATCTACCCAAACGCTGGCTGATCCCAACCGTAAATTCCACTGACCGGCCTGGTCGCCACGTGCCGATGCAGGATCTATTTTGAACGATGTCATTACTTCTTCTACCAGCGCGTAGTAATGTTGAATAGGGTGTTGCATAAAATAAGGGGTTAGGTCTTTACTTGATTTAGAGAAGCAAAATTTAAACGAAATGATGCAGATAAAAAAATGACACGACCAGTCTTAACATACCCCGATCAGGTGATGCTGTCATCAATAAGCTGAGTATGAATTCAGATTCCGGACCTACGCCAGTTGGTTTGCTTTATCGACCACATTCAATCGAAGACCATTCACTTTCAATAATTCGCGAATGGTATTGAGAAGCTCTAACGATGCGTCCACTTCCTCTTTCCGGGTGGCCACACTTTCGATGTTGAACCCAAAAGGAATAGACCTTTCCTGGCAGAATTGTATAAGGTCTTTCGCAATATTCACGGCTATTTCCACGGAACGATTCACCGGACTTGCACTGGCCTTCAACTCTTCTTTGATATCCTCCGGAACATGAATCCCCAACCACTCCATAAACTGAAGGGTTTTAAGGGAACCGCAGATAGTAAGTGTAAAGATTATGGTAGGCAAACCCTGCTTGCGTTTTTCACAGGAGGCCGCCAGGTCTTCCAATGTTTTACGGGTGTAACCAACATTGAAAATACATTGTGTAATAAAGTAGGAAACTCCGCAGTTTACTTTGTCCAGTATCCGCACGTCTTCGTCATTCAATATCGCATGACGTTCGGGGATAGTTACCGCACCGATTACGGAATGATCTTCATGATGTTTGCGCCAGATGGCATACGCTTCCGGAAGACTGGTTTTTACCGGATAGTCCGGTGCAGGAATGCCTACGAAAATAGGATAGAAACCATGCTCTTTCAGGCCCTGAAGCCACGTGGTAAGTTCTGCGGTTGTAAATTTTCCCGCAGGCCGGTAGATTATTTTCGGAAGACTTAATGGTTTTAAATACTCACTTGAATATTCAAACGGGTCTAATGAATTTGAAAACGGGAAAGGCCTTTCCTCACTGGTTCTGGCAGTTTCATCCTGCACATCATAAACAACCAATGCATCGATATCAAGCGAACAAAGTATGTTCAGACTTTTGGCAGATATCTCCAGAAGCTTCTCCGTTGAGGTTTGTGCTTTTGGAGGCGTGATACCGTATAAGAGAATGCCGGATTCCTTTCTTTTAATCTTGTCGAAAAACATGGTTAACGGATCGTGTAAAAGACCCAAAGATAGAAATAATGAAATAGGCTATCAATGCAGTTGACGCAAGAATAAGTTACCGATCATTGGGCTAACACTTAGTAGGGTTAGCGCTATACATATTGTTTCAGGTTATCTGCAAATACCGGCTTTCGTTTTAACACAAGCTTTGTGGTTTTTTCCACGTAAGCCTGTGGTGCATTATCCCAGTCGGCAATCAGCGTTGTGATTTGTTCAGGCTTAAATTTTCCGGTTTGAATCAGCTTCAGTACTTCCGGGATGTCCCTTCGCGGATGCGATACACCCGTATGGAATGTGGCGCTTTTTGTAAACATATCCCATAGAGGAAGGGGGGTGCCTTTCTTAAAATAGAATGCTGTGCTCGTGCAGATCCCGCCACAGGCAAGCATGCGCAGTGCAAAATTCAGTTTGTCAGTATCTCCGCTTGCATCCACCGTAATGGGATAGCCACCGCGTAAGAGCGTGGTGGATAGTTTTTTCAGTGACGTGCCAGCTCCGATTTTTATCGGATTAGCTCCGATCTTTTCCGCCAGTGCAAGACGCTCGTTATTATCATCAACATAATCTACCTGCGATGCATTTAAGGCCACAGCAATAGCAGCCGCATAAAGTCCGATACTTTTAGCCGCCCCGCCCATGATCAACACCGGAGCATTTGGTGTTTTAGCAAGTTGTGGCCCAACCGTGCGGTAGCCATCCGAAATATTATCTGCGAGCGATGCACAATGAAAAGGGTTGACATCGGAGGGTACTTCCACCAGCATACCGTCTGCGAAAGGTACACGCAACATGTCGGTAACCGCTCCCCCCCAGGGCCCGGTACCTTCTCCGAATCCATACGCTGACAACAGCTTGCCATCGCCCGTGTTGGTGCAGTTCGAATAGATACCACTATCACATACCGGGCAGGTACCGCACGAGATTGCCCACGGCACAATAACTACCTGGCCTTTCCTGAATTGATGAACCTCATCTCCGGTCTCTATGATTTCCCCAATGCATTCATGTCCTACACAAAAGGGAGGAGCAAACGGTTTTTTGCCAAATACATCGGTAACTTTTTTATCGAGGAAGTGAATGTTCGCTCCCAGTTGTATGGCCTTGGTAAAATTATGATGTAAAAAAATAATATCGGCATCGCAGCGTGCGGCAACAAACGGACGCACGATCGCCTCCTTTGGATTTTGAATACGCGGTATTTCTTTTTCTATCCAGGCAAGTTTATTCTTCTTCAGAAGGGTTAGTTCTTTAATCATCGGTGAAAGGGTTTGTCACTGTAAGACAATTCATCCGGGTAATTGTGACAGAAATAGCGGATCTTATTTACCGCGCTGCCGCTACCTGAATTTTTCCCCTTCATCTATTCTTCTTAATTTTCAATTCTGTATTCGAAAAGAATTCAGCAGCGTATGATAAAGTCCCGCATCCTTTCCGTAACCCTGCCAGTCGTGGTGCTTCTTGGTGCACTACTAGTCTGGTACCTCGTAGCTTACTTTGATTTGTTCCCGGCCTATGCGCTGCCTTCACCGGGTGCTGTATTTAAAAGTTTCCAGGAAGAGTTGGAAACCGGCCGGCTGGCTAATGACATCGTTGCTTCACTGTGGCGCGTGGCTGTGGGGTTTGTAACTTCAGTGATACTGGGTGTTCCGGTGGGGTTGTGGTTGGGACAGCATCTTCATGCACGTAATGCTTTTGTGCCGATGCTCAACTTCTTTCGTTTTCTTTCACCGCTGGCATGGATACCATTTGCCATACTTTGGTTTCACATCGGTGACAAGCCGGCAGTGTTTTTAATATTCATGGCTACTTTTTTTCCACTCGCCCTGGCCACCATGGCGGCTGTAGCATCTATTCCGACCATTTATTTTCGTGTCGCGAAAGACTATCATTATAAAGGTATTGACTTACTGACGAAAGTAACCTTTCCCGCAGTTCTTCCTCAGATCATAACAGCGTTGCGCGTGAGTTACGGTATTGCGTGGGTGGTAATTGTTGCTGCCGAAATGGTGGGTTGTCAGGATGGATTGGGATATGGAATTTGGGAAGCGCGTAATGGTTTGCGTCTGGACGCTGCTGTATGTTATATGATCGTGATCGGTTTATTAGGGATGGGCATAGACCGGCTGCTTGCTCAATTAACAAAATTGCCGGGAGTACGATGGGGGTATGAACGATAAGTATATGAGCCGTCTTGAACTAAATCATGTTTCACATTCGTATGGCGATGTCTCTGTATTGAAGGATCTTAACCTTTCGGTTAATCCGGGCGAAATCGTTGTACTGGTTGGTCCCTCCGGCTGCGGTAAAACAACTATTCTGAATTTATTATCCGGCCACATTCAGGCCCATTCGGGATCCATAGTGAGAGAAGGTCTTATACGCACCGTTTACCAGCACGATGGACTTTTCCCCTGGCTCACAGTTTCAGAAAATATAGCGATGGGTTTACGGTCAATACCGGATATTGCACTGCGCGATAAAGAACTGGCTGAACTTATTCAGTTAATACACCTCGAAGGATTTGAAAACCATTATCCGCATCAACTGTCGGGGGGAATGCGTCAACGTGTTGAACTCGCGCGTGTGATTGCGGGCGACTCGGATATACTGCTTATGGATGAACCATTCTCTGCACTGGATTATCAGACCCGTCTTCGCATGAGACGCGAGTTGATCCGGCTGCTGGAAAAGAGGCCGCGAACGGTTGTCTTTGTCACACATGATATTGAAGAGGCGACACAACTGGCTGATCGTGTGCTGGTGCTCTCGAAACGGCCGGCAACCATCTGCCGCGAGTTGCACATTGATGCAGCCCGCCCGCGCGGTGTTACCGACAAGGCAGTGATTCATGCTATGGAAGAAGTTCTGAAAGAACTCGGATTGAACACCACGGATACTACGGAGGGATAGTACGCTAAATACACAATTGGATTTGAATTAAGTATATTTGAACCAGTATCATGAAATCAACCGGCATTCGTATTCTTGTAGGTGTAGTTCTCGCAGTAGCTGTGCTTGGCTTGCTGCGATATCGCCCGTGGAAAAGTAATGATGCTACACCGCGCGATGTGATACATGAAGGTTCAAACCGCGAAGCAGAACGGGAACTTACGGTAGGCTTCCTGCCGGTAACCTGCCACCTGACGTGCCCGGTGACCGACTATGCCTCAAAGACAACTCAGACAAAAACGAATTTTAATTCCCGCGTATTCTCCGATTTTCCAACCGTAGTAAGTGCCCTCGAAGCCAAGCAGGTACAAGCTACATTTATGATTGTTCCCCTTGCGATGAAGCTGCGGGAACAGGGTGTGCCGGTTAAGATCTGTTACCTCGGCCATCGCGATGGTTCTGAAATCGTAGTCGGAAAATACAGCAACATCAGAAGCCTCGCTGATCTGAAAGGGAAAAAAGTCGCTATCCCCAGTCCGTTCAGCAACCAGCATTTTGTTATTCACAAACTCATGGAAGATCACAACATGAAACCGGATGACATCACGTTTGTTATTTTACCGCCACCCGACATGCCTACTTCATTGGCCTCCGGAGCAATTGACGGCTATTTTGTTGGCGAACCGTTTTGTGCAAAAGCAGAGCTGGATGGTATCGGACGTGTGTTGTACTATGCACGAGACATATGGCCAAATTTCATTTCTTGTGCGCTGGTTGTACACGAAGACCTTATCGACAGCAATCCAGAAGTAGTACAGGATCTTGTGAGAGGTATTGCGGCATCCGGTGCCTGGGCCGAAACCCATCGTGCAGAGGCTGCCAAATTGGTTTCGCCTTACTATCGGCAAGATGAGAAGGTCCTTAATTATGTTCTCACTTCAGATCCGCATCGGGTGAGCTACATTAACCTGACGCCTACGGATGAAGATCTTCAGCGCATCCAGCAGACGGGATTGAAACTCGGACTACTGAAAAAGGAAATAGCGATGAACGAGTTGATTGATCGCAGGTTTGTACCTGAACAAATAATACCGGCTCCGATCGATGCAGCTGCGATACCAGAACCCAAATAGAATTCTGATCTTATAGTAATTTTATATCTAACCTCTAAATTAAATTAAAATGGCAAAGCAAGGCAGTAACATTGTAGTAAGCAACCAAGGAAAGATCAAAGGTAATCAGGAAGTAATTCTGAAGAACCAGAGCGTGATCAAGAGCAACCAAAAGGTAATCGTTGATAATCAACGAGCGATAAAGGCTAACCAGAATGCAATCCTGGCAAACCAAAAGACCGTTATTAAAAACCAAAGTGCGATTCTGAAAAATCAGAAAACACTGGAAACGATCGTGCGGAATCAGCAAGCGATACTGAAACTTGTGAAGAAGTAATTCACAAAAAATGCTCATACGTAAACAGCTCACTTCACCGTGAGCTGTTTTGTTTCTTAACCGGTTATCTCTTTTGCAATCTAAACTGACTATGAAAATTCTGATTGCCGTTTTGCTTTTTCTGAAATTCATTTCAGTTCAGGCACAAACCCCACCGCAGGGCGAATACCTTGCTTCATTTGATGGTGTAAAAATTTATTTTGAAGTGGCGGGGAGTGGATATCCGGTCGTGCTGGTCCACGGGTTTACCGGCAGTAGCGAATCGTGGAAGAAAGGCGTGTTGTACAACGACTTGCTGGCTTCGGGCTATAAAGTTATTACCGTGGACCTTCGTGGCGGTGGCCGATCAGACAAACCCCATTCGTTAAAATCCTACCAGCATGATGCCGAGGCGAAAGACATCATGCAAGTAGTAAAACATCTCGGTATAAAAAGTTATTTCGCGGTAGGCTATTCAAGAGGTTCGATAATTGTTTCAAGGCTTATTGTAAACGATAGACGTCTTAAGCGAGCGGTGTTGGGAGGAATGGGCGATGACTTCATGGATCCCAACTGGCCGAGGCGCGTACGGTTTTACAAAGCACTCACCGGTGAAGAACCGGCCGAAGACCTGATGCCTATGATCAAACGAATAGAAGAATCCGGCCTGGACAGGATAGCGCTGGCCTGCCAGCAGGGTGCACAACCCTCAACCAGTGCAGTTGAATTTTCAAAAGTGAAGAAGCCCGTGTTGGTAATTTGTGGTGACCAGGATAGCGACAATGGATCAGCTTCAGCACTGGCGAAGTTCATTCCCGGATCTACCTACCTTGTTGTTCCGGGAAATCATGGAAGCGCTTCACGCACGCAGGAATTTTCAAATGGTGTTTTGGCCTTTATTAAGAAATAGGGCCTATGCCGTTTTTAATTCAGTATCTGTTTTTTGTATTGATTCGGACTGACACCTACTTCTTTCTTGAAAAGCCTGGAAAAATAGGGGAGGTTTTCAAACCCCAGCGTATAAGCTATCTCCGAAACATTCTGATCAGCCGTCTTTAACAGATTCTTCGCTTCTGATATCAACGAGATGTGAATCAACTCAAGTGCTGTTTTTCCGGTTTCCTGTTTGAGAAGGTCACTCAGGTATCGTGAAGACATGTTGAGTTCCGATGCAATGAATTTAACGGTAGGAAGCCCTTTGTTTTGCAGATGGCCGCGGTCAAAATACTGTGAAAGTGTTTCATTGAAACGGGTTACCGTTTTTCCCGACAGATCAATACGGTTGATGAACTGCCGCTTGTAGAACCGTTGTGAATATTTCAGTATGGAATCGATGTGCGTGAGAATAATATCCCGGCTGTATTCGTCCTGATTGTTGTTGTATTCAATTTCAAGCTTGCTGAATAAATCCCGTATAATTTGTTCTTCTTTTGGTGAGAGGTGCAAAGCTTCATTCGATTCGTAATCAAAATAGCTGTACTTCTTTATTTGATCGTGAAGCGGATGACCATTCAGCAGGTCTTCGTGAAAGTAAATCATAAAGCCGTTTTCTTCGAGCGATACATTTCGCATTTCGATTACTTGTCGCGGCCGGAAAAAGGACATCGAACCACAATCATGATCATACTTCGTACGGCCATAGAGGATGACACCGGATTTCAATTTCTTGAAGCCGATCATGTAGAAATCGGTGGTGTATTCCATATTCGCCAGCGCGCAGGTTACATTACACCGTACAAGACTCAGCAGGGGATTTTCAGGAGGAGGATACCCGCCCTTCCGGTGCATCTCACTAATGGTTTTAAAATGTGTCATGAGTCAGGTGGCTTAACATGAATTTGTCAGTCATTGGTTATTAGTCATTCGCAAATACACATTCCTGTTGACGAGTGACTAATGACCAATGGCTTTTACTAAACCCTGAAAGTGGCAATTAAATTCTTATCCGTGCGCTTTTTCTGCAACTTCTTTCCATTCTTCCCAGGTTGCCAAGCGGTCTGTATACACTTGTTTTATCCACGGCAACGCTACCTTACCCAAGAACAGGCGCAAGGGAGGGTTAGCAGTCTCCACCAGTTGTACAATTGCATCCGAAGTTGCTTCCGGCTTTCCGAAAATATCACCGGTAAGCGAAGCCTGAAAAGCAGCCTTTACCGTTTCATACTCTTTCATCGGTTGTTGGGCGTGAACTGCAGACACGCCTCCCCAGTCGGTTGAAAAACCATTAGGCTCAACCAGTGTAACGTTTATACCGAATCCAGCTACCTCAGCGGCCAGTGTTTCGCTCAATCCTTCAACGGCCCACTTGGAAGCATTGTACAATCCGAGCACGGGCATAGTAGCCACACCCAAAGCGCTCGATACCTGTATGATATGACCCTTGCCTTGTTCGCGCATTACCGGAATAACGGCCTGTG
>Ga0315910_10003467_pt1 | contig 13407 bp, 9 predicted proteins | sample EdamamesoilMG_FD_204470 | JGI IMG/M metagenome (GOLD analysis project Ga0315910, IMG submission 204470) | Garden soil microbial communities collected in Santa Monica, California, United States - Edamame soil | ecosystem: Environmental > Terrestrial > Soil > Garden | place: USA: California...
CTTCATGTTCCGGGTTGCGCCGTGGAACCGCCGTTTGTCGTTGAAGTTCGTCGTCTCGACGACGAGCGTCGTGCCTTCCCACCACCCGCGCGAGTCGCCGATCCACTGCTCGATGTTCGCCCCGAGATGCGGACGATGATCGAGAGGGATCACGCGCGTGTCGTGCATGCTCTCGACGAGGATCACGACGTAGCCGGGCCCTTGCACGATCTGCTGATAGTTGTTGTAGAACCCGTTCGCATAGAACATCGTGTCGGAGGTGATGCAGCGCTCCTGCAATGCGCGATCCTCCCAAGTGTCCGCGCGAAGTGGGCGCCCGGTGATTCGCTCCGTCGTCAGGTGTGGCGTCTCTTCCCAGCGCGCTCTGCCTTCAGTCGTGTAGGGGATCTTCCCGTCCGGCGGGTCGATCACGAGGGACGTGCTCCGATTTCGGGGCACGCGGCCCTTTTGGGATTCCAGCCAGATCTCGTTGAACTCCCCGCTCGTGGGAATCAAGGTCGCTACATTCTTTAGGGTCGAGGCCAGCGCGTTGTTCTCGGCGTCGGCGGCTTCCTGTTCGGTGAAGGTGGGTTTGTTCGCAAGCGCGGCCGGGCGCTCGAGTGGAACGGGCGTCTGGTTCGACCATACGCCTTGGAGATCGGGGTCACCCCAGGGCGTCGTCTGCGCGAGAGCGCCCGCCGGTGCCAGCACCGCAAGAGTCATCAGGCGGCTAATCGCGCGCATGGTCCCTCCCGCAACGTCCGTCAGTCTAGCGCCGCAGCTACGCGATGTCGTCGGGCGCGCGCGGCGAGCCGGCGATGAAGGTCGTCTATTTGCAGGTAACGCCCACCGCGGTTACTAGCACCCCCGTCCCGCACGCCGCGATGACGCGCATACGAAGTACCTTGAGGAAAGCGTCGGTGTTGCGACCGCGCGCGATCATGACGGTCGTCGGCCGCCCGTTCACTGCCAGCTCGAAGTGGAGGTTCGGCCCGGCCTGGGCGCTCGGTGCGATGACATGCGTGATCTCGTCGAACGACCCCAGAGTCTCGACGTTACGTCGGCGAAGTACCGGAATCCACGTGCGCGCGTTGCGCACGAAGATCACGGCCTCCTCGGCGAGAGCAAGGTAACCGATTGACGCTGGCGATACTTGGCTACGGTCCGCGAGCAACGACATTCCCGAGGCTATTCGGCCGCATGCGATCGCGTCGACTGAGCCGCCAACAGCGGCCTCGACTTTCTGGCGCTCGTCGGCGCTGACGGTCGCAGGAAGACTGCGCAGGCCGTCCGAGCAATCGGCCTCGAGCGAACGAGCGCAGCAGATCGCCGCGAGCCCTAGCGCCAGGTAACGCGCGGCAAGGAGATCAGCGGTCGGTGACGACCGTTCCATACCGCACGCCCTGCGGCACCGGCACGGCTTGGTTCACAGTCGTGCCGCGGTCTCCGGACGTGCGCTCGCTGGCATCCACGGCCACGAACGACGTGTACGCGGACATCAAGCTGTACTCGAGTGCCGTGGCGCGAATCGCTGTCGCATACCCGCCGTCGACGTCACCCGCGCGCGTTTGCTGCCGTACGAGGTCCTCGATGCGCAGTCGCGCCCACAGGCTGCTCAACGCCGGTTGCTGCGCGTCACGCGCAGCGTCGATCGCGAATACCACGGGCTCGGTGCCAAGTCGGCCGTGCACGCGCACGTCCCCGACGTTGCCCCGGAACTTGCCTGTCACTATCACGGGACGACCGGCGAGCAGGTCCGGCAGCCGCGCCGGGTAGACGTCGGTCGCCGCGAACGCGCCCCAGTCGATAGCGACGTCCGTGAGCGCCGGTCGACTGATGCGCTCGAAGTAGTAGTCCATGACCGCGCTCGCCGAGTCGTCCAACGCGAGATACGCGGCCGTCCCGCGGCCCTCGGTCGCGAGCTCGTCGAGCAGATAGCGATTCACGGCATTGCCGACGCCAAAGCTGAAGATGCGCGCATCGCCGATCGTGCGCTGCACTTCGCCCAAGATCTCGGTTTCGTTGCCGATGTAGCCGTCCGTCAGAAACACGACGTAGCGGGTGCGCTCTGCGTCGCGCGGAAAGCCGAGCGCGGCGCGAATGCCGCTCAGCATCTCCGTTCCACCCTCGCCGCCGAGCCGGCGCACGTAGTCGCGTGCGCGCTCGATGTTGTCCCAAGTCGCGGGCAGCGGGCGGCTCGCGAACTGCCGCACCTCGTTCGAGAAGTTCATGATCTGAAACGTGTCGCCGCGCTCGAGCTTGTCGAGCGCGGAGTTGATCGCTGCGCGTGCCTGCGCGATGGGCTCGCCGGCCATCGACCCCGACGTGTCCACCACGAACACCATCTCTACGCTCTGCCGCCGCGAAGCCGTGGGCGCCGCGGGCGGATAGACCAGCAACGTGAAGTAGCCTTGCTGCGTGCGCGCGTCCGTGTAGGTGAGCAGGTTCGATTTGATCGTGTCGCCGGCCACGCGGAACCTCAACACGAAGTCGCGGTTCGGCATCGTGTTGCCGCTGGCCAGCTCCACGTGTGCGCGCGACTCGCCGTCGCGGCGCGTCGCGACTTCGTGGCTCGCTGCGATCTCCTCGATCGCGACGCCGGCGTCCAGCTCCACGCTGATGCCGATGTCGTGCGCCGAGCGCTCACTCGGGCGCAGATACCGCACGGCCGTACCGGTCGCCGGTTCTCGAAATTCCGTGCGCGGGAACGCAGCCACGGGATCGCTCGAGCCCTGTGGGTTGTAGCGCGGGCCGACGACGGTCGGGAACACGAACGCATACCAGCCATCCTCGTAGGCCAGAGTGTTGAAGTAGCGGATGTTCACGTCGATGCGCTTCCCAGGCTCGATGTTCGCCACCTTCTGCTCGAAGATGTTCGGCCGGTGCTGTACGAGCAAGCTCGCGCGGTAACCCTGCGCGCGCGCGTCCTCGTAGATGCGTTGCGCTTCCTCCTTCTCGCGCAAGATGCCGCGAATCTTCCTCTCTCCGATCGTCATGACGAACTCGTTGACGGCCGCCTTCTCCGGCAAGGGAAACAGATACACGGCCTCGATCTTCTCGTCGTACGGGTTTTCGAACTGCTGTGTGACATCCACGGCCGAGACATAACCCGTCACTACGGCGTGCACGTCGGTGTGGCGAAGCGGTAGCGGTACCTGCGTCGTTTCCGCGCCTCGCGAGGGCGCCACGAGCGCGAGCATCGTGCCCGAGCCCGGCGACGAATCGTCGACACTGTCTGCCTCTGCCGCAGCCGTTTGTATGACCCAGATCTCCTCGCCGGGCTGCACCTGCGACAGCAGCTTCGAGCCGCCGGGCGCGCTGCCCTGGAACAGCCGGCCCGCCGGCTGCGCGTTGGCCGGGGCCACCGCGGCTACGGCCGCCTGCCGCTCTCGCACGCTGAAGCGCCCCGAGCTCGTGCTGCTGCCGACGCGACTCCCGGTCACGACGATCTCCTCCGATCCGTCGGAAGATGCGGCGCTCCCTCCTGAAGCCCCGCCCGAAACGGGATAGGGCGCACCGCTGGAGCACGCCACGAGCACGGCGAGTGCGACACCGATCGACAGGGCCGTCAGACCCCGTACTACTCGCGAAGCGACATTGGGGTGAGCCATGGTTATCTCTCCGGTTGAGTTTCGACGGTCAATCGAGCGCCGATAGGACTGCCGTCAGCGGCGCCGGCAGCCACAAGTCGTGCTTCGTAATCGGGTTGCGCGGTGCCCGTCGTGCGCACATGCAGGCGAGCGATGCGAACTCTGCCGCGCGGCAGACGGTCGGCGGCGCTCAAGCTGAAGCTCGCGAGCACGATGCGATCGGTCTGCGCGCGCTCGAGCACCACGCGGTCGTAGAACGGCGGATCGCGAAACGTGGCATCGTCGCCGCGCTCGATACCCACAATCTGCATCGCACCGCCGGTCTCGGTGAGCTCCACCTGCCATGCGGCGACCGGCATGTCGCTCGCGACGTACAGATCCACCGTCGCGAAGCGCCCAGCCCCGGGTTGGGCCGACAACGAGACCACCATGGCAACTGCCAGCGCGGCGAACGCCGCGACGATCACGCGAGCCGCGCGGCTCACGGCAAGCTCCGCGAAGAATCGAGCGCGACGATGCGATACGCGAGCTCTTCGATGCGCGCGTCGCTGATGCCGGCAGCATCACCGCGCGCGGCGCGGTCGCGGGCCAATGCCAGCACGTCGAGAATGTCGACGCGGCCCGAGCCGTCGATGTCGTCTGCGCCGGGCGCGTCGAGCAAGAGTGGCCGCATCAACACGGCCACGAGCAGCAGCGCAGCGGCCGTTCCGAGCGGCAGGGCCCAACGCATCCTGACAGCCGCGCGCCGCGGCCGCGCGTGGAAGAACTCCGTGGCCTGCGCGAGCACAGCACGATCCGTGCGCGGGTCGACGATCGGCTGCGAGCGATCGAGGCGGCGCAGGCGTTCTACGAGCGCGGGCGGCAAGGTCTCGGGCAATTCGGTGGTGGGTTCCATGGCGTTCCTATTTCATTAAGCGCGGCACGCGCGAAAAAGGTTCACGGCTCGAATAAGTCTTTGATTCTGCTGTCCTCGCGGAGCTCTTTGAGTGCGAGGGGCAGGCGCGATTTCACAGTGCCGAGCGGCACTTCGAGCGCGACGGCGATCTCGGCGAGCGACAGGTCGTCCACGAATCGCAGCGTGAGCACCTCGCGCCGCTCCGGCGACAGCGCGTCGAGCGCCGCGTCGATCGGCTCGCCCTCGGCGACGGGCTCGGCGGGCAGCTTGTCGAGGAACTCGTCGCCAGGTCCAGCGAAGCGGCGCGCTTTGCGCGCGGCCGTGATCGCCGCGTTCTTCGCGGCGGGATATAGCAACGTCGGCAAGCGCGCCGTCAGCGTTAGGCCATCACCGGCGGGCGGAAATTTGTTCAAGAGATAGGTGAACGTTTCTTGCAGAGCGTCAAGCGCGAGATCGCGGTCGCGCGTGAAGCGACGCGCCACTCTAAGCACGAAATCGCGGTGCCGACGGTACAGCGTTTCGAACGCGCGCGCGGCTTCGATGGCATCGCCTACGTTGCAGATCGCGACGAGCTCGTCGTCGCTGCGACGATCGATCATGCCGCGATCATGCCACGGGATCAGAATCGGAACGTGTAGCTCACCTTCGCCGTCATGTCCGAGAACGCCGAGTGAAATTCGTTGTCGCGGTCGAGGTCTTCGACGTTGTGATTGATGACGAAGAACACCTCGCGTCCGGCCTCGGGAATCCAGTGCAGGCGCATGTTGATGCCGGCGACCTCGGTGAGCGTGTCGTACTGAATCAGGTTGACCCACGACACCGTCGGTGAGAACGCGAAGTCGAAGCCGGCGCGCACGAGCCGCACCTCGAACGCGCCGTTCGGCACCGGGATCTCGATGTCGCTGTAGTCGTAGCTCAAGCTGCCGCGAAAAAACGCGGACGGGCGCCAAGTGAGCTCGAGGAATCGATCGGAGCGTTTGCCGCCGTAGAACTTGCCGTCGGGGTACTCGACGATGCGCGTAAACACTGCGAGCTTACGGTGGCCGCCGGTCCCGCCCTGGAAGCCGCGGCTGTCGGAGTCGTAGGTGCCGACGGGGATGATGACGCCGGGATAGATCTGGAACGGCTGGATGAGCCGTTCCGTGAAGTCGCTGATCGCGAGCGTCATCGTGTCGTTGGTCCGGTTTGCGAGCGTGAGCGGGCGCAGGAAATACGCCTTCGTCTTGAGCCCGTCGCCGTTCAGGTAATCGATGCGCTGGTAGTCGAGGCCCGCAAGCCACGACTCGAGATTGCCGCCGCTGGGCCGCAGCATGTAGCCGACGTTGACGAACGTATCGCTTACGCCGGCGCTATCGAGAAAGCCGAGCGCTGGATTGAACTGCTCGCCGTAACGTTTGTATTGCAGGATGCCGCGCATGCCCTGCGAGCTCGGAAAGCGCACGCTGGCGCCGTAGGCATCCTGGTCGCCGTCGAAACCGTCGGTGTCGCTTTGCTGGTAGAACACGTCGCCCTCGAGCGCGCGGCTGCCCGGCAGCCGGGAGTTCCGATACTGGAAGTCGACGCCGGCGAGTGAATTGTCGAGCGTCGACGTCGGGCTGCCGTACGTCGTGATGATGCCGACGCTCGACTCGTCGAGCACACCGAGCTTCGCGCGGGCGACGGACAGCGTATCGGCCGGAATCACGCACGAGCGCGCGGTCCCGGTCGGAAGATCGGTGCACTCGGCGCCGACCGGCTCGCGGCCCGGGAGCGCCGTGACGGAGTGGGCGTCCTGGCGGACCGACAAGCCCCCGACTTCCCAGCTGCCGACGCGCCCAGAGAGCTTACCGCCGTACTCGAGGTCTACGACCTGCCCGGTCGTGCTCAACCCGATGCGCCGCGAGAAGAACGGTCGGCCGTTCTGCGACAAGGTGTTGAGCCCCGGTATCGACGACTGGCGCTGACCGCCGATGCCGCCGAACTCGAAGATGTCGGCCTCGCGCAGGAAGAAATCGCGCTTCTCCGGAAAGAAGAGCCCGAGACGCGTGAGGTTGACCTGCCGATCGTCGACCTCCGTCACCGAGAAGTCCGTGTTGATCGTCAGTGAGCCGTTCAACTGCGGCGTGATGCGATACGCCATGTCGAGCGACGGTTTGGTATCGGAGTCGGTCTCGCCCGTCACGAAATTTTTGCGGTCGCTCACGGCGAGCGACGGCACGATCTCGAGCCCGATGCCCTGCTCGAGCCCCTCGAACCCGACGGCGAGCCCAGACACTGCCGGGTTGTAGGCTCGGTTGCGCGAGACCCAAGCGCTGACCTCGTTCTTGCGCACGACGGTGCGCGAGAAATTGAGCCCCCACGTGTCCGTCGTGGGATCGAACGAGATCGACTTGTACGGAATCTCGATCTCGGCCGTCCAGCCGCCTTCGAAACGCCCAGCAGCGGCATCGTAGATGGAGTCCCACTCGCTGTAGAACTCCGTGACGTTGCGATAGAGGCCGTCGGCGCGCACGCCGTTCGGATTGAGGCCGAAGAAATAACCGCTGCGCCGATCGTTGAAAGGATCGATCGTCACGTAAAAGCGGTCGTCCTGGCCCAAGTTGTCGTTCTGGCGCATGTTGCGCGCCGTGATCTCTCCGGGATCGGTGTCGTAGAGGCGCGCCGCGATGTACAGCGCATCGTCGTCGTAGAGAATCAGGATCTCGGTACGCTCGTCGGGCATTGCGTACTCGATGGGCGTGACCTGGTGCAGATCGTCCACGACGGCCGCGTTCGCCCACACTGCATCGCTCAGATCGCCGTCGATGACGGGAGGCGTCGTCGTGCGGACGACGCGCACGCTCTTTTGCCCCGGGTCCACGAGCACTGCGTTGTTCTGTGCCGCCGCACCTGCTGCTACTGCGCAAAGCAGCACTGCGCAGATTCCCTGCTTCGATGCCTTCATCGCTCGGATGACCTCTTGACTCGTCCGTAAGTAACGTCGGACGCGACGCAGGCGAAACCGACGGGTGTGATACCCGCGGGTATCCGTACACGGGCGACTTTCTACCTGTGACTCGTCACCATGGCAACGGTACCGGCACTACCTGGCACGCCCCGTGCTTACGGGTCTGACGGCGCGGCCGGTGCGGCTGGTGCGGCTGCGGCGTTTGCCTGCGAGATGATGTAGGCGCGAATCGCGTCGGCGTCGTCGGCGCTGATCACGGGCGCGAACGATGCCATGCCGTTTTGCGCGAGTTGCCCATCGAGAACGACGGCGGCCCACGCCTCGCTCGTTGCGAGCAGCGCGCTGTAGCGAAGATCCGGCAGGATGCCGAAGTTCGCTGCCTCGGCCCGGCCGTGGCAGCGGCTGCAATAGAAGCCGTATACCGTGCTGCCATGCGCGACCGTTTCCGCGGGCGCAGTCGCCGGCGGCGGTGCGAGCGTGCGCACGGGGGGCGGTGGCGCGGGCGGAAGGAAAGCGGTTCCATCGAGCGAGAAGACGAGCAGCCGCGAGATGTTCGGCAGATCGTTGCCCTTCGTGGCGGCCTTGTCGCCGGCCATCGACCACGAGCCGCCCCTGCCGACCATGATCGCGACAAATTGTTGGCCCGCGACCTCGTAGGAGATCGGCGCTGCGACGACTCCGGTCTGAGTCTCGGCCGACCACAATTCGGTGCCGTCGGCGGCGTCGAGCGCCATGAACCGGCCCGTGCCCGTGCCCTGAAAGACGAGGCCGCCGGCCGTCGACAACGCGCCGCCGTTCGCGGGACCCTCGCGGTCCGCGCCCCAGACCTCGCGCTGCGTAACGGGGTCCCACGCGATCAGGCGTCCGCGCGCGCTGTCCATGGTCGCCTGGGCCGCCGCTTGCCGCACGGCCGGATCGGCGTCCTGGGAACCGCGGAGAACGCCGGTGTTATAGGAGAGGTTCGACGTCGCGAACCCAGGCTCGTCGTTGAAGATGAACTCCTGCATGTGGATCGGAATGTAGACGAGCCCCGTGACGGGGCTGAACGACATCGAGTGCCACGTGTGTGCGCCGTTCGGCGGGTGCAGCGACGTGTACGGCTGGCCCGTCCGATAGAAGCGCGCTTGCGGCGTCTCGACGGGGCGGCCGGTCTCCTTGTTGACGTGCGTGGCCCAGCTGATCGCCGTGAACGGCTCCGCCGAGATCAGTGCGCCGGTCTCGGCGTCGAGCACATAGAAAAATCCGTTCTTCGGCGCTTGCATCACGACGCGCCGCGGCATGCCGTTGATCGTGAGATTCGCGACGACGATCTGCTGCGTCGCAGTGTGATCCCACGTCTCGCCCGGCGACGTTTGGTAGTGCCACACGTACGAGCCGTTGTCGGGATCGAGCGCCACGATAGAAGCCAAGAACAGGTTGTCGCCCTTGCCTTCGCTCCGGAGCCGGTGGTTCCACGGCGAGCCGTTGCCGACGCCGATGTACAGCAGGTCGAGCTCGGGGTCGTAGGCCATCGAGTCCCACACGGTGCCGCCGCCGCCGAGCGTCCACCACTCGCCGCTCCACGTCGCAGCGGCCATCTCCATCGCCGCGTTCTCGAAGCCGTCGGCCGGATTGCCGGGCACCGTGAACCAGCGCCACGCGAGCTCGCCGGTGTCGGCGTCGTACGCCGACAGGTAGCCCCGCACTCCGAACTCGGCGCCGCCGTTGCCGATTAGCACTTTGCCTTTCACGACGCGCGGAGCGCCCGTGATCGTGTACGGCTTCGAACGGTCGATCGTGTTGACGTCCCACAGCTCTTGCCCGGTTGCCGCGTCGAGCGCGATCAGGCGGCCGTCGAGCGAGCCGACGAACACCTTGCCTTGCCACAACGCGACGCCGCGGTTCACGACGTCGCAACACGCGTTGACGCCCCACTCGCCGGGGACCTCGGGGTCGTAGGACCACAGCGCGCGTCCGGTCGCGGCGTCGTACGCATTGACCTTGCTCCACGCCGTGGAGACGTAGATCACGCCGTCCGCGACGAGCGGCGTCGCCTCTTGGCCGCGGTGCGTATCGAGATCCGCGAACCACGCGAGGCCGAGCTCGCCGACCGTCTGCCGGTTGATGCGGTCGAGTGGGCTAAAGCGTTGCTCGCCGTAGGTACGGCCGTGCGACATCCACTGGCCGGGGTCCGCATCGGCGGCGATCAACCGAGCCGCGTCGACGGCGGCGGGCCCGGGGGCCTCGGGCTCGGAAGGCGGCGAGTTGCAGCCGAGCAGCGTGAGACTCAGCACGGTCACGAAAGACCCGACGCGCGGAATCATGTGAACCCCCGGTTCGTTGCAGGCGACTCGCGCAGCGGCGCGGACACCTTCGTGTTTGCCGGGATTATGAGCCAGCGAGAATGACGAAGCACGCGGCCGTTGAGTAGACTCGCCGCATGCCTTCGACACGCTTGGTATTTTTGCTCTCGCTCGCGGCGCTCGCCGATTGCGGAGCCTCCGACGATGCGTCGCCACCGTCGAGCGAGCAGATTGGTTCTCGCACGGCCGGCGCCGTGACCGCCGAGCGCCTGCTCGCGGCTGATGCGGAACCCGGTCAGTGGATGTCGCACGGCCGTACTTACGGCGAGCAGCGTTTCAGCCCGCTCGCGGAAATCGACACGACGAACGTCGGCGAGCTCGGCCTCGCATGGTACGGCGACCTCCGTGTCGGCCGCGCGCAAGAGTCGACGCCGCTGTTCGTCGACGATGTGCTGTACGTGACGACGGCGTGGAGCAACGTGAAAGCGTATGACGCGCGCACGGGCAGCGAGCTCTGGAGCTTCGACGCCGATGTGCCTGGCCAGTGGGGCAGCCGCGCGTGCTGCGACGTCGTCAATCGCGGGGCCGCGGTGTGGAACGGCCGCGTGTACGTGGGCACGATCGACGGTCGCTTGATCGCGCTCGACGCGGCGACGGGGCAACCTGAGTGGAGCGTGGACACGCTCGTGAGGCGCGACGTCGCATACACGATCACGGGCGCGCCGCGCGTCGTGAAGGGCAAAGTCCTGATCGGCAACGGCGGCGCCGAGTACGGCGTGCGCGGCTACGTGTCGGCCTACGACGCCGACACCGGCGAGCTGGCTTGGCGCTGGTTCACGGTGCCCGGCGACCCTAGTCTCGGCTTCGAGACCGCGGAGCTCGAGTCCGCGGCGAGCACCTGGAACGGCGAGTGGTGGCGGCTCGGTGGCGGCGGCACGGTTTGGGATGCGATCGTGTACGACCCCGAGCTCGATTTGATCTTCATCGGTACCGGTAACGGCTCGCCGTGGAATCGCGGGCTGCGCAGCCCCGGCGGCGGCGACAACTTGTTCCTGTCGTCGATCGTCGCGTTGCGTCCCGACGACGGCACGTACGTGTGGCACTACCAAACCACGCCGGGCGAGAGCTGGGACTACACGGCTACTCAGCCGATCGTCATAGCCGACCTCACGATCGACGGCGCCCCGCGTCGCGTGCTGATGCAGGCGCCGAAGAACGGCTTCTTCTACGTGGTCGACGCGGCCACCGGCAAGCTCGTGTCGGCCGACAAGTTCGCGGCTGTGAATTGGGCGAGCGGCGTCGACCTAGCTACGGGCCGGCCGGTCGAGAACCCCGCCGCACGCTACGAAGAGACGGGGCGTCCCGTCGCGCTGCAGCCGTCGTCGGCGGGCGCGCACAACTGGCATCCGATGGCATACAGCCCGCAGACGGGACTCGTGTATTTCACGGCGAGCAACAACGCGCTGGCGTACGCGCCGGATAGAAATTTCAACCCGAACCGGCTCGTGTCGAATCTCGGCATCGATCTCGCGGCCGGCGGCGCGCTCGCCGCCGAGCTCGCGGCGCTGCCGCGCGGCTCGGCGATGGTCGCGTGGGACCCGGTTGCGAGACGCGAGCGCTGGCGCGCGGACGGGGCTTCCGCCGGCATGCTCGCGACGGCCGGCGGCCTCGTGTTCCGCGGTAACGGTCGGCAGCTCGTAGCGAATGCGGCTGACGACGGGCGCATGCTGTGGTCGTCGCAGGACGTGCTCACGGGCATCGTCGCGGGGCCGATCAGCTTCGCGCTCGACGGCGTGCAGCATGTCGCCGTCGTGGCGGGGCTCGCGTCCGGCAACTACTACGCGCCGACGTATTCGCGTCTGCTCGTGTTCCGCCGCGGCGGCACCGCGCAGTTGCCTGCAGCCGTCGAGTTCACTCCGCCGCCGTTGAATCCACCGGCCTCCGTCGCATCGGCCGACGAGATCGCGCGCGGCCGCGAGCTGTACGAGGCGAACTGTGTGCTGTGTCACGACGTGCCCGGCAACGCAGGCGGCTTTTTTCGACGCGGCCTGTTCCCAGACCTCGCGTACTCACCGGCGCTTGCGAGCCGCGAGGCGTTCGCCGCGATCGTGCTCGACGGCGCTCGTGCCGCGAACGGCATGATCGGCTACGCCGGCGTCCTCGACGCCGATGGAGCCGACTCGATTCGTGCGCACATCGTCGACCGGGCCAACGCGGCGCTCGCCGCGCGGCCCCGTGGGCCCTGACGTGCGCATACTCCACGTCGAAGCCGGCCGGCATCTCTATGGCGGAGCGGTGCAAGTCCTGCACCTCGTCGAGGGGTTATCGGCACGCGGCGTCGACAACGTGCTCGTGTGCGCGCGCGACGGCGCGCTCGCGCGTGCGACGCGCGTTGCAACGGTCGTCGAGTTGCCGATGCAGGGCGAGCTCGACCTGTTGTTGCTGCCGCGACTCGTGCGTGAAGTGAAACGCTGGCAGCCGGATCTCGTGCACGTTCACTCGCGTCGAGGCGCCGATCTCTACGGCGGCATCGCGGCTCAGCTCGAGGGCGTGCCGGCCGTGCTGACTAGGCGCGTGGACAGCCCCGAGCCGGCGGTCGTAGCGCGCCTCAAGTACGCGCCGTATCGATTCGTCGTCGCGCTGTCGCGCGCAATCGAGCGACAGCTTGCGGACGCGGGCGTGCCGTCCGAGCGAGTCGTGCGGATCCCGAGCGCGGTCGACGCGCAGCGCTACCGGCCCGACGCCGCGGCGCGGGAACGCATTCGCACGGCGTTCGGGCTGCCGGCCGATGCGCTGGTGGTCGGGGTCGTGGCGCAGCTCATCGAGCGCAAGCGCCACGGCTGGTTGCTGGCCGTGCTGCCCGAGCTCGTGCGCGCGTTGCCGCAGCTGCGCGTGCTGTGCTTCGGGCGAGGCCCGCTCGAGCAACGACTCAAGGCCGAGCTCGTCGATCGCGGCTTGACGCAGCACGTGACGTTCGCGGGCTTCCGCGCCGACCTGCCGCAGCTCGTGCCGGGCTTCGACGTGCTCGCGCATCCCGCGTCGCGCGAGGGTCTCGGCGTCGCGCTTCTCGAGGCGGCGAGTGCGGGCGTGCCCGTCGTTGCGTGTGACGTCGGCGGCGTGCCGGACGTCGTCGAGCATGGGCACACGGGCCTGCTCGTGCCGGCCGACGATCCAGGAGCGCTGCTCGACGCGCTCGCGCGGCTGTTGCGCGATCGTGCCGAGCGCGCGCGGCTCGGCATCGCGGCGCGCGCGCGCGTCGAGCGGCGATTCAATGTCGCCGGCCTCGTCGAGGCGCACCTGTCCTTGTACGCCCAAGTGCGCAACCCGCGCGCCGCGGCCGCGCCGCCGATGGTGATGCGGTGAGCCCCGCCGACGCCGAGCTCGAAGCGTTGGCGCTGAAGCTCGGCCGCGCGCTGCACGTGCGGGGCCGGCGCGTCGCCGCCGCGGAGTCGTGCACGGGCGGCTGGATCGCGAAGGCGCTCACCGACGTGGCGGGCAGCTCGCAGTGGTTCGACGGCAGCGTGGTCAGCTACTCGAATGCCGCGAAGACCGAGCTGCTCGGCGTGCCGGCCGAAGCGCTCGAAACGCACGGCGCCGTATCGGAGCCGGCGGTGCGGGCGATGGCCGAGGGCGCGCGGAGCCGATTCGGCACGCAGCTCGCGGTGGCCGTCAGCGGCGTCGCAGGACCCACCGGCGGCTCGGCGGACAAGCCCGTCGGCACGGTCTGGTTCGCAT
>Ga0315910_10003468_pt1 | contig 13406 bp, 9 predicted proteins | sample EdamamesoilMG_FD_204470 | JGI IMG/M metagenome (GOLD analysis project Ga0315910, IMG submission 204470) | Garden soil microbial communities collected in Santa Monica, California, United States - Edamame soil | ecosystem: Environmental > Terrestrial > Soil > Garden | place: USA: California...
CGCGCGCGCGGTCGAAGGCCTCGTCCTGGCAGGCATAGATGAGGTCGAAGCCCGCCACCCAGGTCAGCACGGCCGCGGCCAGGAGCAGGGGCGGCGTGAGGTCGCCCGAGAGATCGCCGCGCACGGCCGCCCACGCGCCCAGCGGCGCCAGCGCCAGCGCCAGGCCGAGCACGAAGTGCGCCAGCGCGCTGAAGCGCTTGAACAGGCTGTAGCCGAGCAGCACGGCCAGCACGGGCACGGACAGGCGCCCGCACAGCGGGTTCAGCGCGAAGGCGCCGGCCACGAACACGCCCGCGGCCACGAGCACGAGCGCCGTCACGGCCGCGGGCCGCAGCACGCCACGCGGCAGCTCGCGCCCGGCGGTCCTGGGGTTCTCGGCGTCGAAGCGCGCGTCCACCAGGCGGTTGAAGGCCATGGCCGCCGTGCGCGCGGCCACGGCGCACAGGACGACCAGGACGAGCACGCGCGCCGAGGGCGCGCCCCCGCTCGCGAGCCAGGCGCTGGCCAGGGCGAAGGGCAGCGCGAACACGGAGTGCCCGAACTTCACCAGCGAGAACCAGGGCGCGAGCGCGCGCATCAGGGGGCGACCTCGTGCGTGCGCGGCTCGGGGCCCGGCTCGGGCGGCGGCTCGAGCGCGCCCGACCAGCGCGGCCCGGCCGCCTGCGCCACGCCCAGGCGGTCGAGGATCTTGCCCACGACGTGGTCGACCAGGTCGGACACGGCGCGCGGATGGTGGTAGAAGCCGGGCGCGGCCGGGAGCACGATCGCGCCCAGGCGCGCCAGGCGCAGCAGGTTCTCGAGGTGGATCTGCGAGAGCGGCGTCTCGCGCGGCACGACCACGAGCGGCCGCCCTTCCTTGAGCGCCACGTCGGCCGCGCGCTCGACCAGGTTGGAGCTGAAGCCGGCCGCGACGCGCGCCAGGGTGCCCATGCTGCACGGGCACAGGATCACGGCGCGCGTGAGGGCCGTGCCCGAGGCGGCCGGGGCCTCGATGCGCTCGGGCGCGAAGGCGCGCACGCGCTGCGCGCACTCGGGCCCGAGCCAGCGCGCGAGGTCCTCGGGCGTCGGATCGGAGCCGAGCTCGACCCCGAGCTCGTGGCGCAGCACCTTCGTCCCCGAAGCCGTGACGCACAGGTCGACCCCGAAGCCGGCCGCGCACAGGGCGCGCACCAGGCGCTCGGCGTAGGGCTGCCCGCTGGCGCCCGTGATGCCCACGAAGAAGCGCTGCATCGGGGAAGGCTCTCGCGGCGCCACGCGCGAGGAGGATACGCGCTACGGCGGGCGGACGCCCAGGGCGATCCCCAGGTTGAAGAGGGCGTGCGCCCAGGAGGCGGCGCCCAGGCCACGCCAGCGGAACAGCGCTCCCAGGAGGAGCCCGGCCGAGACGCGCCACAGGAACGCCCCGGTCCGCGCGGCCTCGCCCGGCACGCCCAGCCAGCGCTGCACCGGATCGAGGTGGAAGGCGGCGAAGAGCAGGGCCGAGCCGAGCAGCGCCGCGAGCTCGCCCGCGTAGCGCTCCAGCGTGGCCGGCGCGCCGAGGAAGCGCGCGCCGCGCGCGACCACGAGGAACAGCAGCCCGTAGCACGCCCCGCGGAAGAGGAACTCCTCCCACGGCGCCGAGCCGCACAGGCGCAGCAGGGCGACGAGCCCGCGCGCCGGCTCGGCCGCCGCGCGCGGCGCGCTCGTGCCGAGCCACGCGAGCGCGAGCACGAGCAGCGGCGCCAGCGCCACGCCGGCCACGAGCCCGGTGCCTATCTCGCGCCCGAGCTCGCGCCGTCCCTCGCCGTGCTCGCGCATGCGCCAGGCGGCCCCGAGCGCGGCCGCGGCCAGGAGCACGAGCCGCGCCCAGTGCGCGTGCTCGCCCAGCGGCTCGAAGGCCAGGGTGAGCACGCGCTCGGCCGACGAGCGGCGCGCGCCGCTCGTCCCGGAGAGGCCGATCTCGTAGGCGAGGAAGAGCGGCAGCGCGGCCAGGAAGCCGGTGCTCGCGTGGGGCCGGCCCGGCTCGCGCGGCGCCCGCTCGTCGGCCGGCGCCGCGCTCATCGCGCCGGCGCGGACGGCACGCGGCCCCAGGAGAGACAGGCGATGCCGCCGCTGAGGCGCCGGTAGCCGCACTGCACCAGGCCCTGGCCCTCCATTTCGGCCCGCAGCTCGTCGGGCCCGGGCCAGGCGAGCACGGTGTCGGGCAGGTAGCGGTACGCGCCCGCGTCGCCCGAGATCCAGCCGCCCAGCACGGGCAGGACGCGCGTGAAGTAGAAGCGGTACAGCGCCCCGAGCGCTCGCCCGCGCGGCAGGCTGAACTCGAGCACGAGCACGTCTCCGCCCGGGCGCACGACGCGCGCGAGCTCGGCCAGGCCGGCGCGCCGGTCGGCCAGGTTGCGCAGGCCGAAGGCCATGCTGGCCGCGTCGACGCTGCGCGCGCGCAGCGGCAGGCGCAGGGCGTCGCCACCGACGAACCGGCCGGAGGGGTGCTTCGCGCGCGCGCGCTGCAGCATCTCGGGCGTGAAGTCGACTCCCACCACGCGCGCGCCGCGCCGCTCCAGGGCGCGCGTGAGGTCGCCCGTGCCGCAGCAGGCGTCGAGCACGGTCCGCCCGCGCGCGTCGCCGAGCTGGCGCACCAGGCGCCGGCGCCAGCGCCGGTCCGTGCCGGCCGAGAGCAGGCCGTTCAGGAGGTCGTAGCGGCGCGCGATGCGGGCAAACATCGCGCGCACGGCGCGCGGATCGGGCATGTGGGAAAAAGGACGGGGCTCCCCGGCCTCGCTCGCGCGCGCCGGAGAGCCCCGAGGCTAGCGGGCCGGGCCTACTGCCGGAAGTAGTCCATCAGGACGCTCGCGTTGGGAGCGGGGATGGACTGCACGCCGGCGATGAAGGAGTTGGTGTCGAAGCGCACGGTGGCGCTCGAGGTCATGTTGAACACGTCCACCACGCCCGGGTTGGGCACGGCCAGGAACATGAACTGCGGCGTCGAGCCGGGGACGGCCGCGCCCTGCAGGCTCTTGACCAGGGCCTTGCCGTTGTAGCCCAGGGGCGTGCCGGCCGAGAACTGCGTGGCCAGGTTGGTCAGCGCGCTCACGTTGCGCATGTTGTCGAAGGCGACGTCGACCGGGATGCCCGACAGCCCGCCCTGGCCCTCGCCGAAGGAGGCCAGCACGCCGAACTCGAGCTGGCGCAGCTGCGGGTTACCGAACGCGCCCGCGTCGAGCGGGATGACGCCGACCGTGCCGCCGCCGATGCCGACGTTGGAGATTGCGCCGCCGTCGTTCCCCGTGGGCTGGCCGTCCTCACCCAGGGGCCGCTCGTGCACGATCCACACGCCCGAGTTCAGGTTGGTGGGATCGGCCTGCATGGTCTTCGGGCGCTGGAAGGTGAAGGGCAGGCTGGCGATGACGTCGTCGAAGCCGATGCCGTTGATGCCGTCCGGGCCCGACTCGAAGAAGGCCACCTTGCCGTTCTGGTTGAGGACGTAGGCGAAGTACACGCCGCGCAGGAAGCCGTAGGTCGTCTGGCGCGGGGTGATGGCCACCTCGATCGGCTGCGAGATCTGGTTGCGCAGGGTCTTGCGCACCTTGAGCGTGAAGGCCGAGAGGATCGAGACCGTGCCCTCGCTCTGGTTGCAGACGAAGATGTCCTCGTTGCCCGGCTCCCAGGCGATCCCCGTCGGACCGGCGCCCACGGTCGTCGTCTCGATGATCTGGTGGAACGTGGCCGAGGCCGGATCGATGTCGACGAAGGCCACCAGGTCGGCGCCCTCGTTGGTCACGGCCAGGAAGTCCAGGTTGGGCGACACGGCCAGCGACGTCGGATCGGGCAGGCGGATGCGGTCCAGCACCGTGAAGCGGTTGGAGTTGAAGACCACGATCTCGCTGGCCACGCGGTCGACCACGTAGAGGAACTGCCCCACCTGCTGGCGCTGCATGAAGCGCGGGCAGGCGGTGATGTTGGGCTGCGGCACGTGCGGGCCCTCGAAGAAGCAGTTCTGCTCGCTGACCAGCGTGCCCTGGGGCGGCAGGCCGATGTCGGGCAAGCCCAGCGGGAACGGCCCGGGGCCGAGCAGGTTGGTCAGGCCCAGGCCCACCGGCGGCGGCAGGATGTTGAACACCGACGAGGGCTCGATCGCGTTGATGAGCGGCGAGAGGCACAGCGGCGGATAGGTGAGCGGCGGCGGGTTGGGGTGCGGCGCCCACGAGGCCAGGTTCTCCACGCCGTCGTCGGTCTTGATGATGTTGACGGCCGCGAAGTTGGCCGAGGCGACGGTGTTGGGCCCGCCCGAGATGAGGGCGATGCGCTTCAGGCCCGAGCTGGCGCAGATGTTCCCGCCGCCGGCCTGGCAGCCGAAGGTCTCGTTGTTGAACGTGTTGTCGAGGGCGTGTCCCAGGGCCATCTCGCCCACCGACTCGATCAGCGGCGCGCGCGCCAAGAGCGGGTTGAGCGAGCTGTCCTTGGTGAGCGTGAAGACCCCCTCCGAGCCGCCGTTGAACGTGCACGTCCCCGGCTCCAGCGGCGGAACCATGATCGTGCCCTGGATGGTCACGTTGGGGTTGTTGGGGTAGTTGCTGTTGCCCTGGACGATGGGGTGGACGAAGTCGTAGGTCGGGTTGCCCGTCGTCGCGCCGAAGCCGTTCAGGTCGATGACCGAGATGCCCTGGTTGCTGCCCGTGCGGCCGATGTAGACCGCGTCCGGCGTCACGGGCGCGTTGACCAGGCCGGGCCCGTCGCGCGTGAAGAACTTGGTCGAGCGCGGGATGGCGTTCTGGTTGGGGACGAGCGTGAGGTCGTCGATCTGGGCGGGGTTGACGGTCACGCTCACCGAGCCGAACGTGCCGCAGGTGGAGCCCGACTGGATCGGACCCGTGCCCGGGAAGTCGTAGATCGGCACCAGGTCGAAGGTCGTCAGGTCCAGCACCGAGACGGGTCGCACGTGGAAGGGCACCTCCACGATCGCGTTCGAGGGCCCGAAGCGCACCTGCACCGAGGCCGAGAGCGCGGCCGGCGTGCCGTCCTCGAGCTCGCCCAGCTTGAGCGGCTGGATCGGCTCCGTGAAGCTGATGCGGATGTTGGTCTGCGGGTCTACGTCGATCGCATCGTTGCCGGGCACGATGATGGGGGCCTGCGAGCCCTGCGTCACCAGCACCTCGGGCGAGATCGTGTCGGGGCCGACGGTGGACGAGGCCAGGGCCTGCTGGGCGATCAGGCGCCCGCGCGCCGAGCGCACGCCGGCGTCGATCACCATCTGGATCTGCACGCCCCTCGGGAAGGCCTCGTGCGTCTCCAGGTCGCCGTCGGCGTCGGCCACGAACACGAGGGTGTCCGCACCCACCAGCGTGGTGTCGCCGGCGAAGCCCGTCTCGGTGCCCGGGAAGCCCAGGCCCGGCTGATCGCCGGCGATCGTGCTGGCCGTCAGGCCGCCCAGCGCGTTCACCTCGACCCACGTGAGGAGGTCGAGCTGTCCGCCGGTCGCGCTGGGACCGAAGGTCTGGCCACCGATGAAGGCCCGGCCGCGGATGGGCGTGACCGTGCCGTTGACCGGATTGACCGAGCGCACCTGGACGCCGCCCGAGAGCTGGCCGGGGCCGTCGGAGGGATCGCGCGAGATCAGCGTCGAAATGTCGAGCGGCTGCGAGAAGCGCGCGTAGATGAACTGGTTGCCGGGCCGGATGTCGGGCAGCACGGCGCCGTCGGGCCACTCGGTCGCGGGCCGGATCGGGTTGCCGCGCGTGAGGTTCGCCAGCAGCTGGTCGATGCGGGTGACCTCGATCACCTGCGAGGTCGGCGCGCCCGTGGACGAGAGCGCGTTGACCTGGTGCGGCAACAGCTTCCCGAAGCCGTTGGAGACCTCGAGCACGACGAAGTCGGAGGCCGAGCCTACGCCGGAGGAAGTGCCGCCGCCCCCGCAGGAAGCGGAGATCGCCAGGCCCAGGAGGACGGGAAGCAGGGATCGGTTGGTGTTCATCGCTTGCAGGGCTGCTTACTGACGCAGGAAATCGGCGACGCCCGTGACGTTGATGGCGGGGATGGACTGGAAGCCGGGCTGGAACGGGTTGGTGTCGACGCGCTGCACCGTGCCCGTGGAGAGCTCGAGCACGTCGATCACGCCCGGGTTGGGCACGGCCAGGAACATGTAGAGCGGTGAGCTCGCGGCCACGAACGCGCCACCCGAGAAGCGCACAACGCTCTTGCCGTTGATCGACAGCGGCTGCCCGGCCGAGAACTGCGACGAGAAGTTCGTCAGCGGGGTCAGGTTGACCATGTTGTCGAAGGCCAGGTCGATCGGCACGCCCGACAGCCCGCCCGGCCCCTCGCCCACCGAGGCGAAGACGCCGAACTCCATGTTGCGGATCTGCGGGTTCACCGCGCTGGGCTGGATGACGATGATGCCGCGCGTGGCGGAGGCGATGCCGACGTTGGTGAGCGCTCCGCCGAATCCGGTGGGATTGCCCGCGTTGTCCAGCGGGTTCTCGTGCAGCACCCACACGGCCGAGTTCAGGCGCGTGATGTCGGGCTGCATGGCCTTCGGCTGGGAGAAGGTGAAGGGCAGCGTGGCGATCGTGTCGTCGAAGCCCCAGCCGTTCAGGCCGTCCGGACCCGACTCGAAGAAGGCGAGCTTCCCGCTCTGGTTCATGATGTACGCGAAGTAGATCCCGCGCTGGAAGCCGAAGCCGAGCTGGCGCGGCGTCGTGACCACGTCGATGGGCGTGGTCAGCTGGTTGCGCAGGATCTTGCGCGTGCGCAGGGTGAAGGCCGAGAGGATCGAGACCGTGCCGTCACCCTGGTTGCACACGAGGATGTCCTCGTTGCCGCCCTCCCAGGCGATGCCCGTGGGCCCGGAGCCGACGGGCTCGGTGCGCACGACCGTGTGGAAGCTGGCCGAGCCCGGATCGGTGTCGATGAACGACACCTGGTCGGCGCCCTCGTTCGTCACCGCCAGGAGGTCCATGTTGGGCGACATGGCCATCGACGTCGGATCGGGGGTGCGGATGCGATCGATGACCGTGAAGCGGTTCGAGTTGAAGACCACGATCTCCGACGCCACGCGGTCGATCACGTACAGGAAGTGGCCGATCTGCTGGCGCGACACGTAGACGACGCACGACTGGGCCGTCGCCTGCGGCGGCATGGGCCCGTCGAAGTAGGAGTTCTGCACCGTGGCCAGCAGGTTGCTCGGCGGGCGGTTCGTGGCCGGCGTACCCTGGGCGTTCGAGCCCGGCACGAGCAGGTTGGGGATCAGGCTCGAGGCCACCGAGGTCGGCTCGAGCGCGTTGATCAAGGGCGACAGGCACAGCGGCGGGAACGAGATCGGCGGCGGGTTGGGGTGCGGCGCGAAGATGACCAGGTTCTCCATGCCCGAGACGACCTTCACGGGCAGGTTGCTCGTCGTCGAGGGCGCCAGCGAGTTCGGGCCGCCGGCCGAGAGGCTGATGCGCTTCAGGCCGGTCGTGGCGCAGATGTTCCCGCCCCCCGCCTGGCAGCCGAAGGGCGCCGCGTTGTTGAAGGTGTTGTCGAGCGCGTGGCCGGCGCACATCTCGCCCACCGACTCGAGCAGCGGGCGCCGCGCCACGAGGTCGTTCAGCGTGCTGTCCTTGGTCAGGGTGAACACGCCCTCGGAGCCGCCGTCGAACGTGCACGTGCCCGCCGACAGGGGCGGGATCAGGGCGTTGCCCTGCAGCGCGACGTTGGGGTTGTTCGGGTAGTTCGAGTTGCCCTCGCGGATCGGGCGCGTGGGGTCGAAGGTCGGATTGCCCGTGCCGCCGCCGAAGCCGTACAGGTCGATCACCGAGATGCCCGGCGTGGCGCTGCCGCGGGCGACGTAGATCGCGTCGGGCAGGACGGGTGCGTTGACCAGGCCCGGCGCCTCGCGCGACGTGAAGGTCGTGTCGGCGCCGGTCGAGTTCTTGATGCGGGTCAGGTCCTCGAACTGCTGGGGATTGACCTTGACCGCGACCGTGTCGAAGTTGTTGCACGACGCCGGCCCGATGTCCGGGCCCGAGCCGGGGAAGTTGTAGAGCGGCACGAGCTCGACGCGCGACAGGTCGTACACCGAGAAGAGCCGCACGGAGAACGGCACCTGCACGCGGTTGGCGTTCGGCCCGAAGGAGATCTGCACCGCGCCCGCGATGGCCGGCGGCGTGCCGTCGTCCAGCTCGCCCAGAGTGAGCGGCTGCACCGGCTCGGTGAAGGTGATCTCGATGTTCGTCTCGGGGTCGACGTCGGTCTCGTTGTTCTGCGGGACGATCACGGGCTGCGACGAGGCCAGCAGCACGGCGGGCGGGATCGTGTCCGGGCCCACGGTCGACGAGGCCAGGGCCACCGTCTCGAAGGTGCGCCCGCGCGTCGAGCGCACCGATTCGGTGACGCGCATCTGGATCTGCAGGTTGGTCGGGAAGGTGTCGTGCACCTGCAGGTCGAGGTCCTGCTCGTCGACGACGAACACGACCGTGCCCGGATCGACGAGCACGTCGTCGCCCACGAAGCCGCCCTCCGTGCCGGGGAAGCCCAGGCCGGGGCGCTGGCCGCCGCCGATGTCCACGGCCACCAGGTCGCCGGTGTTCTGGTCGCGCGTGACCCAGGTCGTCAGCGCCAGCTGGGTCGGATCGTTGGGATCGAGGTTGGGGCCGTAGGTGCGTCCGCCCACGAACGCGCGGCCCTTGATGTCCTGGGTGGCGCCGTTGATCGGGTCGACCGAGACGATCTTGATCGCGCCCGTCAGGTTGTTGTCGGCCGAGGCGGTGGAGGCGTTCAGCACCGAGGTGATGTCCACCTCCTGGCTGAAGCGCACGTAGATAAAGTGGTTGCCCGGGGAGCTGTCGGGCAGGATGGCCCCCGTGGGCCATTCGGTGGGCGCCAGCACCGGGTTCAGCAGGGTCACGTTGTCCTGCAGGTCGTCGATGCTGTCGATCTCGATCACGCGCGCGGTCGGGTTGCCGTTCACGTCGCGGATCGGGATCTGGTAGGGCAGCATGCGCCCGAAGCCGTTCGAGGCCTCGACCAGGGTGAACTGCGTGGAGCCCCCTGCACCGGCGCTTCCTCCCCCTCCGCAGGCGGTCGTGAGCGCGGCCCCGAGTCCGAGGAGGACGAATAGCGTGCGGGTCACCTTCATGATGGAAGGGCGGCAGGGAGGGGTAGGGGCGGTCGCAGAGGCGGCCGGGTGGAGCAGGGCGTCCGGCGGACGTGGGGAATACAACCCGCGTGCCAGCGCTCCCCCGTCCGCCCAGGCTACGGGCTTATCCCGTTGAGTTAGCGGAGTTACAGAGCCGGAGTCGGCGGCGGTCAGGGGCCAACCCGGCCTCCGGCGTGCGGTTCGAAAAGCGCGGACCGTGCGGCGAGAGCGCAGGCCGGGCCTGCGGGCAGGGGGACCCTCGGCCGCCGTCGGCGCCGAAGGAGGGGTCAGTCTAGGCGGGGGGCGGAGGCTGTCAAGGAAGAGCGAGGGCGTCTCCTGGCCCCGCTCCGGGCCCCGGCGGCGCGTGGACCGACCGCGCGCCGACGCTATCCTCGCGCCGCGTGGCGTCGAGCGATCCGCTGGTCAATCCCCGGGCCTTCGAGGGCGCCCATCCCGGCCCCACCACGCCCGCTTTCCAGCCGCCGGAGGGCGAGTTCGAGAACAGCCTGCGGCCGCGCCGCCTGGGCGAGTTCGTCGGCCAGCGCCAGGTGGTGGACAACCTGAGCGTGGCCCTGGAGGCGGCCCGGGCGCGGGGCGAGGCCCTCGAGCACGTCCTGCTCTCCGGCCCGCCCGGCCTGGGCAAGACCAGTCTCGCCCGCATCCTGGCGAGCGAGCTCGACGTGCGCCTGCACGCCACCGCCGGCCCGGCCCTGGACCGGCCGCGCGACCTGGTGGGCATCTTGACCCAGCTCGGCGCGCGCGACGTCCTGTTCATCGACGAGGTGCACCGCATCCCGGCCGCGGTCGAGGAGTACCTCTACACGGCCATGGAGGACTTCTCGGTCGACTTCACGCTCGACCAGGGGCCGCACGCGCGCGTGCTGCCGCTCGCGCTGCAGCGCTTCACGCTCGTGGGCGCGACCACGCGCGAGGGGCTGCTCTCGGCGCCCTTCCGCGGCCGCTTCGGACACCTCGAGCGCCTGGCGCCCTATCCCGACGAGGACCTGGTGCGCATCCTGGCGCGCTCGGCCGGCATCCTCGACATCGAGCTCGATCCGCGCGCGGCGGCCGTGATCGCCGCGCGCAGCCGCGGCACGCCGCGCGTCGCCAACCGCTTCCTCCGGCGCGTGCGCGACCTGGCCCAGGTGAGCGGCGCCGCGCGCGTCGACGTCGAGCTCGCGTGCTCGGCCCTGGCGCGCCTGGGCGTGGACGAGAACGGGCTCGAGGAGATGGACCGGCGCATCCTCACCTGCCTGGCGCGCAGCGGGAGCGAGCCCCTCGGACTGAAGACCATCGCCGCAGCCGTGGGCGAGAGCGAGGACACGATCGAGGACGTGTTCGAGCCCCACCTCCTGCGCTGCGGCTTCGTGCAGAAGACCGCGCGCGGGCGGCGCATCACCACGGCCGGCAAGCGCGCGTTGCAGGGCGAGCGCGGCGGCGCCGCGCCGACGGGCGAGCTGTTCGGCTAGCCGTCCGATGAAAAAGGTCCCTGCTCCGGCAAAGCGCGCTTCGACGAGTCGTCGTCACGCTCGTCGAGCCGTGCTCAGCGGCCAGGAAGGCCGCTTCCGCCGTCTCTCCGTCGCGTTCCTAGCCTCGTCGAAGCGCGCTTTGCCTCGCGACGGGACTTTTTCAACGGCCGGCTAGCCCGTGACGAGCGCGGGCCCGTTCGCCTTCCGCGTCGAGGCGCGCGCCGGCGAGGCGCGCGCGGCGCGCTTCGAGACGCCCCACGGCGCGGTGTCGACGCCGGCCTTCATGCCGGTCGGGACGCGCGCCTCGGTCAAGGGTGTCCGGCCCGACGAGCTGCGCGCGCTCGGCACCGAGATGGTGCTGTGCAACACCTACCACCTGGCCCTGCGGCCGGGCTCGGAGCGCGTGGCCGAGCTGGGCGGCCTGCACCGCTTCATGGGCTGGGACGGCCCGATCCTGACCGACTCGGGCGGCTACCAGATCTTCAGCCTGCAGGCCCTGACCGCGGTCGACGAGGACGGCGCCACGCTGCGCTCGGTCGTCGACGGCGCGGCCGTGCGCTTCACGCCCGAGATCGTCATGAGGTTGGAGCGCGAGCTCGGGGCCGACGTGGTCATGGCGCTCGACCACTGCCCGGCCGACCCCGTCGACCGCGCCCAGGTCGCGGACGCCACGGCGCGCACGCACCGCTGGCTCGAGCGCTGCGCGCGCGCCTGGCGCGAGGCCGGCGGCGTCGCCGGCGGACAGGCGCTGTTCGGCATCGTGCAGGGCGGAGCCTTCGACGACCTGCGCGCGCAGTCGGTCGAGGCCGTGACGGCCCACGACCTGCCCGGCTACGCCATCGGCGGCGTGTCGGTGGGCGAGGACCGCGTCGCCATGCGCCGCGCCGTGGCGGCCGCGGCGCCGCGCCTGCCCGGGGACCGGCCGCGCTACCTGATGGGCGTGGGCACGCCCCTCGATCTGTTCGAAGCCGTGCTCGCCGGAGTCGACCTGTTCGACTGCGTGACCCCCACGCGCCACGGGCGCAACCACCAGGCCTTCACCTGGGAGGGCCGGCTCAACCTGCGCAACGCGCGCTTCGAGCGCGACGCGGCGCCGCTCGAGGAAGGCTGCGACTGTCCGGCCTGCACGCGCTTCAGCCGCGCCTACCTGCGCCACCTGTGCCAGGCGGGCGAGATGCTGGCGGCCGTGCTCCTGACCCAGCACAACCTGCGCTTCTTCCACCGCTGCATGGCCGAGATGCGCGCGGCCGTGGTCGCGGGCCGGCTGGAGGAGCTGCGCGCGCGCATCGAGCGCGCCCAGGGCCGCGGGGCAGCGGCCGAGTGACGGTCACCGATGCTTGTAGTCCGGGCAGCGGCGCGCGTTGGGGCGCTCGGGGCGCTTGCACACGTTGCCGTAGTCGTAGCGGCAGCTGTCGCACAGCGGCGCGCCACCGGGCACGAGTGCGCGCAACCAGCGCAGCACGCGCCGCAGGAGGTCCATCAGCGGACGGCGATCACCTCGAGGCGGTTGACCTCGTAGGTGGGGACCTCGGTCGTGCGCGACGCGGCCTGCAGGCCGTGCACGCCCACCTCGACGCCGGCGAAGGTGGAGAGGTCGTAGCGACCGCTCGAGCACAGGAGCTCGCAGTTCGTCTCGCCGCCGAAGCGCAGGAAGAAGTGCGAGACGCCGTCCGTGCCGGTGCGCCGCTCGACCACGCCGCGCGCGGTGAAGACGGTGCCCAGCGGATCCTTCTCGCGGCTGCGGTCCCACACGTCCTGCTGGGCGCGCAGGGTCTCCTCGGAGCGGCGCGACTTCTCGCGCTCGAGGTCGGCCTTCAGCGCGGCCGCCTCGCGCAGGAGCGACACGTTGCGCAGCTCGGCGCGCGCCTCGACGGCCACGGCGCCGCCGCGCGCCACCACGGCGTTGAGCGCCGATTCGACCGCGGCGTAGTCGGGGGTTTCCTTGGCGCGCTCGCGCTCCAGCTCGGCGCGCGCTTCCTCGAGCGCCGCGCGCGCCTCGGACTCGCGCCGCTCGCCCTCGCTGGGCTCGGACGGACGCGGGGCGCCCGCGCGCGCCAGCGGCGCGGCCGGCAGCGTCTTCAGCGCTTCCTTCCACAGCGCGGACCCGTCCTCGCCGGCCGTGAGCGGCTCGACGGCCGAGCTCTTGACGCAGGCGTGCACGCCGCTCGGCGACCAGATGCGCATCCAGGTCTCGGTCAGGGGCTTCGCCGGGTCGAGCGGCTCGATCGCGCGCACCTTGTCGCCGGCCTGCAGCCGCTGCGGCAGCGGGAAGTTCGTGACGTCGTTCGACGGCGCCGGGCGCAGGTTGACGGCATTGGCCGTGACCTCGTACACGCCGCTCTGGTCGGTGGGCTTGAGGTAGCTGCCGAACACCCACACCGCGTAGCCGCCGGGCACCTCGATCTCGAGCCAGCCGGCCTGGTGCTCCTTGTAGACGGCCACGAGCTGGCCCTTGGCCGGTCGCGCCACTTCCTTGCCCTTGTCGTCGGCCAGGTTGAAGACCGAGACGCCCTCGGTGCCGATGCGCCCGTAGCGCAGGGGCTGGTCCTCGGAAGCGAGCACGGATCCGCGCACGGCGGCCAGGATCCCGGTGGAGAGAACGAGCAGGTGCAGGACGGTGCGGAGGTTCATCGTGGTGCGGTGGCGGCGAGCCGAGACGGCGGCCGGCGCACGGCGCGCCCGCGCGGCCCATGCGCTCGACTTCGCGGCGCATCGTAGCCACGCGCCCGGGGCCGATCCACGGGCCGGCCCATGCACCGCGGGGCACCGCGCGCGCGGGCAAAGCGGCCCCGCGCCGAGGAAGGGCCGGAAATCCGACCTGGAACGTCGCGCCCGGGTAAGCTACT
>Ga0315910_10003469_pt1 | contig 13403 bp, 9 predicted proteins | sample EdamamesoilMG_FD_204470 | JGI IMG/M metagenome (GOLD analysis project Ga0315910, IMG submission 204470) | Garden soil microbial communities collected in Santa Monica, California, United States - Edamame soil | ecosystem: Environmental > Terrestrial > Soil > Garden | place: USA: California...
ACGCTGCCCCCGCAGCTGCTGCCGGCGCCGGCCGTGCAGCCGAAGCAGTGGCGGCCGGTGACGATGGGGCGCGTGGCCAGCACGGCGGGATCGAAGTCGGCCAGCGTGCGCGGCGCGCCGGGGGCGAGCTCGAGGTCGAGCATCTGGTTGAAGTCGCAGTCGTGCAGCACGCCGTCCCAGCGCACGGAGAGCGTCGTGCGGCACATGACGCCGCGCGCGGCGGCGGGGTTGAAGGCCGAGACCAGGCGCTGCTGGTAGGCCTGGAGGTTCCCCGACTCGAGCAGCCACTCGAGGTAGCGCCCGATGGGCAGGTTCGTGATCGTGTAGAGCGCGTCGAAGTCCACGTCCCACAGGCGCTTCAGCTCGCGCTTCCACTCGGCCTCGAGGGCGGCCTGCGCGCCCGGCAGGAAGGCGCCGACGGGATTCGTGACCAGCACGAGGCGCAGCCCCGGGTCGCGGCCGTAGCCGAGCTCGTTGAGGCGCCGCAGGCCGGCCAGCGAGCGCTCGAACACGCCCGCGCCGCGCTGGCGATCGGTGAGGAAGGCCCGGTAGTGCGGCAGCGAGGCCACGACTTCGACGCGGTGCTCGGCCAGGAACGGCGCCAGGTCGGGCTGGGCGCCGAGCACGGTCAGGTTGCAGCGGTCCAGGACCTTGCGACCCAGGGCGCGCGCGCCGCGCACGAGGAAGCGGAACACGGGCGCGAGCTCGGGCGCCCCCCCCGTGATGTCGAGCGTCGGGATCGCGCTCGCACCGAGGACGCGCAGGGCGAGCTCGGCCGTCTCCTGGCTCATGGCCTCGCGCCGATCGGGCCCGGCGTCGACGTGGCAGTGGGCGCAGGTCTGGTTGCAGACCCGCCCCAGGTTGAGCTGCAGCACCTCGATCTCCGTCGCCCGCAAGGGCGCGAGCCCGGCGCGCGCGAGGTGGCGCTCGAAATCGCCGCCGAGCGCGTCGTCGAGCGCGAGGCCGGCCAGCGTCGCGCGCTGCACGGCCGTGTCCGCGAGCGGGGCGTTGCGGCGCTGCAGCGTGGGCACGATCCCGCGCGGCGCGGCGCGCCCGGCGGCCCCGGTTGCCCCGGTTGCCCCGGTGGAATCGGCGGCCGCGCTCACATCCCCACGCGCTCGAGGGCGTTCTTCATCTGCAGCCCGTGCGCCAGCGCCGAGCCGCCCTTGATGGCCGCGGCCACGTGTGCGACCTCGGTGAGCTGCGCGGGATCGCAGCCCTTCTCGAGCGCGTCCCTGGTGTAGGCGTCGATGCAGTACGGGCACTGCACGGCGAAGGCCACCCCCAGGGCGATCAGGCTCTTCTCGCGCGCCGGCAGCGCGCCGTCGGCGAAGACGGCGCCGTACCAGTCGAAGAACTTCTTCCCCAGGGCGGGCGCGTGCTCGGAGACGTGCGCGAACTTGGCGAGATCGGCCGGGTCGTAGTAGGTGGGCATGGCGGAGCGAGGATGACCGTCCCGGGGCGGAGCCGCAAGGCCGATCGACGCGCTGGATTGCCGGGAACCGCGGGGCGCGCACGGCGTCCTGGGGACGCATGCGCACGGTCCGCGTCCTGGGGATGTGCCTGGTGGGCACGGAGGCCGAGCTCGTCACCGTCGAGGCGCGCTTCGAGGCGCGCGAGCGCACGCGCCTCGAGGTCTCCATCTCGGGCCTGCCCGACGCCGTGATCCGCGAGTCCAAGGGCCGCCTGCTCGCGGCCCTGGAGGAGAACCGCCTGCACATCCCCCAGGGGCGCCTGTTCGTGAACCTCTTCCCGGCCGGGATGCGCAAGGCGGGCGAGGCGCTCGACCTGCCGCTGGCGCTCTCGGCCGCGGCCGCCGCGGGGCACCTGACACCGGCTGCGCTCGCACGCACGCTGTTCCTGGGCGAGCTCGGCATCGACGGGCGCCTGCACCCCGTCCCGGGCGGCCTCGCGGCGGCGCGCAGCGCGCAGCGGAGCGGCGTCACGCGCGTCGTGGCGGCCGAGGCCACCGCGCGCGAGGCGGCCTTCTGGCCGGGCGTCACGGCGCTGGCGGCGCGCGACCTCTCCGAGGTCGTGGGCTGGGCCGCGACGGGCGAAGGCCTCGGCGCGGTCGAGGCGCATGATCCGGGGGCGAGCGCGGACGACGGCCGCGCGGCGCGCGAGCTCGACGCCATCCGCGGCCAGGGCGCGGCCAAGCGCGCGCTGTGCGTGGCCGCCGCCGGCGCCCACGGCCTGCTCTTCGTCGGGCCGCCGGGAACGGGCAAGAGCCTGCTCGCGCGCGCGCTGCACGGGCTCCTACCGCCGCCCGAGCTCGAGGAGCGCCTGGAGATCACGCGCGTGCTCTCGGCCGTCGGGCGCTGGCCGGGCGAGCTCGCGCGCGAGCGCCCGTTCCGCGCGCCGCACCACACCGCCAGCCACGCGGGCCTCGTGGGCGGCGGCTCGCCGCCCGTGGCGGGCGAGATCACGCTGGCCCACGCGGGCCTGCTCTTCCTGGACGAGCTGCCCGAGTTCCGGCGCGAGACGCTGGAGGCGCTGCGCCAGCCGCTCGAGAGCGGGCGCATCGTGATCTCGCGCGCCGGCCGGCGGCTCGAGCTCCCGGCCGCGTTCCAGCTCGTGTGCGCGATGAATCCCTGCCCGTGCGGTTACCGCGGGCACGGGCTCATCCCCTGTCGCTGCCCGCCGGGCGAGGTGTTCCGCTACCGGCGGCGCATCTCGGGTCCGCTGCTCGACCGCGTCGACCTGCGCCTCGAGCTGCCGGCGCCGCCCGTGCAGGAGCTCGCGCGCGCGGTCGCGGGCGGCGAGCGCGGGGTCGAGCTCCTGGCGCGCGTGCAACGGGCGCGCGGCCGGGCGCGGGCGCGCCAGGGCGAGCTCGTCAACGCCCGGCTCGACGCCACCGAACTCGACCAGCACGCGCCGCTCGCGGCGCGCGCACTCTCCGTGCTCGAGCGCGCCGCCGCCGCGCGCGGCCTCTCGGCCCGCGCCGTGCAGAGCCTGCGGCGCGTGGCGCGCACGCTGGCCGACCTCGAGGACGCGCCGCGCGTCGAGGTGCCGCACTTGTTGGAAGCGCTCGCGCTGCGCGCGGAGCCGGGCTAGAGCGCGCCCTGGGCCTTCAGGTGTTGCAGCATGCGCCGCAGCGCCTGGGGCGTGTTCGTGGGCGGCGGCTGCAGGGCCTGGTCGCTCTCGTTGACCCCGTGGCAGCTCGCGCAGGTGCGGATCTCGCCCGGCTGGAAGCTGACCCAGTAGCGCTCGTTCACGACCGGCGTGCCGTCGGGCGCGGTCAGCTGCCAGGTCATGGCGCGGCGCGCGGGCACGAGCGCGGCCATCGAGCCGTCGAGGCCCAGGACGACGCTCCCCGTCGGGCCGAGGGGTGCCGGCGGGTTGATCGCGGCCGGCTCGTGCAGCGGGCGCGCCAGGACGCGCCGGCCGCCGGCCGCGCTCGAGACGCCGTTGGTGATGCCGCGCACCTGGTCGCCCTGGAACAGGCGCAGGTAGGCGACGTCGTAGACGTGTCCCCCACCGCCCACGGTCTGCACGCCGCCCGGCACGCGCAGGTTGAAGGGCTGCTGGCGGTCGTTGCGGTCGCGCGCGGTGACGTCGCGGCTGACGATCAGGGCGAGACCGTTCGCGCGCAGCCAGTCGCGCAGCGCGGAGGGCGTGACACCCTCGGCCACGAAGGCCTGCAGCTCGGGGTTGGCGAGGGCGCGCTCCTCGGTCAGCGGCGGCGCCGGGCGCGCCACGACCTCGACCGGGTCGAGCTCCCACAGGAGCCCGTCGTAGGTGATGAGATCGAAGGGGTCGTAGTACTGCACGCGCTTGCGCAGCCCGCCGGTCAGGGGCGCGCCGGCCACCCGGTACCCGTTCGAGCCGGCGACGAGCGTCTTCAGGCGGAAGTCGAAGCGCGAGCGCGGCGCGCTGGGCGTGCCGAGGTTGCTCTCCTTCCTCGTGTTGGCCGTGTGCGCGGCCACGAGCGTGCCGTCCGAGAGCGGCAGCGGGTCGCGGTAGAAGCCGCTGTGGTTCGGGCCGGGCGTGAGCGTGGGCGCCTGCGTGTCGCGGTGCGTGACGTAGCGCACGAGCATCTCGTTCGGGTTCGTGCCGAGAGCCCCGTCCAGGCGCACGATCTGGCCCGAGGCGTGCGTGTCGAACTCGCGGCAGTCGATGCCGTAGTAGGCGCCGGGGACGGCCGGGTCCTCGCGCACCTGGTGGAACGAGGAGAGCTCGAGCCGGTTCGCCACCCAGGGGTCGAAGCCCACGTGGTCGATCACGGCGAAGTCGTCGTCGCGGTTCTTGTCGACGAAGGCGAACAGCTCCTGGCGCCCGATGTGGTTGAGGGTCTCCTCCTCCGTGCCGTCCTGGTTCAGCGTCCACAGCTGGAAGTGGTTGAAGGAGTTGCCCACCAGCTGCGGCTCCCAGCCCGCCAGCGGCCCCGAGTAGCCCGGGTGCTGGTCGACGTAGTCGATCCAGGGGATGCGCGGCTCGGGGAAGAGCTCGGCGTTCGAGCCCGTGTTCACGGCCCCGGCGCTCTCGTCGGAGAAGTTGAACACCTGGTAGTTGCCCTGGCCCATGCGGTCGAGGTCGGCCTGCTGGTCGCGCTCCAGGTGGTCCCAGCGCGTGAACACGACCCGGCCCCAGCGGTCGACGATGGGCTCGAACGAGCCCGAGGGCGAGTGGTTGAGCTGGAACAGGTCGCCGCTCTGGGGATCGAGGCTCCACAGGCCCGTGTTCGTGGGCGCTTCCTCGTACTCGTCGAGCTGCGGGTAGAGGTGCGCGACGCCGTTGCGCGGGCGGTCCGAGCTGAACAGGATGCGCCCGTCGCTGGCGTAGCACGGGCCGACGTTGTTGTACGCCGTCGGCTGGCGCGGGACCTTGGTCACGACCGGCGTGTCGCCCGCGCCGAAGCCGGTGACCTCGTAGAGCTGCCAGCGCTGGTTGCTGGCGGCGGGCGTCGTGGGCGCGCCCACGACCATGCTGAAGACCGCGCGCGTCCCGCTCCAGTGCACGCACGGATCGCGCACGGCGATCGAGTCCGCGCCCTGCATGCCGGCCGGATCGCCGTAGCCGGCCTCGGACGTGAGGTTCTTCAGCGTGCCGTCCGCGTAGCGGATCCACAGGTCGCCGCCGCGCGGCGCCGCGCGCGTGCTGCCGTCGTGCGTGCCGAAGGTCGAGGCCACGGTCAGGAAGTCGCCCAGCACCGGCACCTGCGTCACGAACAGGATCGGGTTCTCCGTGGTCGTGCCGGGTGAGCTCGTGCCGCTCGACGAGGCGCCGGGCGCGCAGGCCGCCAGGCCGGCCGCGAGCACGACGACGAGAGCGCCCGCGCGAACGCGGCGCCCGAACGGGACCTTCCTTCCCAAGCGCTTCCCCGCGCTCGGGTTCGGCCTCTGTGAAGGGCCGACTTGAAACGCGTAGCGCCGTTCCGGGCGCGGCTACGGATCCCTCACACGGGCGGAAACGGAGGCCGGGAAGGCGCTTCCCGCGCGCTCACTCGTGGCGCAGGGCTTCCACCGGGTCCATGCGCGCCGCGCGCGCGGCCGGGTAGAGGCCGAAGATCACGCCCACGCCGGCCGAGATCAGGAAGGCGAGCAGCGGCGCCGAGGGCGTCACGATCGTGCGCATGTCGGCCGTGGCCTCGACGATCAGCGGGATCACCAGGCCCAGGGCGACACCCAGGAGGCCGCCGCCCACGGAGAGCACGACGGTCTCGACCAGGAACTGCATCACGATGTGGCGGCGCTTCGCGCCCAGCGCGCGCCGGATGCCGATCTCGCGCGTGCGCTCGGTCACCGTGGCCAGCATGACGTTCATGATGCCGATGCCGCCCACGAGCAGGCTGATCGAGGCGATCGAGCCCAGCACGATGTTGAAGATGCGCTTGGTCTGCTGGGCGCGGATGAGCAGCTCGTGCGGCACGACCATCTCGTAGTCGGACTGCGGGTGGTTGCGCGACAGCATCTCGCGCGCGGCCGAGGCCACGAAGGGCACGTCGTCGTCGGTGGCGGACTCGACCACGATCTCGTGCAGCTCGACCTCCTCCATCTCGCGGCTGCCCGAGCGCAGGCGCACCTGCATGCTGCCGTACCACTTGCGGCCCGTCTCGAGCGGGATGAACACCTCGGCCGTCGATTTCCCGGCCGGGGCCGCGTCGCTGGACTGGCGCACGCGCGAGAGCAGGATGCCGACCACCGTGTAGTAGTCGCCGCCCACCTTGATCTCCTGGCCCAGGGGCGACTCGAACGGGAACAGGTAGGCCGCCACCTCGTCCGAGAGCACGCACACGTTGGCCACGCGCTCCACGTCCACGTCGGACAGGAAGCGCCCCTCGGAGAGCGGCCGGTTGGTCACCTCGCGGTAGATCGGCAGCGTGGCCAGGACGCGCGGGTTCATGGCGCGGTCGCCGTGCCGCACCTCCTCGTAGATCTCGCGCACGGGCACGACGCGCGTCACGGCCGGGAAGGTGTCCTCGATGCGCGCCAGGTCCTCCTCGGTCAGGCCGTAGCTGACGACGCGCGTGGTCTGCTGCCCGGTGGCGAAGTCCTCGCGCGGCTTGACGCTGCGCAGGATCACGTTGCGGCTGCCGAGCTGGCGGATCTGCTCCTGGGCCTCCTCGGAGGCGCCCTCGCCGATGGCGAGCATGGCGATCACCGAGCTCGTGCCGAACAGGACGCCCAGGGTCGTCAGCAGGCTGCGCAGCTTGTGCAGCATCAGGCTGGAGACGCCCAGCCGGATAGTGCGCATCAGAGAGGGCCCCTTCATCGCGTGCTCCTCAGCGCGGCGCGCGCGCCGACGGGACGGGGTTCTGGTCGCGCACGACCGACTCGATGCGCCCGTCCTTCAGGCGCAAGACGTGCTGCGCGCGCTCGCCCACGTCGGGCTCGTGCGTCACGACCAGGATCGTGCGCCCCTCGGCGTGCAGCTCGTCGAACAGGTCCAGGATCTCGAGCGCGGTGTGGCTGTCCAGGTTGCCCGTGGCCTCGTCGGCCAGGATCAGGGCCGGATGGTTGACCAGCGCGCGCGCGATGGCCACGCGCTGCTGCTGGCCGCCCGAGAGCTCGAGCGGGCGGTGGTCCAGGCGATGCCCGAGGCCCACGCGCTCGGCCAGCCCGCGCGCGCGCTCCTCGGCGCCGGCCGGCGGATGGTCCTGGTAGAAGAGCGGCACCAGGATGTTCTCCAGCACGTTGAGCTGCGGGATCAGGTTGTAGGACTGGAACACGAAGCCCAGGCGCTGGCTGCGCAGGTCGGAGAGCTGGTCGTCCGAGAGCCCTTTGACGTCGACGCCGTCGATGCGGTACGTGCCCGTGTCAGGCCGGTCGAGGCAGCCCAGCAGGTTGAGCAGCGTGGACTTGCCCGAGCCCGAGCTGCCCATCACGGCCCAGTACTCGCCGCGCCCGAAGGAGAACGTGAGCTCGTCCAGCGCGCGCACCTCCGTGGCACCCATCTGGTAGGTGCGCGTGACGCGCTCGAGCTCGGCCACCGGGATCGATTCGTCCGGACTGGTCATCCGCCCTTGCCGGATTCCGCGCCGCGCCGGCCGCGCGGACCGCCCTGGCCACCGCCTCCGCCGCCCTCGCCGCGCCGGCCGTGGGAGCCCTCGCCCCCGCCGCCACTCGGCGCCCCGCCCTCGCGCCGCGCCTCGCCCGGCGCGCCCGCGCCGGCCGCGGGCAGCTCGCCGCCGGGGGCGCTGGCGGTCGCCTCGGGGCGCGGGCTCGCGCCGTCGGCCACGGGCGCCGCGGGCAGGCCGGGCGCGCCCGGGATCGGCGCGGAGTTCGCTTCCTCGGGCGTGGCCGCGAAGCCGGCCGGCGGCGCGAGCAGCACGGTCTCGCCCTCGGAGAGGCCGGAGAGCACCTGCACCCAGCGGTCGTTGTAGCGCCCCACCTCGACCACGCGCTCCTGGACCGCGCCGCCCTGCTCGACGAAGGCCAGGTTCTCCTCGCCGCGGCGCTGCACGCTCTGCACGGGCACGTACAGCGTGTCGGCGATGTCCTCGACGTGGATCTCGATGGCGCACGACATGCCCGGGCGCATCTCGGGGCTGGCGTCGGCCAGGGTGACCTCGGTGCGGTACAGGCGCAGGTTGGGGTTGGCCCAGTAGGTGTTCTGGTCGGCCATCATGGCCACGAAGCGCACCTCGCCCTGGAACTCGCGCCCGGGCAGGGCGTCGACCTTGATGGTGGCGCGCATGCCGGTGTGCACCTGCTTCAGCACCGACTCGTGCAGGCTGACCTGGGCGATCATCCCGGCCGCGCTGGGGATGGTGACGATCTCCTGGCGCTCGCGCACCTGCGTGCCTTCCTTGATCGGGTTCTCCATGCCCCAGCGCCCGCCCTCCTCCTGGGCGTACACGAGCATGCCCGAGCGCGGTGCGTAGAGCTTGGCCTTGGCGATCTGGCTCTCGAGCTTGTTGAGCTTCTCCTTCTCGAGCGTGAGCTTGGCCTCGTTCGTGCGCATGTCGGCCTCGTAGTCGACGATGCGCGCGGCGGCCTGCAGCTTGACGCGCTCGAGCTCGCGCTGGCCCTCCTCGAACTTGGCCACCAGGTCGGCCTCGTCGCGCGGGAGCTGGAAGCGGATGAGCAGGTCCTTGTCGCGCTTGGCCTGCTCGAGCTGGATCTCGGCGCGCGAGAGCGACAGGCGGTCGGCCTCCATCTCGGTGTCGGTCAGGAAGCCCTTCTCGTTGAGCTTCCTGGACCAGTCGAGCTTGTCCTTGGCGCGCGTGCGTTCCTCCTCGGCCAGCTGGATGGCCTCGTCGGATTCGGCCTCCTTGGCGCGCCGCTCGCCCTCGCGGAACTTCTCCAGGTCGATCTGCGCGAAGCGCAGCGACTGCTCGGCCTTCTTGACGTCGCTGTCGTTCTGGCTCTTCTGGATCTCGTAGTTCTGCTTGGACTTGACGAAGGCGGCCTCGGCGTTGCGCACCGAGATCTCCTGCTGGAACTGCTTGTCGACCAGCTCGGTGGCGTCGAGCTCGCACAGCAGCTCGCCCTCCTGCACGAACGTGCCCTCGGGCAGGAGCTTGAGGATCGTGGTCTGGCCCTCGATCTCGCTCTTCAGGCTGACGGCGTCGGCGGCCTTGAGGTTGCCGCGCTCGATCACGCTGATCGACAGCGGCCCGCGCTGCACGGGCGCGCCGTGCACGACGTCCTCGCCCTTGGAGCGCGGCAGGAACTTGCCCAGCGCGAAGAACAGCCCTCCGCCCACCAGGGCCGTGATCAGCACCAGGGGCAGGGCCTGGAGCCCGGAGTTCGACTTGCTCATGTTCATGGTGGGGTTCACGGTCGCGGCTCTTCTTCCGCCGGGGCGGCCGGCTCGGGTCGGATGCGGATGCCCTGGTCGGTGACCTCGAGCTGCTCCATGTCGCGGTACAGGAAGAGCCCGGCCAGGATCGTGTCGGTCAGCGAGGCCGCCAGCGTGTTCTGCGCATCGAGCAGCGACTCCTGGGCCTCGAGCACGTCGCGCGTGTCGGCCCGGCCGGCGTCGAGGTTCAGGGCCGCGCTCTCGACGCGCCGCTCCGCCAGCGTGACCGAGCCGGACTGGATGTCGTAGCTCGCGCGCGCGGCCTGCAGGTTGCGGAGATCGTCGCGCAGCTCGGAGGTGATGCGGTCGACCGATTCCTCGGCGTCGCGCAGGCTGGCCTCGCGCGCGATCAGCGCGCTGCGGTAGGCGTTGCGCTCGGGGATGCGGTCGATGGGCAGGTCGATGGCCAGGCCCGCCGTCCAGGTGAAGTCGTCGCCCGAGAATTCGGCCGGCCGGCCCTCGACGCTGTTGGCGTTGGCGCCGGCGACGAGGTCGAAGCCCATGCGCAGGGCGTCGGCCGCGACGTGCGCGCCGCGCTCGGCGTCCACCACGCGGTCGAGCACGGTCTGGTGGTCGAGGCGCTGCGACAGGCCGGTGGCGATGACGTCGGGCTCCTGCAGGTCCGCCACCAGACCCTGCCAGCTGTCGAGCGAGCGCAGGCCGTGCTCGGCGAGCTCGATCTCGGTCTCGATCGGCAGCCCGAGCTGGAACTTGAGGTCGTCCAGCGCGGCCGACAGGTCGCGGCGCGCGGCCACGAGCCGGTCCTCGGCCGAGAGCTCGTCCTGGCGCGCCTGGTCGACCTGGATGTCGGTCAGGCGTCCGGCCTCGGCCAGGGCCTCGTTGCGCTGGCGCAGCTCGGTCAGGTTGGTGTAGTTGGCTTCCTCGTTCTTGAGCCGGTCGACCTGCTCCAGCACGCGGAAGAAGCGCTGCGCGATGTCGACCGAGAACGTCACGCGGAAGCGCTCGTAGGCGCGCGCCTGGTAGAGCACGTCGCGCTCGGCCTGCGTCAGCGGCTCCATGACGATGTCCTCGCCGAAGCCGCGCATGAGGGGCTGCGTGATGTTGAGCGACAGGTGCGAGATCGCGTCCCAGCCGTCGCCCTGGCCCACGTCGCGCAGGAAGTCGATGCCGATGTCGCTCGTGATGCGCGTGCCGATGCCGAGCAGCTTGAACAGGTTCAGGTTGGAGAGGAAGCCGGCGTTCTCGGCCTCGCGCCCGGTGCCGTTCACGAAGGCGGCGATGGTCCCGTTCTGCTGGACCGAGAAGTTCCAGCGCTCGAGGGTCAGGTCAAGGGCCGAGCGGAACAGGGCCTCGCGCTGGTCCTGCCAGTCGCGGCTGTTCTCGGCCGCCACCTGCAGGCACAGCACCAGGTCCAGGGTCAGGAGCTCGGGCGGGGCCGCCAGCAGGCGGTCGCGCAGCCGGTCGGGCGGGCGCTCGACCGAGAACGGGTCCGTGGCGTGCAGCTCCGCCCGGCGCTCCGCCAGGATGGGGTAGACCTCGGCGTCGGCGTCCTGGCGCCATTCCTCAGCGCTCTTGCAGCCCAGGAAGGGGGCCACGAGGAGCACGATGGTGGGGGGCTTCACCATGTCCGAACGCATCAGGATAGCTCGGCGGAGCCCCACCCGGCCCGGGGAACCCCGCCGGTGGTGTAAGAAGGAGGCACAGCGCCCGGCCGGGGCGACTCAGCGCGGCGCGGGGCGCTCGGCGCGTCCGGCCGCGGCCGCGAGCGCGGCGCGCCGCTGCGCGTCGTGCTGCGCGCGCAGGCGCTCGAACTCCTCGGGCGCGATCGCGCGCGCGACGGCGGCGCCCTCGAGCCAGCGCCACTCGACCGGGATGCCGGCGCGGAAGCGCACCGCCCAGCGCCGGCTGCCGTCGGCGCGCCGCAGCTCGAGCGTCGGCTCCTCGCCCGGCACGAGGACGGCGCGCGTGGGCTCGAAGCGCGCCGCCAGCGGTTCGTACAGGTCGGGTGCGCTCGGCAGCGCGAGCCCGCGCCGCGCGGCCTCGACCAGGAAGAGCGGGAACTCGCCCCCGCCGCTCTGCGTGCGGCGCACGGCCTCGCGTCCGCCGAGCTCGTGGCTCTCGTAGCCCGCGGCCGGCGAGCCGTGCAGGAACAGCGTGCGGCCGCCGTCGGCGCGCACCTCGCGGAACACGAGCTCGCGGCCCGCGTCCGTGGCGCGCTCGGTGTGGATCAGGCGCAGCTCGGGCTCGAAGTAGAGGAGCTCGAGCTCGACGCGCAGCCCGCCCTCGGGATCGGGGCCGGTCACGAAGCGCATCAGGCCGCGCGGCTCGGCGCCCACGGGCGGGCGCTCGTCCTCGATGCGGAAGTGCTGCACCAGCGTGCCCGGCGGCGCCTCCAGCTCGATCGCGCGCACGGAGGCCAGCGCCGCGGCCTTCTCCTGCGCCGGGGAGCCGCCCTGCAGCAGGGTCAGGCCGAGCAGGACCGGGAAACGCATGCCCCTGTATCGAAGGATTGGCCCGACTCCTTGACCCCCCTCCCCCCCCTCAACGGCTGGCCCAGGCGGGCACGCCCGCCTCGATCCCGAGCACGCCCTTGCCCCACAGGACGAACACGGCCGTCACCAGGATGGCCATGACGAGGTCGAACACGAGCCCCGCGCGCGCCATGGTCGTGGCCGGGATCTCGCCGGAGGCGAACACGATCGCGTTGGGCGGCGTCGCCACGGGCAGCATGAAGCCGGCCGAGGCCGCGATCGTCGTGGGCAGCAGCACGAGCAGCGGCGAGATCCCCGCCGCGGCCGCCGCCTGCCCGATCACGGGCAGCATGACCGAGACCGTGGCCACGTTGGAGGCGAGCTCCGAGAGGCACGTGACGAACAGGACGACGATGAGCACGACCAGCCAGTCGGGCCGACCCACGAGCCAGGGCGCGATGCCCTCGCCCAGCACGCGGTCGAGCTTGGTGAGCTCGCACGCGCCCGCCAGCGCGAAGCCGCCGCCGAAGAGCAGGAGCATGTCCCAGGGCAGGGCGCGCGCCGTGCCCCAGTCGAGCAGCTTCTCGCCGCGCGCCGTGCCGGACGGGACCAGGAACGCGAGCAGCGCCAGCGTGATGGCCACGGTGGCGTCGCTGACCGCGCTCTTCCCGCTCGCGCCGAGGAAGAGGTCGCCCCAGCCCTGGAAGGCGGCGAAGCCGAGGTCGAGGTCGGCGCGCGTCACCCACAGGAGCGCCGCCGCGGCGAAGAGCAGCGCCATGCGCCGCTCGCCCGGCCCCATGCGCCCCAGGCGCGCGCGCTCCTCGGCCACGGCGTCGCCGCCGCGCTCGAGCCGGTCCGGGACGCGGAACAGCACGCGCGTGAGCAGCCACCAGCCGATGGGCAGGTAGAGCAGCACCACCGGCATCCACATCAGCGTCCACTGCAGGAAGCTGATCTCGGGCCCGTCCGGGAAGCGCTCGCGGAACTGGCCCAGGAAGATCTGGTTCGGCGCCGTGCCCACGGGCGTGCCGATGCCCCCCACCGAGGCCGAGTAGGCGACGCCCAGGTAGAGCGCGCGCGCGAAGGCGCGCCGGCCGGCGGGCTCGGCGCGCTCGAAGCTGGCCACGAGCGCCAGCGCGATCGGCAGCATGAGCAGCGTGGTCGAGGTGTTGTTGCACCACAGCGAGAGCCCGGCCGCGGCCACCATCATGCCCAGCACGAGGCGCCGCGGCTGGCTGCCGACGTGGGCCAGGATGAACAGCGCCATGCGCCGGTGCACGTTCCAGCGCTCGAGCCCGCGCGTGAGCAGGAACGCGCCCAGGAAGAGCAGCACGAGGTCGTGCATGTAGAGCGGCGCCACCGTGCGCGCGTCGACGGCGCCCATGAGCGGCAGCAGCGCCGCCGGCAGGAGCGAGGTCGCGCCCACGGGCATGGCCGAGGTCATCCACCACGTCGCGGTCCAGGCCGCCACGGCCGCCACGCTGCGCTGCGCGGGGTCGAGGGCGAGGTCCTTCCACAGCAGCACGGCCACGAACAGGAGCGGCCCGAGCCAGAAGCCCGCGCGCGCGATGGCGGGCACGCTCTCGTCGAGCGCCGGCAGGGGCGACCCGCTCGCGGGCCCCGCGCTCACGCGCCGCGCCCGCGCGTCTCGGCGCGCAGCCAGGCGAGGTAGCGGCGCTCGACACGCGCCGGCGCCAGGGCCACGCACTCGGGCAGGTCGTAGGGGTG
>Ga0315910_10003470_pt1 | contig 13402 bp, 9 predicted proteins | sample EdamamesoilMG_FD_204470 | JGI IMG/M metagenome (GOLD analysis project Ga0315910, IMG submission 204470) | Garden soil microbial communities collected in Santa Monica, California, United States - Edamame soil | ecosystem: Environmental > Terrestrial > Soil > Garden | place: USA: California...
GAATCGTGAAATTTTCTCCTTGATCAAAAATCGGAACGAGATGCTTGTCCTACGAGCTCGCTGTATTGCGCATGAGTTGCTACTCGCTCAACGCCGTTCACAAACCTTGGGTGCAGATATTGATTCAGTGAATTTGGTGGAAATCCCACAGCCATCAAGGACTGATGAAGACGCTCTTTTGTGCCCATTTGAGAAAATTGAAGAACTACTAGCGACAGTGGAGCTAACACACGGAGATAGAATCCATACTCCAGCCGATTTTTTGGCTAAGCTAACTGATCCGACTGGACAGCTTTACTTTAAGATGTGGCTCGATGCATGCGTTGACGACAACACGTGCATTTTGAGATCAATAGTATATCTATCAAACGCGGAGCGCGCCACAATCCCGCAGCGAGTGAAACACGCTTTTGAAAGCGTTTTTTCGCGTCCCGAATTTAGAGAGATGCTTAGCCTAGATTCTGCACCGAAGATTCGCCTTAAGGATGGACTCTACAAATCGTTATTGGATGAGCTTTGTACTTTTCTCGGAGAGTATGCAACCGAGAATTATGCTTACTACTTAGCGAATCGTTTTATTGAATCTCAGTGGGAACCATTCAGAACAAGAATGCTCGCAATTGCTTTTGGCACTACTTCATAGTTCTGCCTGTTCTTCAAATTAGAATACAGAAGCGCAACAGTAATTAACTGTAACGACTTCTGCTTCGTGGGGCTTTTGATGTTGTTTTGCGCCCGTAAGCGTTGCGTACCTGCTCGCACCTGGCATTAACACGTAGTGCTCCTTCGTTCACAATTCGTGAATCGAGTTGGCGATCATTCATTCTTTTCCGGACGGATCAAGGGAGCGGGAGTGGGTTTCTGAACACTTGGAGGAAAGCCCACTCCGGATAGTGTCGTTAAACATATACCAGCCGCACTGATACTGCTGGAGCATACCCTTAACCCACTTGATTCCAATGACTGCCACCCATCCTATCAGCTTGCGTATGCCTGCAACAAATGAATATACATACACCGTGGCTGAAGCTCAGGAGCCGGACGAGGAGCATGAAATCCCTTACGTCGCGAAGACCTGTTTCAACCCATACCCATACCTACTGCAATGAGAAGAAAGAATGTAATCGTCACTGTCTTGGTCACGGCGCTGTTAACGCTATTGCCACTCGGAAAACTGTCTGCCACGCCACGCCCACCACAGCCGCCGTGGCCGCAGGCTTACCTGATGATCTTCGGTTTCGATTCGCCGTATTGGATGGCTTCGCTTCATTCCCTGCCGCTCAACGAACACCTCGCCACCAAGCAGGAAAGCTGGAGCGGCTATTCCCTCGTGCGCGAGAACCTTCCGACTTCACCGGTCGTCATTCCGCCGGTGATGGCGTCGGGGCGCAAGGGTTTCGCAGCGGAAACGGGGGCCGTCCGCTTCTGGATCGCGCCGCAGTGGTCGAGTGTGGCGGCTGGCGGCAACGGGCCGGGCCACCTCGCACGGATGCTCGAACTGGTGGATTATTCGGGCAAAGATCCGCAGGTGCGCTGGTCGCTCTACGTGAGCGAAGCCGGCGACACGATCTATCTAAGCGGACAGACGCAGAGTGGTGTGGCAGATTTGATGATGGCGGACGCGAGTTTTACGTCCGGCGATTGGCGGCTGGTGACGGTGTGCTATTCGCCGACGAACACCGCACTGTGGCTCGACGACCAGCAAATCGCCACGGGCGGAGGCATCTTGCCGCCACCGACATGGGCAAGCAACAATCTCGGTCTGGTAGTTGGAAGCGATGCCTTAGGCTTGGACGGCGCAGATGCGGAGTTTGACGAACTGACAACCTACGCGCAGTGGCCGAATCAATCCAAATCGCAGGATTTGTATTTTCAATCCACGAAGCGGGAGACCTTGCGCGGCCCGCTCGGTACGCAGGCGGAAGAACTCGCCAAACAGATGTTGTTCCAAGCGGCATCCATGCTCCAATCCGAACCGCCCCCGCCCCCAGGCGAGGGTGGCGGAGGCGGCGGGGACGACGAGCCTTCGCCGGCATACGGCTATGGCACGAACGGGCTTTGGATTGAGATTCACGCCGTCAGCAACGGCGTGGCGCATCTGACCCTGCATAACACGCAGCCGGACATCGGGTATGAAATCCTGTCACGGGAAATCCTCACGAACATTCCGTGGGCGGGCGAACAGATGATTCTTGGCGCATGGGGACAGGACTGGACGCCATTCACCGTCCCCGTCGGCGATCGGACGAACCAGCTCTTTCTCTGGGCGCGCTCCTACATTGATTCAGACGGCGACGGCCTGCCGGACTGGTGGGAAATGGAGAACGGTTTCGACCCGAATAGTCCAGACACAGGTGACACTGGCGCAAGCGACGGTTACAAGGATGGTGATGATGATGGCTGGAACAATTTGCAGGAATATCAGAACGGCTCAAATCCAAATGGATTCAACACACCTGCGGCCCCGACTGGATTGGTGGTGACTCTTTCCTCGGGTGGCTCTCATGCTGACTTGGCGTGGAATCGTTCGCCCAGCGCAGTGACGGGCTACATTATCGAACGTTCGTTTGATAGCACAGTTACAACTCTGAGTGGTAATCCCGTTAGTTATTCTGATAATCAAGTGACCGTACCAACTGCTGTCTTCTTCGTCGAGCCAAGCTACCGCATCCAGGCGGAATATGCCGGTGGTAGTTCTCTTTGGAGTGCATGGACTTCCGCAGTGGAATCGCGGCTGCCGGTGTTCACATTGCAGGAAGGCGGCAGCCAGGCGGTGCTGGTGTTGCCACAGATTTCCGTCAGTGCTGCTACGTTTCAGTTTGGCGTGATGACGTGGACCGGCTCGGGCTACCAATTGAATACGAATGTCGATTGGCCCATCACTGCCTTTGCGAATGGTTCGATCCCGTTGACCGGTCTGGCGGCAGACATGCTCACAAATCAGTTTCCCACCTATCTGTATGGGCGATGGGTGAGCAGCAACGGAATCGCCAGTGCCATAAAGCGGGTCTCGTACTTTGCGCAAAAGCCGTTTTACAATGCACGGGCGCAACTCAAGGAGAACGTAACCTTTCTGCTACGGGTAGCCACCGTGAGTGAGAGTTTTCACTATGACTTTGACGGCGCGTGGTCTGGGAGAGTTGTAACGCCGACGAACTATGTCTTCGCGGGAATTTATGATTGGTATTACGGTGACTCTGATCCTTACGCATGGCTCGATTACGGTCTCCCCTTTGCGGAAAATTACAGGAACCGCAACTTCATGTTCTCGCCGGACAACCTGTACACGGACGGTTGGTTGAGCACCGGCGCAGGATTCGAATGGGATTTGCCGACCTTGTTTATTCCCCCGCAATACGAATTTGAATTACCGGCCAGTCCAACGACGATTCCGCCACTGCTAGGCGGTCTGACCTGGCTGTTCGCCACGGGAGATTTTCCATGGATTCAAAACTCTGACACCCATGGTGAGCACTTGCTCATTTCCGGAGCTGGTTCGCCGCAGTCCCTGAGCATCATCCCTAACAGCCGAAACCTGTTTGGGCTGCTGTATGAGAGCACGAAACTAACCTGGGGAGACGACCCTTCCGAAAGTACAGTGCTTTCCACCAATGGCAGCATCCCAATAACTGCGGACTTCTTTTTCTATCCCTCAGTTGCGTTTCCGCAATTTGAGGTTGCAAGTTATTACTTTGCCCGCCCGTCTGTGGACTGGTTACCGGGCCAATCCGGGTTTGCGCCGACCAACACCAGCCCACTCTTGCTTGTCGGTATGGGACAATCACTGTCGGTTGCTGGCTACGCGAAACTAGCGATTACTAATGGCTACTCGAACAAGTTTGCCTTTCTCGGCCAATACTTCGACAAGGCTCTGAAGCAGGTCAATGGCAACATCACCACCAACCAAACGGGCATCCTCTCGCCTTATGGTGAGTTCTACCCAACCGAACCTGGCCCAACCGCCTTGGTCACCATGCCCGACTTGGACACGAACGAACGCGGCACAGGCATTGTGCATGTCATCAAACTCCAACTCGACGTGAATCATGACGGCAATATGGAGCTTGGCTTCAATAGTCCCGACAGCACTTCACCTGACAAGCCATTTGTGTTTTGGGCGAATAATGACTATGATCGTTGGAATTGGGTTGATGGAAGCGATCTTGAGCAGGATGACTTGGAGAAGATCGGCAGTTCCACCTATTGGAGCCAGGCGTATTCCGGGCGAGACGGCTCGTTCTTGGATTACCAAGGAAAGCCAGCCATTCCCTGTCAGCGGGATTTAGAGGACTATACGCGGCTTTGGCTGCCCGGCCTGTCTTCCCTCATGGCGGTGATGCCAACCAACTACACCGTGCGACTCACGTTGAGCGGCAACGGACAAATCAGGTTGTTCCAGGCCATTGAACCGGATGGCGGCACCAATTACTTGTTCGATGAACTCACGGCTTCAAATCAGGTTGTTCAGTCGGCATCACTCTACGTGGGAGTGTTGAGTTCCAGTTCCTCAATCACCCTCAGCGGGCGAACCAACAATCTTGGCGAGCACTTCATCTGGTGCGGCGTGACCAACGGCAACGCCGAGTTGCATTTGCAGATATTGGACGCCAGCACAAACATGCTGGCCGACACAACGGCCTACATCGAAATCAAGGACATCAAGCAGATGTATGAGCGCTGGACGCTGGGAGACGTTGCCAGTCGAGGCCCCTACGATTATCCCTATCCGGCTACGGAGGATTTGCCGGTGGGAACCACGAGCTTTCAATACGGGCCACCCGAAAGCACGAACACGCCCTACATTTTGTTCGTTCACGGGTGGAATATGAAGCGTTGGGAGAAAGACCGTTTTGCAGAAACCGCCTTCAAGCGCCTTTATTGGCAGGGGTATCAGGGACGCTTCGGCTTTTTCCGGTGGCCGACGGACAATGGGTTTGATGGTCTTTGGGATGCGATTACTGACCGGCGAAATTACGACAGCAGCGAGTTCAACGCTTGGAAGTCTGCGTCATTACTGTCCAGCTTTTTGCGGACGAATCTCAATGCTCAATATCCAGGACGGGTTTATCTCATGGCCCACAGCATGGGCAACGTCGTCGCAAGCGAGGCGTTGCGACTGGCAACAAATCAAGTCGTCAACACTTACATTGCCAGCCAAGCGGCGATTCCAGCGCACACCTACGACGGCACGATTGCGCCATATTCATTTACTTATCTCGCATTGAGCTACGGCCCACACACGCCCAACCTCTACTCGAATTGGTTTGTTCCCAATAGCCTTGGGGCAGGACGGCGAATCAACTTTTACAACACGAATGATTACGCTTTGCAACGCCCTCGCTGGGAATTGAATCAACTACTCAAGCCCGACCAAGCTACCACGTTTGGCTGGACCTATCTGTTTGATGGCGCTCCCCATGACAACATCCAGAGCTACACGCCCGGCGCACCTGACGACACGCCGCCCTGGGACTGGTTCCAGAGGGAAAAGGGCCTCTCGCGAATTTTCTTCAATATCGTATCGAGCCTGACCGACCGCTACGAAGTGATGGCCTACGCCGCCCAATCCCGGTCAACAGCATTGGGAAGAACTCCCACTGTCGGCAGCTTGAACGGGAATGTTGATTTGGGCCGGTCTGTGCCATCCCGTATCTGGCCACCTGATCCAGATGACCCAGGAGCGAACCAGTATAGCCGCCACAAGTGGCACAGTGCGCAGTTCCGTTCAACGAACATGCGACAGAAAGGTTACTGGCAAGCATTGTTGTCGGAGGAAGGCTTTGACATCGCCCCATGAAAATTAGGCGTTCAATCCTCGGGTTGTGTGTGGCGGTGATAGTTTTGTTGGTGTTGGTCGTTTGGTTTACCAGGCGACCGGCAGCAACACCGCCTGCCAAAGAGGATGCTCCGGCTGAGACGACGGAACAGCCGCCAGCCATGAGGCCGGGCCGGAGTGAAACCATTCCGGCAGCACTCCCGCGCTCGAATGATGCGGCGGCGACAACTCATCCGAACGCTGTTGTTTCAACACCAGCGCCCGCCAAAGAGGAACGGGCGCGCGAGGCGCTTTCGACGTTGAACGACGTGCCGATTGATTTTTACGGCAAGCTGCAAGACCAGTTTGGGAATCCGGTTGCGGGTGCAGAAATCACTGGCAGCGTCATTTTCGACAACGGAAGTTCCAATGGCGTGAGGCAGGTGCAGACCACCAGCGACGCAAACGGCCTGTTTGCATTGCATGGCGGGAGTGGGGAGAGCTTGAGCGTGGTGCCACGCAAAGAGGGATATGCTTTGGCCTCAGACAACGCGGGCTTCAAATACTCGCATTTTTACCCGGAGGCGCGTCATGTTCCCAATCCATCTCAGCCGGTTGTGATTGAAATGCGCAAGCTCGAAGGGGCGGAGCGGTTAATCCATTATCAAAGCAAAGTCTATGTTCCGCTGGACGGCACGCCTGTTCGTCTCGACCTGCAAACGGGCAAGCGCGTTGACATAGGCGGCGACATCATCATTCGGGTGGAGAGTTCGCCCGTTCCGAACGTGACGGAGAAATACGACTGGAAGGCGACCATACAGGCCATCAACGGCGGACTGGCAACGACCAGCACCGAGTTTGAAAAAATGTATGTCGCGCCGGAATCGGGATACGAGTCTGAGTTCGTTGTGAGCTACGTGAAGGACGCGCAGCCGTGGGCGAACGGGTTCACCGGAGGTTTTTATCTGAAAAGCCGGGACGGAGGCAGCTACGGAAAGTTGGGGTTGGGCATCAACACGGACATTGTGAAGAACGGGGCGGTGTTCGTGATGCTTAATGCGTATGTCAATCCAGCGGCTTCGCGAAACCTTGAACTGGATGCGGCGCTGACCACCGAAGCACGGCCATGAAGTATCTGCGACCGATCTTGAGCGTGGCGGCGCTGGCGTTCCTCGTTTTTTGGTCACGGTTGCTTTTACCGCTGCGAAAGGAGCAAATGCCTTTCTCTGGCTGGGGCGACGGCGCGGGCGGAAGTGCCGCGACCTTGGCGGTGCCGGTGGTGCTGTTTTGGCTGGTGACGGTTTTTACGTTCCTGTTCATCGCCTTCAAGCCTTACATGCGGGGTGAAAGTGGTCTGACCCGGCTGGGGCGCTGGCTGGCAAATCTCATTCTTGTTCCCGTAACCCTGGCTCTGTTGTTCTACGCCATCCACGGGCCACCGGTGAGATTTTTTGCCGTGTATGGCTTCATCGCGCTGGTTGGCGTGTGGATTTACGTTGATCTCGGGGCGCGCAAGCAGACGGGTGTAAAATCTGACGCCACTAAGCCGGTTTGAGTGGCGTGATGGAGATGGAAGCGACGAAGGGTTTTGAGCGGTTGAAGTCGGCGTAGCGTTTGGGGAGGGTGCCGACGGCGGCGAGTTTGTTTTCGCGAAGGCTGTCGGCGAGGCGACCGAGCCGCCAGCCCAGGACGACGACATCTTGGTGTCTACGCCTCGCAATTCAGGATGGTGGATTCATTGAACACAATGACGAATTCCCTTTCTTGGCCCTGGAACATGGTTACTTACCTGAATTGATTTTTCCGGCCGCGGCGAATTCAAATGTCACGGATGGTATCTCGAAGAAAACCTACTACATCGCCTTCGGACAGCCGCGTCGTTACGGGCGCATCCAGATTAGCGCCAGCACTAGTACCGGGAACGTTATTCTGCAATATGCGGTAAATCCCGACGACTCGCGCAATTTAGAACCGAAGTCGCAATAAACGCGAACAAGCTCTGGTTTCCTCATTACTGTCTCAATCATCCGAATCACACAACTTCTCAAAATCACCATCACATACCTCATCCTCGACCTGACTTCCTTGACGACTGCATGCATAGGCAGAGCTGGTTGGATTGAGTTGAACTGCGCGATTGTCGCGATCAGCTTTTTCGTTATTTGGTTCTTTCATGGGAAAAGTTCTTTGGTGATTTTCTCCAATTGTAATTTCGCCACATTGAGAATGGGCAGTGCGCACTCCAAACAAATGTTCTCACGAATGGGGACCTTGTAGTATACGGCCAAATGTTGCTCGCCGGGCTGGATTACATGGGCCTTGTTTGCATGGCACCTGCGACGATCATGGGCTGTCTCAATCTTTACATGCTTCAATATGTTTCGCGTTGCTGGCATAAACAAAGTTGCAAAGCCCCGGCGGGGCTAGCTCGTCCGGCACAGCGTGAATTCCAGCCGGGTTGGTTACCAGGCACGTCAACACTCCACCAGCCGAACGCCCGCCGGGACAAATTTCAAGCGGATTTCCACGTGCGCATCTTACGACCCTTCTGTAGAAGAAATCACATCGCCATGGGTCATCTTATACGGCGACTCTACGACCACATCGAACACGGGTCAACGCACAAACGCCGGAGTAGATTTCCCTAGGAAAGAAAATTGCGACTGTTACCACAGTCGCAAATGTGTTACCGAATCGCTTCCCGAAAGAACTGCGCCGGATAGTCGGTCGGTTGTTTCTTGTTTTTCAAATTCGACCTAGCGAATAAATCGGTGAGCAATACTACGAATAAGACTTCGTTTGCTTAACACTTTTTGCCCTAGCGGACGGATCAATGGAGCGGGAGTGGGTTTCTGAACACCTGGAGGAAAGCCCACTCCGGCTCACCCGTCCGCCCTCGGCCAAAGTCTTGTGACGTTTCCAGCCGGAGGGTCTCCAGCCGACGGGGGTAACGGGGGCGAGGCTGGATAGCCCGACAGGCGCAGAAAGCTCGCAAGTCTTTGGCCGATACCCGTGCCTTTGTAGCACGACTGCCGAACCCGTCTAAACCCGTCCCTGCGTATAAAGGACACGCGTGTCCCTTACCCGTTCGGACTCTAAAACCCGTCCGTCCGGAAACTCGTGTTCGCGTGAGCGATGAGGGAGGTTTTTGGCGAGCGCGGCATCCACCCACATCCCGCCGCGCGAGCCATAAAACCGACCGAAGTCGGGGGTGCTGCACAGCAGCCAAACCACGACAAAACACTGGTGAACAAAGGACGGTTTGGCAAACCATGGTATCCCCGCTGTGGGGACAGGTGTGGGGATAGGTTGAAAGTTCAACTCCCGGCGCCTCCAGAGGATGGCTGTCCGAAAAAAAAGGTTCGAGCCGAGCGATACAGCCACACCATTCCACCATCTTGATTTTTTTCGAGGAGAGTTGACCACGGATTTGCGGCGCAACCACGGGCTTTTCTGCTGTCGAGGAATTTCAAAAACGCATTCAAATCGTAAATACTCTTTGGTACAATTCATTCACATGGCATCACGAGCAAAACAAACGGTTAAGAAGAAAAATCCGGCGGCGGTTGCGCTTGGCAGATTGGGCGGCCTCAAAGGCGGGCCAGCGCGTATGGCGAAACTTTCTGCCAAGCAACGATCAGAGCTTGGACGCAAAGCCATCTTGGCTCGCTGGCGGAAGGCTAAGTAAGCGTCTGCCGCGACCCGGACCGCTTTCAGGCGGTGGAACATCTAGCGGCTTGTAGATGAGCTTCCAGTGATCTGAATCGCTGTGTTCATGCAGGAACTCTCCCCATGCGGAGCACGCGGCTCTATATCGGGCAAAGACCACGAAGAAGCAGAAGACGTTGTTCTCATCCGAGTCCGCCTTCAGCTTCGCGAATAGTTTTTCGATCTTCTCGAAGTCCTTCCTGATGCGCCTCAATTCCGCATCCGTTATGCCATGTTTACCCCGAGCGAACTTCAGCTCAAAAATGAACGCACTGCCGGTGAAATGGAATTGCTTGCTCGGAGGAGCTTTCAATGAGCCTACCCTATGAAGCAATGATAGTTGCTCAGGATCGAGAATTGTGATGTCCGGTTGGATCGTCAGCTTACCAGCCGCGTCGAACCACTTTACCTCCATGTGAACAGGTGTTGCGGAAATGTGCGTATCCTGCGTTGTTATCACTCTTGAAAACGCTTCGAGAGATAACAATTCGCTGACAAGGAGGCACTTTAGGTCATCTTCCGTCAGCAACGCCCCAGGAACACTCCGGCAGTGCAGGCAGACACGCTGAATCGCTTTAATGATCAATTCTTTGTTTAGATGTGTAAGTGGCCAGCCCACACGGCCAGCCTAACTTAACACACACTGATAGCACAAGCCGTGATGCCCGATTACTCAGTTTGCCCGTGCATTTATACTATACCGCTCTAGTATATCATGATACACTCGGAATATGACAACCGAGCCCCGGAAATACTTCACTTATGCGCGCAAATCCACGAAAGGTGCGGAGCAGCAAGCCCTGTCAATTCCTGCGCAACTTGATGCCCTTCGCAAACTGGCGAAGCAGCAAAACCTTAATGTGATTGACGAGATCACGGAGCGTGAATCCGCCCACGTTCCTGGTCGAGCGAAGTTCAACGAGATGATGCGCCGCATCGAAGCCGGCGAGGCGAACGGTATTCTTGCTTGGCATCCCGACCGGCTGGCGCGTAACAGTCTCGATGGCGGCGCAATCATCCACTATCTCGATGTGGGCAAGATCGCCGATTTGAAATTTGCGACGTTTTGGTTTGAGAATACCCCGCAGGGCAAATCCAACTTGGGGCATGAGTTTGTGCAAACGAAGCAGTATAGCGACAAACTCTCCTGCGATACGCAGCGCGGGTTGGAGAAGAAGGCTCGGCTTGGGATTTATCCAAGCATCGCCCCGCGCGGCTATCTGAACGACAAGGCCACCAAAACGATTGTTCTGGACCCGTATCTTGCGCCCATCATAAAGCAGGCGTTCGAGACGTTCGCCGAGGGTGACAAGACCTTGAACGATATGCAGGATTTCTTTGCCGAGAACGGCATTCTCTCGAAGAAACGATTCAAGCGGCGATACAATCCCGGCGGTCGCAAACTGCATCACGATTGGATTCGGCGTTTTCTTCGCAATCCTTTTTACTACGGCCATTTCGAATATGCGGGCGAACTTTACGAAGGCAAACACAAGCCAATCATCAGCAAGGAATTGTTCGACAAAGTGCAACGTGTAATCGAGGAGCGAACGCACGTCATGCCTCGGGAGCGCGAGCCGAAAGCATTTGCCGGCCTGTTTACGTGCGGCGAGTGTGGCATGGGTGTCACCGCCGAAGTGCAGAAGGGCCACACCTACTATCGTTGCACGAAGAAATCAAAGACCCGCAAATGCTCGCAGAAGTTCATTCGCGAGGAAGAGCTTGAACGGCAGCTTTCCGAGTTGATCGGGCAATATGCGCTGCGCCCTGACTGGGCGGCACAGATGCTCGACATGGCCGAACACGAGCAGGAAGACCTCTCGCGTTCGTCGCACGCGCTTGTGCAGGAAAAGCAGGAACAGATTGCGACCATCAAAGAAAGCCTCGACCGTTTAGTTTCTATTTACGTCGCACAGGAAATTGATCGCGAATCATTCCTCATTCAAAAGGAGGTGTTGCTTTCCAAAAAGAAAGCTTTGCAGGAGGCCGTTCAAGTCCAAGAACGGGGAGATTCTAGGACGTGGCTCGAACCGTTCACACGGTGGGTAAATATCGCTCAAACATTGGGCGAAATCGCCGACAAGGGTTCTCCACAGGAGAAGAAGCGTGTTGCCGTCCAAGTGTTCGGCTCGAACCTATTCCTCGACAGCAGAAAAGCCCGTGGTTGCGCCGCAAATCCGTGGTCAACTCTCCTCGAAAAAAATCAAGATGGTGGAATGGTGCCCCGGCAAGGACTCGAACCTTGGACCAATTGATTAAGAGTCAACTGCTCTACCAACTGAGCTACCGAGGCAACCAAAGGACGCGTAGCATCCAAATCCGCGCGGTTTTTGTCAATCTTTCGCTTTGGGATTTTTGAGAGGTGATGCTGGCTTGGAGCGGTTCCCCGCATTAATCAGTGCGCTGCGTTGACTTGCCAGGAATCAGCCCGTAGCCTGCTTTAATCGCATGTTGGAAGTCATTGAGAAACTGTTAATCCTTCAGGACCGCGACCGCAGTCTCCGGCGCGTGGAAGGCGAACTGGCGCACATCGGTCCGGAACGCGCGACGCTTCAGACCCGGACATCAAAAGCTCAAGGGGCGTTGGATGCCGCAAAGCTCCGCGTCAATCAGCTTGAGTCCGAGCGTAAACGCTTGGAACTCGACGTCGAGGCCAAGAAGTCGCTCATCGAAAAGTATTCAAATCAACAGCTGCAGACGCGCAAGAACGAGGAATATCGCGCGCTGGCTCACGAGATCGAGACGTGCAAGAGCGACATCACGAAGATTGAGGATCGCGAGATCGAATTGATGGAGCAGGCCGAGACGGCGCAGAAGGAAGTAGTGCGTTGCAATGGAGAACTGGCCGCGGCGAAGAGGTTGATGGACGACCAGCTCGCGCAGCTCGCGAAACGCGAGGAGAATCTCAAGAGGGAACTGGCCGAGCTTCAGAGCAATCGTGGTGAACTGGCCACGGCGGTGGACGAGGGCGTTCGCTCGCGCTATGAACGGTTGGCTAAGAGCAAGGGCGAGAATGTCGTGGTTGGAGTGAACCACGGTGTATGCGGCGGGTGTCACATGAAATTGCAGCCGCAATTGCTGGTGGCCTGTCGCGGTGAGACAGAGATTGTGACCTGCTCGAATTGCGGGCGGATACTCTACTACACGCGCGAGATGAATCTGGCGGCGGTGGAGTGAGTTGGCTTCTGGCGGTTTATCGAGTGTTTCATTGACCGGGCTTGTTTCCCGGCTTCCCTGAGTTATTCTGTTCCCGGTTCTGGAGAGCGGAGGATCGCTTCCGGCGTGAGCCGGGGGAGGAAAGTCCGAACACCACAGGGCGCGATGCCGCGTAACCCGGGCTTGTTGGGCCGGGATACACGCGGGCGGCGAGGTCGAGAGGCTTCCCGACGGACAGTGCCACAGAAAACAGACAGCCCGCGGCGCAAGCTGCGGGTGATGGTGAAAAGGTGCGGTAAGAGCGCACCGCGCGAAGCGTAAGCGACGCGGCACGGAAAACCCCATCGGGTGCAAGACCAAATAGGGGACTCGGAAGCGGCCCGCTTCGATCTCGCGCAAGCGGGATGAGTCCCGGGTATTGGTCGCTTAGACAAATGATTCTCTCCGTCGCGCAAGCGGCGCAGACAGAAATCGGCTTACAGCTCTCCAGAACCGTTTTTCTAGTATCTACAATCCCGACTGAACTACCCAGTTTTGGCGACGTCGGCCCAACATTTGTACTATGGACGGCCACAAACCCGGAGATTAGGGTTTCTGCATCAACAATCCGGTCGCCCACTGTTGGCCAATTGGCACTATGAAAACGAATCCCCGGTCGCACTCCTCTCCCGCCGCGTTTACGTTGATCGAACTCCTGGTGGTCATTGCCATTATCGCCATCTTGGCGGCTATGTTGTTGCCGGCCTTGGCCCGGGCGAAGGACAAGGCAGCCCGCACGCAGTG
>Ga0315910_10003471_pt1 | contig 13401 bp, 10 predicted proteins | sample EdamamesoilMG_FD_204470 | JGI IMG/M metagenome (GOLD analysis project Ga0315910, IMG submission 204470) | Garden soil microbial communities collected in Santa Monica, California, United States - Edamame soil | ecosystem: Environmental > Terrestrial > Soil > Garden | place: USA: California...
TCTGCAAGCTAAGTTTGTAAGTTGGGCCAGCTCAAGGCCGCGAAGCGAGCACTTGAAACCTCGGCGTTTGCCCCAATTGTAGTGACAGACGCGCATGGCATGTTGCCATGAGCAGCCAACATTGAAGGTCTCTCAATGACAGAACAAGTCTTACCAGTATTTTCACCAGAATCGGGATTGTTGCCGCTTCTGCCTCTGCGCGATGTGGTGGTGTATCCGCATCTTGTCATTCCTCTGTTCGTAGGTCGCCCCAAGTCTGTCAAGGCCTTGGAGGTTGCCTCCGAACACAATAAGCAGATTCTACTGGTAGCGCAGAAATCGCCGAATAACGATGATCCTGACGCATCTGATTTATATAACGTTGGCACCATAGCCACCGTATTGCAGATGCTTAAATTACCTGATGGCACGGTAAAGGTGCTGGTTGAGGGTGTGCATCGCGCAAAGGTAACCAAGTTCATCGAGACCGATGAATGTTTTGCCGCAAAGGCCGAGAGCATCGCAGATTCGCCTGATGAGAGTAGTGAAACCCAAGGATTGATGCGCACGGTGTTCACCCAGTTTGACCAGTACATCAAGCTCAATAAAAAAATCCCGCCTGAAATTCTTACTTCACTGGCAACGATAGACGATGCCGGACGATTGGCCGATACCATCACGGCGCATCTAACTCTTAAGTTGGAAGAAAAACAGAAAATACTGGAAATGTTCAGTGTTACTCAGCGGCTTGAGCACTTATTGAGCTTGCTGGAAGCCGAGATTGACATCCTGCAGGTGGAAAAGCGCATTCGTGGTCGCGTTAAACGCCAAATGGAGAAAAGTCAGCGCGAGTATTATCTGAATGAACAGGTAAAGGCGATACAGAAAGAATTGGGCGAACAGGACGAGAACGCTGATATCGAAGAACTGGAAAAGCGCATTATTGCTGCCCGTATGCCAAAAGAAGCGTTCACCAAGGTTACGTCCGAGATGAAGAAGCTTAAAATGATGTCGCCAATGTCGGCTGAGGCTTCTGTTGTGCGTAACTATATTGAGACGTTGGTGAGTTTGCCCTGGAAAAAAAGAACCAAGATTAACAAGGATCTATTGAGTGCCGAAGCTATTCTGGATGCAGACCACTATGGCCTGGAGAAAGTCAAAGAGCGCATTGTTGAGTATTTAGCCGTGCAACAACGGGTAGATAAGCTCAAGGCGCCAATCTTATGCCTGGTCGGCCCACCGGGTGTGGGCAAAACTTCGCTGGGTCAAAGTATAGCCAAAGCGATTAACCGGAAATTTGTGCGTATGGCGCTGGGCGGCGTGCGTGACGAGTCCGAGATTCGCGGCCATCGCCGCACCTATATTGGCTCTATGCCAGGAAAAGTGCTGCAAAGCATGACCAAGATTGGGGTAAGAAATCCACTTTTCCTGTTGGATGAAGTCGACAAGATGGGGCAGGATTTCCGTGGCGACCCTTCTTCTGCCTTGCTGGAAGTATTGGACCCCGAACAAAATCACACTTTCGTAGATCATTATGTGGAAGTTGAATATGACCTGTCCGATGTGATGTTTGTGGCTACGGCAAATACCCTGAATATTCCTGAGGCCTTGCTCGACCGGATGGAGATTATTCGGCTCGCTGGTTATACCGAGGACGAGAAGGCCAATATCGCCATGCGCTACCTCCTGCCCAAGCAGCTCAAGACGCACGGGCTTAAAGAGAGCGAGATTAGCATATCCGAGCCTGCCATACGCGATATAGTGCGCTATTACACACGTGAGGCTGGCGTGCGTAGCCTGGACCGTGAAATATCTAAAATCTGCCGCAAAGTGGTAAAAGAACTGCTTAATATCAAGCAAAATGCCTCAACTGGTAACAAGCAGGCGCGTAAAGTAAGTGTGACGCCACGTAACCTGGATAAATACTTGGGTGTTCAACGCTTTGATTTCGGTTTGGCCGCAAAAGAAAATCAGGTGGGACAAGTTACTGGTTTGGCCTGGACGTCGGTCGGTGGTGAGTTGTTGACGATTGAGTCTGTATTAATGCCGGGTAAAGGTAAAGCAATTACCACAGGTAAATTGGGCGATGTAATGCAGGAATCCATCCAGGCCGCTATGAGTGTGGTGCGTAGCCGTGCCAAGCGTTTGGGCATAACAGAGGATTTTTACGAGAAAAACGATATCCATATCCATTTCCCTGAAGGCGCGACCCCTAAAGATGGACCAAGCGCAGGCATAGGCATTACAACGGCGCTGGTTTCCGTGCTGACTGACATTCCTGTACGTGCGGATGTAGCAATGACAGGAGAGATTACATTGCGCGGGGAAGTGCTACCGATTGGTGGGCTAAAAGAGAAGCTATTGGCCGCGCACCGGGGTGGTCTCAAGACGGTTTTGATTCCACAGCAGAATGTGAAGGATTTGGCAGAGATTCCTGAAAACATAAAGAATTACCTTGATATTCATCCGGTGAAATGGATAGACGAGGTGTTGGAATTGGCACTGGAACGCGTGCCTAAAGCAGTCGAGGGGGAGGTGCCAGTTGCTGAAGTCGTTTCGAGTGAAAATACACCTGAGGCGGCGTCGGTTACCAAGCACTGAACTCGATTATTGGTGGGAAAGTCTTGACAGGGCCTTTGCCCGCTTGTTATAAAGCTTAGCACAGGCTCGCACCTGTCATTTTTCTTAAATAATGTCGAAAGGGGATTACACGTGAATAAATCTGAATTGATTGATCAAATCGCCAAAGCCGCCGGTGTTTCTAAAGCTGCTGCAGGCCGTTCTTTGGATGCAACTACTTCTGCAATCACTAAGGCTTTGAAAAAGGGTGGCATGGTTACCCTGATTGGCTTCGGTACATTCTATGTTGGTAAGCGCGCTGCTCGCAATGGCCGCAATCCTCGTACAGGTGCCACTATTAAAATCAAGGCTGCAAATTCTCCTAAGTTCAGAGCTGGTAAAGCACTCAAGGATGCTGTAAACTAGCGCCCTTGTTGGTGAAGCGGGGTGCTTAGCTCAGTTGGTAGAGCGTCGCCCTTACAAGGCGAATGTCGGCGGTTCGAACCCGTCAGCACCCACCACTCATCAGTGATGGTCGTTGCAATCATGTAAAAATGGCTTGGTTTCTGAAGTGATTGTTACGCAAAATTAGGAGTGGTAGTTCAGTTGGTTAGAATACCGGCCTGTCACGCCGGGGGTCGCGGGTTCGAGTCCCGTCCACTCCGCCACAGTAATCTGAGAAAAGCGAGCCTCATGGCTCGCTTTTTTTGTTGTCGTGGTCATACCAAAGGTTACTTAGACACGTCTGTCGCGTAATACCCGAGTGTGGTATATTCCCAGCTCAATTAAATAGGCTATTTGACACGTTTGGCGCGCGTGCTGGCAGTTTTTAGCAGTATTTCCCGGCAACAATTTAGTCATTGAAATAAGAAGGCGTATCGTTATGTCAGCGTTAGAAGCAATTCGTGAACATGCCCAGGGCCGGCTTGCAAAAATTATCCTGGTCTTAATTACCATTCCATTCGCCCTGTTCGGGATCGATACTTATCTGCAAGATGCTGGCTCCAATGTAGCCGTTGCCGAAGTCGCCGGCGAAACAATCACTGTGCAGGAATATAGCAATGCCCTGCAAAACCTGCGCAATAAGTTGCAATCTGAAGACAAGGCCGATCCTGCAATACTGGATAAACCCGAAGTCAGGCAGCTGGTGCTCGACCGACTGATTTATGATCGTCTATTGAGTAAAGAAGTTAAACGCGCCAATTTTAATATCAGTGATGAGCAGCTAAGCAAGCATATTGTTGGTCTGCCTGAATTTACTCAGGATGGTCAGTTTTCCCAGGAGTTATACGACAGGATATTGTCACAGAATCGCATGTCACCCACGCAGTTTGAAAATACAATACGCGCCGACTTAAAGGCCCAGCAAGCGCGCGAAGGCTTGGCTTTTCTTGCGTTTATTCCAGCCTCAGTCGCGGAGCAAACCCTGAAGATAGAACATCAATCGCGTGAAGTCAGTGTGGCTGAGATCAAGACCAAGGATTTCATTTCCCAAGTCAAAATCGATCCGGCGCAAGTAAAGGCTTATTACGAAAAGAACAAAGACAAGTTCCGCAATCCCGAGCAGGTCAGGCTGGAATTTGTATTGATGTCTGCAAATACCTTGATTCCCAAGATGCAGGTAACAGAGGATGAGGTTAAAAAGTATTATGCGGATAATGCTGAGAAATTTCAGGGCGATGAGCAGCGGCGCGCCAGCCATATTTTAATTGGCTTTGGTGTGAGTGCGACGCCACAAGCCAAACAAGAGGCCAAAAAGAAAGCAGAAGCAGTATTAGCCGAAGTTAAAAAGAAGGACAGTAACTTTGAAGCACTTGCGAAGCAATATTCCCAGGACCCGGGCTCTGCAGAAAAGGGTGGCGATTTAGGCTTGTTTGGCCGTGGTGCGATGGTCAAGTCATTCGAAGATGCTGTGTTTTCTATGACGCCTGGCGCAGTAAGCGATCTGGTTGAATCAGATTATGGTTACCACATCATTAAACTCACCGAGATTAAGGGTGCCGCACAAGGCCTTGACGATGTTAAGGCAAATATTCGTGCCGAGTTACTGTACCAAAAAGCGTTGGCCAACTTCTCGGAGCAGTCTGAAAATTTCAGCAATATGGTGTATGAGCAATCTTCCAGCCTGGAGCCAGCCGCAAAAGCATTTGGTTTGCAGATCCAGGAAACGGATTGGCTTAGCCGTGCAGATGGTGCGAAGTTCTTCAAGAACGACAGGTTAATGGATAAGATTTTTGCTGATGAAGTGCTGAAAGAGCGTCGCAATACTGAAGCAATCGAGGCTGCCGCCAATTCATTGCTATCCGCACGCGTAGTGGATTACAAGGCAGCAGCACCACGCACTTTTGACGAAGTGAAGGGCGGGATTGAGGACTACCTCAAGTTGGAAGAAGCTTCCAAACTCGCCATTAAACAGGGCGAGTCTGCCTTGGCGAATCTGAAGCAAGGCAAAGAGGCTAATGGCCTTGAATGGATTCCGCCGGTGGTGGTTGACCGTAAAAATGCCCAAGGGTTGACCGAACTTACCATGGCGCAAGTCTTCAAGATAGACGCAAGCAAGCTGCCGGCCTATGCCGGTGTGGCGGACAGCGTTAAAGGCTATTTGCTGATTAAAGTGAGCGGTGTTGACAACACGCTTGCCAGCAACGAGACCGAGAAACAATCGGCACAACTTGAGTTGCAATCAGCGCTTGCCGCTGAGTATGTCGCAGCCTATCTGCAATCGCTCAGGGCGAAGGGCGATGTCAGCATTAATGCCCAGTTATTGAACGTCAGTAGCAATTAATCATTCCTGAGTAAAAACAAAAAGGCGTTTAAAACGCCTTTTTGGTTTTTGTTACAAAGTATTAATCAACAATGCCAGCCACGGTGGTATTCATACCGCCATCCACATAGGTAATCTCGCCGGTGACGCCCGAAGCCAGATCACTGGAAAGGAAGGCTGATACATTGCCGACCTCTTCAATAGTGACATTGCGGCGTAACGGAGCATGCTTTTCATTGAATCCAAGGATTTTGTCAAAGCCAGAAATACCGGAAGCAGCCAGTGTTTTAATCGGCCCGGCAGAGACCGCATTAACACGGATGCCTTTGGGCCCCAAACTTTGCGCCATATATCGCACATTTGCTTCCAGGCTGGCTTTTGCCAAGCCCATGACGTTGTAGTTGGGCAGGCTGCGTTCCGCGCCCAGATAGCTCACGGTGAGCATGCTGGCGTTACGGCCCAGCATCATGGGTAACCCGGCTTTTGCCAGCGCAGCAAAGCTATAGGAACTGATATCGTGTGCAATACGAAAGTATTCACGGGTGACGGAATCAAGATAGTCGCCGTCCAGTGCCGCTCTGGGAACAAAAGCCGCTGAATGCACAATAATGTCGAGACCGTTCCATCGTTTGCCCAGTTCCTCGAACATGGTGTCAATCTGGGCGTCGTCCGAGAGATCACAAGGCAAAACGATTTTGGAATCAAACTCGGCGGCCAGACCGGTGACGCGTTCCTGGAATTTATCCATCTGGTAGGTAAACGCAAGCTCGGCACCTTCGCGCTTCATTGCTTCTGCAATGCCATATGCAATCGAACGGTTGCTGAGTAGGCCGACGATTAGTGCGCGTTTTCCGTTAAGAAATCCCATGTAGTTCTGTCCTTGTAATTATTTTTTTGAAGTTGCGTTTGAAGATCTGGGATCGAGAGCGTCCCTGAGCCCTTCACCAAGCAAATTATACCCCAACACGGTTATCAGGATGGCGAGGCCGGGGAATAGTGACAGCCACCAGGCAAACTGGATATATTCTTTGCCATCGGTAAGAATGTTACCCCAGGAAGCCTGTGGAGCTTGCACACCAAGGCCGAGGAAGCTTAAGCCGGATTCAACCAGCACTGCACTCGCGACACCCAGCACTGAACTCACAATGATGGGCGTGAGGCTATTGGGCAACAGATGCCTGAAAATCAGTCTACCATCTGTGGCGCCCAATGTTTGTGAGGCCATGACGAACTCGCGGCCACGCAAGCTCAAGAACTCGGCGCGCACCAGCCGCGTTACCCCCATCCAGGAGGTGAGACCAATCACAATCATGATGTTCCAGATGGATGGAGTGAGAAAGGCGATGACGGCGAGGATAAGGAAGAAAGTAGGAATGGATAGCATGACATCAACCAGACGCATGATGGCAACATCAACCCAGCCGCGATAGTAGCCGGAGACGGCGCCAAGAACAACGCCAATGGCTGTGGCGATGCCAACCGCCACGATACCAACCAGCAGGGAAATACGTGCACCGAACAACATGCGCGAGAATACATCACGACCCAAGCCATCTGTGCCCATCAGATGCTGCGGAGAAGGCGACAGCAAAATAGCCTTAACATCGATGGCGTTGGGGTCGAAAGGCGCAATTAAAGGCGCGAACAGCGCCAGCAGCAGGATAGCGGCAATGATGGCAAAGCCTGCTAATGCGAGCGGGTTAGCCAAGACCTTCTTCATTGTGCGATACCTCTACGTACGCGCGGGTCGGCCCATGCATAAGCCACATCTGCCAACAGGTTGCCGATCAATGTGAGTGCCGAGCCTATAGTGAGGATGCCCATAATCACCGGAAAATCGCGCATCAGCACCGCATCGTAAAACAATTTACCCATGCCGGGGATGGCAAAAATGGATTCGGCAATGACTGAGCCGCCAATCAGCCCGGGAATTGATAAACCGAGAATAGTAATGAGTGGCAGCAGCGCGTTGCGCAGCGCGTGGCCATAAATCACGGTATTCTCAGGTAAGCCCTTTGCGCGGGCCGTGGTGATGTAGTCCTGGTGCAGCACATCCAGCATGCCATTGCGCACAAACAACGAGATGCCGGCCAGTCCGCCTAGGCTGGAAATGAATACAGGTAGGAAGATGTGTCGTAAAGTGTCGCTGATTTTGGCAAACCAGCTCATATTTTCGTAACCTAGGCTATGCAAACCTGAGATGGGTAGCCAATCGTGCACGACCCCGGTCCAATACATGAGCATGAGCGCGAGCCAGAACCCGGGGATGGCAAACCCTATGAATACAAACATGGTAATAGCGCGGTCTGGCACGCGGTTTTGCGTGAGCGCAGAAACTATGCCTAAGGGCAGGGCGGTTGCAATAATCAGGGCCAAACTTACAACATTAATCAATAATGTAATGGGCAGTGCGTCCTGAATCATGCCTTTGCTGACGTTGCCTTGGGCGTCTATGGTTTGCCAGAATACCGGACGCTGGTGGGTAGCGAATGAAGTGCCGAAATCCAGTGTAGCCATGCGTTTTAGCCATAAACCATATTGCACAATCACAGGTTTATCCAGATTATAGATTTCGCGCAATTTCTGCCGTGATTCTTCGCTTGCTTTTGGGTTGAAACTGGCTTCTGTAGTGGTGATATCACCTGGTGCCAAATGCATAATCAAGAACGAAACCAGGCTGATGCCCACCAATAACGGCACCATCCAGAATATACGTTTGAGTAAATATTTGATCATGTTTACTGCACGCTTATTTCGTTACGGCGTAGCGGCTGTGGGATATACCATTCATATGAATTATGGCCAATACCTGCTGGCGGTGCAGGGTTGTCGATACCCTTTACCCGCTTATGAATCGCTGGCAGACCGTAACCCGCATACAGATAAACAACTGGGCTATCTTTCAGCAGGATTTGCGCGAATTCATGATAGATTTTCATGCGCTTTTCCGGATTGAGCTCAAGACGCCCCTGTTCCAGCAATTTATCCACGTGTGGGTTGCTGTAGCCGATGAAATTGAATTGTCCGGGCGCTTGTTGCGATGAATGCCAGATACCGTATTGGTCCGGGTCCAGAGATAAGCTCCAGCCCAGAACTACCACATCAAAATCACCTGTCTTAATGTAGCGACCTACAAAACTTGCCCACTCCAATATGCGAATTTTGGAATCAATACCTATTTCTTTCAGCCGTCGTTGAATCAGTACGGCGCTCATTTCACGCTGCTTGTTCTGGTTGGTGACCATTTCAAAGGCAAGCGGTTTGCCATCACGATCTAAAATGCCATCACCGTCATGATCTTCAAAGCCTGCCTGTTTAAGCAAGGCGAGGGCTTTCTGCGGGTCGTAGGGATATGGATGCAGGTTGGGGTTACTCCAGCGCGTACCAGGCTTGTAGGGCGACGCAACCGGCACGCCCAAACCAAGTAGCACACCGTCTATCAATTCCTGCTTATCAATGGCGTAATTAATGGCCTGCCGCACACGAATATCATCAAACGGCTTATGTTTAAGGTTAAAGCCCAAGTAAGTGTAGTTGTTCCCCAGTTCTTTATACAGCGCGATTTTTTTATTGAGATCGGGACGTGCAGGGAAGATGCGCGCGTATTTAATCGGATCCAGATTCATTACATCAATGTTGTCCGCCAGCAATTCCAGAAACTGCGCGGCATTGTCCGGAATAAAGCGTGAAACTAGCCGGTTAATCCTTGCCGGGCCTTGTGTGGCGTAAGGATTGCGCACCAGAGAGATACGCTCACCGTTGCGCCAATCTTGCAATTTGTAGTAGTGACTGCCGACTGGTCTACGTGCAAAGGCCGTGGTGTTAATGTCCTGTCCTTGCAAAAGATGCTGCGGCAATATATGCAGGCTAGCCCAGGTATCCAGTGCCGGCGCGTAAGGTTGTCGGTAAGATACGCGAAAGGTAAGTGCATCAGGCGTTTCTGCCCTTACCACCAATTTATAATCCGCGCTGTAAGGCGTGCGAGTCTTATCATCGGTAACGAGTCGCCAGGTGAATAACACGTCCGCACTGGTGAGGGGCGTGTCATCGGCCCATTTCATCCCGGGTTTGAGATGGAATGTGATGGTTTGCTGATCCGCTGAAACGTCCCAGGATTGAGCTAGTTCGCCCTGTAGCTCAAGATTTTTATCGTATTTAAGCAGGCTGTTGAAGATATTAGCAGCAATTGCGGAGGCTGCAGATTCGCCTGCCAGCATGGCAATCAACCCACTGGGTTCGCCAGTCATGGCATCTATGAGTGTGCCGCCGGATTCCGGGGGATAAGGGCTATCAAAATTTACAGCGTTGGTTGCAGGTGCTTTACTGCAACTTGCCAACAGCAATAGGGTAAAGATTCCAGCTGTAATATAACGGCCTGAGAAACAGCGAGAAAAGGTGGCTGCGGGCATAAATACCTGAGGTTATGGATTACTTAAGCTTAAGCTTCATCTGGCCTCGTAACAGTGAGCTTATGACCAGGCATGATGTGAGAGCCCGAGATGTTGTTCCAGCGTTTCAAGTCGGCCATTGCCACATCAAATTTACGCGCGATGCCACCAAGCGTGTCACCACGCTTGACCACGTAATGTGTTTTATTTTTACTGGCAGTTCGTTCGTCAGGCTTGGCATTGGTAGCTGAACGCTTACTGCCTGTTGTTACCAGTAGTTTCTGGCCAGTCATAATGCGGTTACTTTTCAGATGATTAAGCGCCATGAGCCGCTTGCTGCTTGTGCCATAGCGTTTCGCGATTTGCTGCAAATTTTCATTTCTTTTGACTGTGTGTCTGATGCGGGCTACCTGTGTTGGTTCCAATTCGTCGCTATAAGATACGTCAGAAAACTCATCTGCAGACTCACTAACATTTGTAGTATTTTCATCAGTAGCAATTTCAATTTGTTCGCTATCATTTTTATTGGCAGGTACAAGCAATGGGCTAGATTTCCCGATATTTTTACGCGTTGGCAAATCGTTCACATCGCGTAGCTGCGCCAAGCCAATACCGAATTTACGGGCGATACTTTCCATGTGCTCGCCACGCTTGGCATGATAGGTTTGCCAGCTTACCAAAGGCTTATCGTAATTGGCTAAGTTGCTATTGAAGGTTTCGGCCGCGCTTATGGGCAACAAAATTTCGTGAACATTACCGCTGGCCTTGATGACAGGACGATTGTATTCAGGATTCAATGCAGAAAACTCATCAAAGGAAATTTCAGCCAATTGGGCTGCAAGGTGTGCGTCGATTTGTTGCGGGGCAGTAACCTTGGTGAAATAGGGAGCGTTGGGAATGGTTTGAATACTGAGCCCGAATTGTTCGGGGTTGGCCATGATGTTTTTGATGGCTTGCAGCTTGGGCACATAATTCCGTGTTTCGGATGACAAAGGCAGGTTTTTATAGTCGATGGGCAGCCCCTTCCTGCGATTGCGCTCTATGGCACGCTGTACCGTGCCTTCGCCTGCGTTGTAGGCCGCCAGCGCCAGATCCCAGGTGCCGAACATCGTATGCAGTTTTTGCAAGTAGGTCAGCGCTGCATCGGTGGCTGCTGTCACATCCTTGCGGTTATCCGACCACCAGGTTTGATTCAGACCAAAGTATTTGCCGGTAGCGGGCATGAATTGCCAGATGCCGGATGCGCGACTACGTGAATATGCCTGCGGGTTAAAGGCGCTTTCTACCATGGGTAACAGCGCAATCTCGGTTGGCATGCCACGTTTCTCAACTTCCTGCACGATGTGGAAGAGGTATTTCTGGCTACGCTCTACCATACGTTTCATATAATCAGGGCGCGAGGCATACCAGGTTTCGTGATTGGTGGTGTATTGCGAATTCAACTCAGGCATGGCGTAGCCATTCTTGATGCGCTGCCACAAATCTTCTGTAATGGCCACATCGCCTGCGCTGGCTTCAGTAACTGGTGTGGGTGTGCTTTCAGGTAAATAGGTAAGTACAGAATCAGGTAGTGGAGCAGGGCTGATATTCAAGTTGGCAGGGGAATCATCCAGAATGATGATTTCCTCGCCCGCGAGGTTGGTCTCGGCAAATGCAGAAAAAGACAGCGGGAACGCCAGAACAATCACCCTTAGTAACTTTATAATCATATGGCGTTTCTTTGAAAGCCTAGAAGTATGCAGATAGTAGCTAATGTAAGGCCTAAGCGTCAAGTAAAAGTTTAACTTTAGAATTAACCATTATACTTATGATTAATAATGATTTCTCATCTCCCTGATAGCAGAAAATACTGCCAATGGGTTGGTATCATTTGTGCCGGAAGCCAGTTGTATAGCCGCTGTATGGCAACGTAAAAATGGATTGGTTTCAAGTTCCAGCCCTATATTGGACGGCAAAGTTGGCTTGCCAGCCAGTCTCAGAGCGGCTGCATCAACTTGGCGCGTAGCCAGCATGGCGTTGCTAGGGTCCAAACTGCGCGCAAAGCGCAAATTATGTTCGGTGTATTCATGGGTGCAATAAACCGCAGTATTTTCAGGTAGTTTAGCCAGGCGCTGTAATGAGTGATGCATTTGCTCAGGCGTACCTTCAAACAACCTGCCGCAGCCCGCGCCAAACAGGGTATCGCCGCAAAACAACATGTTTGTGTCAAGCAGCGCGCCATAATAGGCAGCATGATCTAGAGTGTGGCCGGGAGTTTCCATCACGGCTAGATTCAGGTTTAAAGTTTTGAGATTAACGACATCGCCCTCCACAACAGTTTGGTGAGGAAAGTGATATTGTTCACCTTTAGGCGCATAAACATTAGCTTTCGGCCAGTGTTTGAGCAACTCAGCCACACCGCCAATATGGTCTGAATGGTGGTGTGTGATTAAAATAGCATCAAGCCTGAGCGATAGGTCTTTCAGTGTTGCTATAGCAGGCACAGAATCGCCAGGATCAACGACTGCAGCGTGAGTGCCGTGCTTTAATAGCCAAATGTAGTTATCCTGAAACGCCGGGATAGGTATAATTTCTAACATACTCATGATAGTTCGTTTTTAGGCCGGGAATGTCAATACAAGAATGCTAAATGATGCTCAACATGAATGGCTAACAACTCCGCTGGGTCTCTACTTGCAACAGCAAGAGCAGGTATTGTTTGATGATGCAGTGAGCGATATTTTTGGTTTTAATGCGGTTCAAATCGGCATGACCACTATGGATCTATTGTGTAGCTCACGCATCCCGTTTTCTTTTAAGGCAGGCAATGGCCAGGGCGATGCACTGTGCGATTCCAGATACCTGCCATTTTTAAGTAATAGTATTGATCTGCTTTTATTGCCGCATGCCTTGGAATTTAGCCGCGACCCACATCAAACCCTGCGTGAAGCAGAGCGCGTACTGGTACCGGAAGGCCATATTATACTAACTGGTTTCAACCCCATCAGCGCGTGGGGATTAAAACGTGGATTGACCAAAGACGAGGGGTATCCCTGGAATGGCAGTTTTTTACCATTACTACGCGTCAAGGATTGGCTGGCTTTGCTGGGGTTTGAGATGGTTGCCGGACGCATGGCTTGTTACTTACCACCATTTGCCAATCCTACATGGAGGCGGCGCTTCGAGTTTATGGATAAAGCCGGCGACCGCTGGTGGCCGATGATGGGCGGGGTATACTTTATCGTTGCCAAAAAACGTGTGCTGGGGATGCGCGTGATTCGCCCCAACTGGAAGAAATCCAAGCTTAAGTCCAGCCTGGTTTCTGTCCCAACGCAAAGGCAACCCAGCCAAAAAAATGATAGCCTGAGCAATGAATAAAGAACATGTAGAAATTCACACTGACGGTGCCTGCAAAGGAAACCCTGGCCCGGGCGGTTGGGGTGCATGGCTGGCTTTTGGCGGACATGAAAAAGAGTTATGTGGTGGAGAACTGCTGACTACCAATAATCGCATGGAAATGACCGCAGTGATTCGCGCGCTGGAGCAGCTTAAACGGCCATGCAAGGTTAAAGTTTATACAGATTCTGTGTATGTGCAAAAGGGTATGACCGAATGGATAACGGGCTGGAAAGCGCGTGGATGGCGCACAGCCGATAAGAAGCCGGTAAAAAACGACGATTTATGGAAGCAACTGGATAGCCTGACATCGCAACATGACATTAAGTGGGTGTG
>Ga0315910_10003472_pt1 | contig 13400 bp, 7 predicted proteins | sample EdamamesoilMG_FD_204470 | JGI IMG/M metagenome (GOLD analysis project Ga0315910, IMG submission 204470) | Garden soil microbial communities collected in Santa Monica, California, United States - Edamame soil | ecosystem: Environmental > Terrestrial > Soil > Garden | place: USA: California...
TGAGTAAGTGCCCCAGACGTCCCAATCAGCGACGAGCGCGACTGCCGAACAGAGTCAAAGAGTCAAGTGGCCTCGCTCTTCGCACTAGCAGGAAACCGGAGAAAGTAATGTCGTCGATCATGCCGCAGCGCGATTCGAGCTTCGAGGATCTCCTCGCTCTAGCATCAGAGATCCCTCCGTCTCACTATCCTGTTCTGTCACGGTCGCCGTCGTATCTACCTGCTCCATCGAATCGTCCCAGCATCACGCACTTCAGCCTGCGTCCGCCGCGCGTGCCGCGTGACTCTTATCTACCGCGCAGCATGACGCCGCTGTTGTCAGACCCCGTGAGTGCCCCGGCGATTTGCCGATCGGTGCGCCCACCGTCGCTGAAGCCCGTGACACTGTGTCGCGACAAGGGAGCGAGCTTGAGCCGGCGCGAGGTCGAGTACCTGCTGCAGCGCCACACGCCGATGGTAAAGAAGATCGTGGGCGGCATCCTGCGCCGCGTCCCGGGTCACATCTTGGTGGACGATCTGGTCGCTGCCGGTCTCAGCGGGTTGTGGGATGCCATCCGACGCTGCGGCGACCTTCCCGAAGAGCATTTCCAGCGCTATGCCGGGGTCAGGATTCGAGGCGCCGTCTACGATGAGCTCCGGGCGCAGGATTGGCTACCGCGCCGCATGCGGGCCGCGGTGACCCAGCGCTCGCAGGGCGAAGATCGACCCAAGGTGGGCGTGGTGTTTTTCGACGATCTAGGCGAGGGCGACCAATCGCACATGGGTGACGCCGAGCCAGCGCTGAACGGCGAAGAATTCCTGGCAGCGAAGGCTTTCGGGGAGCGGCTGGTCGAGGCGTTGGAGCGGTTGCCCGCGCGCGAGCGCCGCATCATTCTGGGACACCACCTCCAGGGTCTGAAACTCCGGGACCTGGGTGCCGAACTGAAAGTGACCGACGCCCGCGTGTCCCAGCTGCACGGCCGTGCCATGCGCCGTCTGAAGGCCATGATGGCCGAAGCCGAGGCCGAGGCCGACGCAGAGACGCAGAGCTGCTGAGCGAATAGCTCGGCGCTGCGCTTTCCAGGGGCTGGGGTCTAAACACCCTTGTCGAGCAGGTCGAGCAAGCCTTGCGCTGGGATCACGACCCAGTCGGGCCGATGATTGAGTTCGTAGAGCAGTTCGTAGAGGGCCTTCTCAATCAGGTACGCCGAGAGCAAGACCTCGAGCTCGTCTTTGCCGGCGGGTAGCAGGCGGGTGTTTTCGACGACGCTGAGGTAGCCGTTGATGAACGCGGCGGAAACGCGCCGCCGCCAGACGTCGGCCCAGTTGTTCAAGAGCAGAATGTCCTGCTCCCTGAGGTGGCTGCGTGACTCCGCCTTGAGTGGGACTTGAGCTGCGTAATGGAACGAGCGCAAGACGCCCGCGACGTCCGCGATCGGCGACCGCAGTGCGCTGCGGTGAGAGCGTGAACGCGCCGGTTCGCCTTCGAAGTCGATGATCACGAAGTCGCGTCCGGTGTACAGCACCTGACCCAGGTGAAAGTCGCCATGGACGCGGATCCTCGGACCCTTCAACTTGGTGTCGCGAACCGGGGCGAGTCGCGCGTGCAAGTCGCGCTCGCGCTTGACGAGCTGTTTCAGCACTTCGCGGATGGCTGGTGAAAAGCCGTTCATGTTTGCGCGCAGCGCATCGAACGCGCGCGAAGCCAGGTTGCGGAGCGACTGGTAGAACGCGCGCTTTGCGAGCGCCTCGAAGCCGTCCGGCTTGAAGCCAGGGGCGTCGCTCGGAGCAGAGAGCAATTGGTGGAGCTCGCCGGTGCGACGCCCGAGCAACTCGCTGAGTCCCAGATAGGGGCCGATCAGCCCAGTGACTTCGTCGTCGGGCCTCGTCCCTACGAGCTCGAGGACGCCGCGATTCACGCGCGGCTCGCGGGCAGGCTCGGGGCGGACCAGCACCTGGTCGTAATAGCGGCCGACGGCATCGAGCGTCAGTGACCAGGCGTTGCCCTGATTGGCGACGAAGTTCTGCACCAGCCCCAACGTGCGCGAGCCGCCGTCCTCGAATTGGACCTCGAGGTGTCCCCAGAGGCTCGGCACGATCTGAGAGGGGCCGACCTTGTGCAGGTGGTCGAGCACGCCGAGCTCGATGCTCTGCCCGTCCTCGACGAGCCGCATCAACTTGGTCACGAACTGATCGCCGAAGACGTACGAGGTGTTGGTCTGTTCGACGCCCAGCGTGCGGGCCTCGGGCAACGGCAGGCCCTTCAGCTTCTTCAGTTCGGGAGCGGCGTTGCCGCCGATCGAGAGCCGGTTTCCGCGGAGCTTTCGCCCAGAAACCAGCACCTTGAGCAGCGCCTGCGCCACTACGGGGTCGTGCGAGGCCTCGTTGATGGTGCCGCTCTCTAGCGACTGCCGGACGTGCACGCGCACCAGTGCATGTTCGCCGGGCAACCCCTGCTGAAACGCCAGGGGCACGGCATACAGATCGGGATCGCCGCGCGTGTAGGTCACCTCGGCGAATGCGAGCTGCCGCTGCTCGTCCAAAGCGACGGCGTCGTAGATGGCGACCTGCTTGATCTGACGGGCCTTGCCGCGGTACCAACGGCAGCTGGGCAGGTAGCTCTTCAGTGCCTCGCCGAGGCGCTGACCGGCTCGTCCGCTGAAAGCCTCGTCCCATGAGGTGTTCACCTGCACGACCGCACCACGGTCGAGCGAGGCGGGTTCGTGGCTATCGCGTTGCCCGCTCAGCGAGAACCAGAAGAAGCCGTGCGGGCCGCACATGACGAGGTAGGGGAGCTGCCCGATCTCGGGAAACTCGACCGTGCCGAACAACTCACGCGGACGAACACCCGCGAACTCGCGCAGATCGAGCTCGACGTATTGCGAGAAGCGCGACAGGTTCGCCACCACCAGGACGACCTCGTCTTGGTATCGGCGCAAGAACGCGAGCACGCGCCGGTTGCTCGAGCCCAGCGCTTCGAAGCTGCCGCGACCGAAGGCTCGAAATTGTTTGCGCAGCGAGATGATGCGCTTGGTCCACCAGAGCAGTGAGCTTTCGTTGGCTTGCTGTGCCTCGACGTTGATGGCCGAGAAATGGTACTCGGGGTCCTGAATCGGGGGCAGCACGAGCCGCTGCGGATTGGCGCGTGAGAAGCCGGCGTTTTTGTCGCCGCTCCACTGCATCGGCGTCCGCACACCGTCGCGGTCGCCGAGGTAGACGTTGTCGCCCATACCGATTTCGTCGCCATAGTAGAGCACGGGCGTGCCCGGCAGCGAGAACAGGAGGCCGTTCATGAGCTCTATGCGACGGCGATTGTTCTCGAGCAGCGGGGCCAGGCGCCGGCGAATACCGAGGTTGATGCGCGCCGTGCGGTCGGCCGCGTAAGCGTCCACCATGTAGTCGCGCTCTTCGTCGGTCACCATCTCGAGCGTCAGCTCGTCATGATTGCGCAGAAAGACGGCCCACTGACAGCCCTCGGGGATCGCCGGAGTCTGCTCGAGGATGTCGAGGATGGGGTAGTAGTCCTCCATGCGAAGCGCCATGAACAGCCGCGGCATGATCGGGAAGTGGAAGCACATGTGGCATTCGTCTCCCTTTCCGAAGTAGGCGACCGCGTCTTCTGGCCACTGGTTTGCTTCCGCCAAGAGCATTCTGTTCTTGAACTTGTGGTCGACGTGCTTGCGCAGCGTTTGTAAGAAGCTGTGGGTTTCAGGCAGATTTTCGCAGTTGGTCGCCTCGCGCTCGAACAGGTACGGCACCGCGTCGAGCCGCAAACCATCGACCCCCAGCTCGAACCAGAAGTCGACGACGCTGAGCATCGCCTTCTGAACCTCTGGATTGTCGAAGTTTAGGTCTGGCTGATTCGAATAAAACCGGTGCCAGAAATACGCTTTGGCAATCGGATCCCAGGTCCAGTTGGATGCTTCGAAATCCTGGAAGATGATGCGTGCTCCGGCATACTTATCGGGGTTGTCGGTCCACACGTAGAAGTCGCGGAAGCGGCTGCCTGCCGGCGCACGCCGCGCTCGTTGAAACCAGGGGTGCTGATCGGAGGTGTGGTTCAGCACGAGCTCCGTCACGACGCGAAGGTTCCGTTGATGAGCAGCTTTCAAGAACTGCTTGAAGTCCTTCAGCGACCCGAGCGAGCGGTGCACCCCCATGTAGTCTGCGATGTCGTAGCCATCGTCCTTCAGGGGAGAGGGATAGAAGGGTAAGATCCAGATGGTGTTGACACCGAGGTCGACCAGGTAGTCGAGCTTTTCGGTGAGACCACGGAAGTCACCGATGCCGTCGCCGTCCGCGTCGTAGAACGAGCGCAGGCGCACCTCGTAGAGGACCGCATCCTTGAACCAGCTTTGCTCCGTATCGGTGCTCATGCGGGTTTCCCCAAGCATAAAGCATACCTCCCAATTTGGGAGCGACGCCTCCGGCGTGTGATGCGCACCGTGGCACTCTTGTCGCTTACCCGTCGGCCGGTCGTCATGGGTGCTCGACGAGTCGCGCGCGCTTGCGGGGCGCGTTCGAAGTGGCAGGCCATATGCATGACAGAGAGCCGTGTCGAGTTGGATGCCCAGGGGCCCGTCGAGGTCGAGCAGCGTCGCTTGTGGGGAGCTCAAACTCAACGCAGCCTGGAGAACTTCGTCATCTCCAACGAAAGAATGCCGCGGGAGGTGATCGCGATTCTCGCCGCGATCAAGAAGGCAGCTGCTCGGGTCAACGTCGAGCTCGGCAAGTTGGACGCCGAGCGCGGTGAGGCGATCGCCCGCGCCGCCGACGAGATCCTCGGCGGTCAGCACTGGGACGAGTTCCCGCTGCTCGTGTGGCAGACCGGCAGCGGTACGCAGTCGAACATGAACGTGAACGAAGTGATCGCCAATCGCGCGAGCGAGCTCATGGGGGGCGAACGAGGGCAGGCGCGCAGGCTCAGCCCGAATGACCACGTCAATCTGAGCCAGTCGTCGAACGACGTGTTTTCTGCCGCGATGAACCTGGCTTGCCTCGAGGCGCTGCGTTTACGCGTGCTGCCGAGCGTCCACGCCTTGGCGGACGCGCTCGGGCAGAAGGCGGCGGCGTTCGCCAACGTCGTCAAGATGGGGCGCACACACCTGCAGGACGCGACACCGCTCACGCTGGGGCAAGAGATCGGTGGCTGGGTAGCGCAGCTCGAGCACGGGGCGTTGCATCTGGGTCAAGCGTTGCCGCACCTCGCCGAGTTGGCGCTCGGCGGCACCGCCGTCGGTACCGGGCTCAACGCGCACCCCGACTACGCGAGGCGTGTGGCCGCCGAACTGAGTCGAGAGCTGGGCTATCCGCTGGTTTCTGCCCCCAACAAGTTCGAAGCGCAGGCCGCGCACGATGCCATCGTGTTCGCGCACGGGGCGCTGAAGACGCTGGCGGTCTCGCTCACCAAGATCGCCAACGACGTGCGCTGGCTGGCCTCAGGACCGCGCTCGGGCTTAGGCGAGATCAGCATTCCCGCGAACGAACCCGGTAGCTCGATCATGCCCGGCAAGGTCAACCCGACGCAGTGCGAAGCGCTGACGATGTGCGCCGCGCAGGTCATGGGCAACGACGTCACCATCAACTTCGCGGGCGCCAGCGGGCAGTTCCAGCTGAATGTTTACAAGCCGGTCATCGTGCATAACTTCCTCATGAGCGCGCGTTTGCTCGCCGACTCGTGTGACAGCTTCCGCAAACACTTGGTGCTCGGCATCGAACCGCGCCTCGAACGCATTCGCTACTTCGTGGAGCAGAGCTTGATGCTCGTAACGGCGCTGGCGCCTCACATCGGTTACGACAAGGCCGCCGCGATCGCCAAACAGGCGCACCAAGACGGCAGCACCCTGCGCGCCGCCGCCCTCGCCAGCGGCTGGGTCACGGAGGACGAATTCGATCGACTGGTGCGCCCCGAACTCATGCTCGGCCCCAGCGCCTAAACTGGGGTTGGGGCGCGGCTACTGCACGACGACGAGCGCGACCTCGATGGCGACCACGTCTTTTCCGCGCAGGACGCGGACCTTGACCTTGTCGCCGGGGTGGTACTTGTCGAGCACGTTGTACAGGTCATCGTAGTTCTTCACGCGCTCGTCATCGATGCCGACGATGATGTCACCCGGCACGATGCCATCGCGCTCGAGTGTCATGCCCTTGAGACCCGCGGCTTCTGCCGGCGAGCCCTTTTGCACCGAGATGATCGCCACACCCTCGACACCGAGGCGGCGCTCGATGCGCTGGTCGTTGTCGACGCGCACACCGAGCCCTACTTGTTCAGCGTGTCCCGTGCGGATGATCTGGGGGACGACCCGCAGGATGGTGTTGGCGGGTACGGCGAACCCGACGCCGGCGCTAGTCCCGCTCTTGCTGTAGATGGCCGTGTTCATGCCCAACAAGCGGCCCTGGGAATCCAACAGCGGGCCCCCCGAGTTACCGGGGTTGATCGCGGCGTCGGTCTGAATCATGTCGCGGATGGTTACCCCGCCAATGCCGTCCACCGCGCGTCCCAGCGCGCTCACGACCCCGACGGTCAGCGTCTGGTCGAGCCCGAAGGGGTTGCCGATGGCGATGGTCTTCTGCCCCACCTCGATCAATTCGCCCACCTTGGGTTTGCTGATCGGGTGCAGCTTCTCCTTGGGAGCGTTGATCTTCAAGACAGCGATGTCCTTGCGTGGTTCGATGCCGGTCACCTCCGCATCGTGCGACGAGTGGTCCTGCAGCGTGACGGTGAGGCTCTGAGCACCTTGGATCACGTGGTAGTTGGTCACGATGTGGCCTTCCTCGTCCCACACGAAGCCGGAACCCGATCCGGCGGGGACCTCGACCCGGCCCGCGAAGTAGTCGAAGACGGCGCGCTTCTGGGTGACGAACGCCGCCGAGGCGCCGGCCGCTTTGAAGATGCTGATCGTGTTGGCTTCGTCTTCGGTGCGCGCGCCCGGACTCAGGGGCACGATGGGAGGCGCTGGCTTGGGCGGCGGCAGCGTCGAAGGCACCGGCGGGACTTGCACGTCGACGCCCGTCCCCGCGTCGAGCGAGGTCGACAACTTTTCGCAGCCCGCGAGAGCCAGGCCGAGCGTGATCGCCAGGTAGACCGCGGCGGCTTCGGATTTGGTTCTGGATGACATCGCGCGCAGCTTACCGCAAAGCCTATTGGGACGTTCGCTTGACGAAGCGGAGCACGAACCGATCGCTGGTTCCTCGGCGCTCACCCGCGCTCCTGGGCGACGCATTCCAGTCGCGGGTATCCGCGGGATTCTCGAGGAAGTTCGCCGTTTCCTGGAGTTCGAAGCCAGCTTGGGTCACCTCTTCGATCACGACGCTCGGCTCGATGCGATGCAGCGTCTCGGCCGCGCTGGTGCCAGCGCCTTTGGCCGCGTTGTGGTCGACGATCCCATAGACGCCACCGGGCTTGAGCGCGGCATGAATCGCTTGGTTCATGCGCATGCGATCGACCTTCAACCACACGGTGTCGTGGTAGAACATGATCAAGAGCACCCGGTCGAGGTCGCGCACGTCCGGCGGAAACGGAGCGTCGAACTCCGTGTCCAGTCGCACGACATTCTGCATGACCGGCTTTTGCAGGCGGGCGCTCCAGGGTGCTTCTGCGAAGCGTTCGAGGATGAATTTGGAGTTTTGCCCGTAGACCTTGCCGCTGGGTCCGACGATGCGGGCCAAGAGCTCCGCCGTGTAGCCGCCGCCTGCGCCGAGCTCGGCGACGCGCTGACCGGGAGCGATGCCGAAGAACTGCAGCAGCTCGGCGGGCTTTCGCTGCGCGTCCAGCGCGCGGTCGTCCGCCGATCGATTGGGCGCGGCGACGGCTTGCGCGATCGGACTAGCGAGCGTAACGCCGCCCCCCGCGGGAGGTGCCTCCTCTTTCGAGCTCGTCACCAGGATCGGAGCGGGATCTGGCGTGGGCGCCGGCGCCTGCTTGGGCTCGACGGGCGGCGCACTCTGCGTGGCACAGGCCGCCAACAGGAGGGTGAGCGTCAGTACCGAAGAGCCAATTCGTGAGAGCCCGATCATGCCCGACGCCTTAGCGGAGAAAGCGCCCCACGACCAGCTCGGCGTGGCCGGTTCAGTAAGGCGACTTCAAGTCGCGCGCCGACTCGAGGTGCACCGCGGGTTTCTCCGGCTTCCGCTTCGTCGGCTTTGCGCCCGGGGCCGCCGTGCGCGCTGCGGGGGCAGCGTTCGGCGGAGGCGCGGCTTGGGCCGTGTCCTGCACGCGCTTGGTGGCCTCGAGCGCAGCCTTGTCGAGCGCGGCGTTCTCCAGTGCAAGCGCTCCGGGCGTGGGCGCCGCCGCGGGGGGCCGTTCGAGCGAGTGGGGCAATACGGCGGGTCGTGAGTCCAGCGCGTGAGCCGCGGCCGGCCGCTTGGCATCCGCTGCTCCAGGGTCGTCGACATCGCTGGAGGCGTGCACCGCGAACGCCACTCCGAGCACTACCGACAGCGCGGCACCGCCTGCGATCAGCGCGTGCTTCTTCCACGACTTGTGCTTGGGAGCCGGCGGCACCAGGCTCTGCGTGGCTTCGGTATTCGGTCGCGCGCTGTAGGTGATGCCTTTGAGGGTCGAGACGCTCGGTGTGCTGAGTAGATCGGTGGGTCCAGGTGGCACCGAAAGCAGCGCCCGTGCCGTCTTCTTGCGCCGCTGTTCCATGCGCTCTCCGAGCGTTTCGGTCATCAGTTCGGCGATGGCGTTTTCGGAGTTGCCGCGCAGGTTCGGGGGGACCGCGCGTTCCAGCGCGAGCCGCATCTCTTCCGCGCTCGCGAAGCGTTGGTCGGGGTCCTTCTCGAGGCCCTTCAGGATGACCTCGGCGACACGTGGCGGCAGGCTCTCGTTCAGCGCTCGCGGCGAGCGGGGCGTGATGCTCGAGCTAATTTGCCACAGCGTTTCGCCCACGTCGGCGCCCGCGAACGGGTACTTCGTCGTGACCAAGCGGTAGAGCAGAATGGACAGGGCGAACACGTCGGTGCGCGCATCGAGCGTGCCGCCGTTGATCTGCTCCGGCGCCATGTACGAGAACTTACCCTTCAAGCCCTTCTCGACATCCTGTTCTTCGGTGCCGGCCACTTTCGCGATGCCGAAGTCCGCGAGCTTCACGGTGCCGGAGAACGAGATCAGGATATTCGGTGGCGACACGTCGCGGTGGACCAGGCCGAGGGGCTTGCCCGTCGGGTCACACGCCTGGTGCGCGGCTTCGAGACCCTTGCACAGCTGATTGGCGATCGCGACCACGTGCTTGAGCGACATGGGGCCGTCGATTTCCTGCAGCAGGTCGGCCAACGACTCGCCGTCCACCCACTCCATCACGAGGTACGGGATGCCCTCGTGCAGATCGAAGTCGAGCGTCTCCGCGACGTGGGGATTCTTGATGTGCGACGCCAGCATCGCCTCGTCGCGCAGCATGCGCTGCATCTCTTCCGAAAACGCCTCGCTCGCGAGCAACGTTTTCAGCGCGACGATCTTGCGGAAGCCCTGACTGCCCCGGAGCTTCGCTGCCCACACCTGACCCATGCCGCCCTTACCGGCGGGAAATAGAAGCTCGTAGCGTCCAAGTAGATCTCCGGCTTCGAAGTTACGAGGGTGCGGCATGTGAGGTAAGGGGCGCGTGCGATCCCCGCAATCCGACCACGCTCCGCTCACAAACGGTCGTCGGGCCCGAACGCTATAGGTGGCAATTGTCGCTTCGTGGCTTTTTTGTGTGGGGCGGCGCGCCCATAGTGGAGCCCAGGGGTCGGCTCTCAGACGCGCTGGCGGGTAACCCGAAGTGGGACACTGTGGCTCTACTCAGCACCAGAGGAATCGAGCGCGATGAAAAGTAGGTGACGCCAGCTCCACTGACAGCGGCGGATGCCCTTTGTTAGACTGCTGGGAAGCCGATGAAGGACTCGAGCTCGAAATCGCCGCCACCGGAGGGCGGCGTAAAGGCGCGCGCTGCGGGCGAAGCCGCTTTGGTTCAGGTCCAGCGCGCCCTGCTCGAATCGGCTCCGAAGATCACCGAGCGCGTCGAGTCCGACGCTGGCATGGAATCCGTGCGCCCCGATTCTTCGTCCGACCCGTTGTGGGACGGCCGGATCCGCATCAAAGGCGAAGTGGGCAGGGGTGCGATGGGTTTCATCCTGCGCGGCCGAGACACACGGCTGCGCCGGGAGTTGGCGCTCAAGGTGGCACCGCTGTCTCGCGAGGAGCTGCCCAAGCAGCAACTCGCCCGCTTCATCGAGGAAGCTCAGGTCACCGCCCAGCTCGAACACCCGAACGTGGTGCCCGTGCACGACTTCGGTGTCGATCCGGATGGGCGCGCCTACTTTTCGATGAAGCTCATTCGCGGCCAGTCCCTCGAAGAGATCCTCGAGAAACGCGGGCGCGGCGATGCCAAAACGCTGTCCGAGTTCGGCTTGCGGCGCCTGCTCGATGTCTTCATGCAGGTTTGCCAAGCGCTGGAGTACGCGCACGCCAAGGGCGTGATTCACCGTGACCTGAAGCCGGCGAACATCATGGTGGGAGACTTCAGCGAAGTCTTGGTGATGGATTGGGGGGTAGCCAAACTCAAAGGGCGACCCGACCGCCCGCTGCAGAGCCGGAATCCCTCTCAACCGGACTCGGAGCAGAGCCCGCTGCCGTCGATGGTGAGCATCGAGTCGAAGGGTGTCTCGTCCGTGCGCGCCGAGAAAACCGCGTGGCGCACGCAGCTGGGGACGGTGGTGGGGACCCCGGCGTACATGTCCCCCGAACAGGCTCAGGGCGAGTCGGTCGACGAACGCAGCGACCTCTATTCGCTCGGCGTGATGCTCTACGAACTACTCACGGGGCGCGTGCCGTTCGACGATGACGATCCGCTGGTGATCATGACTCGTCACCTGTCGGACGCACCGGAGCGTCCGAGCGCGATCAATCCCAGCGCGCCTTTGGCCCTGGAAGAGCTGGCGCTTCGCATGCTGGAAAAGGATCCGGAACGTCGCTCGCTGACGCTGGCGCAGGTCCGCGCTCACATTCAGAACTACATCGAAGGCGTCGGTGTGAGCTACCGCAGCGACTCTTGGTGGGCGAACCTGCTGTGGAGCTCGGGAGCGCTCTTGCTCTTCGTGTTCCTGGTCTGGTACCTGACTGGCCAGTCGATTTCTGCGGTGCTCGTGCTGGGGCCGTCGGGTGTGCTCAACGCAGTCGGTTGGTTCTTGCTCACCCTCGCCGTCGGCTATCCGTTGTGGGGCGTGGTGCACGTGCTCCGACAGAGCAGGGCCGAACACGACCGCTTTCGGCACGCGGATGCCGACGAGCGTTTCGTGTCGGGCTACTTGGCGCACCGATCCTACTCGGCGGCGATGGCGCCGCTGTTCCAGCTTGTCTTCATCGTCGAGCTGATCAGCGCGAGCTTGCATCGCGCCTCGCTCGGGACGGTGACGTCTGCAGAACTGTTACCGCGCGTGCTGGTGCAGATGCGAGCCGAATGGACCCAAGCAATGATCGCGATCCTGGTGTTTCTGTTCGGCTACCTGTTTCTACTGTCGACCGAGGTCCGCTTTGCGCGCAAGGTGGACTACTACCACCTGCTCGTGAACAGGCCTCGCTGGGAATCGTTCTGGCCGGTGTTTCTGATCCTGGTTCTGCTCACGACCATCGTGGCAACCGACGTGCTCGAGTGGAGCTTGGGCGCCCGCGGCGACAGCTTCGCAGAGTTCGTCTTGGCGCAGGGCCGCACGCAGGGCCTGAACCCGTTCGAAGTGGTGAAGACTCTGGTGTTTCAGGGCACCTTCTTGCTCGGCTTGGTGGTGAGCGCCTTGGCGTTGTCGTTTCCGTTCGCTGAAATGCTCGCGGCGCTCAGGATGCCGTATCAACCGGCCGATGAAGCGTCGGTGAAGAGTCGCATGCAATACTTCATGCGTTCGCTGGCCGTGTTCAGGGTGCTGCGCGCCAACTGGTTGTACGGCGGTGCCATGATCGGGAGCCTCACGGCGATCACGATCTTGTCCGACGACTCCGGCAGACCTCTGCTGCAAAAGGTCGTCTACATCTTGGGCCCTTCGCTGATCGGCTTCGTGGGCTATTGGGCGAGTCAGCGCTACGTGCGCCGCTTCTTGTCGCACGCGCCGGCGGTAGAACGCTTGCTCGACGCCGAAACACAGTCGGCACGCGCCGAACAACGCGAGATCTTGTTCGATCGACTCAGAGGCGCCTCGCTCAAGTGGCAACTGTCACAGCTGGTCGTGCCGTTCGTGTGCGTGCTCGCGTACCTGGTGTGGACCGGCAGCGGCATTCACCAGCAGGCGATCCGTCAGCTCATCATGCCGGTGACGATGAAGGGCTGGTTCTTGATTTTGCCTTACGCGCTCTTGGTGCCGGTGCTCTTGATTCGGGACCCCGCGCAGCGCTGGCTGCTTCGCAAGAAGCAGCCAGAGCCGTCGCCCGTGACTCCGAGCTGATCGGGTCCGATCAGTCGCTCTCACACTCCCCGTCGACGCAGTCGAGCGCGATTCCGCCGCAGCCGTCGCCCCCGTCGACCTCACAACACGGTTCGCCCTCACCGCCGCATTCGGCGTGGCACACGTCGCCCGCGTCGCCGTCCGCAAGCACGCAGGTGCTCTCTTCGTCACAGCGCGCTCCCGCGCCTTGGGGGCAGCAGGGCTCGCCATCGCCGCCACAGCTACCGCAGCGGTCGGCGTTGCACGCGAGTCCGTCGTTGCAGCCGTCGCCCGGGCCCGCGCAGCAGGCTTCGCCGTCGGCGCCGCACGTCGCACAGGCGCCGGCTTCTTCGTCGCATACCAAGTCGCCGGCGCAAGCGTTGCCGCCGTTCATGCCGGAGCCCTCGCAGCAGGGTTCGTCCACGTCGCCGCATTCGGCCTGGCAGGTCCCGTTCAGGCCGCCGAGGCAGACAGCGTCCGCCTCGCAGGGGGCTCCCGAGTCGAGCGGGCAGCAGGCTTCTTGATCGCCGCCGCACGCGACGCAGGTGCCGGCGTCGCAGTCGAGCTGGGCGCCGCACACGCCGCCACAGCAGGCTTCGTCTTCTGCGCCGCAGCTTTCACACTTGCCGTTTTCGCAGCGCCCCGCCGCTTCGCTGCAGAGCGAACCGCTGGCCACGCACAGGTCGCCGAAGCAGCAGGCGCCTTCGGCGCAGCTGTCGTCGGGACAACACGCTGCGCCGGGCGCGCCGCACGGCGAGCAGATGTTGCCCGCGCCGCCTCCACGGGGCGTGCACGCGGTGTTGGGATCGGTGCAAGTCCCGTCCTCGCAGCATTCCTGGCCTTGAGCTCCGCATGGTTCGGGAACCCCGCCGCCGCCGGCCGCGCCGCTCGTCGCTGACGAACTGTCGGCCCCACCAGCGCCCGGGGCTCCGCTCGCGCCGGTCGTCGTGGCTCCGGTGACGCTCGAGGTCGTGCTGGTCGAGCTGGTGCCCCCGGAGGACGTTCCGCTGGACGTGCCGCCGGTGGTGGTGGTCA
>Ga0315910_10003473_pt1 | contig 13395 bp, 4 predicted proteins | sample EdamamesoilMG_FD_204470 | JGI IMG/M metagenome (GOLD analysis project Ga0315910, IMG submission 204470) | Garden soil microbial communities collected in Santa Monica, California, United States - Edamame soil | ecosystem: Environmental > Terrestrial > Soil > Garden | place: USA: California...
GGAACGAAGACAGCGTTTCATTATGACCTGAATATTGCGCCAGGGAAATCAACATCCATTCGTTTACGGCTGTCACCAAAATTTCATCATGAGCCGTTTAATGATTTTGATTCAGCATTCAAGCAGCGGTTGAAGGAAGCCGATGAGTTCTTCACCGATATGCAAAAGAAAATCACCGATGAAGACGCGAAAAATATTCAACGGCAAGCCATTGCAGGAATGTTGTGGAGTAAACAGTTCTTCTATTATGATGTTGCCAAATGGTTAAAAGGCGATCCGGCATTTCCACCACCACCGCAGGAGCGTAAGCATGGCCGCAATCGCGAGTGGACACACCTGCACAACGATGATATTATTTCCATGCCCGATAAGTGGGAGTATCCGTGGTATGCCGCATGGGACCTTGCCTTTCATACTATCCCCATTGCCATGGTCGACCCGGAGTTTGCCAAGAAGCAACTCTTGCTGTTAACCAAAGAGTGGTACATGCATCCCAACGGTCAGTTGCCGGCCTACGAGTGGGCGCTGGGCGATGTTAATCCTCCCGTGCATGGTTGGGCAACCTGGCGCGTGTATAAAATTGATAAGCGCATTCAAGGTAAAGGCGATCGTAAATTTCTGGAGGAAGTATTTCATAAACTGTTGCTGAATTTTACCTGGTGGGTAAACAAGAAAGATAACCATGGTAATAATATTTTTCAAGGCGGTTTCCTGGGCATGGATAACATTGGTGTGTTCGATCGCAGTGCTCAATTACCTACGGGCGGATACATTGAACAATCTGACGGAACCAGTTGGATGGCGATGTACACCCTTAACATGCTTCGTATGTCGTTGGAACTGGCCAAAGAGAATCCAACCTATCAGGGTCTGGCAACAAAATTCTTTGAACACTTTCTCTATATCGCAGACGCGATGACAAATGGTGCGATCGACTTGTGGGACGAACACGATGAATTTTTTTATGATGTACTGCGCACCCCGGATGGCGCCCGTACCGTACTGCGTGTTCGCTCCATGGTAGGACTCATTCCACTGTTTGCTGTGGAAGTACTCGATCAGGAAATTTTTGATTCGATGCCTGAGTTCACCGAGCGCTTGCAATGGTTTTTACAAAACAGACCGGATCTGGCTAACCTCATTTCGCGGTGGACGGAGAAAGGTAAAGGCGAGCGTCACTTGTTGTCGTTGCTACGTGGTCATCGTATGAAACAGTTGTTAAAACGAATGCTTGACGAAAGTGAATTCCTGTCTGCCTATGGAATCCGGGCATTGTCACGTTACCACCTGGATAATCCATATAAACTTTTTACAAAGGGAAATGAGTTTACGGTAAAGTACACACCAGCCGAAAGTGATAATTCATTATTCGGAGGCAACTCAAACTGGCGTGGACCAATCTGGTTTCCGGTCAATTATCTACTCATTGAATCACTGCAACGATTCCATCACTACTATGGTGACGATTTTAAAATTGAGCACCCGTCCGGATCGGGAACGTTTAAAACACTACAGGAGATTGCGGATGATCTGGCTGATCGCATGGTAAGTATTTTCAAACGAAATCATGAAGGTACGCGCCCACTATACGGTAGCTACGAAATCCTTCAGCAAGACGAACATTTTCGCGATTACATTTTCTTCTATGAGTACTTTCATGGTGATAATGGAAGCGGATTGGGAGCAACCCATCAAACAGGCTGGACCGGACTGGTTGCTAAATTGATTCAACCCCGGGCATGAACAGTTAACCCATTTCAGATAGCCGGCATGCATTTTCCCGCTTATCACATATAAGCTATTTTTTTTGTTGAGGTGTTTACGACCTGTTATTTTAGATATTCTTAAAAATTACGCTATGAAAATTTTATCGGCCGTTACACTTGTGTTACTCCTGTTGATTGTTTCCTGCAAGCCAACAGGCGAAATCAGCGATCAGAAAAATTCAACGTCACCAAAGCCGGTGTTTTCCCTGCGGTATGAAAAATTTACCTTGGAAAATGGACTTGAGGTTGTGTTGCACGAAGATCATTCCGATCCCATTGTGGCAGTGGCTACGCTGATGCACGTGGGGTCGAATCGTGAGAAGCCAGGTAAAACCGGCTTTGCTCATTTTTTTGAACACATGTCGTTTAATGATTCGGAGAACACACCACAAGGTGCAAACCGGAAATTGATTCCGGAGTGGGGTGGCGAACGCAATGGCGGTACCTGGTCTGACGGAACAATTTATTACGAAGTAGTACCCAAGGATGCCTTCGATAAAATTCTTTGGATTGATTCCGACCGATTGGGCTATATGATTAACACCGTCACAAAAGAAGCCCTTGAAGCAGAAAAACAAGTAGTGAAAAATGAAAAACGTGAACGTGTAGACAACGCACCGTATGGTTATACCGATGAAATTATCCGTACCAATTTGTATCCCAGTGATCATCCCTACAGTTGGACCGTAATTGGTTCTCTTCCTGATCTGCAAGCCGCAACACTAGACGATGTAAAAGAATTTTATGAGATGTACTACGGAGCTAACAACGCCACACTTGTTATTGCCGGTGATATCAACATCAGCGAAACAAAAGAGAAAGTACAACGCTGGTTCGGTGAGATTAGAAAAGGTCCGGAAGTAAAAGCTCTCAAGCCGATGCCAGTGAAGCTGGAAAATATAAAGTCGTATTACTTTGAAGATAATTTTGCCCGCCTTCCAGAGTTGCGCATGATTTTTCCTACCGTAGAAAATTATCATGCCGATTCGTATGCCCTGAATCTACTGGGTGAACTGTTGAGTGGAAGCCGCAAGTCACCGTTGTATAAAATTATTGTTGAAGATAAAAAACAAGCACCCGGTGTAAGCAGCGGTCAAAGCAGTGATGAACTCGCAGGCGAGTTTGTTATCCGTGTACGCGCAAATGCAGGCACTAACCTTGAAGATGTCAAAGCTTCGATTGATGAGGCCATGCTTCGTTTTGAAAAAGAAGGTTTTACCGATGTCGAGTTACAACGAATAAAAGCAGAACAGGAAACCAATCTCTACCAGGGTATTGCCACCGTTCTGAATAAGGCTTTTACACTGGCGCAGGATAACGAGTTTATTGGCAAGCCCGATTATATCGTGCAAACAGCAAAGCTTACACAAGCCGTTACGCGCGAAGATATCATGCGGGTCTATCAACAGTACATTAAAGGGAAAAATTGCCTTATCACCAGCGTAGTTCCCAAAGGCCAAACAGATAAGGTTGTAAAGGGTGCTGTGCAAGCTACAGTTTGGCAAGAACAGATTGTAGCTAATGTTCAGAATGAAAATGTGTCGCGTGGTGAGGAAGCACACATCGAAAAGACACCTACCAAGTACGATCGGTCAGAGCCGCCTTTCGGTGAAGCTCCGTTGTTCAAGATGCCAGCGGTGTGGAATGCAAAAGCAAAAAATGGGTTGGCTGTTTTGGGAATTGAGAATTCCGAAATACCACTTGTTACGTTTGATATTACCATACCGGGTGGTCACTCCTTTGATCCACTTGCCAAAGCCGGTACGGCAAACCTGATGGCGCAGATGATGATGCAAGGAACAGCCAGACGAACTCCGGCAGAACTCGAAGAAGCTATTGGCTTACTGGGATCATCCATTAATGTGCAATGCACCAACGAAGAAATAAGGATTGTGGCAAGCTGCCTTGTGCGAAACTTCGAACCTACAGTTGCACTGGTTCAGGAAATATTGTTGGAGCCGCGTTGGGATGTGGCCGAGTATGATCGGTTGAAGAAAGCGTTGGAAACAAACCTAAAAGGTATGGAAGCCAATGCTCCGGCCATTGCTAACCGAACGTTTTATAAATTGTTATATGGACCTGACCATATATTGGGATCACCGGTAAATGGAACCTTGCAAACCACAGCCGCAATTACACTCGATGATCTTAAGCAATACTACGAATTGAATATGTTGCCAGCGTGGGCATCATGTCATGTGGCGGGCGCAGTGAATAAGGATCGTGTCATGAATAGTATCGGTAAGCTTGACCAGCAATGGAGTACAAGAATTATCGGTGAGCGTACATCCGTTGCACCTAAACCAGTACCGGCCGGAAATGTTTATTTTATTGATTTCCCCGGTGCCAAGCAGTCGGTGATCATAGCTGGCAGGCTTGCTCTTTCAGGAAAGGACAGTGAGAGTAGCAAGCTTGATTTTTCCAACGAGATAATTGGTGGCGGATCAAGCGGTAAATTGTTTCAAATACTGCGCGTTGAAAAAGGCTACACGTATGGTGCTTACTCCGGACTAGTGAAATTAAATTCTATAGCCCCTTACTTTATTAATAGCAGTGTGCGGAGTAATGCTACATTACCATCGCTGCAGATTATACAATCGATACTTAACGACTATGGAAAAAATTTCAGCGAGCAGGATGTAGCGATAACAAAAAAACAAGATTCTGAAAAGCAACACACTGGCGTTCGAGAGCCTGGGAGCCAAGTTGGGCGTGTTGCGCGAAAGCAGCAAGTATGGCAAGCCGGTTAATTTCGTTGAAGTCGATCAGCAGGAGTTGATGAAGATGACCCTTGCTGATTTCAAAACCGTTATTGAAAAGTACATGAACGAACCCGGTATGATTTACCTGGTTGTAGGCGATAAGGCTACCCAATGGAACGAAGTTATGCAGTTCAAAGGAAAGATTGTGGAATTGGATCTTTCGGGGAATGCTAAATAAGTATTGCTAACGTTTGCATTTTTTAACTTTCTGATAGGATCCTTGGAATCTCACCCACTTGATGCTAGAAATTTAACTTTTAATTAATAAAAGGTACATACATCGTGTTTTTTAAACAATCGTTGTAAAGCGATACAAGAAGAATTATTCCCCGAACAGCCCACTAGAGCAAACGTTGTTTGTAACACCAATAAGTGTATTTCATTACACGTACCCATACCTTATTCTGCGGTAGTCTCCTTTTTCAGACTATTGTTTTGACATACATTTAATTACCTAATTAATTATCTATAACCTAAACTTTTTCAGTATGAAAAGAAATCTACTAGCCTGCTTGGCAGCAGTGCTGGCTTTCGCTTTTAGCGAATTGCATGCACAAGAACGAACGGTCTCCGGTAAGGTGACCTCTGCGGAGGATGCTTCCGGTCTTCCGGGTGTAAACGTATTGGTAAAGGGAACTACCAATGGAACAGTAACAGATGCAGATGGGGCATACTCATTGGAAGTCCCTGCTTCAGCAGAGTCCCTGGTCTTCACTTTTATCGGTTTGAAATCCGAAGAGGTTGCAATAGCCGGAAGATCAGTTATTGATATTGCCCTATCGTTGGATGTGACTCAGCTTTCGGAAATTGTAGTAACTGCTCTTGGCGAGAAGCGCGAGAAAAAGGCGTTGGGCTATTCTGTACAGGAAGTTAAGGGTGAAAAACTAACTTTTACAAAATCGCTTGATGTGAATTCATCACTGGCAGGAAAAATTGCCGGTGTCCAATTAACCGGATCGCCAAGTTCTTCCTTTGATAATGCAAACATTGTAATACGAGGAATAAATACATTATCGCCATCGGTAAGTGGTGCCACCGGAACTCCAAACAGCAGCAACCCAGGTATTACTTCGTTTGGTGGCACGGGTAGCAACCCATTGTATGTTATTGATGGTACGCCTTCGGATCCACAGAACGTTATCATGGACAATGTTGAGAGTATATCAGTTCTTAAAGGTGCATCAGCAACAGCATTGTACGGAAACCGTGCTGCGAATGGAGTGGTGGTAATAACGACAAAGCGTGGTACACGGGTCAACAAGCCTAAGATTGAATTGAATCTGGGTGTTGCTTTCGAAAACTTGTATGTTATGCCGGAGTATCAGGATGAATATGCCGGGGGGTACGCATCAAACCAGACTTCACCAGGTACGTCTCTTGACGCTGAAGGTTTTGTTATTTTCAAATACGACCCAGCGAAAGGGCATCCTGCAGAATGGGCTTCGTTTGATGGACAGCGAATGCTTGATTATGGCGCTGATGAAAGTTGGGGACCTAAAATGGAAGGTCAAGAGTATCGTCCTTATTATTCCTGGTATGCCGGTGATGAGTTTGGTGCAACCACATCATTAGTGCCTCAGCCGGACAATGTAAAGAATTTTTATGAGACAGGTATTAACTTGAATAATTCGATTTCAATAAGTGGCGGGAGTGATAAAACTGATTATCGGGTTACCTATGCTAACCAACATCGTACACTCACTACGCCAAATGCAAGCAGAGACCAGAATCAGGTAGGGCTAAGTGGCTCGCATGACATCAGTAAAAAATTGCGGGTATCAACCGATGTCATGTTCACACACACCTATACAAAAGGAAAGCCTGTGGAAGCTTATCGAAATGATGGATTGAATGTGGCCCAGAATTTTAATCAATGGTTCCAACGTCAGCTTGACCTTGACAGATTAAAGAATTACAGAACACCTGAAGGATCTTTGATGTCGTGGAATATCGGTAACCCGAATGGAAGCGGTGACCTTGAAGCCATTCAGACTCCTCAGTATTGGGATAGCCCATACTTTGTTGTAAGAGAAAACTATTCAACCGAAGACAGGAACAGACTTTCGGGTAACCTTGGTTTGAATTATGAAATCAATGACATATTCAGTGTTTCGGGTTATGCGCGATTGAATTCAACTACGGCTAGCGGTGATTTTAGAATTGCTACTGGTGGCTTGCAACAAGATGATTATTCGCTATATCAGCTTTTTGACAGAGAAGAGAATTATGAGCTGAATCTGAATTTTAAGAAAACATTTGGTGACATCTCTCTAAACGGTTTCATCGGGTCAAATCTCAGAAAAAATGAAGGTCAGTATTTGTATAATAGCACAGAAGGTGGTTTGTCATCTCCGAACTATTTTGACATCGCGGCTTCCATTGCCAGGCCAACAACTTCACGGGTTATAAATCAGAAAGAAGTTAGAAGCGTTTATGGAAAAGTTTCATTAGGATACAAGGGATATCTTTTCTTGGATGCAACATTGAGAAATGACTGGTCCTCTGCACTCCCGGTAGAAGATAATTCATACATGTATCCATCCGTGTCAGGAAGCTTTGTCTTTTCTGAATTAATGAATGTTAATTCCAGCAGTGTCCTTTCGTTTGGAAAAGTTAGAGCTTCCTATGCACAGGTCGGCTCAGATCTTGGATATAATCAGGTATACACATCATTAGATAATGGTAGTCTCTACAACGGAAATCCTTCCGTTACCATTGGTAATCAATATCGAACGGGTAAAGTTAAGCCAGCGTTGACAAAGTCGTGGGAAGTGGGGGCTGAGGTTAAACTCTTTAGCCGTGTGGGGCTTGATTTCGCTTACTATGAGGATAACAACACGAATCAAATCCTTAGCCTGGATGTATCGAGTACATCCGGATATTCATCTGCGCAGGTGAATGCCGGAAATATCCAACGCAAGGGATGGGAGTTAAGTATTTCAGGTACCCCAGTTAAAACGGATGACTTCTCATGGGATGTTACGTTGAACCTTGCTCATAATACATCGTATGTTAAAGAACTTCAGGATGGAATAAACACATACACCTATGCCACAAGTGGTGATATTCGTGTTGAAGCCAATGTGGGTGAAAAGTGGGGTAATATTTATGGAAGGAAATGGAACCGAAATGATGAAGGGTTGCCAATTTTTGCATCTTCGAATGGTACCATAGGGTACTCTACAAATAATTTAATAGGGAACATACAGCCGAACCTTACCGGGGGGCTCTACACTACCTTGAATTATAAAGGATTTGATTTGTCTCTCTCTTTTGATTTTCAAGAAGGAGGCTTGTTTTATGGTTTGACAAAATATTATGGTGTCGGGGCAGGGTTGTCTAAGTATACAACAGGTACGAATGATTTAGGCAATGATATTCGTGATTTCCCGTCAGCGGGCGGAGGCGTAAGGATCGATGGGGTTCTTGGAGCAGCTGAAACACCCACTACTGTTTATGTACCAGCAAGAAGATACTACTATACCAATCTTCAGCGCGAGAGTAGCAATTATATCTTAGACGCATCGTACTTAAAGTTAAGAGAGGTTCGGTTGGGTTATACTATTCCATCTTCGATCACATCCAAATTAGGACTTACAAGTGCGAATTTTGGTATCCTGATTAATAATGCATGGTTGATGGCTGCACCGGCTAAGAAGTGGGGAATTGATCCATCAGAAATTGAAAACTACTGGTACGAGGGTGGTCAGTTGTCATCTTCCAGAACCACAGGATTCAATTTGAAATTGACGTTTTAAGAACATTGTTTCAATCAAACATGATGATTATGAAAAAGAAAATAAATTTTATAGCGGCATTCGCACTGATGTTCTTGATTGCCTGCGATCCGTCTGATTTTGGTGATTTGAATGTTGACCCGACAAAAGTATCGGTGGCAACTACCAAGTCATTATTAACAAACTCATTGCAGAGCTTGCCAGGAACAGTGTTTGGAAATAATACATCCAATTTTTATGTGCAGTATCTTGCCGAGGGGCCCTATCCGGGCGCTTCTTTGTATACAGGTGTAAATTTTGATTGGGCAGGATTTTATAATGGTCCAATGGAAAATATTCAAACCATAATCGACTACAACAATACCGATAGCCCGAATGCTGATGAGGGTATGAATGGCGCTAAAGTAAATCAGATAGGGGTAGCAAGAATATTGAAGGCATACTATTTCTGGTATTTGACTGATCGTTATGGCGATCTGCCCTATTCTGAGGCTTTACAGGGAAGCCTGAACTTTTCTCCGGTTTATGATCTTCAACAGGATGTGTACTATAGTATTTTTGATGAACTGACTGCGGCTGTAGCACAGTTGGATGAATCACTACCCGGACCAAGTGGCGATATACTTCTTGGTGGAGATGTAGCGAGATGGAAACTTTTTGCAAATACCATCAGGCTTTATGCTTCCTTACGATTAATCAAAAATGATTTCGCCAAAGGTCAGACGGAGTTCAATGCAGCAATTGCTTCAGGAATACTGGAGAGTAATGATGATAATATCTTCTACGAGTACTTGTCTGGTGATCCTAATAATTACAATCCGTGGTATAATAACTATTCAGTAAGTAACAGGAATGACTATGCTATAAGCACAACGATGACTTCGTACATGGAGCCTCTTAATGATCCTCGCCTGAAATTGTATGGCGAAGTGCTTCCTTCTGGTTCTGTTGTCGGTTTATCCTATGGATCTTCTGCCGCCCGGAATATCCCTAATGAGTACAGCAGGATTGGGGATAATTTTAGAAGTGCAGGGTCGCCCGCAGCAGTATTTACGTATGCGCAGACTTTGTTTGCTTTAGCAGAAGGAGCAAAAGTTGGGTATCTGCCCGGTGGAGATGCTACAGCTGAAGCGTATTACCTGGATGCCATCGAACAATCATTCCTGCAGTATGATGTTTATGATGAAGCAATGTATGATACCTATGTTGCTAACCCAACCGTGGCGTATGTTGCAGCTGATGGCCTTGAAAAAATAATCACGCAAAAGTGGGTTCATCAGTATCTGAATGGTTATGAGGCATGGGCTGACTGGCGAAGAACAGGTTTTCCTGTCCTAACACCTGCCGAGGATGGAACTATTGATGAGATTCCAAGAAGACAAGGCTATCCAGTTCCAGAGAAGTCTTTAAACAAGGTGAATTATACAGAGGCCGTTGATCGTCTTGGAACGGATAATCTTTTATCAAGAATATGGTGGGATGAAGAGTAGGGTTTGAAGTTTAAATTTGCAGCATGGAGGCCGCTTCAATTTGGAGCGGCCTCTTGCATTTTCAAAAATTTGAAACCCTCTTAAATTTATTTTTCGATCTGTAATCGTTTTACTACCATTGTCTGATGTAATCCAAAGCATTGTCAAGTACATTTTCCATATACAGAAGTTCGGCCGGTTCAGGCAAGACCCGCACCCTGGCCAAAGAGTACCTGAAGCTGGCGCTACGATACCCGGAGTATTTCCGCTACATCCTGGCGATGACGTTCACCAACAAGAGCACGCAGGAAATGAAAGACCGGATTATCCGCTACCTGGATGATTTTTCGAATGGTGAGAGTCAGGATTTGGCAATCGAAATATTGGCAGACTTTAGCAGCGAAGGAAGAAAAATTACAGCCGATCAGTTGCGTGATAAAAGCGCAGAAGTGCTTAGCCTTATCCTTCATCAGTATTCACAATTTTCAGTCAGTACTATTGATGCTTTTTTTCAACGCGTCATCCGGTCGTTTACGCGCGAAACCAACCTACTGGGGAATTTTCGGCTGGAGGTTGATAACGACCTTGTGTTGGAAGAAGTAATCGACCTGCTGATGGACGACCTCACCAAGAACGAGGAACTTTGCGAATGGGTGATGCAGTTTTCGATCGAACAAATGATTGAAGGAAAGGACTGGGATATCCGGAAATCACTGCTGGCCTTTGCTCACTTGATTTTTGCTGAGGAATTTAAGACCATTGAGGAGGAAGTTCAGCAGATCACCGATAGACCTGGTTTTTTTAAAGCGTTCAAGCAAAAGCTTACTACTCAAGTCAGCAATATTGAAAGTAAAATTATAGACGAAGCGCAAGACTTATTAACAGCATTCAGGCAGCAAGGTCTGGCAGTTTCTGATTTTAAACACGGAGGTAGCGGCAGTGTTTACAGCTACCTTGAAAAGCTTGTGAGAGGTTCGAAAGACTTGCCGGGCGTAAGAGTTCAGAACGCTTTGAATGATTCGCGCGACTGGCCTTCACCAAAAACATTGAAAGCATCTTTGATTATCAGTATGGCATCACAGCACTGGTTGCCAAGGCTGAAATCACTGGTGGAGTTTTTGGAAACAAACCGAGTGGCTTTTTTTTCGGCCGAACAGGCATTGGAAAACCTGTATTCATTTGGGTTGCTTTCGGATATTTCACGAACACTCAAAAAATACCTGGCCGATAAAAACCTGATGCTGCTTTCGGATGCACCCAAGTTTTTGAGTAAACTGATGAACGATCAAGACGCATCGTTTATCTATGAAAAAGTGGGGTCGTTTTATCGGCACTACCTGGTCGATGAATTTCAGGATACCTCCATGCTGCAGTGGAAAAATGTATTGCCCCTGATCAGGAATGGTATCGCGCAGAACTACAAGAGTCTGATTGTTGGTGACATCAAGCAATCCATTTATCGTTGGCGCGGAGGAGACTTAAATATTTTGCAAAACCAGGTGAGTAGCGATGTAGGCACAGAACAGGTAAATACTTTTTCGCTCGCCACGAATTATCGCAGTGCCGGCAATATTGTTAGTTTTAATAATGCACTGTTTGGCAGCGCCTCGGCCATTATCAGCAAGGAGACCGGAACAGATTTTTCTCAACGCGCATACAATGATGCGCATCAGCACAACTTCAAGTGGAACGGACAAGGATACGTGTCCATTCAATTTTTGGATGCAGAAGAAACGGAGGAGGGGTTGGTAAAATTTGAACAGCGATCGCTGGAGTTACTTCCACGTGTGTTGGAGCAGCTGCAGGATTCGGGTATTTCAATCCGTGATGTTGCCTTTCTGGTTCGCGATAACAAAGATGGCCAGAAGATCGCCAAGCGATTTATGGAATATCGTTCATCAGAGGAGGCTAGCGAGAAATACCAGTATGATGTTGTTTCAAATGAGTCGCTGAGGCTGGATCAGGCATCGTCTGTGTTAGTCTTGATAAATGCCATGCGCTTTATTGATAATCCAACCAACGAGATTAGCGCAGCGCACCTGGCGTATGAAAATAGTAAGTTGTGGAGTCTGGCGTTTCCTGACGACCACAAAACATTTTCAAAAAGTCAGAATCGAGATTTTGCCGAGCTGATGCCGCTGGCCTTTACCACCCAACATCAGGTGCTGTCGGCATTACCACTGCAAGAACTGGTTGAGAATTTGATTCTCATCTTTAATCTGGGAACTGTTCATACAGAAATAGCCTACCTTCAGGCCTTTCAGGATATTGTGCAAGAATTTCTGGCGAGTGAGAAAAGTGACCTCACGTCATTTTTGCAATGGTGGGAGGATAATAAAGAAAAGAAATCAATTCAGGTGGCAGCCGGTGTAAAGGCTGCGCGCATCATCACCATTCATAAGTCAAAAGGACTTCAATTTAAGTATGTCATTATTCCGTTTTTGGATTGGGATCTGAATCATCAAGGGTTGAAAGCTCCGATCTTGTGGTGTAAATCAGATGAAGGTATTTTTAAAGATGCCGGCTATCTACCTCTCAAGTACAAGGCGGAGTTAAAGAATACATACTTTGAATCGTACTATACAGAAGAACGTAATCGTATTTTTTTGGATAACCTTAATTTACTGTATGTGGCGTTTACGCGTGCCGAAGAAGGATTGATTGCGTATGCGCCATGGGCTAGAAAAGAAGTAAGGAATACCCATGTTGGTAACCTGGTGCGAAACGCTATTCAGGCTAGCGATGAATTAAAATCAAATTGGTCTGAAGAATGGTTTGAATTTTTAAGTGGCAAGATTGAAGTATTAGAGAAAGAATCCGAAGAAGTTTCGGATTCGTTTTCACTGCGATCGTACCCGGTGGTGCCGTGGCGTGAGCGGTTAAAGGTCAGAACAAGCGGGAAGGATTTTTTTACGCCATCGGAGAAACGTGAGAAAATCAATCACGGCATTTTTCTTCATACGTTGATGTCGCGCATCAAGGTGAAAAACGATATGCAGGCCGTTATTGAACAGGCCGTGCTCGAGGGCGTGATCCGGGCTGATGAGAAAGAAGGGATAGCAGAAACGGTTCAGTGGATTGTAACGCAACCTGAGTTGCAGGCTGCCTTTGATGGCAGTGCGAAAATAAAAAACGAAGTATCATTGCTTATCCCAGGTGGCGAACGTAGAATCGATCGAATCGCCATACACGACAATCGCGCCATCGTTGTAGATTATAAAACCGGAACGCCTACCACCCACGATGAACAACAAGTAACAGAATATAAACAATACTTGCTCGCCATGGGGTTGGAGAAAGTAAATGCTTTTCTTGTTTATGTGAACACGCGGAAGTGTGTGGAAGTGTAATAAATCTTCTGATTTCTCTATAGTTCTCTAAGGCTCCTGGAAAATTCTAATGTAATCAACAATGAAACGCTGTGGAAATTCTGTTGTGCTGTCGGGGCTTCCGGGCCAGTTTCCACCCACCGCCAGGTTGATGATAAAGAAATGATCCTTGTGGAATTCTTCCAAATCAGCCGGAGTAATGTCTATCTTGTTAAACTCAACATCATCAACATACCAGGTAATGAAAGATTCGTCCCAGGTTATGCTGAATACATGAAACTTGTCGTTGAATATTCCGCTGCTGAGAACGTGGCCGGGCTTATCGCAGGTGC
>Ga0315910_10003474_pt1 | contig 13388 bp, 13 predicted proteins | sample EdamamesoilMG_FD_204470 | JGI IMG/M metagenome (GOLD analysis project Ga0315910, IMG submission 204470) | Garden soil microbial communities collected in Santa Monica, California, United States - Edamame soil | ecosystem: Environmental > Terrestrial > Soil > Garden | place: USA: California...
GGCCGTGAAGGACTCGAACACTCCGCTGAAAGGCGAGCCCTGCTTGTCGGCATGCATCGTGACTGTGCTCTGATCGGCGACCAGCGTCCACTCGGACGCGGCGGCAGCGGCGCAGCCGCAGAGGGCCATCAGCCCGGCAACCGAGCGCAGCGAAACTGGGGGTTCATGCCGAATCACGCGCGGCGCAACTCTGTGGTGTTCTGTCGTTCCCGGCATTCTGCGTAATCGGCTGGCGCACGGCAATGCGCAACTGCTCGCACTAGCCCGTGTCCAGCTGCTGCGCCACAATGCGGCTCCTGGCCGCCCGCATCTGCCGGCGTTTCCGGATGCCAGGGGGTTGGCCGAAGTGGGAGCACATGACAGCACGAGCGATATTCGCGGCCTGTTCGATCCTGATCGGCGGCGCGGTCGTCGCGCATCATTCACCGGTGAATTTCAATCTCGATATCGACGACTTTGCCGTTACCGGAACCATCGCGAGTGTCAGCTTTCGTAACCCCCACTCCGTCATCGAGCTCCAGGTTCCGTCCTCCGCCGGCGATACCACCGTGTGGTACGTCGAGTTCAGCAGTGTGAATCTGTTGCTGCGCCGCGGCTGGGACATGGATCGTATCGAAGCGGGCGACACCGTTACGTGCATCGGCAATCCGGGCCGCGACGGCATGCCCGAGATGTACATGTGGACCATCCGGCTTGACGACGGCACCGAGTTCGGCCGATGAAGATCTGCTCGACCATCGCATGGCGTTGCGGCGCACTCGCCCTGCTTGCACTTTCCGGCACCGCACTCGCGGCCGACGCCAGACTCGCCGGCATCTGGCTGCCCGATGCCAGCCGCAGCCAGCGCATGCCGCCCAGTCCGCCCTACACGGCAGAGGGACGGCGCATCGTCGAGAACTGGAGGGCGACCCACGACCCGATCGAGGACGATCCCGGCGCTTTCTGCCAGGCGCCGGGGATGCCGTCACTGGCACTGGGCGGCGCCGATTATCCGGTCGAGATCATCGTCCAGGCGGAGCAGATCACGATCCTGATGGAACTGCATCAGCAGAACCGCCGCATTCACATGAATCTCGAGGAACATCCCGAGCGCGCCTTCCCGCAACGCAATGGCCATTCGATAGGCGAATGGGAGGGGGATACGCTGGTCGTCGACACCAGGGCAATCCGTGCGATCACCTTCGGCGCGGTCCCGCACAGCGACCAGGTTCAGGTTACGGAGCGCTGGAATGTCATCGATGACGGCGAAGCCCTCGTGAACGAAATCGCTGTCGTGGATCCCGTGATGTATGCAGAGCCCATCGTCCTCCGGCAGTACTACACGCGCGCCGCGGCCGGCACTCGAATGCTCGAGTACGAATGCACCGAAGGCATGTGGGAAGACCATGAGCGGGAACGCGCAAGACGCCAGAGAGAAGCAGGAGAAGAGCAATGAGCCAGAGGATCGACGCCATCATCGACGCCCCCGTACTCGATCGCCGCACCGTGCTGCGTGACACAACGCTCCTCGCGGCCGCGGCAATTCTCGGGCAGAGCGTGCCCGCCGCGGCACAAGGCCAGCAGGCCGCGGCGCCGCCGTTCCCGGGCTTCACGGCGCACGACGTCGAAACGAGCGGCGGCGTCACGATCCGCGCCGTCAAGGGCGGCAGCGGGCCGCCGCTGCTGCTGCTGCATGGCGCGCCGCTCACGCACTACACCTGGCGCGACGTCGCGCCGCAGCTTGCCGAGGACTTCACGGTCATCGCCGCCGATCTGCGCGGCTATGGCGACAGCAGCCAGCCGCCGGGCCTGCCCGATCACTCGAACTACGGCAAGCGCGCGCTCGCGCTCGATCAGGTCGAAGTCATGCGGCATTTCGGCTTCGAACGCTTCGCAGTCGTTGGGCAGGATCGCGGGGGGCGCGTCGCGCATCGCATGGCGCTCGATCATCCCGCCGCGCTGACGCAAGCCGTCTTCATCGACATCGTGCCGACCTATTACCTGTACACGCACGTGACGCTCGAGTTCGTGCAAGCGTATTTTCACTGGTTCAGCTATCTGCAGCCGGCACCGACTCCGGAGAACGCGCTGCTCGCGCAGCAGCAGGCACCGTCCGCGCGGCCGCTTTCGGCGGCGCAGCTCGAGTACCGGCGCCGCAATGGCACCCCGGAGGGCGTGCATGCCATGTGCGAGGACTACCGCGCCGGCGCGTCGATCGATCTGGCGCACGATGCCGCCGATCTCGATCGCCGCATCGAGTGCCCGCTGCACGTGCTATGGGCGCAGGACGGAGCGATGGACCGGCTTTACGACGTGCTCGCGATCTGGCGGGAGCGCGGCGTCGACGTAACAGGCAAGGGCATGCCGGGCGGGCACAACATGCAGGAAGGAGCCCCCGCCGAGGTGCTCGCGGAGCTGCGCGCCGTATTGCGGGCCTGAAGCCGCGCGAACCGCTCGATCAGGCGCCTCAGCGCAGCACGGCGGGATCGGCGCCGCGCTCCGGCCGATCCGGCATCGGCGAGTCGGCGGGCGGCTTGTCACGCCACCAGGTCGCGAGCGTCGCGCCCGTGATGTTCATCAGCGAGCCGAACACGGTCGGCACGAGGCCGACGGTCGCCATCTTCCCCATTTCCTGCGCGAGGCCGGTTGCGAGCCCGGCGTTCTGCAGGCCGACCTCGAAGGAGATCGTGCGGCAGGTCTTTTCGTCGAAACGAAGGGCCCGGCAGCTCCAGTAACCGAGCACGTAGCCCGCGACGTTGTGCACCAGGCTGATCAGGATCAAGAGCAGGCCGATCTCGAGCAGGTTATCGCGGCCGCCTGCCGTCATGATCATCAGGATCACGACGATGCCACCCATCGAGACCTTCGGCATCAGCCGGTCGAGCCAGCCGGCGCGGCCATGCAGGAAATAGTTGAATATCAGGCCGGCGACGATCGGCAGGATTGTGATCCGGATGATGCTCCACATCATTTCCCAGGTGTCGATGGGGATGAACTGGCCCGCGAGCCACTGCATGTAGAACGGCGTGATCAGCGGCGCGAGCAGCGTCGCCACCGTCGTCAAGGTGACGGAAAGCGCGAGGTTCGCCTTGGCGATGTAGGCCATGACGTTCGAGGCCAGGCCGCTGGGAGCGGCCCCGATCAAGACGATCCCGGCCGCGACCTCCGGCTCGACGTCGAAGGCGAGTGCAAGCCCGGCGCCGACGAAAGGCATGATCGTGAACTGGCAGCCGAGCCCGACGAAAACGGCCTTCGGGGAGCGCACGACGCCGACGAAGTCGCTTGCGCTCATCGCCGTGCCCATGCCGAACATGATGATCTGCAGCAGCGGCACGATCAGCCCGTTCATCTGATAATCGCCGATGCTGACGAAAGGCGCCGGATAGTTCATCGCGAGCGTCACGGCAGCGAAGATCAGCAGGCTGAACGAAATGCCGCGCAGGCGCTCGGAGCCGCGAACGCCGAAAGAGGCGACGGCAAAAAACGCCGTCAGCAGCGGTCCGGCGATGCCCGGGACGTCGAAGGCGAACAACGCGATCGATGCCGCGAGCAGCGCCAGGGAACCGTACAGGGCGGACTTGTGCAGCGAGCTCATTGTTATTTTCTCCCAGCCGCGCAGACCATAAGGCAGGGGCATGCGGATGGCAATTGCGGGCGGCTATACTGTCGCCGACACGGATTCATGGCGGCAGAGACTGCCGGACGTGCCGCATCCGGCGGAGAACGCTGCAGCGCGAGTGCGAGGGGGGATTACGATGAGTCGATTCCGCATCCTGATGGCCGCCGGCATCTGTCTGGCCGCTGCGTCAGCCGCCGGTCAGCAAATCTCGCGCGATGAGCTCATCTTCCTGACCCCCGATTGGCAGGGGGAACGCTTCGAGGACGGCCGCCCTCGCGTGCCCGACGACATCCTCGAGCGGATGAAGCTGGTCACGCTCGAGGAGGCCTGGTCCGTGCTCCGCGGCGAGCGCTTCAACTACCAGTTCGAGGGCGACTGGCAGGTGCTCGACGACGACGCCGTGCTGGTCGGCCGGGCAGTCACGGCGACCTTCATGCCGGGCAGGCCGGACATCCACGCCCGGTACGATCTGCGCGGTCGCGAGGACGGGCGATCCGGCAGCCAGAACTCCTGGCCGATCGACCTGCTGCAGCCGGGCGACGTCTACGTCGCCGATCAGTTCGAAGCCTACGAGGACGGGCCGACCGTCGGCGACAACCTCGCGAACGCGATCCTCGGCAATTCGGGCAACGGCTTCGTCTACAACGGCGCGGTCCGGGACCTGAACGGCATGAAGGATCTCGAGGGATTCGCGGTTTTCTACCGGAGCTACCATCCCTCGCACCACAATCCGCAGGGGCGGCTGAACACGACCCTGGTCGGCATCAACCAGCCGACCCGCATCGGCCAGGCCACGGTCATGCCGGGCGACGTCGTGCTCGGGCGCGACGGCGGCGTGATCTTCATTCCGCCGCAGCTCGCGCAGCGGGTGGTCGAGACCTCCGAGATCGTCAGGCTTCGCGACCTCTTCGGGCAGCAGCGATTGCGCGAGGGCGTCTACACCGCGGGGCAGATCGACACGCGCTGGTCCGATGACATCGAGCGCGATTTTTCGGCGTGGATGGAAGAAAATGCGCAGGAGCTTCCAGTTTCGCCGGAACGCATCGAAGAGCTGCTCAGGACGCGGACTTTCTGATTGGCGAATCCGGCACGCGGGGGACAACCATGAGAGCAGGACATTCGAGACGTGCCTTTCTCAAGCGGGGCGGCATGGCAGGCCTCGGCGTGCTGGCAGCGAATCCGCTGGCGAGCTTCGGCCAGGACCTCGAGAACGCCGTCGACCGGGCCAACCTGTCATCGCGCCCGTCCGACCTGCAGGTCACCAATGTCACGAGCGCTTTTCTCCGCGGCGGCTCGCGGCTCTTCGTCCGGATCGAGACGAATCAGGGCATCACGGGCTACGGCGAAGGCGTCGACGCGGTCAGCGGCACCTATCAGCTCGTCCAGAATCTGGGCCGGCGCCTCATCCGGCGTAACCCGCTCGACGTGCACCGGCTGTTCGAGGACATACGCCGGGGCGGCGTTTTCGGCGGTGCGCAGTCGGGCGTCTATGTCGCGGTGCTCTCGGCGCTCGAAACGGCGCTCTGGGACGTGACCGGGAAGGCGCTCGACCTGCCGCTCTATCAGCTGCTCGGCGGCAAGTTCCGCGATCGCATCCGCGTCTACATGGACACGGCGCTCTACCAGTCGCGGAATCCCTCGCCGGAGCAGTTCGCGGAGGCGGCGCGCGAGGCCGCGGACATGGGCATGACCGGCATCAAGTTCGACCTCGACCAGGCCGGCGATCCGAGCCGGTACGACCAGTACAACTGGACCGCGAGCCCGGGGGAGCTCCAGCGCATGGTCGATCAGGTGGCGGCCGCCCGCGAGGCCGTCGGTCCGAATATCGACATCTGCTGCGACATGCACGGCCGCTACGACCTGCCGACCGGCAAGAAGGTCGCCGAGCTGATGGAGCCGTTCAATCTGATGTGGCTCGAGGAACCGGTGCCGGCCGAGAACATCGACGCCCTGAAGCAGATCAACGACTCATCGAGCACGCCGATCTGCGCCGGCGAGAACCTGTATCTCGGCTACGACTTCCGCCGCGCGCTCGAGATCGGCGCCGTCGACATCATCATGCCGGACCTGCAGAAGGCCGGGGGCCTCGGCGAAGGCCAGCGGATCGCGAATCTGGCCAATCTGTACTACACGCCGTTTGCGCCGCACATGGTCGCCTCGTATCTCGGCGCGATGGCGGCGTCGCATGTCTGCGCATCGGTGCCGAACTTCATGATCCTCGAGTGGCAGATCTACTATCACCGCGAGGAGATGTGGCGCGAGATCGTCGACTTCGAGGGTCCGATGGTCGTCGACGGCTTCATACCGCTATCGGAGCGGCCCGGTATCGGCGTCGGCATCCGCGAGGACGCCTTGCGCCGGTACGCGGATGACCGCTCGCCGTTCTTCGAGTAGACCGGGACCGGCCACGACCTCTCGGCTCCGCGCACGCGGCCCCCGTCCGCGACCGCCTGCCAATGAGGCCACATGTGGCCATAATTACGCCATGACGCAAACCGGCATCCGCGAGCTGAAGAACAATCTGAGCCAATACGTGCGCCGGGTTGAGGCCGGCGAGCGCGTGGCGATCACGGCCCGGGGGAGGGTGGTGGCCGAGCTCGTTCCTCCCTCCGCCGGTCGCCGGGGACGCCCCGTTACACGCCTGGACAGACTGGTCGCTGCCGGTCTTGCCGAGCCGCCCTCGGAGCAGGGGGATCCCACCGAGGGGTGGCCGGCACTTCGTTTGCACGCGGGCACCGCTGCAGAACTGATCGACGCTGACCGTGGCGAGTAGGCGCGGCAGGCCGGCGCCGCCGGCCGCAGCACAGCTGGAAACCGTTGCATCGGCGGCCGTGCACGTCGTCGAATAGGCGTCGTTGCACCGCCTCGTCAGTGTCAGTCGGCCTGCTGCTGTCCTGTTCCGGCGTAACGAAACTCTAGCAGAGCCCCGGGATGCGAAAGTTCCGGTGTCATCTGCCCCTCTGCGGTCAGCGTCCGGCCCCCGCTCGTCGTCAGGACATAAATGCTCCGGCCGTCCGGTGAGATCGCGATGTCGCGGTAGCGGTCCTGCGCCTTGAAGTAGGTCAGCGGCGGCGCATCGATGGCATCGAGCGGAATCCGGTAAATCGTGCCGCTGACGAGGCTCGCGACGAGCAGCGAGGGATTCCAGCCGGGGATCGCATCGGACGCATAGACGTCGAGGCCGGTCAGCGCGGCGGTCGCATTGCCCTCGGCACGGGCGTTGTGCGAGCTCGGCACCGTGAAGAAGGTCATGAGCGGCGGCACGAAGTCCGGCAGCTCGACGTCCGACTCGCGGATGCGCGGCACGGACTCGGGCGGAGTGCCGCCGTAGCGGAGCTCGGCGCAGGGAGTCGGCGCGGACGCGGACCAGTTCGCGTAGCTGTAGTACTGGTCGTCCCTGAATCCCGCGATCAGCGGCCAGCCGTAATTGCCGCCCGCGACGATGCGATTGACCTCGTCGTCGGTGTCCTGGCCGTGCTCGGCGGCGTAGAGCACGCCGTCGGGCCCGAAAGCCATGCCCTGCGGATTGCGGTGGCCGTAGGTGAAGACATGGCTCCGCACGCCGTTCAGCATGGGGTTATCCGCGGGAATCGAGCCGTCCGGCTCGATGCGCAGGATCTTGCCCTCGTAGCCCAGCCAGTTGCCGGCCGCGATGTCCGCTGCTCGCGGCAGTTCCTGGGCGCGAATCGGTTCGCAGATATTCGCGAGAAAGTTGGAGCCGTGGTCGCCGCGGCTCAGGTAGAGCTTCCCGTCCGGGCCGAAGACGATCCGGCTCGCGCCGTGATCCGGCCCGTGCGGCAGGCCGCTGAGGATATCGACCGGATCGACCAGCGTTCCCGATGCCGGCTCGAAGCGATAACGCCGGATCTTGGCGCGGCGCGCGAAGCCGTCGCCGGGATCGGCGTCGTAGGTGTAGGCGACATAGACGGCGTTCGAGTCCCGCGGGAAGCCCGGCGCCAGCGCGAGACCGAGCAGACCGTCCTGCCCGAGCTGCTGGTCGACCTCGCCGATCGTGACCGCCACCTGCCGGTTGCCGGTGGCGGGGTCGATCCGGAGGACGCGCTTGCCGACGCGTTCGGTGACCCAGAGGAATCCGTCAGCGCCGTAGGTCACTTCCCAGGGATCCTCGAGTCCGCTCGCGATGACGCGCTGCTCGAATTGCTCGGGCGGCTCGGACCAGACCGTGCGCGGGTTGACGCCCGGCCCCGGCGCGATCTGCGCCATCGCGGGCAGCGCGGCGCAGAGCGCCGCGACAGAGAGCGTCGCGACAGCACCGATTCCCGTCGTCATGCGTCCCCTTGCCTCGTAAAAAGCAGGCATGGTAGCAGAGGCCCGATTCCCTTCGACATCCGCGCGGCCCGCGCCTGGACGCCGCGCGCCGGCCGACGCAGGATCTGCGGGCGACGCCAGGACAGGAGTACGATGAAGGTACGATGAAGCCCAGGATCTTCCGCTTGTTGCTGACGCTCGTTGCGAGCGTCGGATGGGGCAAGGCATTGACGCAAACGACCGTCCAGCAGGAAAGCTGGGGCGCGCTCGCCGACGGCCGCGAGATGACGCGCTACACGTTGACGAACGCAGAGGGCGCGAGCGCGAGCTTCATGCCGCTCGGCGCGGCCGTGCTGTCGGTCGAAGCGCCAGACAGGAACGGCGCCCTGGCCGACGTCGTGCTCGGCTTCGATTCGGCGGCCGACTACAACGCGGACAATTCACCGCAGTTCGGGTTGACGATCGGTCGCTATGCCGGACGGATCGCCGGCACGCGGCTCGAGCTCGGCGGCGGGAGCTTTGACCTGGTTGCTCCGCCGGGCCGCGGCGGGCAGCCGGCGCGCATGGTCCTGCACGGCGGTCCCGACGGCTTCGGCAATCGTGTCTGGTCACCCGCGGTCGTCGACACGCCGGACGGCCCGGGCGTCCGCTTCATTCTCGTAAGCCCCGACGGTGACCAGGGCTTCCCCGGGGAGCTGACTGTCTCGATCACCTATCGCTGGACCGGCGACTACCGCCTGATCGTCGACTACGAGGCGACGACGACGCGGCCCACGGTCATCAACCTGACGCAGCACAGCTACTTCAACCTCGCCGGTGCCGGCCGCGGCGACATTCTCGGCCACACGCTCGCGATCAACGCGGACTTCTTCACCTTTGCGACGCCCGACAATCTGCCGACCGGAGAGATACTCGCGGTTCGCGGCACGCCGTTCGATTTCACCGTCCCGAAGCCGATCGGCCGCGACATCGAATCGGACGACCCGCAGATGCAGGCCAACCGCGGCTACAACCAGAACTTCGTGCTGCGCCGGTCCGCGATTCCGGGCGAGCTCGCCGAGGCGGCCACCTTGCACGATCCCGGGTCGGGACGCACGCTCACGGTCTTCACCTCGGAGCCAGGCCTTTTCCTCTACACGGCGAATTTTCTCGACACGCGGCGGCGGATGAAGGGCGGAGTGACTTATCCTCAGCGCGCGGGCGTTGCGCTCGAGACGGGGCGCTTTCCCGACTCGCCGAACCAGCCGCACTTCCCGCTCACGACGCTGCTGCCCGGCGAGACGTTCCGGAGCCGGACCGTTTTCGCCTTCTCGGCGCGCTGAATCCCCGGCGCGGATACCGCCGCCGGGACATTGCCGGGCGCCGGGCCGCCGTCCTACCATGCGGGAAATCGGCGACGACGCGCCCGGCGGTTCGCACGGCGCAGCGGCGGAAGAGGGGAAAAGCAATGGCACGACAATCGATCATGATCGTCATTCTGCTCGCGGCCGCTGCCGCGGCGCGGGCCCAGAGCCCCGCAGTCGACGAACACATAGCCGCGGCACGCGCGGTCGCCGGCGAGCACGCCGGCATGGTCGAGCGCCTCTGCCCGCGCAACGAGGCGCCGGCTGCGGCGCGAGGTCGACCGCCGGCCGGCGGCGGCCCGGCAGCCGAGTGGCGCCGCGATCCGGTGAAGGTCTTCGACAACCTCTACTTCGTCGGCATGACCGAGTTCTCGACCTGGGCCGTGACGACGAGCGACGGCATCATCGTCATCGATCCGGTGTTCGACTACTCTGTCGAGGAAGCCGTCGTCGGCGGACTGCGCAAGCTCGGCCTCGATCCGGCCGACATCCGTTACGTGATCGTGAGCCACGGCCATGGCGACCATGCGGGCGGCGCGAAGTATCTGCAGGATACGTTCGGGGCCCGCGTGCTGCTCGGCGCGGCGGACTGGGACCTGCTCGAGCGCGACCGGCCCACATGGCTGCCGCGGCGCGACCTCGAAGTCGTCGACGGGCAGAAGCTGACTCTCGGCGACACGACGCTCGAGCTCCACCTGACGCCGGGCCACACCTACGGCACCGTGTCGACGTTGATACCGGTCCGCGACGGCGACGAGACCCACGTCGCCGCGCTCTGGGGCGGCACGCTGTTCAACTTCGGCCCCGACGCCGAACGATTCACCGCCTATGCCGGTTCAGCCGCCCGCTTTCGGGAGATTGCCCTGCGCGCGGGCGCTGACGTGCTGCTCTCGAATCACACGGATTACGACGGCAGCAAGGAAAAGCTGCCGGCGCTCGCAACGCGCGGTCCGGGCATGCCGCACCCGTACGTCGTCGGGACCGATTCGGTGCGGCGCTATCTGACGGTTGCCGAGGAGTGCGCGCTCGCGGCGCTCGCGAGCGTTCAGCCCTGATTCCGCGAAGGAGGTCCCGCGCCTCGCGGCGGGCTCCGGGTATGTATTCCTGACAGGCATTGCCGCTATTCGCTTGACACAAATTGAGCCAGGCGGAGACTGCGATGTTCTACCTTTCGCTCTGTGGCGTGACGCACACCATCATCCAGGGGGAATTCACATGACGCTCAGGAACCGGTCGCCCGCCGTCGGCGCAGCGGCTGCATTCATTGCACTTTGCCTCGTCTCGGGTATCGGCCTCGCGCAACCCGGCCAGGGCCGCGGCGGCCCGGGCGGATTCGGGATCGACCCGCGCGCCGAAAGCCGCACCTACATGTTCGAAGACACCGGCGAGGAGCTGCCGTACTGCGTGTTCGTCTCGTCGAAGGTGGACCCGGACGAGCCCGCGCCGCTGATCATCTCGCTGCACGGCATGGGCGCCCCGCCCGACATCATGTGCAACGCGACGACGATCGATCTGGCCGAGGAAGGCGGTTACATCCTGGCGGCACCGATGGGCTATAACACCACGGGCTGGTACGGCTCGCCCGTGATCAGCATGGGCGGTCGCGGTCGCGGCGCTCCGCCGGCCAACGGGGCGGGCAGAGGCGCGGCACCGGGCGCGGCTCCCGCTCCGGGCGCAGCGCCGGCGTCCGGCGCGGCTCCGGCTCCGGCTCCGGCTGCGGCGGCGGGCGGGCGTGCAGGCGCTCCTGGCGCCGCGCCGGCCGGCGGTCGCGGCTTCGGCGGCGGCGCGCCCCCGCCGGAGAATCTCGACGAGCTCAGCGAGAAGGACGTCATGAACGTGCTCGCGATGATGCGCGAGGAGTTCAATGTCGACGAGGACCGGATCTACCTTACGGGTCACTCGATGGGGGGCGCCGGCACGTATTACCTCGGTGCCGAGCACGCCGACATCTGGGCGGCCATCGCGCCGGTGGCGCCCGCGGCGATGAGGATGACCGAGAATCGCGCCGAGCTATTGGAGAAGATCGCGGAAGCCGACGTGCCCGTCATGGTCGTGCACGGTGCCGACGACGAGGTCGTCAACGTCTCGATCTCGCGCGACCAGTGGGTCCCGACGCTCGAGGAGCTCGGCATCGAGCACGAGTACGTCGAGCAGCCCGGCATCACCCATGGCCCGGTCATTACGTCGAGCCAGGCAGACATCTTCCGTTTCTTCGGCGAGCATTCGAAGTAGCCGGAGATAACGACCGTTGAAGCAGGGGTCCGGCACGCGCCGGGCCCCTGCGACTGCCGCCTGGCGGTGCGGCGACTATTCGTTCGCGTCCGCCGCCTCGACTTCCGCGAGATATTCCTCGTCGCTGACGTGCTCGCCGAGCTCGCCGCCGCTGCCGTCGACGAATCGCCAGACGGCCAGATGGCGCATGCCCTGCGTCGCCGTTGCGCCATGCCAGTGGAAGACGCCGGGTGGGGTCCAGACGACGTCGCCCGCGCGGACGAGGCGCTTCGGCCCGCCACGCGCCTGCACCCAGCCGACACCCGAGGTGACGATCAGGTACTGGCCGGCCGGGTGATTGTGCCAGGCGGTGCGCGCGCCGGGCTCGAAGCTGATCTCGCCCGCCGTCAGATCGCTGGCCTCGCCCGCGCGAAAGAGGAACTCCGCGATGGCGAGGCCAGTGTAGGCCGTCTCGGGCCCGCGCGCGGAAGTGCGCTCGGCAGCGGAGCTGATCTCGATGCTCTGCGCCGGCAGCAGCGAAGCCGCGAAAAGCGAAGCCGTCAGCGCGGCGATGACGAGGACATCTTTTCTCATGACTTTAAGACTCCCGTGACGCGCTCGCCGGCAATCGCGGCGAGGATGAGCTTATTCCGCCGACGCTGCGCATTCGGCGCCCATTTCCTCGACCACCGTGCCGGGCTTGAGGGCAGCGTTCCAGTGCTCCGCGATCCGCCCGTCGGCGATGCGGAACATGTCCATTTCCGTCGTCGTGTAGTACGCGCCCGCGCGCCGCGGATCCGGAAGCTCGAGTTTCAGCACCTGCACGACGAGATCGCCCTCGGCGATCATCGCGACGAGATCGCTGCCGATCGCGGTCGCGATCGGCCGGTCCTCGATCCCTGCCAGAAAGGCGCGTGCGCCCGCGCGGCCGCTCGCTCCATTCGGATCGTGCTCGACGTAGTCCGCGGCCAGGTAGAGATCGACGAGCTCCTCGCGGCCCGCATCGTAAAGATGTCGCCAGGCGTCGAACACGAGGCGCTTGTGGCGCGCGAGCTCGGGCGAGGCGGCTTCGAGCAGGGCGTATTGCGCCGTGCCCGCCGCACCCGTCACCGGCTGCGGGCCGCCGTCGGCCGCGGACGGCAGGTCGGGGCAGGGCGGCGTGCGGTCGGGATGCCAGTGCGCCGCAAGCTGGCCGCTCGCGACGCGGAACAGGTTGAAGTGCGTCGTCGTGTAGGTGCCCGTGCCGTCGGGCTCGGGCATTTCGTCGACGGCGACGAAGACCACGAGATCGTCCTCGGCCAGGATCGTTACCGGCGCGGGCCGCATTTCCGCCGGTACTTCTGCCTGCCGCGGAATCACCGAGAAGACGTCCTTGAGCGCCTGCCGGCCGCTCCGCTGGAAGGGGCTGTGCTGGATGTAGTCGAGCGCGACGAAATCGTCGGCGCGCTCGAGCTGGCCGGCATTCAGCACCGTCCGCCACATGTCGAACAGCAGGCGCTTGTTCGCGGCGAGCCCGGGATCGTCGTTATGCAGCAGCGCGAGCTGATCGGGATGCGGAATGACCGGGGCGGGCTCGCCCGCGGAGACCGGGCCGCGCCCGTCCTCTGCCGCCGGCTGGCAGGCGGTGAGCGCCAACAGCACGGCGACCGACGCAGGGATGGCGACCGTGACCGGGCGCAAGGAGAAGCCATGACTCATGTGCGGCTCAGACCGCGAGCAGGCGCGGATCGACCGGCAGCGAGCGCACGCGCACGCCGGTCGCCGCGAAGATGGCGTTGCAGACGGCCGGCACGGCCGGCGGCAGCGTCGGCTCGCCGAGACCCGTGGTCTGGTTGTCGGTGCGCAGGAAATGCACTTCGACGTCCGGCGCCTGATCGATCCGGAGCGGCGTGTAGTCGTGGAAGTTGCTCTGCTCGACGCGGCCGTCCCTGAGCGTGATGCGCTGATTCGGTCCGATGACATGAGCG
>Ga0315910_10003475_pt1 | contig 13386 bp, 10 predicted proteins | sample EdamamesoilMG_FD_204470 | JGI IMG/M metagenome (GOLD analysis project Ga0315910, IMG submission 204470) | Garden soil microbial communities collected in Santa Monica, California, United States - Edamame soil | ecosystem: Environmental > Terrestrial > Soil > Garden | place: USA: California...
CCCGAACTTCGTCACGTCGAAGGTTCTTGGCGGGAAGCTCGGCCGCTGAAACAACGGCAGGGGAAAGCGTGCCGTGACCGGCTCGATCGGCTCGCTCGAGACGAACGGCCCAAGCGGCGTCGCCGGCCGAGGCGCGACGGCGGCAGTGACCACGGGCCGGGGTTCGTTCGCCTCGCCCGCCGGACGGTTCCCGGCACAAGCGACGACGAGGAAGAGCGCCAGGCCACGGGTTCTCATCCACCCTTGATGCTTTCGACCGGGGTTTCGATCCCTCGGCAAGGCCCGAAATGGCCGACTCACTTCAACGGGCGGCCGAGCGAGATGGGCGTTTCGAACGCCCGCCAGCGCAGGCCGACCCAGCCGAAGGCGACGGGCGCGCCGGTCTCGGGGTCCGCCACCAGAAGGATGGTGCCGAACCCGAAGCCGCTCCGGCCCACGCGCGTGTCGTCGTCGTGCAGCAGACGCGTCGAATCGGCGATGCGCACGAGGTAGGCGTTCTCGTAGCCTGGCGCGAGCACCGGGGGGAGCAACACGAAGGCGACGTGGCCGGTGTTCGGCGACTCGATCTCCACCGGCTTGAGCCAGGCCACCACGTCGCCGGGGCGCAGATCGGTAACGCGCGCGACACGTTGCCAGCCACCGCGCACTCGTTCGACCGGTGCCCGCGCGATGCGGCGCTGGAAATCACGTGCCAGGGGGCGTGTCGAAAGCCCGTACGCCATCGTGCCCGCGGCGACCGGGGCCGAGCGCCTGAGCACCCATTGCGCCATCCCCGAACAGTCGAAGCGGTAGATGCCCTTCTTCTCGTTGACCGAAAGCCCGTAGGTGTATTCGGCTTCCACCAGTGTGGAGGCGATCCTGCCGAGTCGCTCCATGACGGGTGTCGCCGACCAGTCGATCGCGGCGTCGTCGGGGAGGCGACGGTCCTCACGAGCCGGTGCCGCGTTCGCGAGCGTCAGCTCCGGACGGACCGGGCGTTGCGGGAGCGGCGACTTTTTCGGGGTTTCGCAAGCCGCCGCCAGGCCGAGGAGTGCGGCGGCAGAAAGGGTGAGCCTGGGTCCCACCGCGTTTGGACGAGCCGGCGGGCAAAACCCTTGGTAGCAATCGTCGTCGGGCTCATGAACCGGGTCGGAGACAGCGTCGGATGACCACCCTCCCCGTGGACGACGTCACGGAGTGGCTCGAAGCGGACGGCCTCGGCGGTTTTGCGAGCGGGACCACGTCCGGAATTCGAACCCGTCGCTATCACGCGCTCTTGCTCGCCGCGGCGCGACCGCCGGGCGATCGACGTGTCCTCGTCCCGGGATTCGTCGCGCACATTTCCACACCGGGCGGGTCCGCCGAGTTCTGGCCCCAGGTGTACGCCGGGGGTTGGGTGACGGGGCGTGACGTGACGTCCGTGGCGTTCAGTCGCGAACCATTTCCCACGTGGCGCTTCACGACGACGCTCGGCCCGGTCGTCGTGCTCGAGCTCTTCGTCCCCCACGAACATCCGGGGATCGTGCTCTCGGTGCGGCTCGAATCGCCGGTGGCCGGCGCGAAGCTGGTTCTCCGGCCGCTCCTCTCGGGGCGGGATTTTCACGCGACGCATCACGAGAACGGCGCGTTTCGCTGGGACGCCCAGCCCGTCGATCGCGCGCTGCGTTTCCAGCCGTATCCCGATGTGCCGGGGGTGTTCTCGCTCGCCAACGCCGAGTACCGCCACGCACCCGACTGGTTCAGGCGCTTCTACTATGCCGAGGAAGCGGCTCGCGGGCTCGACGCCGTCGAAGATCTCGCGAGCCCGGGCGTTCTCACGTTCGACCTCGAGCGGGAGCCCGCGGTCTGGATCCTCGCCGCCGATCTCGAGGACGCGCCATTCCCTTCCGAGGAGAGCGCGCTGTCGCTGTTCACGCAGCTTCGCGACGTCGAGCTCAATCGCCGCAATGCTTTTGCGAACGCGCTCGAGCGCGATGCGAGCGCCTTCACCGTTCGGCGCGGCAACGGCAGCACGCTGATCGCCGGCTACCCCTGGTTCGGCGACTGGGGCCGGGACACCTTCATTGCGCTTCGAGGCCTCTGCCTCGCGACGGGTGACCTCGACACCGCCGCCGCCATCATCACCGAGTGGGCCGGCGAGGTTTCCCAGGGCATGCTCCCGAACCGCTTCCCGGACGATGCCGGCGCCGAGCCCGAATACAACTCGGTCGACGCTTCGCTCTGGTACGTGCTCGCGGCGGACGAGCTCCTCGAGCACGCGGCTTCACGGCGTGTGCTTTCCGCGAGCAAGCGGGCGCTCGTCGAGACGGCGATCGCGCGCATCGTCACCGGGTACGCGGCGGGTACGCGCTTCGGTATCGGCGTCGAGGGGGACGGGCTGGTCAAGGCCGGGGAAGGGGGCGTTCAGCTCACCTGGATGGATGCCAAGGTCGGCGACTGGGTGGTGACGCCTCGCATCGGCAAACCGATCGAGATCCAGGCGCTGTGGGTGCACGCCCTGATTGCCGCCGCCAAGCGTGACTCGCGTCATCTCGCGACGGCCGACGCGGCGCGCATCGCGATCAGGCATCGCTTCTGGAACCCCGACCGCGAGATCCTCTACGACGTGATCGACGAGGGGCACGTGCACGACCGCGTCGACGCCTCCTTCCGTCCGAACCAGATCTTCGCGGCGGGCGGCCTTCCGATCACGCTGCTCGCACCCGATCAGGCAAGAAAAGTCGTGGACGCCGTCGAGCGTGAGCTCTGGACGCCGCTTGGTCTGCGGAGCCTCGCACGGAGCGACCCCGCCTACCGCGGTCACTACGAAGGCGGCGTCCACGACCGCGACGGCGCCTACCACCAGGGCACCGTCTGGCCCTGGCTGCTCGGGCCGTTCGTCGAAGCGTGGGTCAAGTGCCGGAACGGCACCGCGGATGCGAAGCGCGAGGCCGAGCGACGGTTCGTCGCGCCGCTCCGCGAGCACCTCGAGCGCGCCGGGCTTGGCCACGTGAGCGAGATCGCGGACGCCGAACCCCCGTACCGTCCGCGCGGCTGCCCTTTTCAGGCCTGGTCCATCGCCGAACTGATCCGACTCGAACGCTCCGTACTCCGCTAACGTTTCTCGCCGAGGAGAGGTCTCATGCTGAAGAAAATCCTGATTGGCATCGCCGCCGTCGTCGTCTTGTTCGTGATCGTGGTCGCGACGCGGCCGGCGGCATTTCGCATCGAGCGCTCGACGACGATCGCCGCGCCGCCCGAACGCCCGTTTGCGCAGGTGAACGATTTTCACGCCTGGCCCGCCTGGTCACCGTGGGAAAAGCTCGATCCGGCGATGAATCGCACGCACGGCGGAGCCCCCGCGGGCGTCGGCGCCACCTACGCGTGGACCGGAAACGACGACGTGGGACAAGGCAGGATGACGATCGAGAGCAGCGACAAGGACGCGAAGATCGGCATCAAGCTCGAGTTCATCAAGCCGTTCGCCGCCACCAATCAAACCACCTTCACCTTCACGCCCGCCGGCTCCGGCACCAAGGTCAACTGGGCGATGGAAGGCCAGAACGGCTTCATGGCCAAGGCGGCATCGCTCTTCATGGACATGGACAAGCTGGTCGGCGCCGATTTCGAACGCGGGCTTGCGTCGCTGAAGGCGATCTCGGAAAGCGCTCCGAAGTGACCCCGGCCGGCGCGGGCCGGCGCCTCAGGCGAACAGCACGAAACCCCAATCGCCGCTGAGCTCGTAACCGAGTGCGCGGTAGGCGCGCTGGGCCGCGTGGTTCGTCTCCCCCGTGAAAAGGACGCTCCCGGTCGCGCCCGATTCTCGCGCGCGAAGCAGTGATCCCGCGACGGCGGCCTTGGCGTAGCCGCGGCCGCGGAGCTCGTGCGGCGTCCACACTCCGGCGACCATGACGAGCCCTCGGGCCCGCGCGGTGCAGCCCGTCATCGAGACGATCTGGCCCTGATCGAGCAGGATCCAGAGCCCCCCACCGCGGTGCCAACCCTCGACTTGCCGGCGCGCCTTGTCCTCGAGATCCGGCGCCGGCTGGTGGTGGAGCACCTCGACCATGTAGCGCGCGCGAAACGACGCGAGCGGCTGCGCGACTTCGGCGTCGGTCGGCTGACGGAGCTCGATGCCGGCGCGATCGAGCAGCGGGGGGACGACGAGCTTCGATAGCTCGACGGTGAACAGGAGCTCGGGATCTTCGAGCCGCGCCGGACGCTCCGCAAAGCCGAGCGCCGCGCGGATACGGCGCACGAGGGCGAGCGGACCCATCAAGCCGCTCACTTCGCGCCCCGATTCGGCGATCGCTCGCCGCGCCGCGTCCTCGAGCCCGCGGTCGCCCTGGAGCAGGACGACGCCGTTCCATCCGTGCGCGGCGACGGCGGTGATCGCGCCGTTCTCGAGGTGCGCGGCGTAGGTCGCTTGAAACGGCTCGCCGCGATCGACGAGGCCCGCGCGCTCGACGTTCGAGACCAGGAACAGGCTCGAGTCGAGCCGGGGCTCGAGAAACGCCATCAGGAGCGCTTCGTCGCCGGGACGAAGCAGCCGAAGCTCGGACAACATCCGAGGTCGGTTTTAGCGTGATCCCCCGGTCCGAGTCGCCCTTCTCGTGGGTGCTCTAGCCGGCGCGCTAGCCTGCACCCTCGCCTTCGCCCATCACTTCGGCCCGGACGTCGAGCGCGAGCCCGCAGGAATCGATGCCCGAGGCGTACTCGGCCCGGGCCGCCGCCGTCAGGCCGCTTGGGTCGACCCTGCGACGGAGCGTGACCAGCAGCCGTCGGGTCGTGAGATCGACCAGTCCGACGCGAACGTGGTGGGGGCGCTCCCCGTCGAGCTCGGCGGGCTGGCTCCGGTCGCCTGGTTCGTCCATGGCGAAGAGCAAGAGCTCGGCCTTGGCGGCGGCCTTCGCGCCTTCGAGCGGGGCGCGGTCGAGCTCGCGACGGAGCACGGCGAGCTCCCGTGGTTTCTCGGCGCGCTCGACGCGCTGCTCGAACGCCGACGTGAGAAAGGGCAGCCCGCGGAGCGCGTGGTGGAGGCGTGTCACGTGCGGGGCCACCCGCTCGACGCGTTCGCCGCCGCCGAGAGCGGACCGCGCACGCCCGAGCAGCGCCTTTTCGCTGCGCGTGCCCGGAGGATCGAGCAAGCAGAGCACGAAAGCGTCGCCGAACGAGCCATTCGCGCTCTCCGCCACGCCCGCCGGGGCGGCAAAGCTCGACACCGGCCCGCGCACGTACACGGTCGGTCGCGAAAGCGTCTTCACGAACGCGCCGGCGACGCGGAGCTCCGGGAGCACCGAATCACCCGCATAGGCGCCCGAAGAACGGACGAGCCATTCCTCGACCCGGCTCGCGATGCGCTTCTCGTCCGCCGTCAGGGTGCTCGCTTCGCGCCGGATCTTCGCCAGCATGGAAGCGCGCTCCGCTTCGAGCTCGGCGTTCGCGCGGCGCCTCGCCACGATGACCGCCACGACGAGGGCGACCACGGTCACGAGCAGGGTCGCTCGCAAGAGCCCTTTGCCGAACGGCACGCGACTGCGACCCGGGGCGCCGCGCCGCCCGCGCACGCTTTGGACGATCCGTGCCCGGAGCTCGGGCGACATCTTGTCGGTGACGAGCAGGGTCGCGATCAAGCCTGCCCTCGCCCGCTCGCCGCGCGCCCGTTCTTCAGATTGTGCTCGATCAGCGCGAGCAGCTGTTCCCCGGTGACGCCGAGGCGCTCCGCCGCCTGTCCGGCGAGCGAGGTGGCTGCCACGCCGGGCACGAACTGGTACGTCGCGCGTCGATCGGCATCGAGCTCCACCTGCAAGAAGGCAAGGTCGGGGATCTTCTTCTCGCGCCCCAGCCGAGCGGCGAAGGCGAGAAAGTGCGTGGTGATGAACGCCTGGGGCCGGAGCCTGGCGAGCATCGAGAGCACCAGCTCGAAGATCTCCTCGCCTTCCGAGGGGTTCGTCCCCGAGCAGAGCTCGTCGAGCAGGACCATCGCGCCCGGCGGCAGCCGCTCGAAGAGCGAACGAATGCGGAGCAGCTCCATGCCGAGACGTCCCTCGGCCTGATCGATCTTGTTTTCCTGGATCAGAGACACGACGAGCCCCGGTGCGAGGGCGACCGAACCGGCTCGGGCCGGTACGAAAAGCCCCGACTGCGCGAGGAGCTGCGTCAAGGCCACGGCCTGCAAGAGACGCGTCTTGCCGCCCGAGTTCGGCCCCGTGACGAGCATGATGCTCGCCAGCCGAGCGCTCGTGAGGTCGCACGGCACGGGCTTGATGCCGCTCAAGAGGAGCAACGGGTTGAACAGACCCTGGAGCGCGCGGGGCTCGTCGGGCGTGACGAGCTCCGGCAAGCACATCGAGAGGCCCGCCTCGTTCGCCTGGTCGCGAAGCGCAAGCGCGCCGAGGTAGAACTCGAGCTGTCCGACCAGCTCGACCAGCGCCACGACTTCGTCCTCGAGGCCGCTCCAGACCGCGTCGACGAGGCGCGCCATCACCTCCGCATCGCCGAACCGATAGCCACGGAGGAAGAGCTCGATCTTGGCGAGCCAGCGCCGGAGCGGCCCGCTCACGAACGGGTTCTCGCGGTCTTCGCTGACGGCCAGGATCTCGAACCCGCGGATGCGGCCGTCGGCTCCGACGCCGACCTTGAGGCTCAGCGTGGCGAGGCGGGCGTCGTAGCGGAGGAGATCGGACAGCGATCGGTAGGATTCCCCGGCCCGCACCCGCCCGCCGAACGCGGCGAGCCGGCCGAGCCCCGAGCGCGCGGCGGTGAAACCCGATCCCATGCGATCGAGAATTTCCTTCAACGCGGTGAGGATATCGAGCTGACGCCGGGTGGCGTCCCAGTTGCGGGCGCCGCTCGCGTTCTCGAGCAGCCCACGCAGGCGGCAGAGGTCGAGGTAGAGGTGCTCGAGCTCGTGCCGGAGCGCGGGGGTGGAAACGAGCTCGGCGAGCACGGCGCGGCGATGGTGAACGACGGCCGGATCGGCCGGAGGCCGCGCGAGCAGACGGGCGAGGTAGCTCGTCGTGACGTTGGGTTCGACGTGCCCGATGCGCACGCGGAACGCCTGCGAGACGAAGCGCTCGAGGTAGAGATCACTGGCGAAGCCGGCCGGTTCGAACGACGACGGCTCGAGCGTCGCGCGCTCGAGCGCCTCGGCGAAGAGACCTCCGGAAACGCCGCCGGCAAATGCCAGCGTCAACGTCAGCCGCGTGCGTTCGAGGTCGATGCGCCTTCCCGCCCGCGGGTGAAGCAGGTCGGGGATGTCCTCTCGGAGTTCCGTGGCCATGGGAGCGGCCGACAACGGGTACAACGGGAATGTTCCCGGCGGGGAGCGCCCGTATGCTAGACGGGCCACTACGAGCACCATGTCGTCCCGAAACTCGCTCTTTCTTCGCTCCGTGACCGGGCTTTCGCCGTTCGTCCTCGTCGCCGGCTGCCTCACCGACAACCCGCCGCCGCGCCATCCCGTCGCCGAGGACGCGGAGCCCGCGCCGGCTCCGGCCGCCAAGGCCCCGCCGCCCCAAGCCGTCGTGAAGACCTGCCCGGGCGCGCACCGCCGCGCGAAGGACGGACTCATCGACGACCTGGAAGACGGCGACGGGCGCGCCGCGGCCGAAGGCGGGCGAGGCGGATACTGGTGGGTAGCTAAGGCGGACCACGCGGTCGTGAGCGTGCCGGCGGGCGCGTTCGCTTCGGCCGACGGCGGCGCCGAGGGCTCGAAGAAAGCCACGCGTTTCGCCGGCAAGACCGACCAACGGGATCAGTGGGGCGCGGCGATCGGCGTGAGCTTTCTCGAGTCCGGCTTCTACGACGCGTCGAAGTACGCGGGCGTCGGCTTTCGGATCAAGGCGAGCAAGCCGAACTTCAACGTGCGCGTGAAGCTACCGGACGTAAGCTCGCACCCCGATGGCGGCGTGTGCACGGCCGGCTGCTGGAACTCCTTCGGCAAGGAGCTGATGGTCGGCACGGCCTGGGAGCTCGTGACGCTGCTCTGGAGCGATCTCGCTCAGCAGCCGGACTGGGGCGACCCACGGCCCGCCGCGATCACGCCGAGCAAGATCAAGAACATCGAGTGGGCGGTGTATCCCGGTGTCGACTTCGACGTCGTCATCGACGACGTGCACTTTCTCGAGTGCGAGTAACGCTTCGTTGTCATGACGAAAAGGCTGCGCGGCGCCCCGTTCGTCGTCGTCGGCATCGCCTTTCTCCAGCTCTGTGCCTACTTCACGTACCGCTACGTGGAGCGCGCGAGGAGCGAACGGAGCGCACCCGCTGACTTTTCCTACGAACGGTTGGATCGGCCGCCGCGCGAGCTCACCGGCTCGCTCGAACGCGCCGACGGTACGACGCTCACGCTCGCCGCGCATCAAGGCGCACCACTCGTCGTGCATTTCTGGGCCACCTGGTGCGGCCCCTGCCGCCCCGAGCTCCCGAAGCTTCTCGCCTGGAGCAAGGACACCGGCGTCCCCGTCGTCCTCGTCAGCGTCGACCAGGATTTTCACGCGGTCCGGCCCCTCTTCGACGGCGAGCCGCCGCCGCCGGTCGTGCTCGATCGCGGTAACGTGGCGCGGGCGTTCGGCGTCTCGAGCCTGCCCGACACGTTCGTGCTCGACGCCCGAGGGTTGCCGACCGCGCGGATCCGGGGCGCGCGCGACTGGTCGAACGACGCCGTGCGCCGGGGGATCGCCGAGTTGCTCGTGCGCACCCGCTGAAGGGGGCTCGGCGTGACCGGCAAGTGTAGACTTCGTGCGCCATGTCCACGCCCGTCGTTCGCCGAGCCACTGCCGCTGACCTCGCCGCCGTTTCGTCGCTCGCGGGCGAGCTCGTGAGGATGCACCACGAGCGCGACTCGAGCCGGTTCTTCCTCCCTGATCGCGTGGAGGAAGGGTACGCGTGGTGGCTCGGGCGCGAGCTCGAGCGGCCCGAGGCCGTGGTTCTGGTGGCGGAAGCGGGTTCGGCCCTCGTCGGCTACGCGTACGGAGCGCTCGAGGAACGAGACTGGAACCTATTGCTCGACGAGCACGGCGCGATCCACGACCTTTACGTCACGGGAACCGAACGACGGAAGAGCGTCGGAAAGGCGCTGCTCGGAGCGATGATCCAGGAGCTCGAGGGCCTCGGCGCCCAGCGCATCGTCCTTTCCACGATGGTCGACAACCTCGCCGCCCAGCGCCTGTTCACGGCGCACGGCTTCCGTCCGACGATGTTCGAGATGACCCGCGACCGGGCGTAGCGCCAGGGCCCTGGCGGCGCCCCTACTTCGGCACTTCGACCGGGACGAGCTGGCACGATTCGTTGCACGTGCTGTTGGCCGCCGTGCAGCCCGTGTCCATCATGCCCTGCGTGGGCGCCGCAGCCACGGCGCCGGGGTCGCAGGCTTCGCTGGCATCGACGATGCCGTCACCGCAGTGCGGGCCGAGCTCGCAGCGAGTCGTGCAACCGCCGTACACGCCGTCGGCGTTCAGCGCGCCGAGGTCGCAGTCCTCGTTGAACTCCATCTGCACGACGCCGTCCCCGCAGCGCGGGCCGTAGAAGCAGTCCATCGAGCAACCGCCGTACGAGTTGTCGTTGATGCCGTTGTCGCACTCCTCGGGTGGCTGCGTGACACCGTCGCCGCAGAAGGCCGGCACCCCGCAGGTGGCGCTGCACGCGCCCGGCATGCCGTTGTTCGGGCCGTCGTCGCACTGCTCGCCGAACTCGGGCTGCGCGATGCCGTCGCCGCAGCGCTCCGCCGGGACGCAGCCCATGCCGCACTGGTTGTAGCCGCCGATGTTGACGCCGTCGTCGCACGTCTCCCCGCACTCGGCCTGAACCAAGCTGTCGCCGCAGCGTGGACCGAACGTGCAGGTGGTGCTGCATGCCCCGCACGCCGCATCGCTATTGTTCGCGCCGTCGTCGCATTCCTCGGAGATGGTGACGATGCCGTCACCGCAGGACTCCACGCAGTCGCTCGGCTCCATGCTGAAGCCGCTCAGATTGAGCTTGAACGTCGAGCCTTCGGGCTGGCGCTCGGCGTGGAAGATGCCGATCGTGTAGACGCTGCCGTCCGTGATGCCGTAGGTGGCCGCCGTCGCGTTGCTGATCGTCACCGTTCCGTCGAGCGGCACGTGCCAGCCGCCGAGGTCCACCGCCAGCCGGCCGTTCACGAACACCCACACGTCGTCGTCACCGGTGAAGGTGAGCGTCATCGCCGTCCCGGCATCGAAGCGGAACCACCACCTGACTTCGGTGGTAAAATGGAAGTTGTGGGTGGGCGACGGGAACGGCGCGGTCGCGGTCTGGATCGGCGTCGTCACGCCGAGCGTCGTCGCCACGGCGGCTTCCCACGGCCAGCCGTTCCAGCCGTATTGCTCGGGCACCTTCGCCTCGAGCCGGGTGTCGGCCAAGATGCCCGCCGTCGGTGGGTCGAGAGGGAAGAAGAGCGGGTTGCCGTCGTAGCCGGTTTGCGTCAGCTCCGCGCAGCAGGCCTGTAGGTTGTCCGGTCCCCAGGCGACGCAGGGCGCGAGGCACACCTGAGCGCCGGTCGGTGTGCAAGCGGTGCACTCGGTGGCTCCGTTGGGCCCGCCATAGACGATGTTCGTGTACATCGTGGGCGCGAACCACTGCTCACCGTTCGCGCCCCAGCGGTTGACGAAGCTCGTGCCGCTCTGCCAGAGCGTGATCGTACCGGGGATCGGTTCGCTCGCCTTGCTGCCGGTGCCCCCCGGCTCGCTCGGGCTCCGGTACCACTGCTTGAAGTTGTCCTGACCGTGCATGAAGCCGTTCGCCTCGGTGGCGGCGGCGGCAAGCACCGGTTTCTGATCGGCGTCCCAGTTCGGCTGCACGAGGCCGGTGAACACGCCGGGGCTCGGGTATCCGGGGTTGAAGTCCGGGTGGCCGTTGGTGGAGGTCTTCGAGTTGAAATCGCGGTACACGACCGGCACGTTCATCGAGCAGCTGCCGTTCACCATCTGGCAAGGCGGCGTCGTGCAGACGAACCCGGGCTCCGGCTGGCACGCGGCCGTGCAGCCGTCGCCGCCGAGCGTGTTGCCGTCGTCGCACACCTCGGTGCCCTCGATGATGCCGTTGCCGCACTTGGCGGTGCAGGCCCCAGTCACGGGGCAGGCGGGCTCGCAGCGGCAATCGGAGGTGCAGCCGTCGAGCGCGTGCTCGTTACCGTCGTCGCAGCACTCCGAGCCTTCGAGCACGCCGTCGCCGCACAGGGTGGCGCGGCAGGCCTGACCCGGCGTCGCGCACAGAAAACCGGGCTCCTGGCGGCACGTGCTCGAGCACCCGTCGCCGGAATTGGGGATCCCGTCGTCGCACTCCTCGGCACCTTCGAGCGTGCCGTTGCCGCAGACCGGCACCTGGATGCACGGCATCCCCGGCTGGGTGCAGCGAAAGCCCGGCTCCACGCGGCACACCGCAGTGCACCCGTCGCCGTCCACCGCCCCGCCGTCATCACAGGTTTCCCCCGGCTGCACGCGCGAATCCCCGCAAACGCCGTCGGAGTGCATGCAGGGCATGCCCGGCGTCGGGCAATACCAGCCCGGTTCCACCATCGTGCAATCGGCGGAACAGCCGTCACCCGCGGCGACGTTGGCGTCGTCGCAGCCCTCGCCCGGGGAACGCATGCCATCCCCGCAACGGAGCGTCGACGTGCAGGCCCCGCCCGTCGCCGGACAGCTGAAGTTCGGCTCCGTCGCGCAGATCCCGGTGCAACCGTCACCGGGGAGAACGTTGTTGTCGTCGCAAACCTCGGTCGCCTGGTTGACGATCCCGTCGCCGCAGTACGGGCCGGTCGGCGGCATGCACGTCGTCGGCATCTGGACCGAGCCACCCACGTCGATCGAGCCGCCGGTGCCCGGGGCCGAGCCGATGCCACCGACACCCGGACCCGCGCCGCCCGAAGAGCTGGCGCCTCCGGTCGAGCCCATGCTCGAGCCGCCATCCCCCTCGCCTCCCGCTCCGCCGCCGACGCCGGTGCACGCGACGCACAAGCCCACCGTCCCCACCATCAGGCCGATCGCGCGCCGTGCGTTCATGCGAAGAACCTCCACCGGACTGAAACCGGTTTCCTAGTTCTCTCGATTGTGGCTGCGAGTCCGGAAATGTGGTCACGGAAAATGCACGGAAGCTGCTATTTCTTGGCGGGCTCCGTGTGGGGGCGTGTCGGTCTCTGTGGGGTGCTCGACGCCGGAACGGAGCGTGGCGCTGTCAATTTTTTGCCGGGAGCAAATGCGGCTCCCTCCGGCGATTCGGGGAATCGCCCCCTTCAGGCGACCGTCGGCGCCTTACCCTGCATCGTGGGCGCGAGAGACGCCGCGCCGCCCGGGAAGCTGCTCATCGGCGCGTTTCGGCGCGGCACGTTCTGGGTCCACCACTGCGAGGCCACCTCCATGGACCACGGCCTCTGGCGCGAGAGCTCGAGGAGCTCGCGCCGGAGGACGAGCGCCGAGGACGGCCGCTCTTCCTTGCGCCTGGCGAGACAGCGCATGATGAGCGGCGCGAGGCCGTCCGGGAGCGGTGCCTTCACTTTCTCGGTGAGGTTCGGCGGATCCTCTTGCAGGTGCGCGACCATGGTCGCCATGGCGTCGCGGCGGCTCGGATACGGCAGCACGCCGGACAACACGTAATACGCGACGATGCCGAGCGCGTACACGTCCGTCCGCCCGTCGGTTTCGATGCCGAGGATCTGCTCCGGGGACATGTAGTCCGGCGTGCCGACGATGGCGCCCGCCGCGGTCAGCTTGCTCGGCTGTGCGGTTCCCGTCTCGAGCTCGCGCTCGAGCTCCTCCAGCGACCGGCCCTCGGTCGCCGCGTCGTCGCCGAGCGAGCGGACCAGCCCGAAATCCAGCACCTTGAGCACGTCGACCTCGTCGGCCGCACGGCAGAGGTAGAGGTTCGCGGGCTTGATGTCGCGGTGAACGAGACCGGCCGCATGGGCTTCCGCCAGCGAATTGCAGGCCTGCGCCATCAGCGCGATCACGCGCGCGGGCGGCTGGGGACCGAAGCGATCGACCAGCGTCTCGAGGTCCATGCCGTCGAGCAGTTCCATCACGTAGAAGCAGGTGCCCTCGGCCGTGACGCCGTAATCGAAGAGCTCGATGGTGTTGCGTGAGCGCAAGGTCGCGAGGCTTTGTGCTTCGCGTCGAAAGCGTTCTTGGACCTCAACGTTGTCGAGGCCCGCGTCATCGCCCAAGCTGATCAATTTGATCGCGGCTTGGCGAACGAGCAGGCGATGTTCGGCGCGCCAGACCTCGCCCATGCCGCCTTTGCCCAGCATTTCCACCAAGCGGTAGCTGCCGAGCTCCTGCGCGCGCGCAACGGCTTCGCGCGCTTCGGCGCGGGCCACGGCAGCTTCACGCCGCGTGCGCAAGATGTGTCGCGCGAAGAGCCAAGCCATTCCGGTTGCCAGTAGCGTGGCGAGCGCGGCCGCGATGGTGCTTTTTT
>Ga0315910_10003477_pt1 | contig 13383 bp, 14 predicted proteins | sample EdamamesoilMG_FD_204470 | JGI IMG/M metagenome (GOLD analysis project Ga0315910, IMG submission 204470) | Garden soil microbial communities collected in Santa Monica, California, United States - Edamame soil | ecosystem: Environmental > Terrestrial > Soil > Garden | place: USA: California...
ACTTACGGACACAGTATTCGTTGAGCGAAACCCCAGCTTGCCGGGCAGCGACCTGCAGCGCCGCATGCAGCTCGGGGTCGAGCCGCAACAAGAAGCGCCCGGACGCGGGAGGCTTGCCATGCCGCTTCGTTGATACCATGACGAACGCCTGATGATACTACAGGCCGGGCGAGCTGTCGAGCTGCCCTCGTCGGCGGCACGGTAAATGGGCGACAGGCATCCGATATCACCGGCCACCAGCCGGTGGTGGGTGCGCGGCCAGCACGTGAGCGGTGTCGAAGCACGACGGCTCAGCAGCGACCTTCGGGTTACCGAAGCAATTCGATTCGTGCCGTGTGATGTGGAGCGCTGGCGAGACGCGCGTCAAAGGTGAGCAGCGTAGCATCGATGGCTTCGGCCAGGGCAAGGTACGCAGCATCGTAGGCAGTCACGTTCTCCCGCAACTCCCAGATCCGAGAGAGCATCGGCTCGTGCGGATACCGCTCGAGGTCCAGGGCTCGAAGATCGTCCAACGCGAGCTCTGCTCGCTGCGCGCTCAAGACCCCAGCGAGGTGATAGCGGCGCACGACCTGCAACACCTCGAGATCGAGCAGATGGGGGCAGTGCAGCGTTTCATCGGGGGATTCGATTCGCGCACGCACGAGCTCGCCGCCGGCCCTGCCCAGCAACAGCTCCAGCACCGCCGACGCATCGAGAACAATCACCGAGCGTCCCGCTCTGCACGCACGGCTTCCGCGGGAGTGAGCACGGTTTCCACACGAGACCGTGTGGCCAGGCGCGCCAGAAACTCCTGGCGGGTGGGGCGCTGGAGAGAGCGCTCGAGCTCCGCGAGAATATAGTCAGACAACGATAGCCCAGCGAGGGCCGCTCGGGACTTCAGCTTGCGATGGAGCGCTACCGGCACGTTCCGAACCTGCACCATGACGGACATGTGGATAGCATGCTCACATGTGCTGCACATGTCAAGGCGCCGGCCAGGTTCAGTGGTCAGCCAGCTCGTTGCCGGGCGTGAGCCGCGTCGCAGGCTTCGGGCCTTGACCGTGCGAGTAGTTCAGTACGAGCTCGCGCGCGCGGGGCTGCGCAAGACGCACATCGGAGCCCGGCTCGAGGGTCTCAATCCCCTGAAGCGGGGTAACGAGCTCGCGCGCGCCGTGGAAAACGTCGCACTAAACGCAGACCGACAAGGTGTCTCAATCCCCTGAAGCGGGGTGACGAGCTCGCGCGCGTTCAGCCGCATCGCCAAGGAGCGCAAGCTGACGGAGTCTCAATCCCCTGAAGCGGGGTGACGAGCTCGCGCGGGTGGTGTGCATCTGGGCTGTCGCAGCGTTTTCCAGCAGCGTCTCAATCCCCTGAAGCGGGGTGCTCGCGCGCGCTGACGCTGACGCTCAACATCGGTCCGGTGGAATGGGTCTCAATCCCCTGAAGCGGGGTGACGAGCTCGCGCGAGCGGGTCCAGCCGAGTCTCATTGAAATCAGCGGCATGAAGTCTCAATCCCCTGAAGCGGGGTGACGAGCTCGCGCGAGCCTTGCTCCATCTCATCACCGGCTTCCGCCGGACCGTCTCAATCCCCTGAGGCGGGGTGACGAGCTCGCGCGAGCTGCCGTCGCAAGTGCCGAATACCAACGCCAATAACATGGTGTTCTGAGATCCTGTTGTCAAAGACCAGCCAAGGATGCCAGCCCTGCGGTGCTAGCGCTGACCGAGGGGGTCATGAGCGCGACGAATTGTCAATCATGTCCCTGGACCTAGGGTTCATTGGCGCGGCCGTGAGAGTCGTTTTTCGGGGGATTGCGGGGTTTTCGGAGCGGCTTGTCGGGAAAGAAGCGCGATATGGGGAGCCGTTCATGAGGAAGCCCCGCCCGTCGCGTCATGGCACTCGGTGAGCCAGTGCAGGCACGTGAGGTGCGTGTTCAGTGGCGTCCTCGGGTGATTGGGGTCGTAGCGCACCTCGACGTCGCCCGTGACGCTCAGCACCAGTGTCCCGTCATCGGCCACCGGCAGCTCGAGCGCGCGCGGGTCGACGGGGGGTGCAGGCTGGAAGTCGTCGGGCCTCTGCGGGAGGACATTGGGCCCCGCAGGGCTGGCGCCGAGAGAGTCCTCGCGTGGCGCCGATCGGCCCGGATCGTCGCAAGCGAGGGGCACCGCGCCGAGCGCGACCACGACGAGGACTGGGACGTGCAGGCGGTGGGAGCGCGAATGCATATCGTGATCGACGTTGGCGCGGACGGTGTCTGACGCGGGTCGCGTCGAAATTGGCGGCCCCGCTGCGCTGCTTCAGAACCTCAATCCCCCCGACAGGCCGTAGTGGGGCACCACGCCGAAGCGGCCGGCCATGGGAGTCACCGCGAGCCTCACGACGAAAGGGCCACCAGCGGGTACGTAGGTGTAGCTCAGGCTGATCATCGCTGCGCCGACGACGTCGACGCGGCGAGGATGTGGAGCTCGGTGGCAACGGCTCGGCGCTCGATGATACCCGAGGAGCGCGACCGGCCCAGCCGCGATCTCCAGCCCGCGATCGGGGCCAGCGAGGAGCTGGCGCCTCAGGGTCAGCGGCAGGGCGAAGACTGCCGCCGCCGCTCCTCGCGTCGTGCCGCTGTCGGTGTGGAAGGTGGCCCAGCCGACACCCAAACGCACGGACGGTCCAGCGAAGGCGCGTTCGCGATCGAGAGACGCCAGGACGGCGCTGCCGCCGAGCAGCGCGTAGACGCTGTCCAGCGTGGCTGTGGCGCAGCGCTCTGCGGGCAAGCGAACGGCGCCGTTCGAGCACACGTCAGCACGCGCGACGCGCGGCGCGAGACCGAGCACGAGGAGGCCGATGAGCGCGGCGGCGAGCGGCGTCCAGGTCGGGCCCAGCGGAGCGGTGCTGCACGTCGGCATGGCGGCGTCGACGCCGCCGAAGCCCGCATCTGACGGCGAATGCCGGCGCGTTACTCTGTGTCAGCTGGGGATACCGCCAGGCGGGGCGCCCTCAGAAGACGGCCCCCGCCCCCACGCCGAACGCAGGATAGATGCCGAACGACGACACGAGCGGCGTGAAGCCCGCCTTGAAATTGAAGCCGCCATCCAGGGGTGCGTAACGATAGGCCACCGTCGCCGTGCCAGCTGCGAGAATGCCCGAACCAAACCCGCTGCCGATCCCGTCGACCGTGCGCGCCGTCATGTACAATACGACGAGGCCAGCGCCGAGCTCCAGGCGATGGTCGAGCCGTCCCACGCCCAAGTAGTTGACCATCACCGGTACGGTCGTGAGTGATGCCGCGTCACTCGACACGCCGCCACCGACCGACAGGTGACCGATCCCCACGCGCGCCGATAGATCCTGAGAGAGGAAGCGCTCGTAGTTGACGGAGTAGATGAGGGCGTTTCCACCCAGCTCGAAGTAGACCGCGTTCAAGGCGCGTCGAGTCGTGTCCACCGGCGTCGAGGCGACAGGCACGACCTGCGGCACGAACACGATTTGCTGACCGGGCAGCACCGGCGCAACGGCGAGCCCACGACCGAGCGGCACACTCGGGGGCGCCTGCTGCTCCGATTCGGAACGCGGAGCAGCGGCGGCGGTCGCCTCGCCCGACGTGCCCGTCGCCGCATCGCTGCGCGACGGGGCGGACGACGGCTCGTCCACCACCTGTGCTGCTGCCGAGCGCAGGAGTGCGCTGGACCCGACATCCAGCGTGTGAGCGCAGGCATAGAAGGCGAGAGTCGAAGCGAACGACGAGACGGAGCGCAGGAGGTTCTTCATGCCCTGTCGACGCCGCGGCGACGGGTTTCTGACGGCACCGGGGCGGTGATCCCGACCAGCTCGGCGCAACGGCAGCTGCTCTCGCACGCCTGCTGCGACTCGAAGAAGGGGAAGCGCTCCGGGAGGAAGATCAGGTCGGCATAGGGGCAACACGCTCCCGTTTCCGGGTTACGCCCCCAGGCCCGCGTTGGCCCGAGGGCAGCGGGACTCGTCGAGGACGACGGCGGGCACTCCGCGGACGGGCCTTCCTCCGTCAGCATCACTCACGACGGGCGAACTCCACGGGCCACCGATGGAGTGCGAGGCCAAGTGGGGCGACGCCTTTGGGGGCTCCCGCCTCCACGTTGAGCGTGAACGGACGTGTCAGGAGCGTAACGCCCGCGCGATGGTGCCCCGCGGCTGAGCCGGTGAAACAGGCGTCGACCCGACTCGCAGAGCGATCTGGATCGTCGCGAACGACGAGGGGGCGAAACGTTGCCCGAGCTCAGCGCGGGCCTCTTCGAGGCGCGCTCGCGCGCGAGCGAACCGATCGATCCGTTTCGCTCGAGGTGGGCGCTGGTCGGGCGGCGCGCGTGGTCCGAAACATGGTGATACACCGTTGCAACATGACGTTCGATTCAACGTCGCGCTGTGGGCTATCGAGCGAGCCCGAATATCGGCGTTGACTCTGGTCGCGTCAGCGGGGCATGCTGCAACAGCTGTCGGCGCCATGCCCGCCTCTCGCTGAAGGAGTTGCATTCGGTGACGCACGCGAATTCGGAAACCGGGAGCCGGGTGCGCCAGTCACGGCGCGGCTCACCGGGCCTGCTGGGTCTGCTGGTATGTCTGGCGAGCACGGCGTGTGCTGAGGGGTCGCTGCTCGACGAGTGGCTCATCGAGCAGCTCTCCAGCACCGCCGACGGGCGATCGCCGCCGCTCGACACGACGCCGCCGTCCGAGACGCCGCCGCCGGACACTGGGGGCCCCGCCAGCTGCGAGCCTGACGCATTCGAGCCCAACGATACGCCCGAGTCGGCTGCGATCATCGGGGCGGAGGCCGTCGACGCCGTATCGTGCTCGCCCGCAGACCTCGACTATTATCTCTTCACCGCACCGCCAGTCGGATCGACGTTTTGGGTGCGCGTGCGGTTCGAGAACGCGGTCGGTGACATCGACGCCGCATTGTTCAGCGCCGCCGACGGAGCCCTGGTCTTCGAGTCCGCGACGTTCGCGGACGATGAGCTGCTCGCCGCCGTCTCTGACGGCGGACAGTACCTGCTGGAGGTCTGGCTCTTTGCGTCGAGCGAGCTCGCGGGGGTGCCCTACAGCGTCGAGATCGTAGAGGCGGCCGCCACCGGGAACGACTGCTGCAGCGAGAACGACACGCCCGGCTGCAACGACCTGGCCGTGCTCGAGTGCCTGTGTGCAGCCGATCCGTACTGTTGCGCGTCGGGCTACGATGCCTTCTGCGTTCAACTGGCCACGAGCGATTGCGGCGGTGGCTGCGGCGCGCCGGCCAACCCGGGCAGTTGCTGCAGCGAGAGCGGCGCGGCGGGCTGTGGCGATGCGGAGATCGAGAGCTGCGTGTGCCGCCTTGCCCCGTTCTGTTGCAGCGGTCCCTACGACGGCACTTGCGTGTCGATCGCGACCGGGTTGTGTGGTGCGAGCTGCGGAGAGGAGACGCCATGAGCGTGCGGTGGACGAGGCGATTTTCCGCGAGGCTCGTCGCCTTCGCGGGCGTCACGGCTCTCGTAGCCCTCGCGTGTTCCGACGCGCCGCGCGGCGTCGACGACATGCGCTTGGGCATTGCCCGGGAACCCATCATCGGCGGTTTCCTCGCCGAGGAGGCGGCGTACGATGCCACAGGTTCCTTTGTGGCGGTCAGCTCAGTCGAGGAGCTCGTGTTCTGCTCGGGCTCGCTCATCGCCCCCGAAGTGGTCGTCACGGCCAAGCATTGCGCCAGGGCCTTCGCGGACCTCGAGCGGTCGGGATCGACCATCGAGTGGCGGCATGGGGCGAACCCGCTCGCCCCGGATGGCGGCTCGCGCGTGGTCGCGACGCTCAGCGCGCCAGGCGACGTCGGCGGATTCGCGGGAGAGGGTCGGGACGTCGCGGTCGCGCTGCTCGCACATCCGCTCGACCTGGAGCCGCTCGAGCTCGCGCCGCTCGACGAATCCTGGCTGGGTCGCAGCCTGATCATCCTCGGCTACGGAGTTTTCAGTCCCTCGGGCGTGGTCGACTCGCTGCGCCGTGTCGGGCGCACGACGGTGCGCGCGCTTGGCGGGCGCGCTTTCGAGGCCTTGTTCGGGAGCTTCGAGAGCTTCGTCGAATGGAAGCTGACGGGACAGGTGACGGACGAGGATCTCGTCGCCCAGACCGCGGACGCCGAGCTCGAAGTGCTGCGCATCGAATACGACACGACGCTGCTGTTCGATGAGCACGAGGCGATCGGCGGCGGCGCGTCGCCGGGCGATTTCCTCACCTGCCACGGCGATTCCGGAGGGCCACTTCTCCACGTCGCCGCCGATGGCCGCCTGATCAGCCACGGGGTCATCTCGGCTGGGGCCGACTCGCTGCGATCCCAGTGCGACTTCGGCTCTATCTATGCCACGTTCGGGCCTGTCACTCTGCCCTTCCTGGTCGAGGCGCGCCGCTGGATCGACCCTTGCGGCGAGCTCGACGACGTGGGAGCTTGCGACGGCGACGTCGTCGAGCGCTGCGTGACGAACCTCGGCGCGGGCCTGAGAGAGATGACACGCGAGGACTGCGCGGCCCAGGGCCAGGCCTGCGTCGAAGGTGCCGACGGCGCGGCCTGCGTCGGCGAGTGACCGGCGCCGCTCACGACCCGCATGGCCTCGACGCGCCTCGGTCGCACCCACCGCCACGGACCCGCGCCCTCCGCCGTCCTGGTCGTGCAGGGCAACGTCCGCGCTCGTCCCGTGCGGGCTGGTGGTCGCGGCGGGGCAGGTCACGCGGGTGAACGTGCGCAGCGACGAGGCGCCGTCGCGTTGAGCCCCGTCATCCCTCTGGGTCGGGGCATGCGGCGACGTACTCGGCCATGTTCCAGCCGGGCCAGCGCGACTGCGTCAACCGGAGTGTGCGTCGTGTCCAGTACGGATCTCCAGGGCGTGGGATGCCGAGGCACGCGAGCTGCTCGGGCGTCGCGTGGTTGAAGACCAGATGCCAGGGTCGTTCCCGGGCGCTTTGCCAGACGTGGAAGCCGATAAACTCGCTGCCAGCCGCTTTGTAGCCGATCGTCATCGAGAAGCGGCGGCCGTTGGGCGCCGTGAGGTTGCTGCCTCGGTGCAGGGTATCGATGCCGTGTGCAATGATGGAACCCGCCGGGACGACCACGGCGCGCTCGACTTTGCGGAGCGCCGCTTGCTCGGCTTCGCTCGGGGCAGATAGCGCAGGTTTGCCCAGCGCTGCCAGCGCGTCGGGTTTGGTGACGATACGCATGGCCCCGTGCTCGATCGTCACGTCGGTCAGGTAGACGACGAAGTCCACCGTGCGGAGTGCCGGGTCGTCCGCTGGCACCACCAACGTGTGGTTGCCAAAGTCGCAATGAAACTCCTGCTCGTAGTCGGCCTGGCCCGTGTATTTCGCCCAGGTGTGCGACTGGTACAGGCGGACGTCGGGCACGCCGAGCAGCGCCCGGGCAAACGCGATCAGCGCGGGGTGTAACGAGAGGAGGTTGATGGCGCTCGAGCCTTCGTAGGGCAGGACGTGGATGTTGAGGAACTGGCGTCCTCGATTCGACCGGTCTTCACCCGGCTCTCGAGACTGATACAGGGCGCTCGAGCCATTACCCTGGCTCGCGTCTCTGTAGAGGGCTTCGAAGTCCTGCAAGACCGGCCCATACTCGTGCACGTCAAAGAAGCGCTCGATGATGGCGAAGCCGTCTTCTCGCCACTGTTCGACGTTTGCTCGAGAGAATCGCGGGGTCTCGGATTGAGGGTTCATCATTTCGGTTGCGGTTGGCTTCTCATCGGCACCTTAGCAGCTCTCGTGGCGGGCGTTCAGCGAGAGAGCACGAGCAGCACCAGCGCGGCGAGCGCGGCCAGAGCGCGCACGTGGTTATAGGTGGTCCACTCCGATAGGTAGAGCTGCCAGTAGGCGGCGCCGCTGGTGCTGAGCGCGTCGACCTGCGCGAGCGCGTCATTGCGCGGGACGTTGCAGGCGCCTGTGACGACGAAGGTCCCGATCAGGTACGCGGCGCAGCCGGCCCAACGCACCCGGACGCGGCCGTCCGCGACGTCCCAGAACGAGGCCACGGCCAGGATCAGACAGGACAACGCCGTGCCCACGAAGACCAGCAGGAACGGCGCCGTGAGCGCCGTGCGGTTGATGGCCTGCATCGCGGCGATCCCCTGCGAGGCCGGGAGCTGCCGGAGCGCCGGCATGACGAACGAAGAGAACGCATAAAAGACGCCGGCGATGAGCCCACTGCCGAGCGCCGAGGACCAGGTGAGGAGCGCGAGCCAGTTCATGTCGCTCAATCTGCAGCGCGTGGGGCCATGAATCCAAGGAACACTCGTCATGGCGGTATGAACAGGGTTCATATGAGCAACGGCCCGCGCGGCGCGGGCGCCCGAGCGCGGCAGCGTGCCGGGCACGGCCGTGGCCCTGGGCGGCGCGAGCCAGCGTTGAGCGCGGTCGCTCTAGTGCGGCGCTGGCGCGGGTGCGGGCTCGGCCGCCGATCGTTGCCAGGTGACGCGGCTGCGCGCCTCCAGCGCCTCACGGCGCAGGCCCTCCAGGGCTGCGGGCGTGAGCTCGGGGAGGGGGAGGGCGGCGAGCTCCGCGTGCCGAGCGGGGTCGACCGAGAGCTGCGCGTGGTGCACGGTGGAGGGGGCGACGTGGCATTGCAGCTCGGACTGGCTCAGACCGAGCAGCCTGGCGACGAACATCAGGAATGCGCCGCCGACCGCGTGCGCGGTGGGGCCGCCGATGACGCTGATGGAGCAGTGGTGCACGAAGTCGGTGCCGCGTTCGCTCACGGTGTACACGATGGCGAGCCCGGCGCTCGTCGAGAGCACGCGCGGGTCATCGGCCGTCGTGGGGCCGTCGCGTTCGTCGTGCATGACGCGGGCCAGGGCCGCCGCCTTGACGCGTGCCAGCCCGCGGCCGATCTCGAGCAGGTGCGGATCGCCGAACAGCGCGGCGAAGCGCCGTGCGCGCGCCGCGAGCCACAGCAAGACCAGCACGACCCCGACCCCGACGACCAGCGCAGCGCTCATCCTGCGCGTTCGTAGCACGGCAGGGGCCCGGCATGGCCGGCGTTCCGGAAGCGCTGGGGCGGTAAGACCGCCTGGCCGAGCTCAGCTCAGGATGGACGCTCGCTCGAGGATGCCGATGAGGCTGGAGATGTCGCTCTGCGCGGGCGGGTTCACGCGCAGCACGAGCAAGCCCGCGCGCTGAGCGGCGAGGCAATGCTCCAGGTTTTCGCTGCAGAAGATCACCGTCTCGACCGCGGCCCGCTTCCTCGCGAGCGTGAAGATGCGCAGATCCGGCTTCTCGATGCCGATCTCTGACGATAGTAGCGCCAGGGCTCCGTAGCTCGGCAGATCGAAGTCTGCGGGCAGCTCGGCGATCAGCTCGGCGCGCGAAAGCGAGCCGGTGTTGGAGATGAGCCCGAGGCGTACCTGGCGCCGTCGTAACTCGTCCAGCGTCGCGCGGGCACCCGGGATCCACTCGTCGTCATCGGTCAGGAGAGTTGCGCCGATATCGAAGAAGACGGCCACGTCGATGTTCGCCATTCACGTGCGGCTTTCGGTCATGCGGTCTTTCAACCCACAAGGACGAGCCAGGGCCCGAGGCGTCGCGTGACATTGCCGCCCAGAATGCCCGGTGAGCCGGAGGCCGCAGCCGGCGAGCACGCTCCATGGCGCGCAAACGTACGGGTGTGGTTCCGGGGCGGCAAGTCGGCCTGGGGTGTCCGGCAGCTTGGAGCGGTTGTGGTTGCGAGCGCCCGAAGTAAGGTAGCTCGCGCAAACACGGAGGCAATATGTCTGCAACGCTGGAAATCGGGAAGAAGTACGTCGCGCTCGTCAAGGAGGGGAAAAACGAGGTCATTCTGAGCGAGCTCTTCACGCAGGACACCGTGAGCATCGAGGCGGGCGCGCCGCCGGGACAAGACCGCGCTGCCAAGGGGCTCGAGGCCATCAAGGGAAAGAGCAAGTGGTGGCGCGACAACCACACGGTGCACAGCGCCGAGGTCTCTGGCCCCTATCCGAACGACGATCGGTTCGCTGTTCGCTTCGTCTACGACGTGACGCACAAGCCGAGCGGCAAGCGTTTCTCGATGGACGAGGTCGGCTTGTTCACCGTCTCGAACGGCAAGATCACGAAGGAAGAGTTCTTCTACACGGTAGAGTGAGCTGGGGGTGACGCGGCGCCGTCATGCGTCGCTCGGGGAGCGTGGCTGGGCCAGCACCTCGCGCTCGATGAAGAGGACGACACCGTCGTCTTCGCTGGACGCCGTCCGAAACCGGGCGGCGTCCAGCAGCCTCGGGCGGGTACTACCGAGCGCGCCGGCAGCGGCCTCGGCCATGGCACGGGCCTGACACGGGCAAGCCACCCCGGTCAGAGCTTTGGTTTCCAGGGACGAGGACTTGGGCGCGCTGGCATCCACGCCTCAGCCGAGGGATTTTTCACGCAACCTCGCCTCGCGACGACCGACCAGCAAGGACGAGGTGGCCGCGGTGGCGAAGCCGGCCGGGGCACTCCTCCAGCGGGTAGCGAAGCGATGCAAGAGGCCCTCGTCGAGCCAGACCACGGTCACCCCAACGCGGCACGCAGCGGGCGAGTTGCCGTGGGGCACCCGGTCGATGTCGCTACCGGCGAGCAATTCACTGCCGCGCACGACGTCGAGGTGGAGGGGGTAGCCCCGCTCATCTTCCGGCGCGTGTACAGCACGCGCTTCCTGGCGCGCGAGCCCGGCGTGCTCGGCCTGGGCTGGGTGCACGCCTTCGAGTGCAGCCTGGAACGGGATCTCGACGGCTTCACCTTCAAAGGCCACGATGGCGATAGCGTCGAGTTCGACGACGTCGACGGCGAATTCGCAACTCGGGGCTCCCTGCTGAACGCCGCGGCGTCGATGGAGCTGCGGCGCGAGGGGGAGCGGCTCGTCGTCTACCACTGGCACGATCCCGACGAGGCGGTCCAGAAATATGTCTTCGACGCGCGCCACGGCGATGCCATGTTGCTGGTGGCGCGCACCCTGCCGTCGGGGCACGGGCTCGAGGTGCAGCGCGACCAGGCGGGGCGTGTGGTCTCGCTCACGCAGAGCCTCGAAGCCCGCCGCTTGTACTTCAGCTACGACGCTGCCGGTCGGCTCGACTGCCTGCGCCTGGGCCTGGCCAGTGACGGCATCGAGGCAGCGATCGTGGTCGCTCGCTATCGCTACGACGCGGGTGGCTGCCTCGTGGCCGTCGCCGATGCCGTCGGCGCCACGCAGGAGTACGGCTACGACGACGCCGGGCAGCTCGTTCTCGAGCGGGATCGGCACGGCGGGACGTATCACATGCGGTACGACGCCCAGGGCCGCTGCATCGAATCGGCCGGGGACGGCGGCTATCAGCAGCGGCGCTTCATCTACGAGCCGGGGCAGACCACGCGCGTCATCGACGGGCTGGGGCGCGAGACGCTGTACCAGTACAACGCCCTCGGACAGGTCGAGCGCGAGATCCGAGCCAACGGCGCCACGTTCGTCACCGTGTTCGACGACGCGGGCCGCATCGCCCAGCAGATCAACCCGATCGGCGCGACGACGAGCTATGCGTACGACGCGCAGGGCCGCCTGAGCGCCAAAGTGTTCGCGAACGGTGCGCGGATAACCTACGAATACGACGAGTACCATCAGCCCGTACGGGTCACGGAACCCGACGGAGGTGTCTGGCTCTTCGCTTACGAACGCGGCGCGCTCGTGGAGATGACGGACCCAAACGGGGACGATGTCCGCCTGATCCGCGACCGCAACAACAAGCTGATCGGCGCAGTCCACTCGAGCGGGCAGGAGCTGCGCGTTCGAACCAACGATACCTGGACCGAGGAGACGATCGAGGACAACTTCGGGGTGATCGCGCACCGCGAGCTGGACCTGTACCTGAACGCGACGCGCACTTCGGATGCCGGGGGCCCGGTCAGTCGGGCCGAGTACGATCGGCTGGGACGAGTCGTGCGCCACGAGCTGCCCGACGGCAGCGCGCGCCGCTACGACTACGACGCCGAAGGGCGCATGACCCGCATGGTCGACGCGCGGGGCGCCGAATGGCGCACCCGCTACTCGGCCTATGGGGACTGCCTGGAGCAGGTGGATCCGCTGGGGCAGGTCCACAGCTTCCGCTGGGATGTCGAGAGCCGCCTGACCGCGATCGAAAACCCGCGCGGCGAGACGGCTCGGTTCGACTACGACCTGGCCAACAATCTCACGGGCGTCGTCCACTTCGACGGCAGCGCCGAGCACGCCAGATACGATCTGGCGGCGCGCCTGGTGGGCCGTCAGCGCCCGGACGGGACCCAGCTCGCCTTCACGCGCGACGTCGTCGGTAGCCTGCTCGCGGTCGCCTGCGGCGAGGCCCAGCTGCGGCGCTTCGAGTACGACATCGCTGGCAACCCGGTGCGCGCGCAGACGCCGCACTCGGAGGTCGCGCGCGAGTATGCCGCGGGCGGCCGCCTGCTCGCCGAAACTCAGAACGGCCGCCGCGTGGAGTACGAGTACGGGGCCCGGGGGTTCCTCTCCAGGCGTTCGTTCGACGGCTCGAAGGTGGGGCCCCTGCTGTTCGAGCATGATGCGCGCGGGCGCCTGCGCCGCTTCGCCACGACGAACGGCGACGGGCAAAGCTACAGCTATGACGGGCGTGACCAGTGCACGGAGCGCGTGCTCGGGCCGCGCTCCGAGCGGCGCAAGTACGATCTGCAGGGGCGTCTGCGGCACCAGGACGTGCACGGGATCAACGTGCGCGCGTTCGCCTACGATCCGGAAGGGGCGCTGCTCGAGGTCGTCGACCGCTTGCACGGGCGCAAGAGCTACCAGTACGATCTCGCCGGCCAGCTGTTTTCCAGCGTCAACGCCGAGCTTGGCAAGCACCACTACGCCTACGACGGCACCGGCAACCTCGTCGGCAAGGACTTCGAGGGGCTCCAGTACGATCCCGGCAACCGCTTGCGACGGCTGGGCGACGCCGTCTGGGAGCGCGACGCCAACGGCCAGCTCGTGCGACAGGTGTCGGCCAGCCGCGCTGACGAGTACCACTGGGATGCGCTGGGACAGCTGGAGCGCGTGCGCGGCGCGGACGGTGCCGAGACGCGCTTCGGCTACGATGCGTTCGGGCGCCGGGTGTTCAAGCACCACCAGCCCGCGCCCGCGCGGGAGCTCGCGCCCGATCCCCTCGCGGGCTTCGCATGGGCGCGGGGCCCGCTCCCCGGCGAAGTGCCGGCCCCTGCGGCCACGGCCCCGAGGCACGCGCTCGGGGGTCGCACCGAATACTACTGGGACGTGCACGACCTGCTCGCGGAGGTCCGCGGCGAGCACATCACCGAGTACGCCATGTGGCGCTTCGTTGCCGAGGCCCTGTGGGAGGATGGCGAGCTCCGGCACGTCATCAACTCGCAGCAGGGCGTCCCTCGGGAGCTGCTGGACGCGACGGGGCGGCTGATCTGGTCC
>Ga0315910_10003479_pt1 | contig 13381 bp, 12 predicted proteins | sample EdamamesoilMG_FD_204470 | JGI IMG/M metagenome (GOLD analysis project Ga0315910, IMG submission 204470) | Garden soil microbial communities collected in Santa Monica, California, United States - Edamame soil | ecosystem: Environmental > Terrestrial > Soil > Garden | place: USA: California...
AATGCACCCTTCGTGTTACTACGGGTGCCGAAGGCGGGACTCGAACCCGCACAGCTTGCGCCACACGCCCCTGAAACGTGCGTGTCTACCAATTTCACCACTTCGGCATAATAATAAATGTTGGGACGCTTTCGCATCCCAACATTTGCCCTTCGGTTAGAAGGATATTGGTGCCCAGAACTGGACTCGAACCAGCACACCCTTTCGGGCGCTACCACCTCAAAGTAGTGCGTCTACCAATTTCGCCACCTGGGCAGGTTCTTCTTAGCGAGGGCGACAAAAGTAAGAAGGTTTTGCAGACTTGCCAAAAAGTTAGGAATTAGGAGTTATGATTCATGAGTCATGAGTTATGAGTTGGTGTGGGCACGTGCATGTGTAAGGGAGACCTGTCGGGAACTAGTCGAATGTTGCCTACGCACCCATGCCCTCTCCCTAACTCCCGCCTTCGCTTCGCTACGGAGCGCTTGCGCCTTAGCTTCAGCGTTGGCGCACGGGCAAGCATAACTCATAACTAATAACTCCTAACTAACACCGAGCCGAGAACCCGACTTCGCTGAAGCAGCTTCGTCGGGCACGTGTGATTTGAGCCTTCAATCACCAAATCAGCAAATCCCGAAATCGCCAAATGTTGTGAGCCGAGAATGGGATTTGAACCCACGACCTGCTGTTTACGAAACAGCTGCTCTACCCCTGAGCTATCTCGGCAAATTCGGCGGAGAAACGACTCACCGCCCCGGTTCCCGCACGCTCACTTGCTCTCGCCATTGCGGTCGGCGGCCTGGCATTAATCATTGCTCATTGCTCATTGATCATTGCCCTGGTAAATTACTAAATTGTCCCAATTATGCTTTCGAAGAAATGTAAATATGCCATTCACGCGCTTGTGCATATGGCCAAGGATCCTTCGCACAAATTCCTCATTAAAGATATTTCTGATGCCTGCGCGATTCCCAAAAAGTTTTTGGAAACCATTTTGTTGGATTTGAAGAGGGCTGGAATTCTGGGAAGCAAGCAGGGAAAGGGTGGTGGTTATTTGTTAAGGCGCGCACCTGCAGAAGTGAACCTCGCTGAAATCGTGCGACTATTTGATGGCGCAATTGCTGCGGTACCCTGCGCAACGTTCAAATTTTACGAATCATGTGAAGAATGCGAAGATGAAGAGACCTGCAGTGTGAGGTATGCATTTATGCAGGTCAGGAACGCAACGGTGGAAATGCTTAAAGGCGACACACTCGAAGACATGGTGAAAACGGAGGCGAAACTGCGCGCAAAAAAAAAGAAGTCCCCATAAACCGGGGGAAAAGCACATTCTTTTTTTGATCTTTCTAAACTATAGTCTCAAATTCACAGTTAGAGACTAAAAAATGCAACCCTAAAAAATTAAACTTATGGCAATCAGACTAGGCGAACCCGCTCCAGATTTTACTGCGGAAACCACCGAAGGCACCATCAAATTTCATGAATGGTTAGGCTCAGGGTGGGGTGTTTTATTTTCACATCCAGCAGATTTTACTCCCGTGTGCACCACTGAACTCGGTGAGGTCGCAAAACTGAAGGGTGAATTTCTAAAGCGCAATGTGAAAATTATCGCGCTCAGCGCCGATCCTCTGGAATCGCACCGGAAATGGATTGGTGATATCAACGAAACACAAAAAACAGTTGTAAATTATCCTTTGATAGCTGACCCGGAATTCAAAGTCGCTAATCTGTACGACATGGTTCATCCTGCCGTTACAGATAAGTTTACCGTGCGTTCGGTGTTCGTCATCGGTCCCGATAAGAAAGTCAAGTTGACGATTACATACCCCGCCTCTACTGGCCGCAACTTTGACGAAATATTGCGCGTCATAGATAGCTTGCAACTTACCGCTGGATACAGCGTTGCGACTCCGGTTAATTGGAAGCACGGCGAAGATGTAATTATTACCACAGCAGTAAAAGATGAAGACATACCGGCCAAGTTCCCTAAAGGACATACGCGTATTAAGCCGTATTTAAGAACTACGCCACAGCCAAATCTTTAAGAGCATTGTCAATGCGAATCAAATGCCTTCCGGAAACGGAGGGCATTTTTTTTAGATCGGGTTTAAACTTTGACATCCCCAACAGCCTGTTTTACGTATGGAGGAAATGTGTAATCTGCAGATTTCCATTGTAGTGAACGATGGAATCGATGGAATTGACGGCCAATGGCGGTTGAAAGAGGTACACGACAGCATCCGAATCAAATAAAAAGTAGGGGTCAACGACTCTAAGATTGTCTTTCTCAAACAATGCCGTTATGGAAAATATGATCAATTTGACACCTTCTACTAACAGGTATCTTCAGCATTTTTACGTAGCTCAGAAAAACCTGAACAAACTCATCGAGGAAGAACGTTTGCTCAAGAAGATACGTAGGAGCAAACAGCACGTAAGGCGCGATGGGCAATAACCAAAAATTTGTAGTAATTGGGGCAGGGATTGGTGGTCTTACAGTGGCCATTGCGTTGCAACGCAGCGGTTTTCAAGTAACCGTCATTGAGCAGGCGCCAGAAATCAGACCACTCGGTGCAGGCCTTGGCCTTGCCGCCAATGCAGTCAAAGCTTTCACGGAACTCGGTATTGATCGCGAAGTGCTAAGGGTAGGCAAGGTCCTCAAAAAAGTTTTAATCAAGGACAGAAAAGGAAAGATCTTAACCTTTACTGACTCAGAAAAAATCAGCCGAAAGTATGGTACCGTCGATAACTTTACAATCCATCGCGCGGACCTGCATGAGGTATTGCTAAAACATCTGCAACCAGGCACGGTTCACCTCAACAAACAGTGTATTGATTTTGAACAACACCCTGATGGTGTCGTCCTTCATTTTCAGGATGGTCAAACTATTAATGCGGAATACGTTATTGCTTCCGATGGCATTCATTCAATTTTTCGGCGAAAGCTAGCTCCTCAAAGCGTTGTCCGATATGCCGGCTACACGTGTTGGCGTGCTGTAATTGATAATTTGCCGCTGGGAATAAACCTCGAAGAAACTTCTGAAACCTGGGGAGAAGGTGCAAGATTTGGCATTGTCCCACTGTCTGGAAACAAGTTGTACTGGTTTGCGTGCCTCAATACTACCGGCAATAACGCGACGATGAGAAACTACACGGTGGACAACCTTTTATCGCACTTCGGGAATTTCCACGAGCCGATCCCTGCGATACTTAAACACACTAACAATCAGCAACTCATCTGGGGAGACATTATCGATTTAAAACCACTTACAACTTTTGCTTTCGAGAATATTACGCTGATGGGTGACGCCGCTCATGCCACCACGCCAAACATGGGACAAGGCGCGTGTATGGCAATCGAAGATGCCGTCGTGCTTGCCAAACTGTTGAGTGCTAATAAAAACGCTAAGGAGGCATTCAAAAAATTTGAGGTTATGCGCTTGGTTCGGACGGAAAAAATTGTGAGAGGTTCCTGGACATTGGGACGTATTGCACAACTCGAGAATCCTCTGCTGGTTCAACTAAGGAATGCCGCCATCCGAGCTACTCCTTCTAGTGTGGCAGAGAAACAGATGCGGTTCCTTTATGAAGTTTCCTTTTCGGTAACATAGCGTATGCAAAAAATTCCGTTACATTAACTGCAAAAAGATGTCATGCGCTACCGTACTGCCGACATAGATGACTTATCGCGATTGATGAAACTATACAAGGCCGTTGCCCGCGACGGAAGTGGTATTGCCAGGCTCGAACATGAGATCACTGAGGATTACGTTAAGAATTTTATTTTTAACAGCCTGGCTACCGGGATGATCATCGTAGGAGAACATCCCGACGATCCGGAAGAACTTATCGCTGAAGTTCACGGCTACAAAATGGGTATTTCAGTCTTCGATCATGTGCTGGGTGATGTAACTATTCTTGTGCACCCGCAATTTCAGGGAAAGAAAATAGGGCGGACCATCCTTACGATCTTCCTTGAAGAGATTGGCCGCAATCGTATCGATATTGGTAAAGTGGAGCTGATCGCACGGGAGAGCAACATTAAAGCCATCGAGTTATATCAATCCCTTGGATTTAGAGTAGAGGGTCGGCTAGAAATGCGCATCAAAACGCCGGATGGCAACTTTGAAGCTGATATCCCGATGGGGTGGCAGAATCCGAACTTTGAGTTTTGAAGTCGTTGTCAAGAAATCTTTTTTCTGTGACGATCATTGTTACTCTACACTTCGCAGGATAGGGAGGTGGCTAAGAGTGGGAGTACTGTGCTAACAACTGTACGAAGAATCAGCTCGAAATAGTCAGTCCTGAAAATCCTTATAGCCCGATCATTCCATCAATTGCCATAAGCTTCAGCTCGTGGCAAAAAATTCAAGTCATCCCCGGGGCTTTAGCCCAAGCAAATGAGCTCTGATCCTTTCAGGATGAAAACTACTTCAACAAATGATCAAAATATGGTTCTTTAACATCGTTCGGCTAAAGCCAAATTCCACGCTCATTAATCCCCGGACTGAAGCCAGGGGCAATTGAAGTCCAATGACAGACTTCTTTTAGCATTGATAGTAAGGCTAATGCTAAGCTGCCTGAAACACTTCCTTTCTTGCTCCAAAGATTTCATAACAGCCTGTCATTTTCAATAGGTATCGCGTGCCTCACCGATTTTTTTCTTAGGATGACGGTCCTGAAGAGTGTCAATACCCACGAAAAACATGTTGCGCGAATTAAACCAGATACTCGAACAGATTTTCATTCTGATTCACCAGCGTGTAGTTCAACCTGTGTCCATCCATGCGCTGGATAAGAGAATTAAAATCTTCTTTTGATTTTACTTCGATGCCGATTAATGCGGGACCGCTTTCTTTGTTGTTCTTCTGAATGAACTCGAAACGAACGATGTCATCATTTGGTCCAAGGATATCATTGACGAACTCCTTAAGCGCACCCGGACGTTGGGCAAAACGTACGATGAAGTAATGTTTCAGGCCTTCGTAAAGCAAAGATCTTTCCTTGATCTCCTGCATCCTGTCAATGTCGTTATTCCCACCACTGAGAATGCATACTACTTTTTTGCCTTTGATCTGGTCGGCATACTGCTCAAGTGATGCGATAGCGAGTGCCCCTGCAGGTTCAGCAACAATAGCATCTTCGTTATAGAGTTGTAGAATAGTAGAGCTTACTTTTCCTTCTGGAACAAGTAGCATATCCGTTAACGTATCCTTGCAAAGCTCGAAGGTCAGATCTCCAACGCGTTTTACTGCAGCACCATCTACAAACCTCTGGATATGATCCAACACGACCGGCTTCCCCGCTTTGAGAGCTTCTTTCATCGATGGAGCACCCAATGGCTCAACACCAATGATCTTCGTCTGCGGAGAAAATACTTTAAAGTATTGACCCACACCAGAACAGAGTCCACCTCCTCCGATGGGAATAAAAATATAATCGATGTTCGACACCTCGTCCAGTACTTCTTTTCCTACCGTTCCCTGTCCTTCAATTACTTTTAAGTGATCGAAAGGTGGAATGAACGCCATTTCCTTGTCCTTGCTGAATTCGATAGCATGAGCCTGACATTCATCGTAGGTATCGCCGATCAATACGATCTCGATGTTGTTACCGCCAAACATTCTAACCTGATTGATCTTTTGCTTCGGCGTAATTGCAGGCATGTATATCACGCCTTTGATATCTAGATACTTGCAGGCGAAGGCGACTCCCTGTGCATGGTTGCCTGCGCTGGCGCAGACAACACCGCGTTTGCGCTGTTCTTCATTCAGACTTTGAATGAGGTTATATGCGCCGCGGATCTTATACGAGCGAACAACCTGAAGATCCTCTCGCTTAAGATAGATCTCTGCATTAAATTTCTCGGACAGCTTGCGATGGTATTGCAGAGGCGTCTTCAGCACGACCGATTTGAGCGCGTAAGCGGCGGCATTTATATTCAGATCGTACGTTTTTTGTGTCGACATCATAAGAGGAGATGCGGTTTTACCCTGGCATTTTGCCTGCCAGGGTGGTAATTTTAGTTGATCATACTAGCTTCAACGGTAGCTTTCTCAGGTCTGAGCTTGCGGACTGCCGCACCAGCCTGCCAAAGTTCACTTTCGCGAACCTCTTTTAATTCTTCCGCAAGTTTTTCACGGTAGTCAGGCTTGCTGCACGTATCTATCGTACGCTTAGCTTCCTGGCCGGTTGCAACACTCTTATAAAGTTCCTGGAACACAGGAAGTGTTGCGGCTTTAAATTTCTTTTTCCAATCAAGGGCGCCACGTTGAGCAGTAGTGGAGCAGTTAGCATACATCCAATCCATACCGTTCTCGGCTACGAGTGGCATAAGGCTTTGTGTTAATTCCTCTACTGTTTCATTAAATGCTTCCGATGGAGAGTGTCCATTTGCACGGAGCACCTCATATTGCGCTTCAAAAATTCCGGCAATCGCTCCCATCAACGTGCCGCGTTCACCTGTAAGATCTGAGTAAACTTCTTTCTTGAAATCAGTCTCGAACAAATATCCAGCGCCGACACCGATGCCAAGCGCGATGGCTTTGGTTTTTGCCTTTCCTGTGGCATCCTGGAACACTGCATAGCTGGCGTTGATCCCTTTTCCCTGGAGAAAAAGCCGGCGCACTGATGTTCCGGAACCCTTTGGAGCGGCAAGTATCACGTCTACGTCGGCAGGAGGTACAATACCTGTTTGATCCTTAAACGTTATACCGAAGCCGTGAGAGAAATACAGTGTCTTGCCCTTTGTGACGTGAGCCTTGATTTTTGGCCACAGCTCAATCTGTCCGGCGTCGGAAAGAAGGAACTGAATGATGGTTCCTTTTTTTGCGGCCTCTTCGATATCGAATAAAGTTTCCCCAGGCACCCAACCGTGTTCAACGGCTTTATTCCATGTCTTTGATCCTTTTCGCTGGCCGACAATTACTTTGAAACCATTATCGCGAAGGTTAAGAGCCTGTGCAGGGCCCTGAACACCATACCCGATAATTGCAATCGTTTCATTCTTCATTATATCAAGCGCTTTTTCCATTGGAAATTCTTCCCGGGTTACAACCTCTTCGATCGTTCCTCCAAAATTGATTTGTGCCATTGTGTATGTTAGTTAATCGTTAATAGTTAAAAGTTAATAGTGGGGAGTGTGTGTGGCTGAATATTTTGTTTATCCGTTATAATTTACGTGCTGTCCTGGCTACCTAGGTACCTGGCTAGCTGGGTACCTGGGAATGTTCATTGTTCATTGCTCATTGATCATTGAGTGCCTAGAACTTAGCTCGCAGTACTCAGTGCTTCCCTCATAGTAGACCGCATTCTCAACTTCAATGAGTTTTTCAAGCTGACGTTTTACCTTTTCCATCATGTCAGCCGTGGTGAAAAGTAATACTACTGCAACACCTCTCTTAAAATCGCTTTCGTCCTCATGGGCAATAAGTTTTTTTATCCTCACTCTTCGTCGGTTGAGGATATTAACTATGCGGTTCAATACAGAAAAATTATTGTCTGAATGTATCTCGAGTGTGAAATCCTGTTTCATGATAATTTTCATTAAGCCTTTGTCGTCGGCGGTTCCAGTAACACATCTGCCACACCTTGGCCTGCCGGCACCATAGGGAACACGTTATCTTCTTTTCCTACCACTGCTTCCAGGAAATATGGAGTTTTTGCTGCAAGCATTTCCTTTATTGCGCCCTGCAGATCTTCTCTTTTCTCTACTTTTCTCGCCGGTATATTGTACGCCTGAGCAAGTTTTACAAAGTCAGGGTTTTGCATTTCTGTGAATGAGTACCGTTTGCCGTGGAAGAGTTGTTGCCACTGGCGTACCATTCCCAGGAAATTGTTGTTGAGGACAACTATTTTCACCGGTATTTTGTACTGCATGATCGTACCCAATTCCTGGACTGTCATTTGGTATCCACCGTCACCAATTACAGCGACAACTTCTTTTTCGGGTACACCAAGTTTGGCTCCCATTGCAGCGGGCAATGCAAAGCCCATTGTGCCGGCACCGCCAGACGTTACGTTGGTGCGTGGATTCTTGTACTTATAATACCGCGATGTGGTCATCTGATGCTGGCCAACATCTGTTACCACTACGGCTTCGCCCTTGGTAAAATTGGACAAGTGGTTAACCACTTCTGCCATTGTTAATATTCCGGTCGGGTTGAACTCCTTTGAAGTGACCTTTTCGTATTCGATATCGTTGAGTTTTGTAAACCGGTCGATCCATTCTTTATGTTGATTCGGCTTACATTTCTTTATAAGAGCTAACAAAGCCTCCTTTGCATCGGCATGTACGGCGACTTCAGCCTTGATGATCTTATCGATCTCTGCTTTGTCTATATCTATGTGAACAACCCGTGCCTGACGTGCATACTTGGAAACATTACCTGTTACGCGATCGTCAAAGCGCATTCCGATACCGATGAGCACGTCGCACTCATTGGTATTGAGATTCGGACCATAGTTGCCGTGCATCCCGAGAAATCCGACATAGTTAGGATGATCCGTGGGAAAACTTCCAAGTCCCAGTAACGTACATGCTACTGGAATCCCCGTCTTCTCTGAAAATTCCTTTAGTTCCTTTGTTGCACCTGAAAGCAGTATTCCCTGCCCCGCGAGAATGTATGGACGCTTCGCTTCGTTGATCAATGCTGCAGCCGCTTCTATTTGTGAATGTTGTAAAGTCGGTTTGGGCTTGTACGTCCGGATTGCATCGCAGTGATGGTATTCAGCTGCTTCAATCATTTCATTCTGCGCATTCTTTGTTATATCAACCAAAACCGGTCCAGGTCGTCCGGAACTTGCAATGTAAAATGCACGCGCAACTGCCGGCGCGATATCCTTTGCTTCAGTTACCTGAATGTTCCATTTCGTGACCGGAATTGTGGTGTTAACAACATCTGTTTCCTGGAAGGCGTCGGTACCAAGGAGGTGAGCGAATACTTGTCCAGTTATACACACTACAGGTGTTGAGTCGATGAGTGCGTCAGCCAGCCCGGTAACCAGGTTAGTTGCGCCTGGTCCTGAAGTGGCGAACACAACGCCGGCTCTGCCGGTACCACGAGCAAATCCCTGTGCAGCGTGGATTGCTCCTTGTTCATGACGAACTAGTATGTGGTTCAGTTTATCTGCATAATGATATAGCGCATCATACACGGGCATGATAGCTCCGCCAGGATATCCAAAAATTATATCCACTCCCTCCTCGACCAGACTGCGCAGTAGAACTTCTGAGCCGGAAATTTTTTGTTTGGGCTGATTGCTATCCTTCTCGGATTCAATCGCCGGTTTAGTCTTCGTCAGTAACGCATCCATCAGCTGCCGTTTTTACGTGTTTCGCATATTTCAATAAAATCCCATTCTTAGCCCTGAGTTTAGGCTGTACCCACACTGCGCGTCGCCTCGCAATTGTTTTCTCGTCCACCAAAAGATTGATGGTATGTTTTTGAACATCGATCTCAATCGGATCATTATCTTCCACCAAACCAATTAAACCGCCCTCATAAGCTTCGGGAGTAATATGGCCGATGACAAATCCATGTGAACCCCCTGAGAAACGTCCGTCAGTGATAAGGGCGACACTCTTTCCGAGTCCAGCACCCATGATCGCGGATGTCGGCTTAAGCATTTCAGGCATGCCCGGAGCTCCTTTAGGACCAACATTGCGTATAACCACAACGTCGCCTGCTTTGACTTTTCCCTGTTGAATGCCGTCGTTGAGTTCAAACTCGCTGTTGAACACTCTAGCCGGTCCGCTGAACCGTTCGCCCTCTTTACCGGTGATCTTTGCAACAGAACCCTTTTCTGCCAGATTCCCATAAAGGATCTGCAGGTGCGCTGTTGCTTTGAGCGGACGCTCCAGGGGATAGATCACATCCTGGCTCGTGAAATCCAAAGGAGGTACGTTCTTAAGATTTTCCGCAATAGTTTTTCCTGTGACGGTTATACAGTCACCATGTAAGTATCCTTTTTCAAGCAAGTATTTCATTACTGCAGGAACGCCTCCAATTTTGTGAAGGGCTTCCATTAAATACTTGCCACTTGGCTTGAGGTCGGCAATAAGCGGCGTTTTGTCTGAGATCCTCTGGAACTCATCTTGTGACAGTTCCAAACCTGCGGACTTAGCCATAGCTATAAGATGCAGGACAGCGTTTGTGGATCCACCCAACGCCATCACTACTGTAATTGCGTTCTCAAAAGCTTTCCGTGTCATGATGTCGCGCGGACGGAGATCGCGTTCCAACAATACTCTTATTGCTTTGCCAGCTACCGCACACTCTTCTGATTTTTCCTTGCTTAGCGCAGGATTCGAAGAAGAGTAGGGTAACGACATGCCTAACGCTTCGATCGCGGACGCCATGGTGTTTGCTGTGTACATTCCACCACATGCTCCGGCACCCGGGCAAGAATTCTGGATGATACCTTTAAAATCCTCGGGAGAAAGATTTCCAGCGAGGCGTTGACCAAGGGCTTCGAATGCAGATATGATATTCAGCTCCTGACCCTTCCAATGACCGCCTGCTATTGTTCCACCGTACACCATTATCGAAGGGCGGTTAAGTCTCGCCATGGCCATTACCGAACCAGGCATATTCTTATCACAACCGACTACGGCAATGACCGCGTCATAGTATTGAGCTCCACAAACTGCTTCAATTGAATCCGCAATGATCTCGCGGCTCACCAAAGAGTAGCGCATACCCTCGGTTCCGTTGCTCATTCCATCGCTTACGCCTATGGTGTGGAAGATCAGTCCCACTAGTTCGTTACTCCATACTGCGCTCTTTACTTCACGCGCAAGGTCGTTCAGGTGCATGTTGCAGGTATTTCCATCATATCCTGTACTCACGATCCCCACCTGAGCTTTCTTCAGGTCTTCTTCCGTTAGCCCGATTCCGTACAACATTGCCTGCGCGGCAGGAAGGGTAGGGTCCTGAGTAACGGTCTTGCTATACTTGTTTAGCTCCATTTCGATGTTTAATGATTAATGTTTCATCCCGACGAGTCGGGAGTGTGTGTGGTTTTGTGTGTGACTTCGTTGGGCAAGTCCGCCTTCGCTAAAGCTTTGGCGGACAAGACCGCCTTCGCTAAAGCTTTGGTGGCGATCGCTTCGACTCCCCGACATCTGGTTGTCAGATGATAACATAGCTGAAGGACTTCTCGAGCACCTGGCATTTGTACGCTTCCTGTACAGTAACGCCGAGGCTATCCTGCCATTCCTTTTGCAAGGGCTTGGCGTCGATCGACTCAATGCCGGCAATCTCTGCTGCTGTACCGGTCAGGAACGCGCTATCCGCGCTTTCGAGTTCTTCAGGTTTTATATTTCTTTCAACTACCGGTATATCCAACTCACGGCAAATGTTCAATACGGTCTGGCGTGTAATACCCGGCAAAATGTGTCCAAGTGTCGGAGTATATAACACACCGTCTTTTTCCATAAAGAAATTTGCGCCCGGCGCTTCGCCGATGTATCCGTTCAAGTCCAGCATAAGTGCGTCATCGTATCCTCTCACCTTTGCTTCGCTGGTCGCAAGTATGTTGTTCACGTAATGACCTGTCACCTTCGCTTCCATCTTCAGCGAGTTTGGGTTTGGACGCTGATAGGACGAGATACATAATTTCAACGGCTTGTCACCGTGATATTTGTCCCATTCCCACGCGCACATCATCAGGTAAACATCCTGAGGCTGAGTTAACGTCATGTTAGCGCCGCAGTAAACGAGTGGACGGATATAGGAGTCGGACAAGTTGTTTTTTCTTAGAAGCTGATAAGCAATCTGGATCAGCTCTTCAGTTTCGTATTGGAATGTGATACCCACCAGTGCGCAGCTCTTACGGAGTCGTTCAAAGTGTTCATGTGCTTTGAAGATCTTCGTACCATTCATTGTCTGGTAAGCGCGGATACCTTCAAACGCTCCAAAGCCATAATGTAGAGTCTGGCTGTAAAGGTCAGTGTGAGCATCAACCGCTTTAATGAACTTACCATTCAAGAAAAGGATCGTGTCTTTGGTGTAGTACATATAACAATTGTTAGTTTGTATTAGCGCATATAAAACAAAACCGCCCCGAGGGTGTCGGGGCGGTTCGTAAATTTTTTAAAAACAAATTTATCTCATCGCCCCCATGGGTTTAAGAATAATCACGACGATTAGAAGCACAGAAAGAGCATTGATCACCTTGCTGGAAATCATGCTTAGTTCACTTATTTTTATTGAGTTCGTCATATACTTCTGTGCGACTACAATGGTCTATAATTATCGCCTATGTATCAAGGATTTGGCCTAATATTTTTCAAAAAACTGTAGAAACAAATGTTAGGTAGAAGAACAACTGTTAGCTGTGGAGATATTCAACGATACCATCCCTGATAGAGGTGAAAGTTTTAGTCAACGTGTCTTCATCTTCTTCAAGTAGGGTCACGCGGAAACCCTGAAGCTCCGAGCAGAACGACGAAATAGGAACCACACATACTCCTTTTGCCCCAAGCAGGTAATAAACGAACCTTTTATCAAGAGGGATGGGTTGGTTTGTCCAGGTTTCAACCAGCGAGCGTATCTGTGCATTTTCAATTTTCATTTTCTGTTTGGGCTTCAATGTTCCGTCGCGAAAGATGATTGTATTGTAAAATGCTCCATAGGTTTCGTTGAAGGTGAGTTCCGGAACCGTGTGCAGAATGTCAGCGATGATCTTAGCGCGTTTGCCTATGTTCTGGTTGGTCTGATCGCGATAAACTTTGAAACGCGGATCGCCAAAGATTCTTGGAATTGCCATCTGAGGAAGTTTGGTCGAACACACCTCAATCATTTTCGCATTGTCGAGCACATGGCAGAACCGGTCGAATTCCTGATCCTTGTCTCTGTTGTAATACTCCATCCATCCACACCTTGCGCCAGGCCAAGGAAGCTCTTTTGACATACCCTTCATCGATATGCCAGGAACATCTTCGATGATTTCTGCAAGAGAATATGCTCTTGAGCCATTGTATGTGATGTTTATATATATCTCATCAGCGATGAGGAACAGGTTAAACTCTTTCGCAATGGCCACAATCCGTTTTAGAGTCTCGAGGGGATAAACCATACCCGTCGGATTGTCCGGGTTTATGATAAGAATACCCACTACGTTGGGATTGTATTTTATCTTATTATAGAGATCATCGAGATCGGGATACCAGTGATTTGTCGGATCCAGTTTATAGGTCAGCGGCTCATGATTTGCGTGTGCTGCTTCAGCGCTGGAATGAGTAGAATACGCGGGTGAAGGCCCGATAACGCGTGAGGTATTTGTGAGAAACTGGTATGCTTTCGAAATAGCATCTCCTAAGCCGTTGAAAAAGCAAATATCTTCCGGTGTAATTTTTACACCGCCATATGCATTGGTTTGCGCCGCGAGAAATTCACGG
>Ga0315910_10003480_pt1 | contig 13380 bp, 10 predicted proteins | sample EdamamesoilMG_FD_204470 | JGI IMG/M metagenome (GOLD analysis project Ga0315910, IMG submission 204470) | Garden soil microbial communities collected in Santa Monica, California, United States - Edamame soil | ecosystem: Environmental > Terrestrial > Soil > Garden | place: USA: California...
GTCTTTCGCTTCGTGATAGTAGAGCAGCGACTTCTTATCCACCGGCTCGTAAAGTTGCCCCTTCGACGCGTAGATGCCTATCTCGCGAAACAGCGAGTCCATGCCGAACGTGCGCGCCTCGTCGGGAATGATCGGCACGATATTCTTGCCGATGCCCTTGTGCCGGAGCAGCACAGCAAGCAGCCGCACAAACGCCATTGTCGTGGACGCCTCACCGCTACCCGAGCCTTTGAAGAATTCCTTGTAGAAATCCGCGGTCGGAATTTCCAGTTTGGCGGTCGCGGTTTGACGCGCCGGCAGAAAGCCCCCCAATGCCTTGCGCCGTTTGAGCAGATACTTGATTTCGGGACTGTCTGCCGGGGGGCGATAGAACGGCGTGCCGGCGATGACGTCGTCGCTGATGGGAATGTTGAAGCGCTCGCGGAATTCGCGAAGCTCCTTCTCATTCATCTTCTTTTGCTGATGCGAAATGTTGCGACCCTCGCCCGCTTCACCCAAGCCGTATCCCTTCACCGTTTTTGCCAGGATCACCGTCGGCTGGCCCTTGTGTTCCATGGCCGCATGATAGGCAGCGTAGACTTTGCGCGTGTCGTGTCCGCCGCGCAGCAGTTTGCGAATCTGATCGTCGGTGAGGTGATTCACGAGCTTAAGCAGCTCGGGATATTTGCCGAAGAAATGCTTCCGGGTGTAACTGCCCGGCTCGACGACATATTTCTGATAGTCGCCATCCACCGCTTCTTCCATGCGCTTGAGGAGCAGGCCGGACTTGTCGCGCGCAAGCAGGTCATCCCAATCGCTTCCCCAGACTACTTTGATCACGTTCCAACCTGCGCCACGGAACAGGGCTTCAAGTTCCTGTATGATCTTGCCATTGCCACGCACCGGGCCATCGAGCCGCTGGAGATTGCAATTGATCACCCAGATCAGGTTGTCAAGATTCTCACGCGACGCGAGCGTGAGTGAACCGAGTGTTTCCGGTTCGTCACTTTCGCCATCGCCGATGAAGCACCAAACCTTCGGGTCCTCGCTGCCGATAAATTTCCGCGCCTGGAGGTAGCGGTTAAATCGCGCCTGATAGATGGACATGATTGGACCAAGTCCCATTGAAACCGTCGGGAACTGCCAGAAGTCCGGCATCAGGTAAGGATGCGGGTAGGAGGACAACCCACCGCCTTTGGCGAGTTCCTGCCGGAAATTCTGGAGATGTGACTCGTCCAGTCGCCCTTCAAGAAATGCGCGGGCATAAACGCCCGGCGCGGCGTGCCCTTGAAAATAAACCGCGTCGCCGGGGAAACTTTCCGTGCGTCCGCGGAAGAAATGATTAAACGCCACTTCGTAAAGCGTAGCCGCCGAGGCGTAGGTCGAGATGTGCCCGCCGACGTTGGTGGTCGAGTTGGCCTTCACCACCATTGCCATCGCGTTCCAACGCATCAGACTCTTGAGCCGGACTTCCGTTTTCCAATCGCCGGGATATTCTGGCTGATGATCTGTCGGAATTGTGTTTCGATATGGGGTGTTGAAGCCACGCGGCATCTCGTGATGCTGGGCGCGCAGCTTGTCCGCTAGTTGCTCCAGCAACTGCGCGGTGCGCTCCGGGCCTTGCGTTTCGAGTGCGAGGTCAAAGACGGACTGCACCGAGTCGGCCAGCTTGTCGCCATGTGCGCCATTCGTCAGGCCGCCAGAACGAACTGGCGGTCGCGAACTGTAAACTTCTTTTTTCTCTGCTTTCACTGTGTTACTCAGGTCAAAACGAAATTGCCGGATGAAATCGAAAGGCTGGTGGTGCCCCGGCAAGAGCGCCAGATTAAACCCAAACTCAGCGCCCAACGCCAGCGAAATTAGCACGCCTGCCGCCAAATGAAAGTCCTCGAGTTCACCCTGCCCTCGCCCGCCGAAAACCTTGCGTGCGACGAAGCGCTGCTGGACGCGGCGGAATGCGGCGACAGCGGTGAGGTTCTACGCTTCTGGGAGTCACCGGCATGCTTCGTCGTGGTAGGTTACGCGAACAAAGTTGCGACGGAAGTGAATGTGGCCGCGTGTGAGGCGCGCGGCATCCCGATTCTGCGCCGCTGTTCCGGCGGAGGAACGGTGGTGCAAGGGCCAGGTTGCTTGAACTATGCACTCGTACTACAAATCATATCCGACGGACCGACGCGCAACATTTCAACGGCAAACCAGTTCATCATGGAGCGCAATCGCAGCGCGCTCGCGACGCTGACATCTGAAGTTCAGGTTCGCGGTCACACCGACCTTGCCATCGGTGCATTAAAGTTCTCCGGCAACTCGCAACGCCGGCGAAAGCACTTTTTGCTCTTCCATGGCACGTTCCTCTTGAACTTCGACCTCTCCCTCGTGACCGAATTGCTGCCCATGCCGTCGCTGCAACCCGAATACCGTCACCGGCGGGCACATACTAGCTTCATCACCAATCTGGACGCTCCAGTGAGCGCCGTGAAGCTTGCGTTGCGCAAAGCCTGGGATGCAAACGAGTCCGCAGGACGTGCGTCACTGAACGCAATCCGGAAGCTGGTTGACGAGAAGTATTCGAAGCGCGAATGGAACTTGAAATTCTGATGGAGGACGACTCCCGGGCTTGCTCGTCAACAAGCGGAGCCAGACTTTGCGCAGTAGTACAGATTGGTGGCCTGCGGTTTCCACGGGGCCTGCGCTCATTTCCACAATAACTCAGCGGGTGATGCGTGCAGTTGCAACGAACGCGTGGCTTGGACTACCCTGCGGGCAACGAATTGCATGTCGCCGGTTGTCGCCGAAACCAAATCTACCCTCGTCCCGCTCGCCGTGGACCTGGACGGCACCCTCATCCACAGCGATATGATGTGGGAATCATTCTCGCGCCTGCTGCGCGAGAAGCCGCTTACGGTCCTCTCCGTTCCTTTCTGGTGGTCGCGTGGTCGCGCCTATCTCAAGCAGCAACTCGCCGCCCACGTGCGGGTGGATGCCACCACCCTGCCCTACACCGGGGAGTTTCTCGCCTGGCTGCGTGAACAGAAAAGCGCCGGCCGCAAGCTCGTGCTCGCGACCGCTTCTGATTTGATGATGGCTGAACCGGTGGCGAAACACATCGGCTTGTTTGATGAAGTCCTCGCCAGCGACGGGAAGATCAATCTGCGGGACAACGCCAAACTGGCTGCACTTACAAAAAAATTTGGCGAACGAGGATTTGATTATGCTGGAAATTCCTCCGTTGATCTCGATGTTTGGAAAGGTTCGCATGCCGCGGTCGTGGTGAACGGGAGCAACGGCCTGGCCGAAAGCGCTAAAACGGTAACAACCGTTGCCCGGGTATTTCCAAGCAGCGTCTCTCGCTTCCACGAACTGCTGCAATCATTGCGCCCGCATCAGTGGATCAAGAACTTCATCATTCTTGTCCCGCTCCTGACCGCGCATCAATTGGGTGACCGCCAGACGTTAATTCAGGCGGTGCTGGCCTTCGCCGGGTTCTGCCTTTGCGCTTCCGCAGTTTATCTGCTGAATGATGTGTTGGACCTGGACGCAGACCGCCAGCATCCCACGAAGCGTAACCGCTCCTTCGCTCGAGGCACGCTGCCCCTGCAAGTCGGATTGTTTGGCGGACCAGTCTTGTTGTTGCTCGCGCTTGCGGTGGCGCTGCTGCTTTCATTCGCCTTTGCCGCCGTGCTGCTCGGCTACTTTGTTTTCGCCACCCTGTATTCAATGCGGCTCAAGCAAATCGCCCTGCTGGATGTGTTGTGCCTTGCGGGACTTTATACCATTCGCTTGGTCGCGGGGCATGTGGCCACCGGCATTGCATGGTCCGCCTGGCTGCTCGCTTTTTCAATGTTCATTTTTCTGAGTCTCGCGCTGATGAAACGTTTCCAGGAATTGCAGGGTCTTCGTCAGAAGAACGACTTCGAGATCAAAGGCCGGGGCTACACCGCCGGCGACCTTCGACTCGTGACCGTGCTCGGGCTGATCAGTGGATTCGTCGCCGTGGTGGTGCTCGCGCTCTACGTGAACAGCGATCAAGTGGTAAAACTCTACGCCCACCCGACCGCGCTGCTCCTCGTCTGCCCGCTGTTGCTCTTTTGGATCTCGCGGGTGTGGTGGCTCGCGCATCGCGGCCAGATGCACGATGACCCGACCGCCTTCGCCTTCAAGGATTGGGTCAGCTATGCCATCGGCGCCGCGACTCTAGCAGTGATGTGGTTGGCCACGGGACATTGACGCTACTATGAGCACCCCGGGCAACCAGTGGTTTCACGACGTGGTTTCTGCGCTGGTCTATTCCCTCGCAAAACCTCACGAGTCTGCCCCCGATCTTTCCCCACCGCACAACGATCTTGCGCAGTTCATTCTCACGCAGCATGCGCAGATGCCCGACTATCTTCGAGCACCGCTGCTTGCCGCGACGCTGGGCTTTGATGCGTTCGGTTTGCTTCGGGGAAAGCGATTTCATCAGCAACCGCCGGAGACGCGTGCGCGTCAGATCGCCGCTTGGAAAAACTCCAGTTTGAGCTTCCAGCGCGATCTGATCCGCTACTTTGAGAGTCTGACGGCACTGGCGCTTTACAGTCGGAAAGCGGAACGCCCTGCTTCCATTTGGCCCGAAGGTTGGAGTTCACGCTTTAGCGTGTTCCGCGATGACAAGCTAAAGCTTGAACTCCAACTGGCCGGTTCGGAGGTCAGCGCTCCTTCACAAAACCTCCGCGCAGAAATCGTCGTCATCGGCTCTGGTCCGGGTGGTGCCATTACCGCGTGCTTGCTGGCGGAAGCGGGTCGCGACGTTTTACTGGTCGAGGAGGGCGAGCATCTGCCGCTGAGTTCATGCGAACCATTTTCGAGAACGGAGATGCTCCAGAAGTACCGTAATGGCGGACAGACCGTCGCGTTGGGTAAAAACAAAATCGCCTATGTCGAAGGCCGCTGTGTCGGTGGCGGCAGTGAGATCAACAGCGGCCTTTATCATCGGACGCCACCGGAGATTCTCGATCGTTGGCGAAAAGAGTTCCAGGTCGAAGCACTGAATGATGCTGATCTGATGCCGCATTTTGATTCCTGCGAACGCGATCTGTCGGTTGGGCTTTTACCGCACGCGGCCCCGCCCGCTTCGCTGAAGCTGCGCGAAGGAGCTACGCGGCTGGGCTGGAAGTCACTGGAAGTGTCGCGTTGGTTTCGATACGAAACCAACGGCTCCGGAAAGCGGCAATCCATGACCGAAACCTACATTCCGCGCTTCCTTCGAACCGGCGGACGATTGCTCCCGGGCACCCGTGCCCTTGAAATTCGCCAGGCAGGCAATGGTTGGCTCGTGTCGGCCCGCCATCAATCCGCAGGTTGCATCGAATTGAGCACGGAGCAGCTCTTCGTTTGCGCCGGAGCAGTCCATTCTCCCGCGCTGCTCCGCCATAGCGGCATTACCCGAAACATCGGCGACTCCCTCCAAGTGCATCCGACGGTCAAGTTGGTGGCACAGTTTTCCGAGGAGGTGAACCGCGCGGAGATGGGTGTGCCGACGTATCAGGTGAAAGAGTTTGCGCCTCGCATCAGTTTTGGCTGCTCGGTCAGTTCACCGGCTTATCTCGCTCTTGGGCTGATTGACCATCCTGAGGCCGCAGCGGTAACCGCACAAACCTGGCAGCAATCTGCAATCTATTACGCCATGATCACCAGCGAGGGAAGCGGGACCATCCGCTGCGTCCCTGGCTTTCGTGACCCGGCGGTTCGCTACCGACTCACTGAAGGTGACCGGCGCAATCTGGCCGATGGCTTGCGCAAGTTATCGCAACTCTTGTTCCAAGCCGGGGCGACGACACTTTATCCCAGCTTGTTCGGCGGACCTGCACTACACGGTAGCGGTTCCGTTTCAAAACTTCCGGAACTGTTGCCCGACGGGAAGGCCAGCTTGATGACGATCCACCTTTTCAGTTCCTGCCCGATGGGTGAGGATCGCGAGAAATGCGCCACGGATTCGTTCGGACGCGTTCACGGTTTTAAAAACCTTTTCGTAAACGACGCTAGCCTGCTTTGCACCGCGCCCGGCGTGAACCCGCAAGGTTCGATCATGGCAATCGCGCGGCGCAACGCGTTAAAGTTCCTCGGCAAACTCTGACCAATGGATCTGAACACAAATCTGGTTCTTGTCACCGGCGCAACAGGTTGGCTTGGCTCGCGGCTCGTCGAATCGCTCGTACGCGGCCTGCCGGAACATGAAACGTTGCGCGAGCCGCAGGCCAATCTCCGCATCCGCGCCCTGTTATTGCCGGGCCAGGATCCGGCGCCGTTGCGAAAGCTTTCCGATAGAATCGAAGTCATCACCGGAGACATCCGAAACACTTCCGACTGCGCGAAACTTTGCGCGGATGCCAAAGGTGCAATCCTGTTTCACACGGCGGGCATCATCCATCCTCGGCGCGTGCGAGGGTTCTACGATATCAACCGCGACGGCACGGCCAATCTGCTCGATGCAGCCATCGCCTCCGGTGTGAAGCGCGCTGTCGTGGTCTCTTCCAACTCAACCTGCGGCTGCAATCCGCACCCGGATCACTTGTTTGACGAGCTTTCGCCGTATCGGCCGTACCTGCATTACGGGCGCTCGAAGATGGAGATGGAACTCGCGGTGCACGCCCGGGCCAGCAAGATCGAAACGGTCCTCATTCGCGCGCCCTGGTTCTATGGTCCCAACCAACCGCCACGCCAGACACTGTTCTTCAAAATGATCCGCGACGGCAAAGCCCCCATCGTGGGCAGCGGAAGCAATCTTCGTTCGATGGCCTACGTGGACAATCTTTGTCAGGGACTACTCCTTGGCGCGATGAGCGAGCGGGCGAACGGCCAGGTCTATTGGATCGCCGACCGCCAGCCTTACTCAATGAACGAGATTATTGATACGATCGAGCGTCTGTTGGAAACTGAGTTCGGCCACAAGTGCGCGCACAAGCGAATGCGTCTGCCCGGCCTCGCCAGCGAAGTGGCGTGGTGGGTGGACACAACACTCCAAGGACTCGGACTTTACCATCAGAAGATTCATGTGTTGTCCGAGATGAACAAGACCATCGCCTGTTCCGTGAAACGCGCCGAACAAGAACTGGGTTACCGGCCGACGGTGGCACTTGAGGAAGGCATGAGGCGCTCGCTCAAGTGGTGCGCAAGAAACGGGCAGACATTCTGAAACGCAGCCAATGAAACACCTCATCACCGGCGGCTCCGGCTTTCTGGGCAATCTCATCGCACGCCGCCTCCACGCGCGCGGCGAGAGCGTGCGCATCCTCGATGTGTGGGAAGACGCGTCGCGACCCAAGGAAATCGAATTCGTGAAGTGCGATATCCGCGATGTCAGCGGCGTGGCGGCGGCGATGCAGGGTGTGGAAGTGGTCCACCACAATGTCGCGCTCGTGCCACTCACGAAAGCCGGCACGGAGTTCTGGTCCGTGAACGTCGAAGGCTCCCGCATCGCCGCGGAAGAGGCCGTGAAGGCTGGCGTGAAAACCTTCATCCACATGAGTTCCAGCGCCATCTTCGGCGCGCCCGAGAAGTGTCCCGTCACCAATGAATCGCCGTTTCGGCCTGTGGAAATCTACGGCCGCGCCAAACTCGCGGGCGAACTGGCGGTGCGCGAGATTTCGGAAAAGGGCCGGATGCCGCTCATCGTCATCCGCCCGCGAACTATTCTCGGCGAAGGACGACTCGGGATTTTTCAGATTCTCTTCCAGTGGATTTTCGAGAACCGGAAAATCTACGTCATCGGCGATGGCAACCAGAAGTTCCAGTTCGTTCACGCTCATGATCTCATGGACGCATATCTGCTGGCGATGGATGCAGGCAAGCCCGGCGTTTACAACGTCGGCACCGACCGATTCGGCACGTTGCGCGAATCGCTCGAACATGTCATCACTCACGCGAAATCCACGTCGCACGTCGCCAGCCTGCCCGCCGGACTCACCATCAACACCCTGCGCGTTCTGGACTGGCTGCGCCTTAGTCCGCTCGCGCCCTGGCATTACCTCACTTATCACAAGGCGTTTCATTTTGACGTAAAGCCGCTGCTCGATCTCGGTTGGAAACCTCGCTACACGAACGACGAGATGTTCTGCGAGAGCTGGGACTGGTTCGCGCAGAACAAGGACCGGCTTGCGGCGGAAGCGGCAGCTTCACCGCATCGTAGCGTGGTGAAGCAACGGTTGCTGGGGTTGCTGAAAAGGATTTCGTGAAGCTTTCGGTGGGACGAGTTATACGAGTCCCAAAGCGCAGCAGAGAAATGGGACTCGTATAACTCGTCCCTCCGAATCGTCGCAAACTTGCCTTTGGCTGCTTTTTCGCCAAGCTCGGTGCGTTGAAGAACCTTCTGGGCCAGCTATTCCTGCGCAGTCGCTACGTCCCGGCGGCAGCGTCGGGTCTCGTTCTTGCCGCCGCCTTTCCGAGCATCGGCATGGCCGGTCTTGCGTGGACTGGGCCCGCGCTGTTGCTTGCTTCCGCCTACGGGAAAACCGGCGGCGACGCTTTTCGCATTGGTTACGTCGGCGGACTCGCCAGTTTTCTCTTCTCCCTCTGCTGGCTGTTGCGCATTCCCGTGACCGGTTTCCCGATTCTCGGCTGGATTGCTCTCAGCGCCTATGTTGCGCTGTATCCGGCCATCTGGGTTTGGCTGCTCTCCGGCAAGATTGGCCGAGGCTCGTGGCTGCGACGGTTAACCTGGACGTTGCTCGGCGCCGCTGCCTGGGTCGCACTCGAAATGATCCGAACTCGCTTCCTGAGTGGTTTCCCTTGGAACCTCCTTGGCGACTCGCAATTCAATCAAGTCCTGCTGATTCAGATCGCTTCCGTCACCGGCGTTTATGGCGTTTCGTTCCTTGTCGTTTGGACGTCGCTCACGATTCTATCGGCCACACTCGCGATTCTGCGTCAACCCACCACCCGCTACATCTGGCTCGGCGACATGTTGCTCCCGATGCTTGTGGTGCTGGGACTGTTTTCGTTCGGCACGTCCCGCATGCGCGCTTTGCGCGATGATGGCCGGTCCACAATGCACGTCACGTTCATTCAACCGAGCATTCCCCAGACGATGATCTGGAATACCGCGGATAATGACCGCCGCTTCTCCGAATTGCTGCGGCTCACGAGTGATGCCCTTACGAACGCAACCGATCTGGTTCTCTGGCCCGAAGCCGCCGTGCCGAAAATGATCCGTTACAATGAAGCAACCCTGCAAACGATTACGAGCCTGGCGAAATCAAACCGAGTCTGGATGATCGTGGGCAGCGACGACGCCGAACCCGCACGCAACCCAGGGACGAAAGCCGATGAACCGGACTATTTCAACGCCAGCTTCCTCATCAATCCCGAAGGTGAACTGGCCGCGCGCTACTGCAAACGCAAGCTCGTAATCTTCGGCGAATACATCCCGCTCGCGCGTTGGTTGCCGTTCGTGAAATGGTTCACGCCGATTGATGGCGGCTTTGTACCAGGCGACAACGTCGTGCCGTTTGAACTGGAGCGGTGGGACGAGCGTCCTCGCGAGCCTGAATCATCAGCCGCGGACGGCTCGTCAGCAACCTCGCCCCACGAAACAGTCCGTACGGCTACGCTGATTTGTTTCGAGGATGTCTTCCCGCATCTCGTGCGCGAGTACGTGAACGACGACACGGACTTTCTCGTAAACCTCACCAACGACGGCTGGTTCGGCGAGGGAGGCGAGCAATGGCAACATGCCGCCAGCGCGGTCTTCCGCGCGGTGGAGAACGGCGTACCCCTGCTCCGCTGCTGCAACAACGGCGTGACCTGCTGGATTGATGCGCACGGCGTGGTGCGCCAGGTCTTTCGCGACGCCAACGGCAGCATTTATGGCCCGGGAATCATGACTGCGGAAATTCCAATGCTCACCCCGGGCGAAAAGCGCGAGCTGACGTTTTACAATCGGCATGGCGATTGGTTTGGGTGGGGCTGCGTGGGACTGACGACAGGCTTGGCACTCTGGAAGCGATTTCGCGTCCGGACTGATTGAGTCGTGAGCGCAGGCCAGTGCTATTTTCCAAGTGTTCCGCCCGAGGATGGGACAACCATTCCGATGACCACCCTTTCCGGCGGCACACGTCCAAACGCAAACGGCAACGGCCCCCAAAACGATCCGTAGAAACCAGCGCCAGCGGCATCGTTCATCGTTGCGAGCCAGCGCGAACCGGGTGCGACGCCTTCGCCACGCACCACCGCTTTTTCCGGTTTCACCGGCATGGTCGTGGGATTATGGTCCGGCAACGCAATCAAATCGCCGGGCTTCAACACTGTACCGCTGTCCACCGGCATCGCGCCAATGGCTTCCATGTAGTATTGAAATCCCCAGTGGCCGAAGAACCAAATGGTCCGGCCCGGCTCGGCAAATTTGACGCGCGTCTCTTCCACCACCTGCTCGACAGCGGTGGCATAGAGATAATCTGCCCGCGTAACCAGCAACGCGAGCGCCGCTCCGGCGGTGGCAGTCAGGACCATGCCTGCTTTGGGTATGTCTCCGTGCTTCAGTTTGCGTTGGTCCAGACCGCGCGCGAGCAAAATGGCCACCGCCGGAACCATGGGCAGTATCGTGCGTCCGCTGATTGTCCAGTTCACAAAACCAGCGAAGCAGAATGTTCCCAACACCCATAGCGCCAGCAGCCATGACTTGGCTTCGCGCCGCTTGATGATATCTGACACCGCCAGCGCGAGCACGCCGATTCCACCTGCCGCCCACAGCGCCATCTGCGCCATCAACCACGCGGATGAACCGTCAAAGAACCGGTACTTCTTGATTACAGTTTCATTGAGTAACATTGCCGACCATAACGTTGCGCCGAGAACCAGTCCGATAAACCGCTTCCGCCACAACCACGGGAGAAAGAAAACCACGACGGCCAGACACCCCCCGGCAAATGCCAGCGCTGCCAGTCCAGTGCCGAACCCGGGGAGCCCGAGTTGTGCCCGGGTTCCGGTCGCGTAATCACCAGCGTTCAAAAGAAGATTCCTTCCGTAAAGGGCTTGCGTCCACCAACCGTAGGCCAACAAACCCAAGACCGGAACTGCCAGATACACGCTCCAAAGTCCCAGCCTGCGTTTGTTGATCAGCGCAACAACGAACAAAAGTGGAATCAGGCTGGCAGCAAAATATTTTGTCAACGCCGCAACCGCCATCAGTCCCGCCGCCGACAACAGTCGCCGGTGGGAGTTTTGTTCCAAGCCTTCCACCCAAAGGACGACACTCCAAATCCAGAAGCACAGCATCAGGACATCGCACATCAGCGTGGTGGCGGAAACGAGAAACACCGGCGTGATCAAAGCCACTAATGCAGCGAACAGCGGTTGCGCACAAAAATGCCGGGCCAACCGATACGTTCCCAGTATCACTGCCACTGCGGGAAGCAGAAACGCGACGTGCAATCCCACTTCATTCCAGCCAAAGACGCCCGCCGCCAGCGCCAGATAATAACAAACCACCGGCGGATTCTGCATTACTTCCCACATGGGCTTCACCGTGTCGTCCCAGTTCACCTTGAATCCGTACGGATCACCGGGGTGCTCCTGAATCTGTTGGGCCGCCCAAAGAAACATCGGATCATCCAGATGGAACGGCTTGGCAAGAAATGGGCCGAGGGCGAAAACCACAAGCAACACAAGCAACCATTGCGGCTTCAGCAACAGCCAACGGAGCAAAGCCGGCGACGGAAGTTTATGGTCAGGTTGCGGTGATTTCATGTTGTTCGTCAGCATGGTGTGCCAAGCGCCAAACCCGGGCAACCGGAGAGTTTTCGCTCGTGACGAGTTCGCAGCGGTGAACGAGCGCAGTGGCCGCAATCAACGCATCGCCAAGCTTCGTCCTTCGCAATCCCTGCAATTTGACGGCTTGATCCGGCACAGCCGCTGACAATGAAAGGACAGGCGTGTTGGCGAAGAACTTCTCCAGCAACGGAGTTTCCAGCAGCGTTAGCAGATGATAACCGAGAACTTCGACATAGCTCACGGCGGACATGCAAATATCGGTTCGGCAATCAACGGTTGAAGAAACGCGTAACTCGGCTTGCTCGCATAAATAATGAAGCTGCTGTCGAGCAATCTCATGATTCGCGGCCCGGCAACTCACGGTTTTTCGGGTGCTGGCAGACTGACTCTCCTCCACCAACACGTGAATGACCTCCCGATATAGAAACACCAGCGCGTTCAACGCCTGCGCTTGCGTGGCGGCCGCCACTTTCTGGCGCGACGCCAGATCAGAAAGAAACGCGGCAATGTCCTGCGCTTGCAATGCTCGGGGATGAATCCATTGGCCCTCCCCCCGATGAAACTTCAAATACCGGACCACCCATTGCCAATAGAGTCTTCCGTGCGCCTCGCGCAATACTTGAACCGACACACCTCATGAAACTGGTCGCGCAACCGAGCCTTTGGATTCGGCACCAACTTGCCCAGCCGGCCTGCACCTTTTGCAGATTCAATATTCATGGGATAAACCACCATTAAACCCTTGTTGACACGTGGGAAAGCCTGAAATACAAACCTATTATGCAACCGGTGATAGACCGCAAAACACTCCCGAATCACTGTTAGGTGTCATTCGCACGCCATGAGTTCTCCAGACGATGTCCCTGCGATTCTCGACAGACTGGTTACTGCTTGGTGTGCGCGCCGGGCGCTCGCTCCACTCCGTTACATCTTGCAGGCGTATCCGACCGTTTGGAATTTGACGGACGAGTGTTATCGGTTGCTTGAGGCGATGAAGGACGTTCGGGGATTGAGTCGAGATACGTTGACCGAGGACGAGTATCGAGACCTGACACGGGCCACGATTTTGTTGCAGGATGCTTTAGAGAAGAGATGATTTTGACACCTAACCAGAGCGCTGCAGCGAACCGCCGCCCCGCTGGGCAGTTGGACGGTTCTGGTAATTTGGCCGCGACCGTTGCAGCCGACCGGGCGTTTCCGGCGGCGGTCGCTGAGCTTGGTCGTTAGACTCGAAGGTTTCAGTTGTGACTTTTGGGTTGGCGAGAGCGGTGGTTGCAGTTGGAGTCGCGCGTTGCGACGGGCTTTTGTCGGCAGTGCGCCTTACGCTGGCGCTTGCTGAAAGCGAGTGACGAAATGACCGCGATGGATTTTATATCAGCACCGAGTTTTGGATATTGGTTTGGGAGCGGAGCTTTTTCGCTGTCTAACCAGATTAGATGAGAAGGCAGAGACTCGGCGCAAGGACGCGCTGGGTGATAGTGTCTGCCTATGAAAACAAATAACACTCCCTCTGTCGTATCCACCGCTCCCACGCCGGCCACGGTTGTTCTTGGCGGGTTCACCCTCGGCCTGGATCTGGGTGATCGCCGGCATCACGTTTGCGTTTTGGATGCCGCCGGTCAGATCGTGCGTGAGGGCAGTTTGACCAACACCCGGCCCGCG
>Ga0315910_10003481_pt1 | contig 13380 bp, 9 predicted proteins | sample EdamamesoilMG_FD_204470 | JGI IMG/M metagenome (GOLD analysis project Ga0315910, IMG submission 204470) | Garden soil microbial communities collected in Santa Monica, California, United States - Edamame soil | ecosystem: Environmental > Terrestrial > Soil > Garden | place: USA: California...
GGACGGAAATCGAGCGCCGAATGGTATCATTTTCGAAATTCGAAAACGCCACCCAAAGCGATCGTAAGTGCGCCTCACCCAGGTCAAACTCTCCGGCTTCAAATCCTTCGTCGACCCCACGTCGATCCACGTGCCGGGGCAGCTGGTCGGCATCGTCGGGCCAAACGGCTGCGGCAAGTCCAACGTCATCGATGCGGTTCGCTGGGTTCTGGGCGAATCGCGCGCTTCCGCGCTGCGCGGCGATTCGATGCAGGACGTGATCTTCAACGGCGCGGGCAGCCGCAAGGCGCTCGCGCGCGCGAGCGTCGAGCTGATGTTCGACAATTCGCTCGGCCGCGCCGCAGGCCAGTGGTCGCAGTACGCGGAGCTTTCGGTGCGGCGCGTACTGCAGCGCGACGGCGAATCCGCCTACTTCATCAACGGCACGCACGTCCGGCGCAGGGACATCACCGACGTGTTTCTCGGCACCGGACTCGGCCCGCGCGCCTACGCCATCATCGAGCAGGGGATGATCTCGCGCGTGATCGAGGCGAAGCCCGATGAATTGCGGGTCTTCCTGGAGGAAGCCGCCGGCATATCGCGCTACAAGGAGCGCCGGCGCGAAACCGAGAACCGGCTGTCGGACACGCGCGAGAACCTTGCGCGCGTCAACGACATCCGCACGGAGCTCGGCACGCAGATCGAGAAGCTGGAAGGCCAGGCGCGGATCGCGTCGCGCTACAAGGAGCTGCAGGAGGATCTGCAGCTCAAGCAGCACCTGCTGTGGTTCCTGCGCCGCAAGGATGCCGCCACCGATCGCGAAAAACATGCGCGCGACATCGCCGGCGTCGCCAATGAGGTGGAGGCCGGCACCGCCCAGCTGCGGGAAGTCGAGAGCCGCGTCGAAACGGCGCGCGTGGCGCACTACGGCGCCGGCGATTCCCTGAACGCAGCACAGGCGGCGGTGTACGCGGCCAACGCGGAAGTCGCGCGCCACGAATCCGAGCTGCGGCACGTGGAAGAGAGCCGCCACCGGCTCGAGGGCATGCACACCGAGCGCCAGGTGCAGCTCGCTTCCTGGCGCGAACAGCGCTCGCAGCTTACGCAGGCGCTGCATATGTGGGCGGCGCGTTCGGGCGGCGCGAAGCAGCGGGTCGCGGACGCGCAGGCCAGGCTCGCGGCGGAAAACCTGCGCCTGCCCGCGGCCGAGAAAAATTACCGGCTCGCGCAGGAGCAGCTGAGCGAGGCGCGCAGCCGGCAGCAGCAAACCGAAAGCCGGCTGCTGCTCGAGCAACAGAACGGAGCGCACCTCGAAGGCAGCCTGCAGTCGCTGGGCCAAAGGCACGAGCGCCTGGAAGCCGAGCTTCAGTCCCTCGCCGAGCCGGACGCAGCGGGCATAAATGCCGCCAATGAGCGGATCCTCCAACTGGACCGCGAGATCGGGACTGCGCAGGCCGCGCTCGATACGCTGCAGGCCGAAGCGGAGGCCCTGGGGATCGCGAGCTCGGCGGCGGCCGATGCCCATGCCGCAGCGAGCCGGGAGCACACGGCGACCGACGCCCAACTCGCGACCTTGAAGCAGGTGCAGGCCGCAGCCGAAGAGGATGCGCCGCTGCATGCCTGGCTGGAGCGCCACCAGCTGGCGGCACTGCCGCGCTTCTGGCAAAAAATTCGCATCGAGCACGGATGGGAAACGGCGGTGGAGTCGGTGCTGCGGGAACGCCTGCACGCCCTGGAACTCGAGGACGGCAGCGCCCTGGGACGCGACCGGCCGCCGGTGAAGGCAAGCCTGTTCGCCTCGGGCAGCTCCACCGGCGCGGCGACCCTGCCCGGCCTCGCGCCGCTGCGGGACAAGGTCCAGGTTGTCGACGGCAGGATCGCGGGGGCGTTGGCAGACTGGTTTGCCGATGTCTACACCGTGGAAGGAAATCCGGCTCCAGCACAACGCGCCGCCTTGCCCGCCGGTGCGGTGCTGGTCAATCGCGAAGGCGACCAGTTCACCCGCCACACGGTGAGCTTTCATGCACCCGATCCGGCCGATGCCGGCATCCTTGCGCGCCAGGCCGAGATCGAGGAACTGGAAGGGCGCTGCAAGCAAATGGCGGGCCGTGCGGCGGAGACTGCCGCCGAGGCCGGCCGCATCGAGGCACAGCTCGCCGAGCACACGAGCGCGCTTGAGCATGCGCGGGACGCGCTGGCAGCGGCCGGGCAGCAGAAGCACGCCGCGCAGATCGAAGCACTCAAGCTCGGGCAGGCGCTCGAGCGTTATCGTGAACGCAGCGCGCAGATTCGCGACGAGATGGCGGTCGTTGGCGGCGACGCGGAGCGCGACGGCGCGCGCCTCGCCGAAGCGCGCGCGGCGCTTTCCCGGATCGCGGAGGAAATCAGCGGCGCCAAGGCGCAGCTCGAGACCGTGCGCACGAACTACGTCGCGGTCGAGACGGCCCTCGCGGAGCAGCGCGTAGGCGCGCTGCAGGCCGAGCGGGAGGCGCAGGACGCGGTATTCGGCGAGCGCGAGGTGTCGGCAAAGATCGCCGAAATCGACAATTCCGTGCACATGATCGATCAGCAGATCGAGCGCGCCGAAGACGAGATCGGCCGCCTGACCACGGAGCTTGCAGTCGACCCGATCCCCGCGGTGCGCGATGCGCTTGCGATCGCCGCAGGGTCGCGCATGAACTGCGAGAAAACGCTGGCCGGTGCCCGCGATGCGGTCGAAGCTGCGGCGGGCGCTCTGCGCGCCCTGGAAGAAGAGAAACTCAGGATCGAAAGCTCGCTTGCGCCGCTGCGCGAGCGCATCAACGAGTTGCGGCTCAAGGAACAGGCTGCGCAGATCAACCACGACCAGTTCGACACGCAGCTGCGCGAGGCAAGCGCCGACGAGGCCCGCCTGGCGCAGGAGTCCGGCGGCGCACCCCGTCCTTCGGCGCTGCAGGGCGAGATTACGCGCCTGACCCAGGCAATGAATGAACTCGGCGCGGTGAACCTCGCCGCCGTCGACGAACTGGCGAGCGGGCGCGAGCGCAAGGGATTCCTTGATTCGCAGTCCGCCGACCTGGAAGAGGCGGTCGCCACGATGGAAGACGCGATTCGCCGCATCGATCGCGAGACGCGCGAGCAGCTGCGCGCGACCTTCGAGAGCGTGAACCGGCATTTCGGCTCGCTGTTCCCGCTGCTGTTCGGCGGCGGGGAGGCGAAGCTGGTGATGACCGGGGAAGAAATCCTCGATGCCGGCGTGCAGGTGATGGCGCATCCGCCGGGCAAGCGTAACAGCAGCATCCATCTGCTCTCGGGCGGCGAGAAGGCGCTCACCGCCATTGCGCTGGTATTCGCGATGTTCCAGCTCAATCCGGCGCCGTTCTGCCTGCTGGACGAGGTCGACGCACCGCTCGACGACAGCAACACGACGCGGTTTTGCAACCTGGTGCGCAAGATGTCGGGGCAAACCCAATTCCTGTTCATCAGCCACAACAAGATCACCATGGAGATGGCGAGCCAGCTGATCGGCGTGACCATGCCCGAGGCGGGCGTGTCGCGCGTGGTCGCGGTCGACATCGAGGAAGCGCTCAAGATCCGGGAGGAGCTCGCCGCCTGAAGACGGCCCGGGCGGCCGCCTTCTCGATGACCCCGCGATGAGCGAGCTTCAAATCGGCCTGATGGCGATCGGAGCACTGGTGGTCGTAGGCGTGCTTGGGTACAACCGCATCCAGGAGCGCAGCGCGCGGCGCGCTGCCGAAAAAGCCTTCGGCTCGGGTCATGCGGACGTGCTGCTCGATGGACGCACGGCGCCCGGGCATTCGGCGAGCCAGGCCGCAGGCGGAGGTGTCCGCCCCCTCGTCCAGTCGCATCCACTTGCACCCGCAGCGGCTTCGGCGGGTCCGGACGCCGGCATCGACTACATCGTCGAATTCAGTTCGGAGCAGCCCGCCGCGTTGGCGCGCGTGCACGAGCAATGGCCCGGCATCGAGCGCAGGCACGCGGCGCGAGCCCTGCTGGGGCGTGCGCCGGATGGCAAATCGTGGCGCGCGGGCCTGCAGCTCGTGTCGCGCGACGGCGCGATCGGCGAAGCCGACCTGATCGAGTTCCGTTCGGCGGTCGAAACATTGGCCGCGTCCGTGGGCGCTTCAGTCAGCGCGCCGGAGATGCGCGTTGCGGTGGAGGCTGCGCGCGCGCTGGACGACCTGTGCGCCGAAACCGATATCCAGATCGTGATGCATGTGCAGGGCGGCCCGTTCAGCGGCGCCAGGATCCAATCGGCGGCCGACGCGGCCGGGCTCAGGCTGGAGGAGGACGGCAGGTTCGCGTTGCGCAATGGCGAGCAGCTGGTCTACACGCTGGCGGCGCGCGACGGCATGCCGTTTGCGGCGCGAAGCCTCCAAGAAGCGGAGCCCGTGGCACTGACGCTTGCGCTGGACGTCGGTCGAACCCCCGATACGCGCCGCTCATTCGAGTCCATGGCGCGCCTCGCTCACCAGTTGTCCGCCGCGCTGGGCGGCCACATGGTGGACGACAACGGCAACGCGCTGGACGATCGCGCCGTGGCCGCGATCGCGCAGCAGCTCGATGCCGTGTGCGCGCGCCTCGAGACCCAGGGCATCGCGCCCGGGAGCCCTGCGGCGCTTCGCCTGTTCTCCTGAGCAATGACGGCTCCGCAGAAGGCGAGCGAGCGCGCCAGGCAATTGCGCCGGGAACTCGAACACCATAACCACCGCTATTACGTCCTGGACGATCCGGAAATTCCGGACGCCGCCTACGACAAGCTGTTCAGGGAACTGCAGGCGCTCGAGGCGACACACCCGGAATTGCGCACGGACGATTCCCCGACGCAGCGCGTGGGGGCCGCGCCGCTGCCGGATTTCGACGAAGTACACCATCGCTCGCCGATGCTCTCGCTCGGCAACGCTTTCGAGGATAGCGATGTGCTCGCCTTCGACAAGCGCGTGCGCGAGGCGCTCGGCGTCGAGGAAGTCGAGTACGCCTGCGAGCCTAAGTTCGACGGACTGGCAATCAGCCTCGCCTACCGCAAGGGCGCTTTCGTACAGGGCGCGACGCGCGGCGACGGGACCACCGGCGAGGACGTCACGCCCAACCTGCGCACCGTGCGCGCGATCCCGCTGCGCCTGCCCGACGCGGCCGATACGGAAGACCTCGAAGTGCGCGGCGAAGTGCTGTACTACACCCGCGATTTCGAGAAGCTGAACGAGCGCCAGCGGCAGGCGGGCGAAAAGGAATTTGCCAACGCGCGCAACGGCGCCGCCGGCAGCCTGCGCCTGCTTGATTCGCGCGTCACGGCGCAGCGGCCGCTGCGCTTTTTCGCTTACGGTGTGGGCGTCGCGGCGAAAGCTCGCTGGAAGACGCACTCGGAGATGCTCGACCGGCTGCAGGCGCTGGGATTTCCGGTCAGCCCGGAACGCGGCGTCGCGCGCGGCGTGGGAGGCTTGATGGATTTCTACCGAAACATCCAGGCCAGGCGCGATCGGCTGCCCTATGCCATCGACGGCGTGGTGTACAAGGTGAACCGGCTGGACTGGCAGGACAAGCTGGGGTTCGTCGCGCGCGCGCCGCGCTTTGCGCTCGCGCACAAGTACCCGGCGGAGGAGCAGGCCACCGAAGTCCTCAAGATCGAGGTCCAGGTCGGCCGCACCGGCGTGCTGACGCCGGTAGCGCGGCTCAAGCCGGTCGAGGTGGGCGGCGTTACGGTGACCAACGCCACCTTGCACAACGAGGACGACCTGCGGCGCAAGGACGTCTGGGCGGGCGACACGGTGGTCGTGCGGCGGGCGGGTGACGTGATTCCCGAGGTGGTGCGGGTGCAGGCGCAGGGACCACGGCGCGGCGAGGACCGCTTCGCAATGCCGCAGAAGTGTCCTGTCTGCCAGTCCCCGGTGGTGCGGCTCGAGGGCGAGGCCGCGGCGCGCTGTACTGGCGGCCTCTACTGCAGTGCCCAGCGCAAGCAGGCCCTGCAGCATTTCGTCGGCCGGCGCGCGATGGACATCGAAGGCGTCGGCGAGAAGCTGATCGAGCAGCTGGTGGATCGCGGCGTGGTCGAGAATCCTGCGGACCTCTATCACCGGCTGGACAAGGAGTCGCTTGCCGGCATGGAGAGGATGGCGGAAAAATCGGCGCAGAACGTCATCGAAAGCATCCAGCGCTCGCGCGATATCGACCTCGCGCGCTTCATTTTTGCGCTCGGCATACCCGGCGTTGGAGAGGAAGTGGCCAAGATTCTGGCCAGGCATTTCGGTGCGCTGCAGTCAATGCTGGATGCGGGCTGGACTGCACTGGCGGCGGAGAAGGAAGCGATTCGCAAGGACAATGCGAAGCGCAAGCGCAAGGGCGAAGACGCGCAGGCCGTGCCGCTGGAGGGAATTGGGCCGGAGATCATGGAGTCGATCGAAAAATTCGTGCGCGAGCCGCATAACCGCATGGTCATCGCCAGGCTGATCGACCCTGCGCGCGGCGTGCACATACGTAAAACGGCGGTTGCCCGCCCGGCATCCGGCGGCGGCAGGACCTTCGTGCTCACTGGTACTCTTGCGGGGTTGAGCCGCGATGAAGCCAAGGCGCTGATCGAAGCGCAGGGCCATAAGGTGACCGGCTCGGTGTCGAAGAAAACAGACTACGTCGTTGCCGGTGCCGAGGCGGGCAGCAAACTCGAGCAGGCTCGGGCGCTCGGTGTCGCGGTGCTGGACGAAGACGGCTTGTTGAAACTGCTCAAAGGACGCTGACTGATGGCAAGAAAAATCACCAAGGCAGTGTTCCCCGTGGCCGGCCTCGGCAGCCGCTTTCTGCCGGCTACCAAGGCGAGCCCGAAGGAAATGCTGCCGATCGTCGACAAGCCGCTGATCCAGTATGCGGTCGAGGAAGCGGCGGCGGCCGGCATCACCGACATGATCTTCGTCACCGGGCGCAACAAGCGCGCCATCGAAGACCACTTCGACATGAACCCAGAATTGGAGGCGTCGCTGGGCAGCAAGCCCCAGTTGCTCGCGCTGGCCCGCGGCGTACTACCCGCCGGCTGCCGCTGCATCTATATCCGGCAGGCCGAGCCGCTCGGCCTCGGCCACGCGGTGCTTTGCGCGCAACCGGTCGTCGGCGACGAACCGTTCGCAGTGTTGCTCGCCGACGACCTGATCGACGCACAGCCGCCCACCCTGGTGCGCATGGCGAAACGCTACGAAGCCGAAGGCTGCTCCCTGCTCGGCGTCGAAGAGGTGCCGCGCGAGCAGACCGGCAGCTACGGCATCGTCAGCTCCGACAACGCGAGCGCCGAAGTCAGCACGGTCCGCGCCATCGTGGAAAAGCCCGCCCCCAAGGATGCCCCGTCCACGCTGGCCGTGGTCGGACGCTACGTCTTGACGCCGGCCATCTTCGAAATGCTGGCCGCCGCCCAGCCCGGACGCGGCGGCGAGATCCAGCTGACCGACGCGATCGCGGGGTTGCTCGAACGCGAACGCGTGCTGGCCATGCAGGTCGGCGGCACTCGCTACGACTGCGGCAGCAAGCTGGGATACCTCAAGGCGAGCGTCGAGCTGGGCTTGCGCCATGCGGAAATCGGCAAAGGCTTCGGCGAATTCCTGCGCCAGCGCGGGCACTGAGATGCTGGATCCGAAGGAAGCCTGGACGTTCCTGGAGAATTCCGACCTCGTCTCCAGTGGCGACCAGGTGCAGGCCGCGATTCGGCGCCTGGCCGGTGAGATCGAGCGCGAGATGAAGGACCGGTATCCGCTGCTGCTGGTGGTCATGGGCGGGGCTGTCGTGTTCGCGGGCCAGCTGCTGCCGCTGCTGCGCATGCCTCTCGATGTCGACTATATCCATGTGACGCGCTACGGCGCCGCGAGCACCGGTGGGAGCGTGGAGTGGCGCGTGGAACCGCCGCACAGCGTGCGTGGGCGCGTTGTACTCGCCATCGACGACATTCTGGACGGCGGCCAGACCATGCGCGCCATCCGCGAGCGGGTGATGGAGGCGGGCGCCGCCAGCTTCCACTGTGCGGTACTTGTCGAGAAGATCCTGCAGAAGGACAAGCCCCTCGCCGCCGATTTCGTCGGTCTGCGGATTCCCGACCGTTTCGTCTTCGGTTGCGGCATGGATGCGAAAGGCTACTGGCGCAATCTGCCGGAAATTCGCGCCATGCGGGACGCCTGATGCTGGCGATTCTCGGCGGCAGCGGATTGACGCAGCTATCCACGCTGACGGATACGCGGCGCATTTCGGTGCGCACCGCGTTCGGCGAGCCTTCCGGTGCATTGACGCTCGGCCGGCTCGGCGGACGCGAGGTCATTTTCCTCGCGCGCCACGGTGATGCGCACAGCGTCGCCCCGCACCAGGTCAACTACCGGGCCAACATCCAGGCGCTTAAGGACGCTGGCGCTACGCAGATCGCCGCGGTCGCCACCGTCGGCGGTATCCGTCGCGAGTTCGGCCCCGGCACGCTGGTCGTGCCTGACCAGATCATCGACTACACCTGGGGTCGCGCGTCGACGTTCTTCGACGGGCCGGGCGCCAAAGTCACGCACATCGATTTCACCGAACCCTACACCGCTGCGCTGCGCGCACGCATCCTGGCGGCGGCGAAAACCTGCGGTGAAACGGTTGCCGACGGCGGTTGCTATGGAACCACGCAGGGGCCACGCCTGGAAACCGCGGCGGAAGTCGCACGCATGGAACGCGACGGCGCCGACCTGGTCGGCATGACAGGCATGCCCGAAGCGGCGCTCGCGCGCGAGGCGGGACTGGACTACGCGGCGATCGCGGTGGTCGCCAACCACGCCGCCGGCAAGGGCGACAGCGCGCATGCGATTTCCCTGACGGCGATCGAAGCGGTCGTCGGCCAGGCGATGCTGCGCGTGCGGCGGATTCTTGAGAAACTGGCGACCTTATGATCCGCGACGTTCTGAGGATGGGCGATCCGCGCCTGCTGCTGCGTTCTGTGGAAGTCGAGCGCTTCGGCACGCCGGAACTGGCGGCCTTGCTGCTGGACATGCGCGACACGATGGCGCATTTGAACGGCGCCGGGCTTGCCGCGCCGCAGATCGGCGTCAACCAGCGCGTGGTGATCTTCGGCGTCAAGGCCAACCCGCGCTATCCGGACGCCGAAGAAGTTCCCGACACGGTGCTGATCAATCCGCTCATCACGCCGCTGTCCGACGAAATCGAGGAGGGCTGGGAAGGCTGCCTGTCGGTGCCCGGCATGCGCGGCTGGGTGCCGCGCTGGTCGCAGCTCAAGTACGCCGGGTTCGACGAGTTCGGCAACCGGTTCGAGCGCACCGTGGGCGCATTCCATGCCCGCGTCGTGCAGCACGAATGCGACCACCTGGACGGCATCCTCTACCCGATGCGCGTGCGCGACCTGAGCAAATTCGGCTTCAACGAGGCGCTGTTCCCGGGGCAGGACCTGCCCGCGGAGGACTAGCGCATCAGATCTGCAGCTCGGCCAGCAGCTCCTGCTCGAGCTTGAGCACGGCCTTCGAGTCGGCGAGCGCGGCGCCCGATACCAGAAACACGTCCTCGGCGCGGTCGCCGAGCGTGTTGATCTTCGCCGAATACAGGTTCAGCTTGTAGCGGGCGAGCTGGCGTGCGACGCGGTAGAGTAGTCCGGGGCGGTCGCTCGCGACGATGTTGAGCGAGTGGTAAGACCCGCGCTCGTCGGGGCGGATGTCAATCGCCGGCGGTACCGGAAAATGGCGCACGCGCCGTGACACGCGGCCGCTGCCGGGTGCCTGGAGCGCGCCTTCGGACTGGAGTTCCTGCGCGAGCTCGCTCTCGATCAGCGCCATCATGTCGCGGTAGTGCGCGCCCGGGCCCTTGCCCATGACGAGGAAGCTGTCGAGCGCGTAGCCGTCGCGCGTGGTGTGGATCTTGGCCTCGACGATATTGAAGCCGGCGCGCTCGAAGTAGCCGCAGATGCGCGCGAACAGGGCCTCGCGGTCCGGCGTGTAGATCATCACCTGCAGGCCGTCGCCGAAGGGCGCCAGGCGCGCGCGCACCACAGGCACCTTGGTATCCACGCGGTAGTGCAGGCTGCGGGTCTGCCAGGCGATTTCCTGGGCATCGTGGCGCAGGAAATAGGTCGTGTCCAGATTGGCCCAGAAGCGCTCCTTGACCGCATCGGACAACGCATACAGGCGCAGCAGCCGGGTGGCTTCGGCCTGCTTTTCCGCGACGGCGGTGTCGAGCGCAGGCGCCTCGCCGGCAAGAATGCGGCGCGTCATGCGAAAGAGATCTTCGAGCAGCTTCGCCTTCCAGCCGTTCCAGACCTTCGGGCTGGTGCCGCGGATATCAGCGACCGTCAGCAGGTAGAGCGCGACCAGCCTGCGCTCGTTGCCGACCTTGGCGGCGAATTCGCGCGCCACCGCCGGGTCGTCCACATCCTGCTTTTGCGCCACTGCGGACATGGTCAGGTGGTGCTCGACCAGGAAGCAGACCAGGTCCGCGTCCTCGCGCGCCAGGCCGTGGCGCCGTGCAAAACTGCGCGCGTCGACGCTGCCGAGTTCCGAGTGGTCGCCGCCGCGGCCCTTGGCGATGTCGTGGTAGAGCGCGGCCACATATAGCAGCCAGTGGCGCTCGAATCCGCTCATCAGCTGGCTGCAGAGCGGGAACTCGTGCGCGAATTCCGGCATCGTGAAGCGGCGCAGGTTGCGCAGCACCATCAGGATGTGCTGATCGACGGTGTAGACGTGATACAGGTCGTGCTGCATCTGGCCGACGACGCGGCCGAACTCGGGCAGGTAGCCGCCCAGCACGTCGTACTGGTTCATGCGGCGGAACTCGTGCACGATGCCGCGCGGCTGCTGCAGGATCTGGAGGAACAGCAGGCGCGCGATCGGGTCGCGCCGCAGGCGCGCATCCAGCCTGCCGCGCGCGCGCCAGAGCGCGCGCAGCGTACCCGCCGCCATGCCGCGCAGTTCGCCGTGCTGCTGCATCAGCAGGAAGCTCTCGAGGATCGCGCGCGGTTCGCGCTCGAACAGGTCTTCGCGTCGCGCCTCCAGCAGCGTGCCGCGCGCCTGGAAACGTTCATTCAGGGCCCGCGGCGGGCTTTCCGGATCAGGCGCAAAACGCGCCTGCAGGTTTTGCAGCAGGATGGTGTTCAGCTGCGTGATCGCCTTGGCGTTGCGGTAGTACGCCTGCATGAGCTGCTCGCTGGCGCGGCGCGAGGGCCTGGAGGAAAAACCGCACTGCTGCGCGAGCGCGTCCTGGTAGTCGAACGCAATGCGGTCCTCGCGCCGGCTTGCGAGGTAATGCAGGCGGATGCGCAGGTCCTGCAGGAAGACTTCATGGCGGGCGAGGCGCAGCGCCTCGCCCTTTTGCAGCAGGCCTGGCCTGACCAGGTCCTGCCAGCGGCCGCCGATGCCGCAGGCCTGCGCAATCCAGCGGATCACCTGCAGGTCGCGCTGGCCGCCGGGGGCTTCCTTCAGATTGGGCTCGAGCGCAAATGGCGTGTCGCGGTGCTTGGCGTGGCGCTGCTCCTGCTCGAGCTTCTTGGCTTTGAGGAACGCCGCAGGCACGACGACGCGCTCGATGGCCCTGGCGAGGCGGCGGTACAACGCGGCGCTGCCCGCAAGCAGGCGGGCCTCGAGCAACGCGGTCTCGATCGTGATGTCGGCCTGCGCCGTTTCGACGCAGGCGTCGACCGTACGCACGCTGTGGCTGAGTTCCAGCCCGATGTCCCAGAACAGGCCGATCAGGCGTTCGAGCCGTTCGCGGTCTTCAGCCGAAGGTTCCGCGCCCAACAGGATAAGCACGTCGATGTCAGACGACGGGAAGAGTTCGCCGCGGCCGTAGCCGCCGGTGGCGACCAGCGCCATGGCGGAAGACCCGGCCGCACCCGGTCCGTGCGCGCGCCACAGGTCCTGCAGCGTGCGGTCGACCAGGCGCGCATGCGCCCGCAGCAGCCAGCCGGGTTTTTTCCCTTTCAGATATGCCTCACGCAGGGCTGCGCGCGAATTCCGTAGCCCTTCGCGCAGCGCCTCGAATGGTGTCGAGGCCGGCGGCGCCGAAGCGTTCATGCGCGCGTCAGCCGGCGATCCCCGGCGGGGGAGGCGGCGCCCCGGCCGACACGGTAAGCACCTCGTAGCCGCGCTCGGTGACCAGCACCGTGTGTTCCCATTGTGCGGACAGGCTGTGGTCCTTGGTCACGATGGTCCAGCCGTCGGCCAATTCGCGGATGCCGGCCTTGCCTGCGTTGATCATCGGCTCGATCGTGAAGGTCATACCGGCCTCCAGACGCAGGCCGGTGCCGGCCCTGCCATAGTGGAGCACCTGCGGCTCCTCGTGGAACTTGCGGCCGATGCCGTGGCCGCAGAACTCGCGCACGATGGAATATCCATGCTGCTCCGCATGCGCCTGGATCGCGGCGCCGATGTCCCCTAGGTGGGCACCGGGACGCACCTGCGAAATGCCGCGCCACATGCACTCGTAGGTCACGTCCACCAGGCGACGCGCCTGGATGCCCGGATCGCCCACGTGGTACATGCGGCTCGAATCGCCGTGAAAGCCGTCCTTGATCACAGTGACATCGATGTTGAGGGCGTCGCCTGCCTTGAGGACACGCTCGCCGGGAATGCCGTGGCAGACCTGGTGGTTCACGGACGTGCAGATCGACTTCGGGAACGGTTTGTAGCCCGGCGGCGCATAGTTGAGCGGGGCCGGCACGGTGCCCTGGATCCCAACCATGTAGGCGTGGCAGAGGTCGTTCAGCCTGCCGGTGGTGACGCCCGCCTTGACGTAGGGCGCGATGTAGTCGAGCACCTCGGCGGCCAGGCGGCCGGCGACGCGCATCTTTCCGACCTCCTCCGGGGACTTGATGACGGCCGACATTCGATAGACGCGAAAAGCGCTGATTATGCTAGAATTTCAGGCTGGTCTGGGCATTTGCCCAGGCCAAATTTCCCGCCCGGCCATTAGGGTGCCCTGAATGGGGTGCGTGCAGGCAACTGCGGAACGGTGCGGCAGACCCTTAACCCTAAATTGGAGTCGTGCATGTCGGTCACAATGCGTCAAATGCTGGAGGCGGGCGTCCATTTCGGGCACCAGACCCGCTACTGGAACCCGAAGATGGCGCCGTACATCTTCGGCCACCGCAACAAGATCCACATCATCAACCTTGAAAAGACCCTCGCCCTGTATCAGGACGCGGTCAAGTTCGTGCGCCAGCTGGCGGCGAACAAGGGCAACATCCTGTTCGTCGGCACCAAGCGCCAGGCGCGCGAAATCCTGCACGAGGAGGCGGTGCGCTGCGGCATGCCGTATGTCGACCACCGCTGGCTCGGCGGGATGCTGACCAACTTCAAGACGGTCAAGCAGTCGATCAAGCGTCTGAAGGAAATGGAAGGCATGGTCGAGGACGGATCGCTCGAGCGCCTGTCGAAGAAGGAAGCCCTCGGCATTCAGCGCGAGCTC
>Ga0315910_10003482_pt1 | contig 13377 bp, 10 predicted proteins | sample EdamamesoilMG_FD_204470 | JGI IMG/M metagenome (GOLD analysis project Ga0315910, IMG submission 204470) | Garden soil microbial communities collected in Santa Monica, California, United States - Edamame soil | ecosystem: Environmental > Terrestrial > Soil > Garden | place: USA: California...
ATGTCGCCCAATAAGCAACGCAGACGGTCCACGAGGAATAAACCGAATGCCACCGGTGTTTGCTACCAAAATTTTCAATAATTTAAACGCTGCTATCCTGATAGGAAGTATGCCAAAAAAACACCTTACTCAATCAAACAAATAGAAATGATACTGGAAGTGGCCACCATCGACATCCGACCCGGAACCAACGGAGCCTTTGAGGAAAATTTGCGAAAGGCACAGTCTGTCATCAGTAAGTCAAAAGGATATGTCGGACACCAGTTCCATCAATGTGTGGAGCAGGAAAACCGTTATATACTTCTGATCCGGTGGCAAACGCTGGAAGATCATACCAAAGGGTTTCGGGAATCCGATCTGTTCAAAGAATGGAGAGGATTAATAGGATCTTTTTTTGAATCGCCACCCAGTGTACAACACTACGTACTAAAATTTGAGATGTGAAATAATGACCGGGATCAACTCCAAACAAGTCGCAAGAAAGAGGTTGTCTTAAATTATGCCATTGATGAAACATTTCTGCCGCTTTACACTTAATTTGGTATTCAATACTTTCTACCGGAGAAAGGAATCATGACCAGTAACATTAAAGTCCTTCTCTTTTGTCTGATAACCCTGGTTGGGAAACTGAATGCACAATCCCGCGAGGAAAAAAAACTGCCCGACACAACGAGAACCAGCACATCGGTTAAAATCAGTGAGGAAAGTTTCAGGCAGCGCCTCCAGCAAGCAAAGGAGGAAAACCTGAGGAACTACAAGGAAAACAAGGCTGTCAATATACAACGACAGCGACTCGACAACCTCAGGAAATACTCTTCAAAAGTGGACTTCTTTTTCAGAAGAGGAATGGATACACTTTCTGTCCGGGCAAGTACAATAGAATTAGAAAAGAACTATTACCTGGCGGGCGAGGGAATTCTTCAAAATCTCGATTTCTTTCTTCCCTCCAGAAGCCTTACCACGAGCGAGCTTCTGATCAGTGAATTGCTGGAACAGGTACGAAGGGAAAGTCAGAAAGTAAAATCGTATATCAGTAAAGTTGAGCAGATGCAACTTGAACTTGACTCGCTCGTCGCCGACTCGGCCATCTATACTATCCCCACCGACTCATTCAAATATCAGTATACGGTTGACGGCATCGTAAGAGTGTACCGACAACTAAAACCCATTGACAGCCTCCTTCAACTCGCTGCGAATGATCTGCTGGAACTTGACACTAAACTTGACGTCCTCAAGAGTAAAATGGAGCTTTCCATTGAAAACATTGAGCACAGACGACGGGTTTTGTCAGCCAATATCTTCGCCAGGGAAGTACCCTTTATTTGGGAAGCCGCCCAGGACTATCGTCCTATGAAGGACATCGCAGCTTCATCCTTCAAAGTAGCCACAAAAGTCCTGCATTACTTCACTACGAATAACAAGGACACCCTTTCATTGTTGGTAGTAGCGTACCTACTATTAGTGGTTTTTATTTTATGGGCCAAAAACAGCATTCAAAAAAATGAGGAAGCCGCAAGTAAGCATGCCAACCATCCCGCCTATCGCCACCCGTTACTCTCGGTGTGTTTTGTCCTTGTTAGTATTGGTCAATTTTTTTTCACTTACCCACCTTTCGTTTTTCACGCCAGCGTGTGGCTTACTTCCGCATTGATCATGCTGGTATACATTTGGGACAACAAAGAGTCTTCAAACTTCAGCAATCTGATGATGCTTATCATCCTTTTAACTCCGGTGATTTTGCTCAACTTGTTGCTGGAGCCTTTTACATACGAGCGATGGTATATATTGCTGCTGGCGGCAATCGGTTTACCCTTCGCCAGGAGTCTTTGGAAAAGCAGGAATACCTATCATATGCCTGCCAGACTCGTTGGTATTTTGCTTTCCATATTTATTATATGTGAAGTAGGCACCATTATTTCGATAATCTTTGGTCGCTACAATCTGGGAAAAACATTACTTACTGCAGGGTATTACACTCTGCTGGCTGGAATTTTTCTCCATTGGGCAGATTATCTGATAAACAAGATTTTTGAACTGGCGGCCGATGCCTTTCACACCTATGAGCAGCAGGACATACGTTACAAGGTAATCCGTGTGCACAAAAGTATTAAGGGAATGGCTCGCTTCTTTGTGTACATAGGTACATTTGTTATTTTCTTGCGTAATTTCTATCTCTATAATATGCTCATAAACTACCTGCAGACGATGTTGGAAGAGGAACGGCAGGTAGGAACGATTTCATTCACGTTTGGAAATATTGTTATCTTCATATTTGTCATTCTACTTTCCAGTCTGCTCGCAACCATCGTTGCTTTTATCTTCGATGACACCAATTTCAGACGTGATAATGAGCGCGGAAAAGGAGGGTTGAAGAATTGGACGTTAGTGGCAAAACTCAGCATCATCATTTTTGGTATCATCCTGGCCTTTGCGGCGGCCGACATCGAGTTGGGCAAGATTACACTAATCATTGGCGCTCTTGGAGTCGGGATTGGCTTTGGCCTGCAATCCATTGTAAATAACTTATTAAGTGGCGTTGTATTGGCTTTTGAAAGACCCATTGAGATAGGCGACCAGATTGAAGTAGCGGGCCAGTTGGGCAGGGTCAAGGAGATCGGAATCCGAAGTTCCAAACTCCAGAACTTCGACGGATCTGAAGTAATCATCCCCAACGGCGATCTTCTAAGCCAGCACGTTATTAACTGGACACTAAGTAACAATCAGCGGCGTGTTGAATTGATCGTAGGTGTAAAGTACGGAACAGACTTAAAAAAAGTAAAAAGTCTGCTCGAGACCGTTCTTACTGGTAATTCAAGAATTGAACTATACCCGGCATCGGTCGTATTACTTCATGACTTCGGGGAAAGCGCAATAACTTTCAGGTTGTTATTCTGGACAGATGTTGCCTTCTGGTTTTTCGTGAAAAGTGAAATAATTCTTGCGGTTGACGAGTGTTTCCAACAAAATGGGATCGAAATACCTTTTAGGCAACTTGACATCCATTTGAAGGATTCAAAATCAGCAGCAGATGAAAATACAAATGAGAAGAGTTAACATATTCAAGATTCTTGTTGTCACCTGAATAATACTAAACCCCGACTAAACAGTCTGGTGAGTTGTTTACTCTTCAACGGGTTTTGCTTTTCGAAAGTTGAATTTCTTTTTTGGCGCCTCCAGTCCTTTTTGGGTTTTTTTCATTTGCCTCTTATTTTGGAAGTCCGTTCTTTTCCGAATATCCTTAGAAGTTTTGTAGTCGGTCTGAAAACGATCCTTGTACGTCTCGTCGTTGAAATCATACCGAAGTGTAAATTCGTTGGCCGATCCGACGTAACCACCGATGCTCGATCCGATCATTTCACGGGCATATCCCACCATAAAACGCTTCAGGAATTTGTATCCTATAGATACGTTGTAAACGTTACCTTTCCGTACAGCCACGCCGCCCATAAGCTTGGCATCATACGTATAATATATTCCTATATCATATGTGTCATTGGTCTCTGAAAAGTTACGCAAGGCTACATAGGGTTCCAGCAAGTCTTCACCATTGCGCACCGGGATCAAACCCTGAACATAAGCTGAATAATAGTTCGTCAGATTCGATGTTTCCTTTTTTAGCCAGGAGGTAGCCATTCGGTTTAATGCAAATCCGGCTTTCCAGAAACGTGATTGATAATTTACACCAAAAGAAAAGTCGTAGGTAGGATCTCCATTCTGGAGCTGATAGTAAACCGGGTCCGGGCTAATGGTTGTCGTATTGGATGTTCCGCTTAGACGGGTGAGGTTGTATTCCCCGCTTAATCCGAGAGAAAGAATGTTGAACCTGTCAAAATGTATGTGGTAGGCGCCGGCTATGGATACGTATGTATTACGGATAAAATTAACTTCCTCTTGAAATATGTTAATGCCCGCACCCATCCGGTAATTGGCGAAGGGCGCGTGTGCACTGAGTAAATGACTCCGGGGAGCGCCAGGAACATTCGAATAGTTTTGTCGGAATGAATAGGTGGCGGAGCCAAACGTATGACCAGCCATGGATGGATTATAGATAAACGAGTTGGTAAGCTTCTGGCTGAACAGCGGAATATCCTGTGCGGAAACATGGAAGCAACCCAGGTGGATAAACAGCAGTATAGGTAAAATTCTTTTCATCAGTTGGCTTTTAATATGCTAATCATCTGACTCATTTTTGCTCTGGGTGAAGACGGCGAAAGCTGGTATTCCAGGACACAGATATAATTGCCCGGACTAAGCGCGCTAAAATCAAAGGTGTCGTTGTTTCTGTAGTTGACCCATTCTTTAACGACAGCTCCCCAACGGTCGAGTAGTGTAACCTTGTTATCAGTTGCATAATCTACATTCACAATCTGTAACCTGTCATTGATTTCGTCCTTATTGTACGGAGTAATCAAATCGAGGATCTGCAGCTCAATATCTCCGCCAATGCCGATGGTAAGGATGGGCTTCGTGATGGGAGAGAGGCTTGTTACATACTGATTAATTGTACCACCACCAACATTAATTGCAGTAGCGCCATTACTATTATCGGCCTCGATAACCACCAACGGCTGCAATCCTTCAACGGATGAACCCGGTATATAAAGGGATGCAGTTGAGCCGCTCAGTGAACCAGCGTTTACCAATACCTCCCAGTACCTGTTATTCGCAACACTGCTAACATCCGAAGGAAAGACCAGGGTGGTACCTGAGGTGAAGGCTGTTACGCCGACTTCCGCAGCAGCATCCTGAACATCATTCAACTGCATAGGTATGTACGTGCTACCTACCCCGATGGGGAAGAATCGAACCCCGGATCCGACCTGAAAAAGGGTACCATTTACAAAGGAGTTTGTATTGCCGCTAAGTGTTGAAATTCCAGAATACGTGAACTTTTCTGCACCGGGATTTAGAACACCCAGTGTAAATACAAGGTCGCGGGTGATCGTAAGTTCACCTGCTGCTGTCTTGATTCCGCCGCCGGAAAGGGTAAGACCTTGTATCACAACGGGCGAGCTAGTCGAAATCGATTGGTTGACTCCTGTAAGATACAAATGCGCTGCAGAGAAATCAGCCTGAGCGCTATTAACCGTAACGGAACTGGGGGTGCTGACATCCCCTGAAATCTTCATTGCAGTTCCCGGAGCAATGGTAAGCTGCGCCGCTATCGGAAAAGACATCACCGTGGAAAGTAATATTAAAAGTACACGCATACGCTTACTGTTTTTGTAATGGTGCTTTTTGTGTCGTTGCCTTTTTTTCTGGTGCTTTTTGTTTAGCAGGCGGATTAAGTCTGCCTTGAGCGCTGTTGCCGGTTTTCGATGCAACTCCGTATGCTTCCGGATATAAGTATTTTCCTATCTGGTCCCCGGTTTTCGCCACCTCTGGCACTACCCGGTTTTTCTCGGCATAGGGGTCTTTGCGAATACCGGTAACCTGCCAGCTCACTTCAACATCAGGCTTGTCGGTTTTTATCACAAACCTATTATTAGCAATTTTTTTATAAACGATAGCCTGGGCAAAAGTGCCCATGACCGTAAGTTGGTACCGGAAATCTTTGTTGAGTGCTTCAAAATAATCAGGCAGCGAAACGGTAACCTCGCCTTGTCCGTCGGTCACAACGTTTCCGTTGTATACATTCATCATATCAGGTGATTCGACAAAAGAATGGTAGAGAATCTTATTTTGAGGGTCGAGCGGGTGGTCAATTTTAAATGTCCCTGAACCTTTGCTCATCGCACCAAGGACGTCCATGTCACCATTGACACCAACATAGCCCTCAAAATAGGCGGCAGCATAACCGGAAGGGTTAAGCACGTAAAGCCCGTAATCCTGATCAGACTCGACATTCAATTTAATATTGCTATACAAAACTCCTCCAATGGCCATGTTACCATTGGTGTTGTCGAGGCTCTGGTTAAAATAAGTGTCCCCATATGTCTGGAACAAAGAGCCATATACATCCAGGTTATGCAGTGGTCCGGAGTTGTTTATACCTACAAGCCCTCCAACATCATAAATACTTGAAGCTACCAGGGTTGTACCGTCTCCTTTGGGAACGTTGTCTAACGTAGAAAAACCTCCGGCGGGAGCTGCCCAGGTAGGTACGCCGGCAAGGGTTGTCAGTACATTTCCATTGGCACCGGCGGCGACTTTTGCTACAGCAATTGCTGCCGAACCTGAAATGTCTGCGTTTGTTATTGTCGCATCGGTGAGGATTCCACCGGCACCACCACTCACCGAACCGGCTGCTAAATCAGCCGCCACAATGGTAGCGTCCGTAATTTTTCCACCAACGCCACCACTAATGGCCCCGTTGGCTATTGTCAGGGCACCGGTATTCGAAATGGTTGCGTCTCCGCTCATGTTCACGTTCACGAATTGCCCGGCACCGTTATTGACCAATATCTGGCCCGATGCCGGAGCCGCCACGGTTGCGTCCGTCAAACCATCTAAGGTTGTTGCTCCGGTTACCGGTGCCTGCCACGTAGGAACACCCGCTAAGGTTGTAAGTACATCTCCATTAGCACCGGCGGCAACTTTTGTTACCGCGATCGCTGCTGATCCCGAAATGTCCGCATTCGTCACGGTTGCGTCGGTAAGGATTCCACCGGCACCTCCACTCACTGAGCCGGCAGCTAAGTCCGCAGATGTAATTGATGCATCTGTAATAACACCGCCTGCTCCACCACTTACCGAACCGGCTGCTAAATCAGCTGCCACAATGGTTGCGTCGGTAATTTTTCCACCAACGCCACCACTAATGGCCCCGTTGGCTATTGTTAGCGCACCGGTATTCGAAATGGTTGCGTCTCCGCTCATGCTCACGTTCACGAATTGCCCGGCGCCATTATTGACCAGGATCTGGCCCGATGCCGGAGCCGCTACTGTTGCATCAGTCAATCCATCCAACGTTGTGGCACCTGTAACCGGTGCTTGCCAGGTGGGAACACCCGCTACAGTCGTCAATACATTTCCATTGGCACCCGCAGCGACTTTCGTTACGGCAATGGCAGCTGCACCTGAAATATCTGAATTCGTAACCGTTCCATCGGCAATATCCGCCGTCGCAACTGTGCCATCGGTAATATCGTCTGTCGTAATCGTGCCATCTGTAATAACTCCGCCCGCGCCACCACTCACGGAACCAGGTGCTAAATCCACTGCAGCAACAGTCCCATTGGTGATCTCTGCTGTGGTCACAGAGTTCAGGATGCTGAGTCCACCTAAGACGACAGGAGTCGGATCATTTACAAGGGAAAGTGTAGTGCCCGCTATCGTTAAGTCCTGCGCATCCGCGCCTGCGGCCGGGGCCTGCCATGTCGGAACACCTAACACAGTCGTCAATACATTTCCATTTGCACCCGCTGCGACTTTCGTTACAGCAATTGCAGCTACTCCAGAAATATCTGCGTTCGTTACCGTTCCATCTGCGATATCTGCCGTGACAACGGTCCCATCAGTAATATCTGCGGTGGTAATCGTGCCATCTGCGATAACTCCGCCCACGCCACCACTCACGGAACCAGGTGCTAAATCCACCGCAGCAATAGTCCCGTTGGTGATCTCTGCTGTGGTCACCGAGTTCAGGATGCTGAGTCCTCCTAACACGACAGGAGTCGGATCATTTACAAGGGAAAGAGTAGTGCCCGCTATTGTTAAGTCCTGCGCATCCGAACCTGCTGCCGGAGCCTGCCACGTAGGCACACCCAACACAGTCGTCAATACATTTCCATTTGCACCCGCTGCGACTTTCGTTACAGCAATTGCAGCAGATCCCGAAATGTCAGCGTTTGTAATGGTTGCATCCGTAATGATGCCGGCTGCACCACCACTCACAGAGCCTGCTGCCAAATCTGCGGCTGTAATGGTTGCGTCTGCTATTTTTCCACCAACGCCACCGCTAATCGCTCCATTCGCTATTGTTAACGCACCTGCTGCGGATATGCCAGCGTCTCCGCTCATGTTCACATTTCTAAACTGTCCGGCGCCGTCGTTGACTAGTACCTGGCCGCTAGCCGGAGCTGCAATGGCGGCATCAGTTAGTCCATCAAGAGTTGTAACACCGGTAACCGGTGCCTGCCAGGCGGGCACGCCGGCAACTGTCGTCAATACCTCACCGGCGGCACCCGCCGTAATCCGGCTCAGAGGCAATAGCCCGGCAGAAATGTTAGAAGCATTTAATCCGCTAAGTTGTGAACCATCAATCGCGGGAAGTCGGGCTGTGCCATCCAACTGAACGATCTTATTCGCCGTGGTGCCAACATCGACAGATAGGGTACCCGTGGATGTTATAGGGCCTCCGGTTAAACCTGTTCCTGCTGCCACGCTGGTTACCGTCCCTGCGGAACCGGCCGACCAAGTTGGTACGCCAGCTATTGTAGTAAGTACCTGGCCATTGGTGCCTATGGCCAATTTCGTTACATCGATGCCAGCAGCGCTCGCAATATCCGCGTTTGTGATAGAACCATCCGTAATTTTACCACCCGTGCCACCGCTGATGACTCCGTTAGTTATGGTGAGAACCCCGCCCGATAACGTTGCATCACCCGAAACGACGGCCGCCGAATTCGTAGTACCGTTTCCAATCAGAAGTTGTCCATTGCTCAAAGTCGGCACGGAACCAACCCCTGCATCATCATTTTGTGGCACCCAATTGGTCCCGTTCCATTTTAACACCTGACCAGATAAAGCACCAGACTGCGCCAGCTTATCAACGGATATGGTAGTGTTTGATATGTCCGACCCTGTGATCGTAGCGTCCTGAATTTTTGCTGATGTGATGGCATCATTTGCCAACTTGGCATTTGTAATGCCCCCGTCTGCCAGACTTATTTCCGGCGTTGTGTTGGGATTGGTTACAACAACGGGGCTTGTACCTGTAACTGTAGTAACAGTTCCGCTACCCGTGCCACTTCCTCCGGCCTCAACCCAGGCACTGGAGTTCCAATACCAGACCTTGCTATCTGAATCATCATATATGAACATTCCCTTCTCCGGATTAGAAACGGCAGATTTATTAGTTACAACCGGAAGAAGTAATCCCTGGCTGCCATTCCCGTTAAGCCATAAAATGGCGTTTGGCTTGGTAGTTGCCGAGCCAATAGCCACTTCGTTTTGTGCCAACGCACTGAAGGAAACCAATAAGAAAAAGGATACAGTAAGGGTGAACCCTACAAATTTAGGAGTAGTCTGGACAAACATTAGGTTGGGCTATTAGGTAAGTTATTTGGAAGGTAAGAATTTTTTGGATGTTCCAAAATGCCGTTTAATAGTCGCCCAGGTCGACGAACAGCCTGTGGAGGGAACCAATTGGTTATTGGCCCGGGAGCCTGTGGCCAGGAAATCCAACCCAAACCAATAGTCTTCCAGTAAGTTACTGTATCATGCTACTCTACCGGACCGGTAGCAGAAGAGCGAAAAAAATCGCAAATAAAAAAAATAAAATCAAAGAACAGATTGAGCTGAAGAGGTCTCTGCCGGGGATGCAGCTTTCTCCAATAATCGTTCTTCAATTACCTGTACAAAGGCGCTTTTCGGCAACGCCCCAGGCTGCATCATCGGCTTGCCCTCCAATGGTATAAAAAGGAATGTCGGAATGCTCCGAATACCAAACACCGCAGCCAACTCCTCTTCTTTTTCTGTGTCAACTTTGTATATGACTACTTTCCCCGCGTACAGACCAGACAATTCTTCTAAGACCGGAGCTACCATTTTACAGGGCCCACACCAATCGGCATAAAAATCAATAATTGCCGGTACATCACCTTCGTATTTCCATTCCTCGTGAGCGGTGTAATCAAAAACTTTCTTCTTAAAATCTTCCGTTGTGAGTTGAATTGTCATGCTATTCAAATTTATGGTTGCAAATATCGGACTCCGGATATTCTCCTGGGGTGACTTTAGTCACAGTGAACTACAGTTTTCTGGAACCCTAAGGTTATTCACTCCGGAAAGCCAACGACGCAACAGTAGCCTGAGGAAAAAAGTTGCACTTCCTTCACCCTGTCGCCCAAAACCTGCTGGGAATTCCTAAAATTGCCGATTACCTGCCTTTAAACTTATCAAAAACTTATACCGTTGCTATAGCCCAACATGAGGTATTTATACAACAAGACGCGGGTGGAATTGTTAAAATATTAGCAAATTTGCGAGATGTTTCAGTCGTTATAGGTATTGCAATCGTTTAATTACTGGAAAGGACTAAACAAGTATGGCCGATAAATGATATGATTAAAAGCATCCACGTACTGGCAATCCTGTTAACGGGATTTTATATTACCAACGCCCAAAATGCGGAGATTAAGAAGTTGGCAGACCTTCAAAAGGAGATCGCTTCACCATCGGATAAAATCCTCGTGTATAACTTCTGGGCTACGTGGTGCGCTCCCTGTATTGCGGAACTCCCCGAATTCGAAAGAGTAAATAAGACCGATACGGAGGTGAAAATCACGTTGGTAAGTATGGATATCGATCTGAATCCTGATCCGCAGAATGTGTATAAGTTTATCAACCGTAAAAAACTGGAGTCAAGGGTAATTATCCTGGACGCCGTGGATCCTAATTCATGGATTGATAAAATTGACAAAAACTGGTCGGGAGCCTTACCTGCCACGCTGATTATAAATACTAAAACCGGTACACGCCGGTTTATCAATCAGGCATTAAAAGAAGGAGAATTGGAAAAACTAATTACAGAGGTAAAATTGTAGTCAACCTTTAAAATTATCAATTATGAAAATATTTCATTTTATGTTGATCCCATGCCTGGCATTGTTGCTGGCATTGAGTCCTGTAAAAAATGGTTATGAAGTGGGTGACATCGCTACTGACTTCAGCCTTAAGAATGTTGATGGTAAAATGGTTTCTCTTGCCGATTACAAATCGGCAAAGGGGTTCATTGTCATTTTTGATTGTAATACATGTCCCTACTCAAAAGCATATAATGAACGTATCATCGCACTGAATAAGAAGTATTCGAAGGAATTTCCTTTGATCGCGATCAATGCCAATTCACCGGACATGTCCCCGGGCGACTCTTTCGAAGAAATGAAAAAGTATGCCAGGAACAAAGGATACACTTTTCCTTACCTCGTCGATGAGACACAGGAAATTGCCCGAGCGTATGGAGCAACAAACACCCCGCACGTTTTTGTGCTGTCAAAGGACCAGAGTGTATTAAAAGTAGCGTACATCGGTACCATCGACAATAATTCACGTGATGCGTCATCTGTAACGAAGGCGTATGTAGAAGAAGCGGTAGATGCGTTGCTGGCAGGTAAGTCCGTTAGTACCCCCAAGACTAAAGCCATAGGGTGCGGCATTAAGTACAGGAATTCATAAATCAAGTTTCTGAATCCGGCAGCTTACAGGCTATACAAAATTGAATTCCGATTATTCGGAAAACCCCACGTGAGATTTCGTAATTTACGAAATCTCATAAATTTTTATAACTATAACTAATTGATTAACAGGATGTAAGGTAATGGCACGTTTGGTGTCATCAGGAGTTAAGAACATAATAAATTCTTACACTCATGAAAAAAATACTATATCTCCTTTATGGTGTCGTGTGCTACGGGATCTTCTTTGGCACGTATTGTTATGCGATAGGCTTCGTCACCAACCAGATCGTTCCCAAGGGACTGGACAGTAAGCCCACCGTTCCCATTGGATATTCCTTACTCGTTAACATCGGATTACTGGTCGTGTTCGCATTGCAACACAGTATAATGGCCAGGCCCGCATTCAAGAAATGGTGGACACAAATTATACCGGAGCCGATTGAACGCAGTACCTACGTTTTGTTGTCCAGCATTTGTATGATTCTGCTATTCATTTTCTGGCAACCAATGGGTGGAGTTGTTTGGTCAGTTGACTCCGACATCAGTTATTGGATACTGAATGCCATCAGTCTTTTTGGTTTTGGAATCGTGCTGATCAGTACGTTCCTGATAAATCATTTCGATTTATTTGGCTTGCGTCAGGTATGGATGTATTTCAGGGGAAAGCCATATACTCAACTCCCCTTTAAGACTCCGTTTTTCTACAAGTATGTTCGTCATCCCCTCTACCTTGGCTGGATGATTGCCTTCTGGGCGGCGCCGGTAATGACTATCGCACATTTCCTGTTCGCAGCTATCTGCACGGGGTATATGATAACCGCCATTCGGTTTGAAGAACGAGACCTGATTCGCGTTTTCGGCGAAAAGTACATCCGGTACAAACAGGCAGCCCCCATGCTGATCCCCTTTACCAGGAGAAGAAAGTAATATCTTACAGCCTCATAAAAAGTTAACTAAATAACCCTCTGTTTTATGGCACAAAGAACAAAAATTATTCAGCATAAAATGAAAATGCAAAAAATAACGGAGTTGGTAATCGGAACGCTCACCGCATCTTTTATCATTCTTCAAATTTGGAACGAAGGTATCGGCAATTTATTAAAAGCCCTGCCGGGCACATTTCAGTAATGGCAGATTATAAACTACACTGTATGAACTACCTCGAGAAACAGACGCTGCTTTCCAGCGCAATCAAAGCAATAGATTACATCCAGGACATCGAGAACAGAAGTGTCGCACCAACAGAACAATCGCTTAAGAACCTCACCGCTTTTGAGGAAGAATTTCCACAAAACGGTAAGGACACACTACATACCATTGACTTCCTAAATCAGTATGGCTCTCCGGCAACCATGGCTTCGAATGGGCACCGGTATTATGGTTTTGTTATCGGAGGAACGCACACTGCCGCACTGGCTGCCAACTGGCTGGCCAGTGCCTGGGACCAAAACGCAGGGCTGGATGTAACCAGTCCCGTTAACGCAAAGATTGAAACCGTGACGGAAAAATGGCTCACAGAAATTCTGCCCGTTGCCCAGGGTTCCTCTGTAGGATTTGTCACGGGTGTCACCATGGCTAACTTCTGCGCCCTGGCCGCAGCACGTAGTGCCCTTGCAGAACATCATGGTTGGGATGTAGAGTCGCACGGATTGTACGGAGCCCCGCGAATCACGGTTATCGTAGGAGAAGAAGTACACGGAAGTTTACTAAAGGCCCTGAGTATGCTTGGACTTGGTCGTGATCGTGTGATACGCGTGCCCACTGACAACAACGGTCGAATGCGGATGGACTCGCTGCCTCCGCTGGATGATCGGACCATTTTATGTCTGCAGGCAGGTAATGTGAATACTGGCAGTATGGATGATGGAGCGATTATTCAATATGCAAAATCTCAAGGTGCATGGGTCCATATTGATGGCGCCTTCGGATTATGGGCAGGTGCGTCCGACTATAAGAAACATCTTACTGTTGGCTATTCGTTTGCCGATTCATGGGCAACGGACGGACACAAATGGCTAAATGTTCCGTACGACAA
>Ga0315910_10003483_pt1 | contig 13375 bp, 10 predicted proteins | sample EdamamesoilMG_FD_204470 | JGI IMG/M metagenome (GOLD analysis project Ga0315910, IMG submission 204470) | Garden soil microbial communities collected in Santa Monica, California, United States - Edamame soil | ecosystem: Environmental > Terrestrial > Soil > Garden | place: USA: California...
CATCGACAAGGTCGACCCCGCCCTGCTGGATGACGCGGACCGTGAGCTGGCTGGAAAGCTCGGGGTCGATGTGCTCGCGCCGCCGAGTGCTCAGATGGTGCTCGCCATCGTGAAGGGCGCGCGCATCGGTGGGTCCTACGTGTTTGGCGCCCTCTACTCGCTTTGGAGGGCGCTCACGGCTGACGTGTCGACCCTTGCCCCTGGTGAGGTTGCGGTTGCTCTGGTGGTGGCACCTGACCTCCGCCTGGCCCGTCAGGTTCTACGGTACGCTCTGGGCGCGGCTGAGTCGGTCCCGGCCATAGCCCAGCTCATCGAGTCCAAGACGTCCGACGGATTCGTCCTGGCCCGCCACGAGGGGCGCAATGTCTCCATCGAATGTCTTCCCGCGACGCGTGGGGGATCGGCTGTCCGCGGGCGCTCGCTGGTGTCTGCTGTGCTCAGTGAGGCCGCGTTCTTCCGCGATGACAGCGCGGCCGTGAATGATGTGGACGTGTTCCGTGCGGTGGCACCGCGTGTGCTCGCCGGCGGCTTGGTGATCCTTGAGTCTACGCCTTGGACTGAGTCTGGCCTGCTTCACGACCTCTTTCAGCGAAACCACCACGAACCACAGGACGCCATTGCGGCGCTTTGCCCGACCCTGGTCATGCGTGATGACGAGCGCACCAGGCTCATCGTCCACAACGAGTACCTACGGGACCCCGAGAACGCTGAGCGGGAATTCGGAGCCCAGTTCATCTTCGGTGGATCGGGTCTGTTCTTCGGACCTGAGCTACTGCGAGGAGCCATCGTGGATGAGGAACCCTATCGGTCCAAGGGGTCGTTCGAGAGCATCTCCATTGGCGCCGATGTTGGGCTCGTCACGGACGCGAGCGCGATCGTTGCAGTTGGCACGCGTGGTGACACCGTTACGCTCTGCGACTTCGAGGAGAGGCGCCCCAAGAAGGGCTCACCCTTGAAGCTCTCCAGCGTGGTTGGCAGTTTCTGCAGCTTCGCCGAGCGATACGACGAGCGCGTCATCGTGGTGGATCACCACGAGCTCGAGGCGGGGAAGGAACACTTGCCCGCGGGCTTCACCCTGACGCCCTGTGCCGGGGGCGGAGACGCCAAGACGGCGCGCTTCCTCAAAGTGCGTGACCTGCTTCGTCAAGAGCAACTCAGGATCCCATCTCGACTTTCGAAGATCACCAACCAGCTCTCGCTCATTGTGTCGAAGCCCAAGCCGGGAGGCGGCACGAGCATCGTCTTGCCCAGGCGGGCCGGTACCCATCTCGACGTGGCCAGTGCGTTCATTCTCGCTGTTGACTCGGCCGTGGGCGGTGGCTTTGGCGCCCGCTTCGTCCGAGCAATGAACGCCATGGCAGACCGCGAAAAGCAACAACCGACTGGGACGACACAGAACATTTGGCGCGACGCCATGAACAACTGCTTCCTATCCGACTGAAGGACCAATCCCGAAAGGAATAACCATGACCATGAACAGCTACGCAGACGTGCTTCGACAAGACGACGCCCTACACGCACCAGCTCTGCGCCTCGACTACCGCGAGGGCAACCATCGGCGGCTCGGTAAGGCTGAGCGCCTCAGCTCGGGAGCGATCCGTGTGAGGGCCAACATGACACGCGCCGGCGTCCTCGACTATGAAGGCGGGCTCCGCGAATACCGTCCACCGGACGAGGTTTTTGCCCCAGAATCACTCGCGAGCTTGAAGAGCGCGCCTGTTGTGTTGGGTCATCCACCAGGCGGCGAAGTGACCCTCGACAACTGGAAGGCGCTCGCGGTCGGACACGTGGAGAACGTTGGCCGTGAGGGTGAGTTCGTGACCGGAACGCTCATCATTAGCGACCCACATGCAATCGAACTACTCGAGCGCGGTGACCTTTCGGAGCTGAGTCCCGGCTACGTGTCGAAGCTCGAGATGAGGAAAGGCACGTCACCCGAGGGAGAAAGTTTCAACCGCATCCAGCGGGGGATCCTATACAACCATCTTGCTCTGCTTCCCGCTGGAATGGGTCGTTCTGGCAGCAATGTCAGAGTTCGTTTGGACTCGATGTCGCTGCGCGAACGAGCAATCGCCGCAGGGTGGACAGAGGAAGATTTCGTCGCCTTGAGCGAAGTCGCTGACTTCGTCCAAGGCGCCGTCCCCCGTGCGGACTCTAGCGGCTCGGGCTTTGAGCAGCTCACCGACGAAGAAGTTCAGGCTCTTCTGGCGCTGGGTGAGACCCCTCTCGTCCGCACCAAGATCCTTGAGCTCTTCAAGGAAGAGCGATTTCAGCAAGCCCGCAGGCGTGAAGGTCTACTCACCGACGAAGACGAAGACGAAGACGCAGAACCAATCATCACCACCAAGTCAGGAGATCCAAACATGCAACTAACATCCGAACAGCTCACTACACTCAAAGGGCTTGCCGCCATCGCTCCACAACTTCAAGTGGCACTAGCGGCCCCCCAGCCGAAGACCGACAGCCTCGACGAGCCGGAAGACGACAACGACTTCTTGACACGTCTCACCCGCAGAACCTCTGAGGCTTGGAAATCGCGCGCCTAAGCGCAGAAAGGACCAACCATGAACGCTCAGAACACGGGGAAGCTGCAAGTCCTCAAGACACAACCAGAGGACGACGAGGTCAAGCGGGCCGAGGTCATCGCCGAGAAGGCCAAGAACGAGTTTGTCGCAGCTGAGAAGGAATTGCAGCGGCTTCAACAAGTGGCCGACGCTGCTGAGGAAGCTGCAATTCAGGCCGCCAGAGACTTCGAGTCAACGCCAACAGGTGAATCTTCCGCCGAGAAACTTGTGACCGAGCAGGTGCTCAAGAATGCTCGGTCCGAGGTCAATATGTTTCGAACGTCCGTCTTCTCGAAAGCCGACACCCGGCGGGCCCAGGCCATTGGCGACTTGGAAGAGGCGAAACGTCGAGTCGTCGAACGTGCAGCGATTAAGCGCCTGACCGACGCGCTCTCCGAGCTTGAGCGGACGATCTACGTCGTCGACGAAGCACTCATGAACGCGAGCGAGAATGGGTGCACACCGATCAATGAGATGAGCAATTTTGCTCATCGCCTGAACTCAGAGCTCGGGATGATCAGGGGAGGAATCATTTCCCCCAACGAAGAGCCGGTGAGGTTCAGAGAACTCACCGATCGCCGCCTTCTTGAGCTGAAAATTCTTCGTCCGGTCCGTGGTGGGATTCATGGTCGAGTCCTTCGCCCCGAAACGTCGACTGAGGGCCCAACCGCGGCCTAACGAAACACTCAGCACGGGGGTTCAGGGCCCCCGCCCCTCACAGTCCCGAGGGGTAGCGGGGGCGGAGTTTTGCTCGGTTGTATTTCCTCCGCCCCCGCTTTGCGAAGGGGCCCCACTGAACGATCGCCGCACAAAATCGAACTCAACGGAGAACCGAACAAATGACCCAATACGGAGTGACCCCCACCGGTTTCGTAAAACCAACCTTCGAAGCCCTTCTTGAAGAACGCAACGCGGACCAGCGCGCTAACATCTCGCCAGGGCTCAAGCTTGACGAAGAAAGCCCACAGGGGCAGATGAACCGGATCTCCGTGCGGCAACTGAAAGACGCATGGGATGCTCTGGAGAAGTGTTACAACGCCTTCGATCCAGACAAGACCGTTGACTTTCTGCTGACCGCGCTCTGCAAGTTGACCGGTACTGCGCGCGAAGGAGCAACCAAGTCCAAGGTGACGGCCACCGTCAACCTGGACACGGGCACCGAGCTTATTGCTGGCACTCATTTGGCGAGCGTGGTCGGGAAACCGACGGTGCGCTTCACTCCGGTCGCGAACTACACAGCCACTGCTGACGGCAACGTGCCGCTGGTGTTCGAATCAGAGATCGCTGGCCCCATCGCTGCCGACGCTGGCACACTGACGGTTATTGCTACTGCGCTCACCGGGTGGAACTCGGTCACCAATGCAGGTGACGCACTGCTGGGAAAACTTGCAGACACCGACCAGATTCTACGAATCAAACGGGAAGCACAGCTCGCTGCCGCGGGCAGCAATACCGCTAGGGCAATCGTGGCTGACCTGTTTTCACTACGGTACCAGGAGGCGCAATGGATCAAGTCCGCGATCGTCTTCGAGAACTACTTAGAGTCCACTGATAGCCTCGGCTTGCCGCCGAAAAGCTTTGAGGTGCTGATCTACGATGAAGGCGGCCCTTCGGATGCCAACGACCAGATCGCTCAGGTCATCTGGAACAACAAGCCGCCGGGTATTCGCATGCATGGGATGGGCGAATCAGGCACAGCAAAGAACGAGCTGAATGAAGACGTCGTCGTGCCGTTCTCGCGAGTGACGACAATTCCAATCCACATGGCGATGACCATCGCCGCGCCCGCCGGGTTCGATGCCGCAAGCGTCAAGTCCTACGTGGCCACAACGTGCGACGTGACGTACTCCGCAGGCGACGATGTGATCGCGCTGTTCGTGCAAGGTCTGCCCTTGGACGTTGAAGGCGTCACGGACGTGCCGGTCTTCACCATTGGGACCTCACCGTCTCCCGTCGGCACCATCAACATTCCCATCGGCGTCCGACAGCTGGCCCGCTTCGACACATCAAACATCGACATAGCGATCGCTTGACTCGGGAATGCAATGAACGGCAGCTATTTCTTAGGATCCAGCGGCTTCAGTTCTGGGTAGTCTTTGGTTGAGAAGCTCATGCGGCTAGGCAACGAATCCACGTCAGCCAGGTCATTGGCTACTGCGTTTTCTTTCGTCTCTTTTTGCCGAGGCCGCATGGACGCGGGGAGCATGGATTCTGGAAAGTGCACGCTCTTGTTCTCCAATCCCGTCGCGCGATCCGCGTCTTCAAGCAGGTCCTCTGCAGCGTCGATGCTACGTGGCTTGGTTTTTTTCTGGTCAGTCATAGCCGGATCTTTCGCTTCAAGTAGTAGCCTTTGGTGAACGAACTAGGATAGCATCTAACATGGACGTAAAAGAGTTTTGGAATAATCAGGGCAAGAAGATTGCCATCGTGCTGGGTGTTTTCTTCGTGCTGTGGCGCTTGTGGGGCCGCGATGAAGGAAAAGCCGCAGTTGCCAAACCGGCGCCGAGCGTGGCACCCGTGGCGTCCGCTGTGCCTGTTGCCCCTGTTGTGCCGGTCGCGGATGCTCGCCTCTACATCCCAACGTCGCTGCCAGGGGTAGAAGGGAAGACGGGCTTTCTTGGCACGGACAATTCGCCACAGGAAGCAAAGTACAGCGGGACGAGCGGCTCGAGTCGCGTGACGCTCTTGGCTGTGCTGGGCATGGGGTTGGACGCGTCGCTTGGAACGCAAATCAAGATACGTGAATCGCTCGGCTATGGTTCATCTACGGAAGACTGGCACTCTGTCACTTGGAAACGCGGGGAGGTTCTCCTTAGAGTGAGTGTTTCTGATCCGGCGGTGGAAAGAGCCACAGCCATAGACCACGCGATGAAAATCGCTGAAGCCGTCGACAAGAGGGCAGATGAGGTGATTGCGATGAGCGCCGAGGAACGAGCCAGGGAGCTGACTGTCGGAAAATGGTGACGCGACCCAGTGATGATCCGATAGTCCGGGCGGTGCTCGACGACGGCAAAGAGGCGTTTCAATCGTCAGCTTCGTATGAAACAAGCGACGTCTCGCTCCTAATTACGACTCCCAAATTGACCACAATTGGCCGTGGTAGATTGTCGGCGTAGACCTGGGCAGTAAGGGCCAAGTTCTGTTCGACGGTGCTTCCAACATAGAATTCGGAGCTTCGTCCAATGTTACCGGGCTGCACCTTCCCGATAGAATATCGGAGGTGGAAAGCGTTGCCCCGAGATTCAAAAGAGTCCCTAAGAGCACTGTGAAGCGACGAGAGATCTATCCCTTCTGCGGCTTCGAGGATACTGCGGGGGCGTGTTGGCAATTCATCGGAGACAATGAGATGCCCGCTTTGAGGGATGACTAGTTGCACTTCAACGTCATGCAGTGCGATCGTTCCCGTGTTCTTGATGCAGAAATTCACTGGGCGAAGCAAAGCACGCCGCTTCTTGTAGGCTGCCAACTTCCTGGGGTCTGGCTTCGACAACTCCGCGAGACGATGAGATGCAGCCAAGAGTGCCAGTTCGGGAGCAAATGAATTTGGAGCGACGCGTGGGGGGTCAGACAAAATTGTCGAGACCAATTCCAGTTGCGTCGCTTGGGTTCGGTCGGACTCCAATAACAATTCTAGCCTTGGAACGTCGACCGACGGTCGCAGCGCATGCCCCATCTTCGAGACCTCATCCAAGGTGGCCACGTCGGTGGATGAGCTCCGCCGAACATACACATTTTTCGGATCGAGGGCCGCCATACGAGTCTTGAGATGAACTGGACGAACTTGCCCAGCTTTGAAATGCAACACGCCAATCTCTTTGTCGTCCACAACCGCGGAAAAATAGCAGAAGTCGACAGGTCGGTTGGTTTTTTGATTGACGATTTGTTGCAAGTCGGCGTCATCTGGGTGGTTCGCAACACCGACGACTTCCCGTCTCCCTGACTTGGTGTCCTTAACGCCGATCAGGATGTACGCGTCGCCCTCCCGCCACGCGTTGGCAAACGCCAGTACGTCTTTCACAAATTCGGCCTTCTCAGCGTCGGTTGCTCCCGAGATCACATATTGATCCCGCTTGAAATCTAGGGTTTCGCTTTCGCCTCTCCACAGCAGGTGCTCGAGCAGTTCAGCGCTGATGTATCCGGACATTTGGGTGTGAAGAATACTCGGAATCAGCCGTCGTCGGAAGCGATTCGAGCCCCGGTAGGCATCTCTCTTTTTTTGCTTGACCGGGGAGAGGTGCCTGTGGCATTACATACGCAGATGGTAGAGCGTGTTCGGGAACGCGTCATTCAGGTCCGGGTGACAGAGGCAGAATTCGAGATGACTGAAGATCTCGTAAACCAAACCGGACTCAGCAAATCGGACGTCATCCGTCAGCTCATCCGCAAAGCCCATCAAGAGCTTCCAAAGACCCGAAAAAAGTGAACCCCGCGGTGCTGGAACACCCGGGGCCCTGACCGAACCTGAGAAAGCAGGAACGATGAACAACCCAGTAGCACACACTCCCCATGGAGGTACCAACTGATGGCACGCCAGCGCACCGGAACCCTCCGCAAGACCAGCACCGGCCAATGGCAAGCCGTCGTCACCCTGCCCGGCGGAAAGCAGAAGCGCCTTCCTCCCCTGCCCCTTGGTACCTCCGAGGCGAAGGCGCGGGAGTTCGCCGCTCACTGGTCAGAGAAGGCGGCAACGCTGGCTCCCGAAGCACCAGTGCCGTCACTCAAGACACGCCAGGCGGTCGCTCAGCGCGTCGACGCAGAAGCCTGGGCCGAGCTTTGGTTCCGCGACCGTGAAGCATCCAACAAGACGTCAGTGCGCGAGAACCGCGGGCATTGGGAGCACCACATTGCCCCGGTGCTCGGCTCCAAGCATCCCCGCGACTGGGCCCGGGACGATCTGCGCGCGCTCTGCCGCACGCTCGACGACAAGGTGCGGGCCGGGAAGATCGCCCACAAGACAGCCCAGAACATCTGGACCACCGCGACCAAGATGTGCAGCGACTCTGCCGAGCACAAGCGCGACGAGATCCGATGCCGCGACGACAACCCCGCCCAGGGTGTGCGCGGCCCCGACTCGGGTCCTGAGAAGACGAAGGAGTTCCTCTACCCCACCGAGTTCATCAAGGTGGTGAGCTCGCCTGGCGTCCCCCTTCAATGGCGTCGAGCCATCGCACTCGGGGTGTACACGTACCTGCGCACGGGTGAACTCCGCGTGCTGCGCTGGGAAGACGTGAACATCGACAACATGACGATCCACGTCCACCGCGCCTTTGACCGCACCACCGGCGAAGCCAAGGCCACCAAGGGAATGGCGGCGCGCATCATCCCGATCCGCCCCCAGCTGCTCGAGCTGCTTTTGGCGCTGAAGTTGGGAAAGAAGCCCTCAGACCTGGTCATCGATCTTCCGAGCGAGCGCGACATGGCCCGGGGCCTGCGGCGCTACCTCGAGAAGGCCAAGGTCGAGCGCGCTTCCCTGTATCGGGCCGACGCTACTCGGCGCCCCATCCGGTTCCACGACATGAGGGCAACGGGGCTCACGTGGTTGGCGGTCGACAAGGTCGAAGCGCTCACCATCCGCCAGCTCGCTGGTCACCAAGAATTCGCAACCACTCAGGAGTACATTCGCATGGCGACGATGGTCGGTGGAAACAACTTCGGGGAGCCCTTTCCAGAACTCCCCGAGTCGCTTTCGGTTCCTTCAATCCTGCAGGGCAATCCTGCGAGCGTCACTTTGAAGGATGTTTTCTGCGGAGCGGACGGGACTCGAACCCGCGGCCTCCGGCGTGACAGGCCGGCGTTATAACCAACTTAACTACCGCTCCAGATCAAGCCAAAAAAGGGGCATGATCTCGCCCTGTTGGGTAGGGGTCGGTGACCACCCGGTCCGTCAGGGGCCCGCTTCGTACCACGTTCGTCTCGCCCCGCAAGGGGAGAAATGAACATTGTTGGTAGGCCACGGCACCCACCCGATCATGGCACCCGCGAGTGCTCCACCGCCTACCGTCACCCACCTGAGCGGAGGCCTGATCAGTTTCAGGTCCGTGCCCTAAACCCGTCAGTCGATGTGGTCGTGGAACATAGCTGGATCCATGACTCCCTCGGTCCGCTCCCTCGTTCCAAGCCTCCGTGTTCTCGGCCCGCCGAGTTGGCAGCGGAGCATGACTGCGCGCGTAGCCGTCGCCTATGGGGCGGCCATTTCCCTCGAGTTGCTCTTGGTACGTACGGGCACCCACGACCTGCCCGCTTGGGCGCAAGCCGGCCTCTTCGCGCTCGTGCCCGCGTCGTACCTGATCGCCATCGCGGAAAAGCACTCCTACGCGTGGCGTGCGGCTCTACTCAGCGCCGTGTGCGTGGTTGCCCCGCTCTTGGCTGCCACCGGAGGGTCCTTCGACCATCAGCCCTGGCTGCTCGCGGTGCTGGCTAGCGTCGGCTGCTCATTCTTCATCGGACCCCTCGGGGCGTTCCTCCAAAGCTCGTTCCTTGCTCTGACCTTACCCCTCGTGCATTGGGCCACGGCCGGGCAGTTGTCGAGTTCGAGCTGGAGCGCCGCGGGGCTGAGTCTGATCTGTTCCAACATCTCCGTCTGGTGGATCAATCACAGCCTCATGCATTTACGCCAAACGCTCACGCAGCGCGATGAACTGGTTGCCTTGGTGCGCACGGAAACGCAGGAGCGCATTGTGGAGCTGGAAAAGCAGCAGGCGCTGGAACGTCAGCTCCGCGAATCACAAAAAATGGAAGCCCTGGGGACACTTGCTGGGGGTGTCGCGCACGACTTCAACAACCTGCTCTTAGTCATTGCCAGCGGCGCTCAGTCCGCTCAAGACGCAGACCCAATGGAACTGGAAGAGATCTTGGAGGAACTCAAAGACGCTGCCAAACGCGGCAGCGGGCTGACCCAGCAACTGCTGGCCTTTGGCCGGCGGCGCGTCAACGAGCGCTCCGTCGTGCCGCTCAACGACGAAATCAGTCACTCCCTGCAATTGCTGCGTCGCCTGATCCCAAGTCACATCACGCTTGAGTTTACCGCCGATCCAAGAGTCTTGGCGGTCGAAGCAACCGCGGTGGACATCGATCAGTTGCTGATGAACCTGTGCATCAACGCGCGCGACGCCATGCCCCATGGGGGCCGTGTCGAGATCAGCACGAGCCTGGTTCGACAACCAGGGCACCTCGGGAGCGACGCCATGATCCGTGTCAGAGACCATGGTGTCGGCATGACCGACGAGCAGAAGCAACGCGCCTTTGAGCCATTCTTCACCACCAAACGCTTGGGCAGCGGCACGGGCCTCGGGCTCAGCGTCGTGCACACCATCGTCCAAAACAACAAAGGCCGTATGGAGCTCGAGTCCGCTCTCGGCAGAGGCACCGAGTTTCGCATCTATTTCCCGCACGTCGAGCACGGCATGGGCCACGTATCGCTCCATGGTCAGCTCGACACGAGCTACAGTGGGGCGCGCATCTTGCTCGTGGACGACGATCCCGCCGTGCGCAAAGGCATGGCTCGCGTGCTCAAGCGGGCCGGCTACGACGTGGTATTGGCCGGCGACGGCATCGAGGCCTTGCGGGAGATGCGAGACACCACACGCCCTTATGATCTCGTGGTGACCGACGCGGTGATGCCCAGGATGGGAGGGCGGGAGCTGTGCGAGTCCATTGCTCGCTTGTGGCCGCGGCCACTGTGCTTGATTTGTAGCGGCTACGACGCGGGCACGCTGGATGAAGCATTCCTTCGCCAGCCGGGGCGCGAGTTTTTGGCCAAACCGTTTGACAACAATGAACTCCTCAGCCGCGTCGAACAGATCCTGAAACTGCGCCAGATGTCGCTGCGTCCACCGCCGAGTTCCGGCACCCAAACCTATCGCGGGACGGGCTCCTGAAGGCTGAAGTAGGCTCCCCCCGCGAGCGCCTCACTCAAGAATCGTCGCAGTTCGGACGGCCCTGGACGGCAAACTTGCGCTGACGCCCAATATTGGCCAGATAGCGCGCTCTGTGACGTTCACTCTGGACGTCGGAATTGTCATGTCCCAAGCGCCCTTCAAGATCGTCCGTCCCTCAGAACTTCCAAAACACTTCGACAGCGCGCAGGCTGAGACGAAGTGGGATAGCGCGTGGCAAGAGTCTGGGCTCTATCACTATGATCCATCAAAGACACGCGCGGAGACCTTCGTCGTGGACACTCCGCCTCCCACCGTATCGGGCTCGCTCCACGTTGGACATGTTTTCTCCTACACGCATACCGATCTCATCGTTCGCTATCAGCGCATGCGGGGAAAGAACATCTTTTATCCCATGGGCTGGGACGACAACGGTCTGCCCACGGAACGCCGCGTTCAGAATTACTATCACGTACGCTGCGAACCGACGGCTCCGCCGTATCCCCATGTCGATGCGATCGAGGCGGCCGACGCCAAGGCCAAGAAGGAACCAGCGCTCGAACTCAACCGCAAGGACTTCATCCAGCTCTGTCACCGCCTGACGCACATTGACGAACAAGCGTTTCAACAGCTTTACATGCGGCTTGGCCTTTCTGTCGACTGGCAACAAACCTACGCGACGATCGACGACCGCTGCCGCAAACAAGCCCAGCTATCGTTCCTCGATTTGTTCGCAAAACACCAAGTGTATCAGAGCTTTGCGCCCACGATGTGGGACGTGGATTTTCAGACAGCCGTGGCGCAGGCCGAGGTCCAAGACCGACCCAAGCAAGGTCACTTTCACCACATCGAGTTCGGCGTCGACGGGCTCAGTGATACGTTTGTCATTGCGACCACCCGCCCCGAGCTGCTCCCCGCCTGCGTGGGCGTCACCGCACACCCCAGCGACGAAAGGTATCGACATCTCTTTGGGAAAAAGGCCGTCACTCCTCTATTTCGCGCTCCGGTGCCCATCTTTCCCAGCGAGCTGGCCGACCCAAGTAAAGGGTCCGGCATCCTCATGGTGTGCACGTTCGGCGACCAGACGGACGTGCATTGGTGGCGCACCGAAAAGCTTGCCCTGCGGCAAATTCTTGGCAAATCGGGCAGACTGTCGCCGATCAGCTTTGGGACCGAACAGTACCCATCGCTCAATCCGACGTCTGCCAACGAATGCTACAGCAAGTTGGTCGGCAAGAACGTCACCCAGGCGCGCACGGCGATCGTGGAACTTTTACGTGACCCTGCCCACGGCGCCACGCGAAACGCGGCCCCTCTGACGGCGGAGCCAGTCCCCGTCGATCAAGCTGTCAAATTCTTTGAAAAGGGTGACCGTCCGCTGGAGTTCCTGTCTACGCGTCAGTGGTTCGTGCGCTTGCTCGACAAAAAAGATGCCCTGCTGCAAAAGGGAGCCGAAATTCACTGGCACCCTCCGTTCATGCACGCCCGCTACCGTGACTGGACAGAAAATCTGGGCCTGGATTGGTGCCTCTCACGCCAGCGCTATTTTGGCGTCCCCATTCCGGTTTGGTTTCCATTGCGTGCGGATGGATCCACCGATTGGGACGCCCCCATCTTACCTCAATCGGCTCAACTACCGGTTGATCCGATGGCTGATGTGCCCCCCGGCTACAGCGCCGAGCAGCGCGACGTACCGGGCGGTTTCACTGGTGAGACGGATATCTTCGACACTTGGTTCACCAGCTCATTGACGCCCCAGATCGGTTCGCACTGGGGGCTCGACACGGCGCGCCACGAGCAGCTGTTTCCCGCCGACATTCGCCCGCAGAGTCACGAAATCATTCGAACTTGGGCGTTTTATACCATCGCCAAGGCGTTACTGCATGAAAGTAAGGTGCCCTGGCACAACGTGGTCATCAGCGGTTGGATCTTGGATCCCGATCGCAAAAAGATGTCCAAGAGCCAAGGCAACGTGATCACGCCGATGCATCTATTTGATGAACACGGCGTAGATAGCGTTCGCTATTGGGCTGCCAGCGCTCGTCTGGGGGCCGACACAGCGTTTGATCCCCAAGTGTTCAAGATTGGTCGACGTCTAGTGACCAAGCTGTTCAACGCGGCCAAGTTCGTATTGAGTCACGAGGGCGAACGCGGACCCGTGACCGATGAGCTCGATCTGTCATTTTTGGCCAAATTGCGGCAATTGGTCGAGCGCGCCAGCGCGAGCCAAGATGAGTTCAACTTCGCGCAGGCCCTGTCAGACACCGAAACGTTCTTCTGGACGCACTTCACGGACACCTATTTGGAGCTCGCCAAGCCGCGCGCGTGGCGTGTCGAAGGCGCAGAGGACAAGTATACGCCAGCGCAGCGCAGCTCAGCTATCGAGACCTTGCGATTTGGGCTGAGCGTGTTGCTCCGTTTGTTTGCTCCGGTACTGCCCTACATCACCGAAGAGATCTGGTCCTGGGCCTTTTCGGCAGAAACCGGTCAAGCCAGTGTGCATCGCGCCCCCTGGCCGACGCTGACCGAGTTTGCGCAATTCCCAGCGCCGAAGGACTCTGCCAGTTTTGATCTGGCAGTGACTGCCTTCACCGCCATCAACAAGGCCAAGGCCGATCACCAAGTTTCTGCCGGCCGCGTCGTGGAGCAGCTCACACTCATCGCGGAGCCACAAACGCTTGCGCAGCTCGGGCCCGTGGTGCAGTGCGTCGTCGATTCAGCGCGCGTGCTTTCGTACGATCTCAAACCGAGCGCGGAGCTTGCGCCAGGTGCATTTCGAGTCGAAGCCGCCCGTTTTGCGCCCAAAACCGACAAGGGTGAGGCGGGGAGCTGATCACAGGCCCAAGATCCCGCGCCAGACCTGGGCGCCGTGCTGCAAGGACAAGCGCTCTCTGTCCTTTAGGATCTTCATGCGCATCGCTGCACCCCGCGTAAAGA
>Ga0315910_10003484_pt1 | contig 13375 bp, 9 predicted proteins | sample EdamamesoilMG_FD_204470 | JGI IMG/M metagenome (GOLD analysis project Ga0315910, IMG submission 204470) | Garden soil microbial communities collected in Santa Monica, California, United States - Edamame soil | ecosystem: Environmental > Terrestrial > Soil > Garden | place: USA: California...
GGTCACGATGCCATCGTCACGGCGTGATCGGGATTCCATTATCTTGAGCGCGCCCATCACCAGCAGAAGGGCAGTGCCCGCCGCCAGGCCATTCAGCGTACGAAAGCTCACGGCCACGGCGATCACGAGCGCCGCCGTGACGGCGCCCAGCAGGAAACGCATTCCCGCGAACCGTTTCACGGGCGCGATGTACCCCACGGCGACGAGGACGCGCCACGCTGCCGCCGCCAGCGCAATGAGTACGCACCAGGCAGGCGCGTAGGGCGCGATCAGCAATACACTGGCGACGAACACCAGCGTCGCGGCGGAAGTCGAACGTGCGGCAGGGCTCACCATGATTCACCGCTGCCAAACAATGCGAGCCCGTTGAGGCAATGCGTGCGATGTTCGATGCCGCTGTCGGGCGGCAGCCATCGCTCGCCGAGGCGCAGACCGTAGCGCTCGCCGCGTGCGTGCGCGGCGACGATCCACGCCGAAAGCTGTTCGAGGCGCTGTTCCAGGTCGGCACCAGGAACCGTAGCCAGGTCGAATACGCGATGATGCGCGGCCGGCGATTGCCAGGTCTTCACGAGCAGGCCCCGTCCGCGTGCAAATGCACCCCACGCCACCTGGCGCGGAGAATCGCCATGGCGGAACTCGCGCAGTCCCGCCCATTCCTCATCGCCGACGCGATGCACGGACGGTGCGTTGCCTCCGCTCGAAGCCTCCGACGGCATCTCGCGGCGCCCGCGCGGCACGGGCCACGCGATCACGCCAGTCTTGATGTGAACGTAGGTCCAGGCGCGGAACAGGCCGAATGGAAACCGGGTGGACAGCGTGATGCGCTCGACGGAAACGCGCCCGCGACGTTCGAGCGAAAGCCCCACGTCGGCGCGCGCCTTGCCAGCCGCGGGGATGTCGACGGCGGCGGCTACGCCGCTCGCGACCTCGCACTCGACGCCGAGGCGGGCCGTGTCACTGGTGTTTTCCAGCGTCACGAGCAGACGACCATGTTCGCCCACGAAAGCATCTACGCCCGCGACCGCTCGCAGGGTCATACCCTTCAGATTGCGATGCGTGAGATGCGTCGCGACCATTCCGAATCCTGCGAGCAGGAAGGCAATCAGCATGGCGACGCTGTTCGCGTAATTGATGCCGGCCAGCAGCATGACGAACACCAGTGCCGCGAAGGCGAGCCCGGCGCGCGTCGGCAGGATGTAGATGCGGCGCGTGTTGATGGTGATGGGCAGCTGGTCGCCGCCCTGGCGACGGCGCGCCCAGGCGCCCAGGCGACGGCGCAGGTTTTCCTTGAGCGCGCCGGAGGCTTCGCGCGCCGCGGCCAGCATCGCTAGACAGGGACCGGGACGCCGCGCTTGAGCTCGGCGATGAAGGCGGCGTGATCGAGCGCGGTGGCGACGCCCGCGCGTTCGAGGCGATGCGTCGCGACGGGCGCAAAGACCGCCTGTACGTCTTCGGGAATCACCATGTCACGCCCCGCGAGCATGGCCCAGGCGCGCGCCGCGCGTACCAGGCCCTGTCCCGCACGTGGGCTCAGGCCTAACAACACGTCGGTGCGCTGGCGCGTGCTGGCGATTAGCGCCTGCACGTATTCGAGCAGCGCGGGTGCGACGTGCACTCGCTGCGCAGCGGCCTGGAGCTCGCGGACGCCTTCCGGGTTCAGCGCGGGCGCCATGCCGGAGAGCAGTTCGCGGCGGTCTCCTTCGGCGAGCAGCGCGCGCTCATTGGCCGCATCGGGATACCCCAGCGAGATACGCATGAGGAAGCGGTCGAGCTGCGATTCGGGCAGCCGGAACGTGCCCAGCTGCTCGAAAGGATTCTGCGTCGCCACCACGAAGAATGGATCTGGCAGCCGGTAGGTGGTCACATCCACGCTGACCTGGCGCTCCTCCATGGCCTCGAGCAAGGCGCTCTGCGTCTTGGGGCTGGCGCGATTTACTTCGTCTGCCAGCAGCAGCTGCGTGAACATCGGGCCTTTGCGGAACGAGAAGTTGCCGCTCGTCGCATCGAAAATGGAGACGCCGATGATGTCCGCCGGCAGCAGGTCGCTCGTGAACTGCACGCGTTGCCAGGCCAGGCCGAGCACTTGCGCCAGCGCATGCGCGAGCGTGGTCTTGCCGACGCCGGGGACATCTTCGATGAGCAGGTGGCCGCGCGCCAGCAGGCACGTCAGCGCGAGCCGGACTGCTTCGGGTTTGCCGAGGATGACGCGATCCAGCGCGGCCAGCGCCTGGCTGAGCGCGGGGTTGAGGGTATTCTGCGGTGGGTTCACGGTCCGACTATATCCCTCGTCGACGCGAAGTTTCGCCTGGTCTTTTTTTCCTGACGCCTCAGTTACCGAGGCGCCGCAATCTTTCGAGTTGTTTGCCCATGCTTTCGTTCTGTGCCAGGAGTTCGGCCAGCTTCGCGCGGTCCGCCTCGACGAGTTCCGGTTTCGCATTCTTCACGAAGCTCTCGTTGGAGAGTTTGCCGCGGAGCTTGCCGATGTCGGACTCGTTTTTCGCGATCACCTTGGAGAGCCGGTCGATCTCGGCCGCGGCGTCGATGAGCCCCGCCAGCGGCACGAGAAGCGTCGTGTTGACCACCATGGCGCTGGCAGAAACGGGTTCGGCATCGCCCGCGCCGAGCAGCTTCAGGCTCTCGAGGCCGGCAAGTCGGTGCAGGTAGTGCGAGTGCGTGTGGAGGAGGGCCCTTGACGCCTCGTCCGCGTCCCGGATCAGCAGCGGAATCTTGCGCGACGGCGCGATGTTCATCTCGCCACGGATCTGGCGCACCTTGAGGATGTACTCCTTGAGCAGGCCGACCTGCGCTTCGGCGTCCGTATCGCGCGCATAGTCGCCAGCGGCCGGATAGGGCGACGTCATCACGCTGTCGACGGACTGCCGGTTGGCTCGAGACGTCTGCGCGGCCAGCAATGGCGCCGCGAGCGGACGGACGCGTTGCCAGATCTCTTCGGTGATGAAGGGCATCATCGGATGCAAGGCGCGTAGCAGAGCCTCGAGCATGAGGACCAGCGTGCGGCGCGTGCCGCGCTTCTGCGCCGCAGTGCTGGTCTCGCTCTGCAGGACGGGTTTCGTCAGCTCGAGATACCAGTCGCAGAACTCGTACCACGTGAATTCGTACAACGCGGACGCGGCCAGGTCGAAGCGATAGTCGGCGAGCGCGGCGCCTGACTTCGCGAGCGTGTCGGCGAAGCGCGAGACGATCCAGCGATCGGCCACGGACATTTCTGCGTCGCCGACGAGGTCGCCCTGGCCCCCTTGACCCGTGGAGGAGTCACCCTCGACGGTCATGAGCACGAAACGCGCGGCGTTCCACAGCTTGTTGCAGAAATTGCGGTAGCCCGCGAGGCGGCCCAGATCGAAGTTGATGTCGCGGGACGGCCCGGCCAGCGAAGTCAGCGTGAAACGCAACGCGTCGGTGCCGTAGGCAGTCATGCCCTCCGGGAACTGCTTGCGCGTCGCCTTTTCGATCTTGTCCCTGAGATGCGGCTGCATCATGCCGCTCGTGCGCTTGGTCAGGAGGGCGGCAAGATCGATTCCGTCGATGAGATCGATGGGATCGATGATGTTGCCCTTGGCCTTGGACATCTTCTCCCCGTTCTCATCGCGGATGAGCCCGGTGATGTACACGTGACTGAAGGGCACGTCGCCCATGAACTTCAGGCCCATCATCATCATGCGCGCGACCCAGAAGAAAATGATGTCGAAGCCCGTGACCAGCACGCTGGTGGGGTAGTACTTCTTCAGTTCGTGTGTCGAGTCCGGCCAGCCGAGCGTGGAGAACGGCCACAGGGCGGATGAGAACCAGGTGTCGAGGACGTCTTCGTCCTGGCGCAGTTTCGTGCCGGGCGCGATGGAGTGTTTCTTGCGCACCTCGGCTTCGTCACGGCCCACATAGATGCCGCCGGCTTCGTCATACCAGGCGGGAATGCGATGACCCCACCAGAGCTGGCGGCTGATGCACCAGTCCTTGATGTTGCGCATCCACTCGTAATAGGTCTTCGACCAGTTCTCGGGCACGAATTTCGTTCGGCCCTCTTCGACGGCTTTGAGCGCAGGCTCGGCGAGCGGAGCGATCTTCACGTACCACTGGTCGGTGAGATAAGGCTCGATGACGGCGTTCGTGCGATCGCCGCGCGGCACCTTCAGCTTGTGAGGCTCGATCTTCTCGATGAGCCCCGCGGCCTCGAGCTCCGCCACGATCTGTTTGCGTGCAACGAAGCGGTCGAGCCCGCGGAAGCGTTCAGGCGCGTTCTCGTTGAGCTTCGCGTCGGGCGTGAAGATGTTGATCTGCGCCAGGTGGTGGCGCTGGCCCATCTCGTAGTCGTTGAAGTCGTGTGCCGGGGTGATCTTCACGCAGCCGGACCCGAAGGCCGCATCGACGTAGCTGTCGGCGATCACGGGAATCGTGCGGCCGGTCAACGGGAGCTCGAGTTGTTTGCCGACGAGTGCCTGGTAGCGTTCGTCGTCGGGATTCACGGCAACCGCCGTGTCGCCTAACAAGGTCTCGGGGCGCGTGGTGGCCACGACGATGTGGCCTCCGCCACCCACGATCGGATAACGAATGTGCCAGAGGGAACCGTTCTCCTCCTCGGACAGCACTTCGAGATCCGAGACGGCCGTGAGCAGCACCGGATCCCAGTTCACGAGGCGCTTGCCGCGGTAGATCAGGCCTTCCTCGTGCAGGCGCACGAACACTTCCGTGACCGCGCGCGAGAGATCCGGATCCATCGTGAACTTGTCGCGCGACCAGTCCACCGAGGTGCCGAGCCGGCGCATCTGGCGCGTGATGGTGCTGCCCGATTCGCCTTTCCACTTCCACACGCGGTCGACGAACGCCTCGCGACCGAGATCGAGCCGATGTTTGCCTTCGGCGGCGAGCTGGCGCTCGACCACCATCTGCGTGGCGATGCCCGCGTGATCGGTGCCGGGCTGCCACAACGTCGAGTCACCGCGCATGCGATGCCAGCGGGTGAGGGTGTCCATGAGCGTGTGCTGGAAGGCGTGGCCCATGTGCAGCGTGCCGGTGACGTTCGGCGGCGGCAGCATGATGCAGTAGGCGGGGCCGTTGCCCCCTTCCTCTGAAGAACGCGGCGCGAAAGCGCCCGAAGACTCCCAACGTTCGTAGATGCGGGCTTCGATTTCGCCCGGCGAATAGGCTTTGTCCATGAGGGCGCGGATTATACGGGGGCGAAAAAGGGGACAGATCTATTTATCGGGACGCCGGTATTACCGCCTCCCGATAAATAGATCTGTCCCCTTTTTCAGGGCTGGATCGCCCGGTAGTCGTCGAAATCCACGGCGGCGCGATTGGTGACAGGTCCGGCCGCTCCGCGCGGGTGCGTGGTGTCCGTGGCCTCGGTCACCAGGAAGCCGTTGACGTACCCGCGGATCTGCGCTCCGACGGCCTCGAGCCGAAGGCGATACCAGGCACCCAGCGTGACCGGCATCGAGAAGGTATCCAGCTCGGTGATGGCGCCATTGGTCAGCTTGCGCAACGACACCGTGTTCGAGTTCCGCACCGTCAGGTAGTAGTAGTTGGCATCGTCGACATAACGCGCCATGAGGCCGAACCATCGGTCGCCGTCACCAATTCCCGCGAACGTCGTGGGCCGCGCCCGGACGTCGATGGACTGATCGTCGGTCGGGACGCCGGCCACCGCGCGCGCGATGCCCGCCACCGAGCTTTGGGCGAACACATGCTCGTCGCCCGTTTGTACGGGCGTCCACAAGCCGATGCCCGTGAACGTCCAGAGATCCGTCGGTCCACCGGAGCTCGTGAAATCCCGTGCATAGATGATCGTGGCCGGGGTCGGGCCCGCCACCACGTTGTCGAAGTCTGCCGACGATCGCTGCGTGAGCAACGCCGCGCGTCCGCGGTCGAGTGTCGCGTCGTCGACGTCGAGCAGCGGTGCGCCATCCACGTACACGCGATGCCGCGTGCCGATGGATTCGAGCCGCAGCCGGTAAGGGCGATTCAGTGCGACGGCCGCCGGCGCGGATGCCAGCGTCGTGATCGCGCCGGCTGCCTTGCGTCTCAAGGTCACGAGGCCCGCGCTGTCGACCTTGACGTAGTAGTAGTTGGACGTATCGCGCATCCGCGTGGCCAGGCCGTCCCACCCGCCGCGACCGAAGGATCGCGCTCGCACATCGGCCTGGATGGATTGATTGGTCCAGTTCGAAGCATTGAGAATGGCAATGTGCGTCGCTGGGCTCGCCGTGTCGGCTTGCGTCAGCACGCGGCTCACGCCCCGGCGGACGATGGTGAATGCGCTGCCGCTGCTCGTCGTCCAGCCCGTCGGCGACGCGTCCGCGAAGGTGTGCTGGACCGGCGCCGGCTGGCTGAAGTTCGTCGGAATTTCGAATATGCAAGCTTCAGCGCCGCAATCCGCGATCACTCTCCGGCTGCTGATGGCGAACTTGCCCATCGACGCGCCATCGCTCGCGACCAGCGTCGCGACGTGGTCATAGGGTTCGTCCTCGAGCTTTCGGAATACGTTGATCACGTAGGCTTCGCGCTCTGCGTTCCAGCTCCGCTGGAGGATGAAGAGGTGGTTCTTCCGGATGTACTCGGCGATGCCACCGCCCATGTAGCTGTCGAGCGGCTGAAGCTGGTCGAATTGTTCCCATGCGTCGCTGGGCGCCGGCCGGTAGACGCGAGTGCCGGACACGTTGGTACCGGCGATGAAAATTTCCTCTCCGCGGATCGCGGTCTGGTAACCGAGCGGCGCGGACTCCGAACTGCGGATGTCCGACTGACGCAGGAACCGGCGAGGTGGACCCCACTCGCTGAACACCGTGACGCTGGGCGCCGCCAATGGCGGATCTTCTTCGTTGTAGGGGCTCAGCACGACGGCGCGATCGCCCGAAATGTCGACAGGACCGCCGCTGAATTCGAAGTCGCCAGCGCGGTAGTCGCCGACCATCGTGGACGTCGGGCCCCACACGCCGCTGGAATCGCGCTCGAAAAGCGTGCCCATCCACGGGCCGCTGCTGCCGCCGAAGAAGATGCGGTTGCCGTCCATGGTGACGCTGTCGCCGGGGTTGGCGGGATCCGCACCGGTGACGGGCGCAGACACCCAGTCTCCGTCGCGCCGCTCGAACACGTAAAGCGGATTGAGCGCCAGCGCCGCGATGCCGTTGCGCATCGCGAGTCCCGACTTGAAGCTGGTGAACGCGAAATCGTGATCCAGGACGAGTTGCCTGACGGGCGTCCACATGTCGCCGTTGCGGTGGAAGAGGTGGACCGCCACGTCGTGTTCCTGTGCCGACGGGTCGCCGGTGAGGCGCTCCATGGTCACGATCGCGTCATCGCCATCCACGGCAACGTCACCGGCGAAATACGGGAAGTTGACGGGGTCTGGATTGGCGATGCGCGCCGCTTCCTGGACGACGAGTGGACGTGCCTGCGCCGCGGCGATGGCGCCACAGGTGATGACGATCGCGCTGAGGAGCTTCATGAGTAGTTAGGCCATCCGGCGTCCTGGCATCGTGATCATCAGACCAGAGATGCAGCGCGGTAACGCAGCGTTTCAGGCCCGGTTTGGCCGAGGAGAAAGGCGCCGATCGGGAGAGGTCATCTCCTACAGTCAGCTTTTTTCCGTTTTCAGACGTTGTGCGTCTGCGGGTCCAGGGCCTTGCTGCGATACAGCTTGAAACGCTCGCGCCCGGCGGCGCGCACTTCGGGCCGGCCATCGAGGAACTCGGCGACACGCGCGAACTTACCGAAACTCTCCGGGACGGCGTTGCCGAGGTTGATGAGCACGTCGGTGTGGCCGGCGGGCATCGGGCCCGTCGTCAACGCGACGGGAGAGGCGCACGTTCCGTCGTGGCCTACGCCATCGTGCGGCACGAACGATCCATCGCCGAAAGTCCACAACAAGTCGTCGAACTTCGCCAGCAGCGAGGCGTCCTCGAACAGCACGACCACGTTCTGCTTCGCGAGGTAGGCCTTCTCCGCGACGCGGCACGCGAGACGCAGGCGCGCCTCGGCCCCCGCGACGTCACTCACGTAGAAATCGACTCGGGAAGCCAACTAACGCGCTGCGCGACGCAGCAGGAACTCGAACAGCATCGCGCTGGGGCGGCCCGTGCTGCCCTTGCCGGCGCCACCCTGGTAGGCCGTTCCGGCGATGTCGAGATGCGCCCAGTTGAGGTCTTTTGTGAACTTGGCGAGGAACGCGGCAGCGGTGATGGAACCACCATCGCGGCCGGCCACGTTTGCCATGTCCGCGAAGTTGCTCTTGAGCTGCTCGCCGTATTCCTCGGTCAGCGGCATGTGCCACGCGCGGTCGTCCACCGACGCGCCGCAGTCCACGATTTCTCGGGCGAGCTCGTCGTTGTTCGCGAAGACGCCGGTGTGGTGCGTGCCGAGCGCGACGACAATCGCGCCGGTCAGCGTCGCCATGTCGACGACCACATCGGGCTTGAAGCGGCGGACGTAATGGAGCGCGTCGCAGAGAATCAGGCGGCCCTCGGCGTCGGTGTTGAGGATCTCGACGGTGAGACCGGCAGAGCTCGTGACGATGTCGCCGGGCTTGATGGCGCGGCCGTCGGGCATGTTCTCGCACGCGGCGACGACGCCGATGACGTTGAGCGGCAGGTTGAGTTCGGCGACGGCCTTCATGGTGCCGATGACGCAGGCCGCTCCGCTCATGTCGAACTTCATCTCGTCCATGGTCGGCGGGTCCTTGAGCGAAATGCCGCCGGTATCGAACGTGATGCCCTTGCCGACGAGTACCGTGGGCGCGCCTTTGGCCTTCGTGTGCCGATGCTCGATGACGAGGAAGCGGGGCGGCTCTTCGCTGCCCTGCGTGACCGCGAGGAAGCAGCCCATCTTCTCGCGCTTGATCTCGGGCAAGCCGAGCACTTTCACGCGCAGCGATTTGTGGGGCTTGGCAAGGTCCTGTGCCGTCTTCGCAAGATACGAAGGCGTGCAGACATTGCCTGGCAGGTTAGCCAGGTTGCGCATGAGCGCGGTCCCCGACGCAAGCGCGCTGCCCTGGGTGAACCCGCGGCGGGTCGACGCTTCGGCCTTGGCATTGACCACGACGATGACCTTCGACAGCGCATGCGCACGCGGCTTCTTGCCGCTCTTGAGGTCGTTGACCCGATACAGAACGTGGCCGGTGAGTTCGGCGACGGCGCGGCCAAGACGTTCATCCGAGAGCAGCTTGGCGGTGGGACGAGGCAGCGCCAGCGCCAGCGAGGCGATGCGCGTACGCGTGGCCGCGCCGATGGCAGCGGCCACGGAGCGACGCCAAGCCTTGCGCGTGACTTCGGCCTTTGGACCAATGCCGACGAGCAGCACGCGTTCGGCGTGGACGCCGTCGAGATCGGTGAGCAGCCAGGTTTCTCCGGCCTTCGCGGTGAAGTCGCCGCGCTTGACGAGGCGGGAAAGTTTTTCCCGGCAGCGCAGGTCGAGAACCTTGGCTTCAGGGGTGAGTTCACCATCGTCATGAACGCCGACGGCAAGGCAATCGACGGAAAGCTCGGCGAGCCCCTTGGTCCAGGTATCGAACTGCATGTTCACGCTCGGATTGTCGTGGAGGGTGGGGTAATTTAAGGTCGCGAAGTGTAACTCAGATCGGTTGGGTGGTCTGTTGCTGAGAATTCTCGATCGCTACATCCTGCGTGAAGTCGCCTTGAGCTGGCTTTCGGTCTCCGGCGTGCTGCTGGCCATCATGCTGACCGACCAGGTAGCCCGCGTGTTAGAGCGCGCGGCCGAAGGGGGATATCCGCGGGGCGTGGTGTTCGAGCTCATCCTGCTGGGCGCCACGCGCAGCCTGCCCATGGTGTTGCCGATTGCCCTGCTGTTGGGAGTGGTGCTGGCGCTTGGGCGGCTGTACCACGACAGCGAGATGACGGCGGCGCAGGCCTGCGGCACCGGCTCGCGCATCGTGCTGGTGCCCGTCGTTTCCTTCACGCTGGTGCTCTCGATGCTGCTGGCATACGTATCCCTGCAGGTGGCGCCCAGCGCGGCGGCCCGCATGCTGACGCTCAGCAACGAGGCGCTGCGCGCGGGGCAGTTCGCGCCCATCAGCGCGGGCAAGTTCAGCACTTTCGGCGGTGGCACCACCACCGTCTATGCCCAGGCGGCGGATCCGGACGGCACTTTGCGCCGGGTGTTCGTGCAGCGATCGCGCGGGAATGTGCTCGAGGTGGCGGTCGCCCAGCGAGCCACGCACAGTTTCGCCGAGGGCGGCGATGTCCAGGTCATCACGCTTTATGACGGCGAGCGATACGAGGGAATCCCCGGGGAACGGCACTTCCGTATCGTCCGATTCGCCGAGAACACCATCCCGGTTCGATTGCCGGCGATGTCCGGCAGCGCCGTGAAGCTCGACGGGGTGCCGACATCGGCGCTGCTCGCTTCTCCGAAGCTGGAACAGCGCGCCGAATTCCACTGGAGGCTGGCGCTGCCCATCATGGCGGTGGTCATGGGAATCATCGCCGTCCCGCTGGCACGCCTGCGGCCGCGGCAGGGCCGGTACGCGCGCGTCGGCTACGCCATCCTGATCTTCTTCGTCTATATCGAACTCGCCATCGCCGGAAAGGTCTGGATCGTGCGGGGCATCACGCCCGAGTGGTTAGGCCTGTGGTGGGTGCATGGCGCCGTGGTGCTGTTCGCGGCGGCCATCCTGCTGCTGCCCCGCTGGCTCGCGTTGTCGCGTTATCGCCGTAACGTCGCGCGGGCTTCGTCCGCGGCGCCCGCATGAACCTGCTCGATCGCTACATCTTCCGGGCCGTGCTTGGCGGCGTACTCGTCGTGCTCGCGGTTCTCGTGACGCTGGGTGCGCTGTTCCTGTTCTCCGGTCAGCAGGACGACATCGGGCAGGGAAGCTACACGACGCTCGACGCTTTCTATTTCGTGTTGCTCAACGTGCCGCAGCAGGTCTACGAGACCATGCCCATCGCGGTGCTCATCGGCGCATTGCTGGGCCTGGGTACGCTTTCGCGCGGCAGCGAGCTCACCGTGATGCGTGCCGCGGGCCTCTCGGTGTGGCGCATCGCGGGTTCGGTGTCGATCGCCGGGGTTGCTCTGGTGCTGTTCGCCGTGGTCTGCGGAGAATTCCTGGCGCCGCCGCTGCAGGCGATGGCGAAGCAGCAGAAGCTGCTGGCCAAGTTTTCCACGATCACCTTCGCGGGCCGCGGAGGTCCGTGGGTTCGTGACGGGGACAAGCTCATCAACGTCTCGCAGCAGCGGGGCGGCGGCGAGTTCGGCGGTATGCGGATCTTCGAGCTGACGCCGGACCATGAACTGAAGTCCGTGGCCACCGCGTCCACCGCCACGGTGATGCCCGATGGTGGATGGCGGCTCTCGCACTATGCGAGCACGACGTTTGGCGGTGAGCGCATCGAATCCGAGCTGCAGGAGAGCCGCGCCTTCCAGTCCAACGTGGGCGGAGATTTCCTCGCCTTGACCGTGTCCTCTCCGCGCCAGCTCGAGACCCGCGTATTGTGGAATCTCATCCGGCATCTGCAGGAGAACGATCTCGATGCCACCGAGCAGGTGTTCGCGTTCTGGTCGCGCATCGCGCGAACAGTGGCCATCCTGTTCGCCACGTTGCTTGCAGTGCCTTTCGTCTTCGGCAGCCTGCGCGCGGCAGGCGCCGGAGCACGCACGCTGATGGGCGTGCTCATCGGTGTGCTGTTCTTCCTCGTGCAGCGCATGCTGGAGAGCGGCGCCGTGGTGTTCGACGCCAGCCCGGTGGTGCTGGCGTGGGTGCCGACGCTGTTGTTAGGCAGCGCCGCGCTCATATTGATCGCCCGGACGCGATGACGGCGCGCGCCGTCATCGTCACGTCACGCTACTTCGCTGACGCGGCCGCCGGCTTCTCGAACAGCTCGTCGGGCTTGCGGAATATCGCCTCGTATTTGTAGGCGGGGATCTCGAACTCCGCGCCCTTGGCGCGCGCGCCGAGCCTCTCCACGGTCTGGTCTGCGGCGGCGGCCACGGGTGCAGGCGCTGGCGCTGGCGCAGGGGAGACGGCAGGAGCTGGCGACGCCGCTGGCGCCTCGGGAAATCTGGCCGCGAGGTCGGGGTCGCGACGCGTGGCAACTGTCACGAACGCCTTGTCGCCATCACGCCGGCCAGCGAACTCGAGGACCTGGCCGTCGAACATTCGATACGTCGCCATGTCGGTGGGTGCGGCCGCGGGTGAGCGGGCGGCATGAACGTCGTCGAAGTTGAAGCTGGCCAGCGCTTCCAGCTGCGATCCCAGCGACATCGACGTGACGGGCTGGCGTCCTTTCGGAACGGGGCTCACGGACACATCGGGATCGCCACGCGCCGCCCGCGTGAGCACGTAGCTCCCGCCCGGGGTTTTCACCGACACGTCGTGCACGCGGGTGCCAGGGATGTCGACCAGCGCGCGATCGATCCAGCGCTTCTGGTCCGGATCCACGGTGATGAAGGGGGTTGCGAGCAGGCTCGTTGCTTCCGTTGGCTTGCGCACGTAGAGCGCGCGGCCGTCGGCCGCCTTGCCGACGATGAGGGACCATGACTTCGCGCCAGCGACCACCTCGACGAGCGTACTGGTGGCGGTCGGCGTGTCCGGTGCTTCGACGCCCAGCTTCGCGTAGTTGGCCGGATCCTGCGTCTTGCGCTCGACCACCTTGAGGCTGGCGAGATTCAACGCGAGCTCGCGTACGCGCGAGGCATCGGCGGGATAACTGCGTTCGACCACCGTCCAGCCCTCGGCGGACTTGCGCAGCGTGGTGCGGCTGCCATCTCCCTTGCCGAGGCGGATTTCGGAGACTTCGCCGAGCGCGGGCCTGAGATCCGCGAATACGGCCGTGCCGCCCAGGTCGGACTGTTCGCTCGAGCGGTGCATCGAGAGCCAGACACCCGCGGCGAGCACCACGACGGTGATGCCGGCCAGCGCGAGAAACTTCTGCTGGTTCATGCCGCGCTCCCTTTGCGCAGCATGGCGATGGCGTGGCGGCGTCTCTTGCGCCACGAGTACACGATCAGACCCACGGCGATGATCAGGAGCGGCATCACGAGAACGTTGATGAGCTTCAGCCGCGTGCCGAGCGCCTTGATGTCGAGCTCGAGATCGGCCTTCGTCTTGCGCAGTTCCTTGCGGATGCGCAGTTTCTCGTCCTGGAACCGCTCGATGGCGCTGGCTGCTTCGGGCGACAGGATGGCGTCGGTGCCGGGCTGCGCGCTCTGCAGCTTGTTGAGCTGGTCTTCGGTCTGCTGCAGCTGGGTCTCCAGCTGCTGCTCGGTGGAGCGGAAGCGTGCATCGGCATTGCGGCGCAACTCTTCCACGCGCTCGAACGGACGCGAGTAGGGCGCACGACCGCGGATGCTGATGAGGTCGGCGCTGCCGCTCAGGTTGTCCAGCGCGTTCCAGGCCAGCTCACCGTTG
>Ga0315910_10003485_pt1 | contig 13369 bp, 11 predicted proteins | sample EdamamesoilMG_FD_204470 | JGI IMG/M metagenome (GOLD analysis project Ga0315910, IMG submission 204470) | Garden soil microbial communities collected in Santa Monica, California, United States - Edamame soil | ecosystem: Environmental > Terrestrial > Soil > Garden | place: USA: California...
CTCACTCTCTTGACGGTGAGCAGCGCCCTCGCCGCACCGACCGACGCAGCGGCCGAAGCAAGAATCACCGCGGGGTCCGGCGCTTTTGAAATTTCCCCCGTAAAAGATCCCGCCAAATCCATCAAAGTCCATTACTTCTTACCGCACGCAGAGCAACCGCCGGCGAACGTTCTGCTCGTCGTCGCCGGTGCCGGCCGGAATGCGAATGAGTACCGCGATATGTGGATTGCCGCAGCCGAGCAATACGGCATTCTTATTCTGGCGCCGGAATATCCGGAAGCGGACTACGACCTCGCCGGATATCAGTTCGGCGGCGTGATCAAGAATCTCGAAGTGGCAAATGCTCGGATCGAAGGATCCACGCACTACGTTAAAGACGAAGACATCAAGTTGGAGTTCAACAAGGATCGTACCCGCTGGCTGTTCAACGACTTCGATCGAATATTCGCCGCCGCCAAAACGTCAACCGGCGTTCGTGCGAAGCACTACGATATTTTCGGCCATTCCGCCGGCGGTCAACTCCTCCATCGCATGGCCCTGTTTCATTCAGGCTCGAAAGCAAACCGCATCGTCGCCGCCAATGCCGGGTTCTACACGATGCCGCGGCTGTATATCCCGCTGCCATTCGGCTTACAAGGGACCGATATCGACCGCGGTAGATTGCATCGATCGTTCACAGCCAAACTCGTCGTTTTTCTGGGCGCGCTGGACGACGAAAAGGAAACGCGCGGCATCCACCTTCGTACGCCGAATGCGGACGCATGGGGAATCGGCCGCTACGAACGCGGGCGCAGCTTCTTCGAACAAGGCCGTCAAACAGCAGACGCGCTGCACTTGCCTTTCCGTTGGCAGTTACACGTTGTTCCGAATGTCGGTCATGATGGAGCGGCGATGAGCAGTGCGGCGGCGGAGTATTTATACGCAACGCGCTAGTTCGCGCTTCGCCGCGTCGAGCCGATCGACAATCTACCGGTGTCTCAACCCCGGATTGTCATCGGCGAGACGGACCCGCAACGAGTTTTGTTGCAGCGCTGTCGCAAAATACTGGCCGACCAATGTTGGAAATTCGAGCAGCTGTCGCTCGGTCCACGTTTTGGCGAGCGTGTCCCACGTTTCGTCCGAAAGCATCTGGTTGCCCAGCAGTTCCTCCACTCCTTTCATGATTGCGCGATCGTGCTCGCCCCAGCCGGGCGCGGCGGAGCCTTGCGTCACTCTTTCGATTTCATCGTCGGTTACGCCAAAGCGTTTAGCGATGTCGACATGCTCGCCCCATTCGAAAGGCGCGCGACACCACCAACCCACCCTTAGGACAGTAAGCTCGCGCTCACGCGGGGAAATCTCGCCTTTAAATAGCTGCTTGCCCATTTCCATCTGGCAGCGAAATAACCCGGGATTCCTCACCATCAGCCCGAAGACTTCCGATATTTGGTCCGTTTTGAGTCCAAGCGCCTTTCGGAGCGCCGTAACCATGGCGCGCGATTCCTCATCGAACTCATCACGCGTTAAAGAACGTATGCGCTGCGGCTTGCCGACGATCTCGGCTTGGCGTGCATCGATGTCGAAGTCGGCACTCTTTTTTTGCATGAGTCACATTTATTGAGTTGGAATTACGTCGCATCGGCATTCCTTAAAACCGCACCGAACTGGCCGGCGGCAGCGGTCGCCGTGTCGATCTACAGTCCGGCGAACTATTTTCCGCCTCACGAACTGTGGCACAATTGTCGGACTACAGACGAACAGAGCGGCGCTTCGTAAAGCAGCAATCGCGCTAAGGAAACGGTCCTCTGCTCTCCCCTACGGATCATGCACTCGCCCACCGGGCGGCGACAATCACTTTGGAGAATACAGGGCATGGCAACTGCAGCTGGCGACCGCGGCAAAAAGATTTTTGCGGATGTACGCTCGGCACTTGACGGATTGGTGCGCGACAACATGATCGTGATGTCGGGCGGGTTCGGTCTTTGCGGCATTCCCGAAAACCTGATCGCCGCCATACGCGACTCGGGCGTCAAAGGCCTAACCGTTATCTCGAACAACGCCGGTGTCGACGGCTTTGGATTGGGCCAACTGCTGGCCACGCGGCAGATCCGCAAGATGATCAGCTCGTATGTAGGCGAAAATAAAGAGTTTGAACGCCAACTGCTGGCCGGCGAGCTTGAACTCGAATTCAACCCGCAAGGCACGCTGGCCGAACGCATTCGCGCCGGAGGTGCCGGCATTCCCGGCTTCTACACCGCCACCGGCGTCGGCACCGTTATCGCCGAGGGCAAAGAGATCAAGCGGTTCGGAGATCGCGACTATGTGCTCGAAACCGGTTTGGTCGCCGATCTATCCATCATTAAAGCATGGAAAGGCGACGCCCGCGGCAACCTTATCTATCGCAAGGCGGCACGCAATTTTAATCCGATGATGGCCACCGCCGGTAAAATCTGCGTCGCCGAAGTCGAGGAAATCGTTCCGGTCGGCTCGCTAGGCGCGGACCAGATTCATACGCCGGGAATTTTTGTCGACCGTATCGTGCAATCGAAATTCGAAAAACGCATCGAGCAGCGCACCACGCGTCCGCGAACTGCCGGAGCGGAGGGTTAATCATGCCTTGGACAAGAAACGATTTGGCTGCGCGCGCGGCACGAGAATTAAAAGACGGTTACTACGTGAACTTGGGAATTGGTATCCCAACACTCGTGGCCAACTACATTCCCAAGGACATGAACGTCACCTTCCAATCGGAAAATGGTCTTTTGGGCATGGGCCCCTTCCCTTACGAAGAAGACGTCGACGCGGATTTAATCAACGCCGGCAAGCAAACCATCACCGAGTTGCCCGAGACCTCGTATTTCTCGTCTGCGGATAGCTTCGCCATGATTCGTGGCGGCCACATCGATCTGACGATCTTAGGCTCCATGGAAGTCGCCGAAAACGGCGACATCGCTAATTGGATGATTCCCGGCAAATTGGTCAAAGGCATGGGCGGCGCAATGGACTTGGTAGCCGGCGTCAAACGCGTCGTGGTGGTGATGGAACACGCCAACAAGCAAGGCGAATCGAAGGTATTGCGTCGCTGCACGCTGCCGCTAACCGGTGCGGGAGTAGTCAACACAATCATCTCGACGCTCGGTGTGTTCGAAGTAAAACCCGACAGGTCGGGCTTAGTGCTCACTGAACTGGCACCCGGCGTAACGCTCGAAGATATTGCCAAGCAAACCGAAGCGACGTATGAGGTCAAGCTTCGGAAGTAGAAATGTAAGCTGAGTTAAGGAACGTAACCCAGCGTTGTCGGTCATCAAAGATCTGTCACCCCGACGTAGGTCGGGGTCCATCGAGAATGAGAAGGATGGATACCGGCCTGCGCCGGTATGACGATAGGATAGTCGTAGACGGGGTTATGGCCCATGTGAACCCCAACGTTATTGACGCATCAAGCGCTCACGACGACCTTGTCGGATCGGTCACCGGCTCGGCCAAATCCTCTTCGACCACATCGGTTCCAGTCGGCAACACATCCGTTGGGCGTTCGATCAAGCGCCTGACGGTGGGCGCTCCTACGCCTTGATGCAGTTCGCGCAACCGCCGCAAGAAATTAGCATCGTCGTGCGTAAGCCGATTATTGTGTCGAATGTAGTCGAGCCACGTTGGCGTGCTAAAGCGCTCGATCCAAAGATTGGGGTCACCTAAATCGCGTAACAACACCCAGTTGCGTGCGCCGTCGCGACGTCGAATTCTGCCGCGCTCATTCATAACGGCCAAGAACTCGGCGATGTCCTCTTCACGGATTTTGTACTCGACGGAGATAACGATGGGACCCGAACGCGATTCTATCGGCACCGCCGTTTCCGGCGTGGTGAAATTGCGCGCCGGCGCTAAGTTCAACTCTTCGGCTTGAAAAAGCGGACGCCACAAGCCGACGGCGGCGGACACGAGCAACACGCCTGCGGAAAGAAACAATGGAAAACTGACACTGTGCGCGTCCGCGATTACGCCCCACATCCAGCTGCCTGCAGCCATGCCGCCGAAGGTAAACATTTGATATAGAGACAACGCGCGCGCGACTACCCAGCGCGGGGCAGACAATTGCACGGCAACGTTGAACACCGATAACACAACGACCCACGTCGCGCCCGCCACCGCCAATGCAAGCGCCGTGATCGGCAAAAATCGGCTCAAGCCCACGCCCACGACGGCAATTGCGTAGATGGCACTCGACCAACGCACGATATTCTCGGTTGAATATTTAAGCTTAAGTCTTGCTAGGTTCATGCCGCCGACGACCGCGCCGATACCGAATGCACCCAGCAACACACCGTAAATCACAGGACCGCCGCCGATCAGATGCTTTGCGATCAGCGGCATCAGCGCACTGACGGCGCTCGCGCCGACACCGAAAATCAACCCTCGGTAAAGTACTTTGCGAATCGCCGGCGACATCCACACATAACGAATGCCCGATGCGATCGCGAGATGCAGCGCTTCACGCGGCAACGCATGTGCCACAGGCGCCGGCCGCCAGCGTCCCAGCACGGTAATTAATGCGATGTAACTGAAAGCATTCACCGTAAACGCAGCAGCGGCCCCGAACGCAGCGACAATTGCACCGCCGATCGCCGGACCGACACTGCGTGCAACGTTGAATGCCATCCCGTTAAGCGCTATCGCCGGCGCGATATGCGAACGCGGCACCATATCGCCGACAGCCGCTTGCCACGCCGGCGCATTGAATGCCGTTCCACAACCGATGGAGAACGTGAAAAAGAGCAGCAGCCACGGCGTCAGTAAGCCGCTCCAAGCGCATACCGTTAATCCGATCGATGCAAGGAACATGAATACTTGCGACGTGAGCATTACCTTGCGACGGTCGACACTGTCGGCGACGGCACCGGCAACCAGCGACAACATCATCAGCGGCAGCGTGACGGACGCCTGCACCAGCGCCACCATGTCCACGGATGTGGCGATCGACGTCATCATCCACGCAGCGCCGACCGATTGAATCAACGCACCGAAATTAGATACCGCACTGGCTATCCAAATCGAACGAAACACCGGAATTCGCAGCGGCGACAATGCACCGGCAGGCAGGGTTTCGAGTTGAGCGTCGGCTGCGGTTTGGGTCATTAGCGAAGCGGGAACGGCGTGTTAGCGGTCGTGGATTGTAGTCACGTTGGCTGTCAGCGTTCCACTGAATGAAGTGGATTCACGCCCGCTTTTGCCGAATCAGTTCATTGCCGGGCGTTCGCGAGTCGACATGCGATTTTCGGATCGGAAACGTCCCGGCGTTGCGCCCGTTGCGGCCCGAAATGCATCCGAAAAGTTGGCCGGAGTACTAAACCCCAGTCGATGCGCGATTTCTTTGAGCGGCAATTCCGATTGGAGTAAGTAGCTCTGCGCCTTCGACATTTGCGCGGCTTTCAAATATTGGCCGATCGTTTGCTTGGTTTGCTCACGAAACAACTTGGCGAAATAACGCTCACTGAATCCGCACGCCTGCGCTATGGCGGAAACGCTGGGCGCTTTACATGACAGCGTGGCGAGATATTCATCGATGATGCCGAAATGCCGCGGCAACAATCGTCCCCGCCCGTGCTTTTCTTCTTGCGACAAGACAGTATGCGACCATTCAACCAGCATCGCTTGGCCCAGCGAATCCGCAACGGCGGTACTCACAAATCCCGGTCGTATCGCTTCCGTCATGAGCCTGGACAACATCGCAGGTAGTACGGAACTTCGAACATCGAGACAACTGAGCAGCTGCTCTTTCGACAGATTCTCCAGCGACCCCACGATGCGCTCGCAATAGGCACGATCGAACGAACAGGAAACGACACGCAACGTACCGGAAGCGCCGCGGCCGAATACTTCTCTGTCGTGCGGCGTAAATAGCACTCGACCCACCCTGCTCAACTTTCGAACCGACCCATCCAAAAAGGCGCCTTCCGCAGAATAACCCGGCCCGAACATCAGCAAAGATAGCGTCGGCCGATCGAGCTTGCTGACCGTTTCTACGGGCTCCGTCAACGTCGCCTCGCTGACCTCGACACAGGTAGTCGGTGTTCTAAGCGTCGCAATCGAATTCAACATGAAGAGCCTTTAGTTAAGCGGCCTGAGGAATTCTTACTCCCTCTCCCTCGATGGGAGAGGGTTGGGGAGAGGGTGAAAAGTTGTCGCTCCGCGCCAAAACCCCTCTCTCTAACTCTCTCCGACAAGGGGAGAGAGGACCGTTCAGCGGATTTTCTCATGTCATCACCTTACCCCGAACGATCGCAAACGAGCTTGTGCAGGTTTGCGCCGTTTTGCAGAAAGCTGGTCGCTTTTCAGAAAGTATGGACTAGAGCTTAAAGTTAGCATCCGATAGCCTGGATTGCGAACAAACGAGCGCCGGAGATCTCTATGAATGCCGTCGGAATTTGGCAGGTTACGCTGGCCACCCCCGTGGGTCCGCAAGCCATGCAGTTGCACATTGCCACGCAGGCCGCGACCTTTAGCGGCCGGATCGAAAGCCCGATGGGCGACCTAGAGGTTAACGGCACTGTCAAAGGCAACGCCCTCAACTGGACGATGGACGTGACCAAACCGATGAAAGTTAAAGTGACGTTCGATGTCGTGATCGACGGCGACACGATGACCGGCGTCGCGAAGACGGGCTTTTTAGGCAAAGCGAAAATCACCGGACAGCGCATCACTGCCGACGCGGCCGGCGCAAGTTCACAACGCCAACAGAACACACCGGTCGGACCAGTTACGGCCGAGTCCGTCGATCCTCAATTTAACGAACCGTATATAGATGTGAATGAATTGCGGAACGAACCGGTACCGCATCGCTACGTACACGGCGGATTCAAAGGCACGGACGCGCGATTCTCTTTTTATTTTCCGCCCAAAGAGCAATACCAGGGTCGGTTCTACCAAAACACGTACCCAATGGCGACTAGCGAAGACATCGGGCCTTTCCCGATCGCATTCGACGTTTCGACCGGCAACCTTGGGTTTACCTTCGACAGCGGCGCGTACTATGTGCAGACGAATTTGGGCGGCGCCGATCGTATGCCGCCTGCCGACGTTGCGATCGGCGCCTATCGCGTCAACGCGGCAGCCGCCAAATTTTCTCGTGTCATTGCGGCCCAAGTGTTCGGCGAGCATCGGACTTACGGTTACATTTTTGGCGGTAGCGGCGGTTCCTACCAAACAATGGGCGCCGCCGAAAACACCATAGGAATATGGGACGGCTTCGTGCCATTCGTCATCGGGTCGGCCAATGCGATTCCCAGCATGCTGACAGTGCGCATGCATGCGCTACGCATCTTGAAGCAGCGCGACAAGTTCCCCGCCGTCATGGATGCGATCAATCCGGGCGGCAGCGGCGATCCGTACGCCGAATTAAACGACGAGGAAAGCGCCGCGCTTAAAGAGGCGACGTTACTCGGGTTTCCGTTGCGCAGTTGGTGGGATTACGAAGCGATGACCAGCGGCCACTTTATGCAAGTGGCGCCGCTCATGCCGATGCTGGATCCGACCTATGTCGACGACTTCTGGACCAAGCCTGGATATCTGGGCACCGATCCGTCGTCATCGATCGCTGCCGCACGCTTTCAATTCGATACTACGGTGCACAAGGTCATCGATGGCTTTCCACGGCAGTTGGAGTTGGCGAACGTGCCCGCGCGTGATTTTGCGGATGCACACTTGGTTGTCGTAAGCGGCGCGGGGGCCGGCAAAAGCATTCCTATTGCAACCATAAACGAAAAAACACTGGGCTTTGCGTTTGCCGCAGATCAATCTGCAATCAACAAAATCGCAGCCGGCGATCGAGTGCGCATAGACAATTCATGGGGGCTGGCGCTGCAGACTTATCAGCGCCATCAGATTCCCACACCCGACCTCTATGCATGGAACCAGTACCGAGACGCCGACGGCAGGCCTCGATATCCGCAACGCGAGGTTCTTATCGGAACGATCGCAGCGGCAGGCACAGCCGGGTCCGTGCCTAACGGTCACTTCCACGGCAAGATGCTGATGGTGGACACACTAATGGATATCGACGGGATACCGTGGCAAGCGGATTGGTATCGTTCGCGAGCGAAAGAAGCGTTGGGAGCGAACTTCGACGATCACTTTGCGCTTTGGTTTATCGATCACGCCCAGCATGATAATCCCGCAACCATGAAAGCTCACGCGCACACTGTGAGCTATGAAGGCGCCTTGCAGCAGGCGCTACGCGATTTGAGTGCGTGGGTTGAAAAAGGTCAGCGGCCCGCCAACACCCGCTACAAGATTGTGGACACGCAAGTGGTGGTGCCGGACAGCGCAACGGAGCGCGGCGGCATTCAGCCCGTTGTCGAGCTGCAAGCCAATGGCTGCGCGCGCGTCGACGTCGCGGTGAATCAGACTGTGACGTTCACGGCAACGATTGAAGTACCACCCAACGCCGGCACAGTGGTGGCGGCGGAGTGGGACTTCGAAGGAGTCGGCAATTACCCGATCTCCGCACAGATCGACAAGCCGCAGACACGGGTTCACCTGTCTGCCGCCCATGCGTTCTCCAGACCAGGAACCTACTTCGCTGTGTTGCGCGCTACGTCGCAGCGGCAAGGTGACGTAACTACTCCGTATGCGCGGATCCAAAACATCGCGCGCGTGCGAGTGGTCGTCACGTGAGCGCATGAAAGCTGTCATGTGAACAGGGAGGATGTTTAGGGGCCTAAGCAATGGACGCTTGGGCTAATTGCTCGAAGTCGCTACGCTGACTGTCCTGCCAGTCCAACGCGAACCGGAGACGACAATGAACGCATCCAATGCTGCCGCGCAAAGAGTAGCCGTCGTTACCGGCGCCAGCCGCGGACTGGGTCGCGGCATCGCTCGCGCACTCGGCGGCGCGGGATTCACCGTGTACGTGACCGGACGGAGCACCGATGCCTTGCTGGGTGCTGTAAAAGAAATCGATAGCGCGGGCGGCAAAGGGATTGCGGTGACCTGCGATCATCGTGTCGATGCGCAGGTACAGGCGCTGTTCGATCGCGTCAAATCCGAGAGCGGGCGTCTCGATATCCTGGTCAACAATGCGGCCATCGTGCACGCGCGTGATCTGTCGGGAGCGGGTCCCTTCTGGCAGAAGTCGCTGCAATTAGTGGACATGATCGACGTGGGGTTGCGATCCAACTATGTAGCGGCGTTCTATGCCGCGCCGCTCATGACCGAAACCGGCGGCGGCTTGATGGCACACATCTCGTTCTACGGCGCTGTCTCCTACTTCCACGGACCGGCCTACGGCGCCGCGAAAGCCGGCACTGACAAGATGAGTTTCGACATGGCCGCAGATCTGCGTCCGCACGACGTGGCCTCGGTATCGATATGGCCAGGTTTTATTTTGTCGGACATGATTAAGTCCATTCCACGCGAGCACTTGCCGCCGCACCTTGCAGCCAGCCTGCCGAACTTCGAAACACCGGAGTTCACAGGCTTGGTCATCGAACGTCTGTGGCGCGATCCCGAGCGCATGAAATTGTCGGGCGAAGCGCTAATCGGTGCGGAGCTCGGGCATCGCTACGGCATCAAGGATTTGGACAGCAAGCAACCGCTTGTCTATACGGATGTGTTGGGTAAACCAAACAATCGTTTTGTCATCCCCACCGTTACGCTTCCGTAACGTCGGCCGAATAGCCTGTAGACGCCATGCCGGCACCCGCACCGGCATGCCAATTGTCGATTCTGTCAGAATCGTTCCTCGGTACTGACACAGCTTGAGGATCCCGTATGGAATATCGACTGCTCGGCCGTAGCGGCCTCAAAGTTTCGACCTTCAGCTTTGGCGCCATGACTTTCGGCGGCTCCGGCATGTTTGCGAGCGTGGGCACCACCCAAAGCTCGGAGGCCAAAATTCAAATCGACTTGTGTCTCGAAGCAGGCGTCAATCTTTTTGACACCGCCGATATTTATTCCGACGGTCGCTCAGAAGAATTGTTGAGCGAGGCGCTAGGCGCACGCCGACCGCAAGCCATTATTGCGACCAAGTTTTATGGCCGCATGGGCCCCGGTCCCAACGATCTAGGTGCGAGCCGACTGCACATCATTAGCGCCTGCGAAGCAAGTCTGAAACGGATGAAGACCGATTACATCGATCTCTATCAGATTCACAACCAGGACATGCTGGTACCCGCCGAGGAGACGCTGCGCGCTTTTGACGATCTAGTTCGCAGCGGCAAAGTGCGTTACATCGGTTCGTCCAATCACTCCGGCTGGACCAAGATGCGCGCGCTGGCCCTCTCCGATCGACTTGGCATCACACGCTACGTCAGTCAACAGATTCAATACTCACTGCTACAACGCGATGCCGAGCACGAGCTCCTGCCGCTCGGTGTACACGAAGGTGTCGGAGCATTGATTTGGAGCCCGCTTGCTTCGGGCTACTTATCCGGCAAATTCAAGCACGCCAAGACTTCCGATGGCACTCGGATAGGAGCACGCGGACAAATCGCGGGATTGGACACCGAGCGAGCACGTCGAGTGGTAGACATTGCGGAAGAAATCGCGCACAGCCATACCGGCGCCTCCACATCGCAAGTTGCGTTGAATTGGATCGCGCGCAAAGCCGGTGTCAGCACGATCTTAATCGGCGCACGTACGACGGACCAGCTCAAAGACAATCTCGCCGCCGCAACCTGGTCATTGAGCGACGCCGAGATCGCACACCTCGACGAAGCGAGTGCTCTGCCGCTGCCGTATCCGTACACGATGCACAAACTCTATATGCCGGAACGCAACCCGAGCTTGCCGTTGCAGCCGGGATTGCGCTGACGCGCAGTGTGATTGCTGATGTAGGCTGGGTTAGCGCAGCGTAACCCAGCGTTTACCCGTGAATGCTGGGTTACGCTCCGCTAACCCAGCCTACTTCTCTAGGCGCTCGCGTGAAGTTCGCTCTCTGGCTAGGGCCTAGTAGCTAGCGACTAGCAGCCGGGTGTACAACACCCCTTCCAATTCCCCGCCTCGCCCCCACATAGCGACGATGAAAAAAATCCTCCGCGTTATCGATGCGCCTCGTGGCCACTGGGTGGGCGACGGCTTTCCCGTGCGTTCGCTATTCTCGTATCACGGCGATACGGGCGAGGTAAGCCCATTCCTGTTGCTCGACTATGCCGGTCCGGCGCAATTTCCACCCGGTTCACAACGCCGCGGCGTCGGCGAACATCCGCATCGCGGCTTCGAAACCGTGACCATCGTCTATCAGGGCGAGGTTGAGCATCGCGACTCCACCGGCGCCGGCGGCAAGATCGGTCCCGGCGACGTGCAATGGATGACTGCGGCTCGCGGTATCTTGCACGAGGAGTTTCACTCGCAGGCGTTCACTCAATCCGGCGGAATACTGGAGATGGTGCAGCTGTGGGTGAACTTACCGGCCAAGGACAAGATGTCGAACGCCGGTTATCAGACATTGCTCGATCGAAACATTCCGTCCGTTGCGTTACCCGACGACGCCGGCCGCGTGCGCGTCATTGCGGGCGACTTCAACGGTCATAAAGGGCCCGCGCATACCTTTACGCCCATCGACGTATGGGATGTGCGCCTGTCGGCAGGCCGCAGCGCGAAGTTCGATGTACCCGCAGGCCGAACGCTCGCGGTGGTCGTGCTGCATGGTCCCGTGCTGATCAACGACCAAATCGCGCGCGACGCGCAGATGGTGCTGCTCGATCGAGCCGGTACGGAATTGCACATTGAGGCAAACAACGACGCAACGGTATTAGTGCTCAGCGGCGAACCCATCGATGAGCCGGTCGTCGGCTATGGGCCTTTCGTGATGAATTCGGAGGCCGAGATCGAAACCGCTATGCGCGATTTCAACAGCGGTCGCTTTGGGGCAATGCCGGCGGAAAGCGCTAGCTGACGAGCGTGCGTGAGCGCGGGAGATCGTAAGTGGTCAGAATCTTCATCTTACCTCTAACGCCCTCACGCCCTACGCCTGATGTACAGGGATGTACGGAATGCCGGTGTCGCAGGGAACGATCACCGGCCTCCGATTCCTAGTAAGCTGTCGGCTATGACTGAGAATGCCATGGCCAAGAACGACTTCCTCGATCGATATGGACTGGTCGCATTGGTAACCGGTGCATCGTCCGGTATCGGGAAATCGTTCGCCGAGTTGTTGGCGAGAAAAGGCTTGGACTTAGTGCTGGTCGCGCGTCGCGGGCAGCGACTCAAAGAACTGGCGACGCAGCTGGAAAGGGAACACAAAGTCACGGTGCGGGTTTACCAAGCGGACCTTGCCGACCCTACCGCAGCTCAGCAGATTTTGGATGCCACCGCATCGCTCGATATCGGGCTTGTTATCAGTAACGCGGGCTTTGGACTCAAGGGCGAATTTGCCAGCGGCGATCCCAAAACAATGGCCGACATGACGATGGTGAACTGCACTGCGCCTATGTTGCTGACACATGGCTTTGTGCCGCGCCTACGCAAGCGTGGCAAAGGCGGCATTGTGTTGACCAGTTCGGTAGAAGGATTAATCGGCTGCCCCTATTCCACCGCGTATTCCGCGAGCAAAGCCTTTGTAAAATCGCTGGGCGAAGGACTGTGGGGCGAACTCACACCCGAAGGAATCGACGTGCTCACGCTCTGCCCCGGCGCCACCGACACCGAAGCGCCGCGCTTGCAAGGAATTGATCCTTCCACATTGAGCAACGTCATGTCACCGGACGACGTCGCAAAGTTGACGATCGAAAATCTACGCAACGGACCGACGTATATTCCGAGCGCCCATTACAAAGCGACCTTCGATCATTTGCTCGCCATGCCGCGGCGCGATGCTTTGTCGGCGATGGCGAAAAGCATGAAGAAGTAATTCGCTACGCGAGCAGTAACGCGTTATCGATCGGAATAAATCGCGTCGCTGCCCGCTTCAACGAGTCGGCCGTTAGCTGCGCCACGCCATAGACTTCCACTTCAATTCCATGCTTTTCGCATAAGCGGTGCACAAGCAGATCGAAGTCCCCATCGCCTGACGCGAGGACGACCACGTCGGTACTCGTCGCGCACTCCATCACATCCAGCGTGATACCCACGTCCCAGTCGCCTTTCGACGAGCCGTCGGCGCGCGCGATGAACGGTTTGAGCTTTACCTCCATGCCGATGCCGCGAAGAATGGCCTGAAATTGCCGCTGCTTCTCGTCGCCTCGATCGATTGCGAACGCCGTGGCCTTGACGACTTTCCGGTCCTTCGTGACCTGTCGCCAAAACACGTTGTAGTCGAAATGCGCCCCATACGCTTGCCGTGTGGTGTAGTAAATATTCTGGACATCGACAAAGATAGCAACGCGTTTCAATGGAGTTCCGCTTGTAGAATGGCCGTCTACATCTTACGCGCAAAACAACGCGACCTGTTCGACGG
>Ga0315910_10003486_pt1 | contig 13368 bp, 16 predicted proteins | sample EdamamesoilMG_FD_204470 | JGI IMG/M metagenome (GOLD analysis project Ga0315910, IMG submission 204470) | Garden soil microbial communities collected in Santa Monica, California, United States - Edamame soil | ecosystem: Environmental > Terrestrial > Soil > Garden | place: USA: California...
TGTGTAAGTCTCGGGCATGGGTGCAACCTCTGGCCCCGGCGCGACAGGAGATGGCCTCCCTGATTGCCGGAGTATAGTCAATTTTCGCACTCTTTATGTTCGTTAACGCACAGAATACACCGCAGCACCGGCCGATACTCCGCGTCAATTACAAACGTGGCGACATCGGCACGCTACGCCGATGCCGCCGGCAACCCTGTTCATCAAGGACACGCACAAATGCTCGAAACCATTGCCGTCATCCTGATCATCCTCTGGCTCCTGGGCCTGGTGTCCTCGTACACCATCGGCGGTCTCATCCATGTACTCCTGGTGATCGCCATCGTGATGATCCTGCTGCGCGTGATCGGCGGACGGCGCGTTTGACTGCGCAGTACCGGTCATTGACGCACATGTACCCTGATTCATTCCCGGCGGAGAAAATGAAATGGACGCAATAAAGATCGTGGCAATTCTGCTCATCGTGGCCGGCACCCTCGGGCTGGCCTATGGCGGATTCACGTACACCAAGGACAGCGAACAGATAAAGCTGGGCCCGCTCGAAATGACCGTAAGGGACACGGAGACGGTGAACATCCCGGTCTGGGTCGGCGTCGGGGCAATAGTGGCGGGCGCAGTCCTGATGTTTGCACGCAAGCAATAAATCACGAATGGAGAGAGACAATGGAATCAATAATTGACGAAGCAACCAGGGAACAATTGATCACCGACTTCAAGGTCGTCGTGGCGGACGCCGAGGCGCTGCTGAAGGCGACTGCCCATCATGGCGGAGATGAACTGGCGCTGGTGCGCGCCCGTGCCGAGGAATCCCTGCGGACGGTGAAAGTCCGGCTCACGGATGCGCAGGCGGCGCTGATGGGAAGGACCAGGGAAGTCGCCAGCGATGCCGACGCGTATGTGCACGAATATCCGTGGAAGGCCATGGGCATCGCTGCCGGCGCCGGACTGATGATCGGCCTGCTGACCGGCCGCCGCTAGACAAACGCCGGATGTCCGAGAGATCGCCCGGCACGGGCAAGGGACTGCTCGAGTCACTGACAACCCTGTTCGCGACACTGGTCGGCATGGTGCACACGCGCCTCGACCTGTTGTCCGCGGACCTGGAAGACGCGCTCGATCACGCGTCAGGGCTGCTGGTGCTGGTGGTTACTGCCCTGTTTTGCGGCGCCGTGGGCGTCGTGCTGGCCTCGATCCTGATCGTCGCCGCATTCTGGGATACGCACCGGTTGCTGGTGCTGGGCGGACTGGCCGCGCTCTTCCTGGCCGTGGCTGCCGTGACAGTCTGGCTGGCGCTGCATAGAGTGCGGGCCCGGCCGAGATTGTTCTCGGCGAGCCTGTCTGAATTGTTCAAGGACCAACAACAGCTGGTGTCCCGTTCGTGAGCAGGCAAATCACGCGGCATTCCCGGCGACGCGAACAACTGGTCGCGCAGGCGGCATTGCAACGCATTGCGCTGGCGCGGTGTGTTGAACCGTTGCGCCCGCCGCTGGCGCTGGCCGACCAGGGGCTGGCAGCGCTGCGTTACCTCAGGGCCCACCCCGGCTGGGTGGTCGGCGGCGTCATCCTGCTGGCGTCACTTCGATCCGCCCGCGGCGGGAAGTGGCTGGGGCGCGGCTGGATGGCCTGGCAAATCATGCACGCATTGCGCACCGCTTAAGCGTGGCAGCGCACCGACCCCGCATGCATTGATCGCTAATGTACCCGTCCAATACGCCACCCAACACCCCGCAATCATGCGGACGACGGGATGCAGACAGAGGTCATCATGAAAAAGCGGAATAAAAAGCGCGCGGAGATGAACAGTGAAAACGTAACCCAACTGGACCCGGCGTCGGGGCCGAACAGCAGTGAGCTGCAGTTCAATGTTTCCCATCCCGTCTCGGGTCCGCGGCCGACCGGCCAGCCGGCCATCCTGCATTTGAACGGCACGGACGCCGTGCACACACCCCCGCCTGCTGCAGTGGGCGACGGCGCCATGAAGCAACCGAGCAAGTCCGAAAGTATCACCGAGCGGGATCCGGCGGCAGGGCCCACCAACAGCGAATTGCAGTTCAATTTTCCCCAACCCCTGTCGGGTCCGCGTTCGATTGCCCGTTCCACCTTCAATGAGCTTGACCCGGGGATGCCGATGCATGTGCCCGCGGTTGCGGCCAAGGGCGACGATGACCTCATGAGTCAGAAGCAGAAGCAATCATGAGCCTGCCCGGCAAGGATGAGATGCAGGGCAAGTGGAAGCAGCAGGTCGGCGCCGCCAAGATCGCCTGGGGCAAGCTGACCGAGGACGAGTTGCTGAAGCTCGAGGGCCACCAGCAGAAACTGACCGGGCTGGTCCAGGAACGTTACGCGATCACGCGCGACGAAGCCGAAAAGCAGGTCAGGAACTTTTTTGACAAGAACTGAACCACAATCCCAAATTGGAGAATGACCATGAATACTCGATCAAGAAAGTTACTGCTCGCGACCGGCGTTGCGCTGGCGCTGGGCACCGGTGGCGGCGCATCCGCCGCTGACACCATGGCCCAGGACATCACCGAGGCGCGACAGGAAACCCAGATCTGGACGACCTACGCGTTGAGTCCCTACCTGCGCGCCCATGACCTCAAGGTCTCCGTGGACGACGGCCGCGCAACCCTGACCGGCAAGGTGGACGATGACGTCAACCGGGACCTGGCGCGTGAGATCGCCCTCGGCGTCAGCGGCATCAACGAAGTGGACAACCGCATCGAGGTCCTGGCTGATTACACGCCGCCGCCACGGACTCCCGCTTCCCCACGCGCCTATGGCGAGGTGATTGACGACGCCAGCGTGACGGCAGCAGTCAAGTCAAAGCTGCTGTGGAGCAAGCATACCGACGGCCTGGATACGCGCGTGGAAACGAAATATGGCCACGTGACGCTGAGCGGCACCGCGGACAGCGCCGAGTCCAGGGACCGCGCAACCCGCCTCGCGATGAACACACGTGGAGTGGAGTCGGTGGACAACCAGATGGGGATCCGGAGCACGAAACCCACCATGGAGAGAACCGCCCATGACGCCGGGCGGAACATCCAGGACAGCTGGATCACCACCAAGGTGAAGTCGACCTTCATGTATTCCGACAACGTCAAGGGCGGCGACATCGCGGTAAGCACCAACGGCGGCATCGTCACCCTGACCGGCAAGGTGGACAGCGGGGCGGAACGCGCGCTGGCCATTGAACTGGCGAACAACATACGTGGCGTCAGGAGTGTCGATTCCAGGGGTCTCACGCTGTAACGCAGCCGGACCTCGCGCCAATGGCCCGTCGTGCGTGCCCGGTCCCGGGCATGGGCGCCGGGCCATTTTTCAGAGTCCCCACAGGAAATGAGATTGTCACCGAAAGCCAGGCGCCTTTTGCCGGCCATGTTCTGCCTGCTGGCAGGCACTTCGCTTGCGCACGCCCAGGACGCAGCAACGCTGCAGGCACGCCACGCCGCCTTGCGCGAACAACTGGCCGTGAACCAGTTCCAACGCCCGTTGCACCTCGAATCGCGGCAAGTTTCAAACAGCCTGCAGAGCGATGTCTTCGCGCTGGTGGAGCAACCCTTTTCCGTGGTGAGTCCGGCACTGCAGGGCATGGAGCATTGGTGCGACATCCTTATCCTGCACCTGAACGTAAAGCGCTGTCGCATATCGGTGCCGAAATCCGGGGATACCCTGAACCTGAGCATCGGCGGCAAACACGATCGGCCCTCCACCGATTCCTTCCTGGTCAATTTCCGCTACCAGGTTCCGGCCTCCGGACCCGATTACCTGCGCGTGCTGCTCGGCGCCACCAAGGGGCCGTTCGGTACCAGCGACTACCACGTGGTGCTCGAGGCCGCACCGCTTGGCGCGGCACAGACATTCCTGCACCTTTCCTATGCCTATGCCTTCGGCAGGATGGCGCGCATCGCCATGCAGGGCTACCTGGCGACCCGCGGGCGCAACAAGGTGGGCTTTACGATTATTGAAAACAATGCCGGGGGTGAGCAGGTCCACGTCCGTGGCATGCGTGGCGTGGTCGAGCGCAACACCATGCGTTACTACCTGGCGCTGGAAGCCTACCTCGGCGCGCTGCCGCTTCCGGCCGCTGAGCAATTCGAGCAGCGCCTTAACGACTGGCACACCGCGGTGGAACGCTATCCGCTGCAACTGCACGAACTGGAGCGGGATGAATACCTGGCCCTGAAGCGCGCCGAACTCCGGCGCCGTCGGGTGCCGGGGCAGGCAACCACAAGGAGCTAGTATGCAAAGGCGAATTCGACCGCAGATCGGGTACCGGCCGGGATGTATTGTTCTGCTCGGCGGCGCGCTGATCGTCATGCAGGGTTGCGCGACGCTGCCCGATACCGAGCAGGAAATGGCGGCGCCCCATGCCCAACAGGTGGAGTTCGAGGGCGCCCACGGCCCCGTCTCCGATGCCCGCAGCGACGCCATTATTGACCAGCTGGAAGGCCGGCAGGGCGCTTCCGACGTGCTGGATAAGCACCTTGCCTTCGAACAATCCATCAACGCCGACAGTCCCCTGGTACTGGGCAACAGGTTGACGCTGTTGCAGAACGGTCCGGACACCTACACGTCCATGTTCGACGCCATCCGTGACGCGCGCGATCACATCAATCTTGAAACCTTCATCTTCGCGGATGACGTGGCCGGCAGCCGGTTTACCGACGTGTTGCTGGAACGGCAGGCCGCCGGTGTCCAGGTCAACGTCATCTTTGACAGCGTGGGCAGCCTGGCAACACCGAGGGCATTTTTTGACCGCCTGCGGGACGGCGGCATACACGTGCTCGAATTCAACCCGGTGAATCCCCTCACCGGCAACAAGAAGGAGTGGCTGCTCAACAACCGCGATCATCGCAAGCAACTCGTGGTGGATGGCCGCACGGCATTTGTCGGCGGGATCAATATCAGCGATTCCTATGCGAGCACTCCCTGGGACCTGCGTACAACGAAGAAGGGCAACCTGAAAACCGGCTGGCGCGACACGCATATCCGCATTGACGGGCCGGTGGTCGCCGAATTCCAGAAATTGTTCATGGAGACCTGGACCCGCCAGCAGGGTGAGCCGCTGGCCGCGCAGGATTATTTCCCCGCGTTGACAGCCCGGGGGGATGAAATCGTGCGCGCCATTGGCAGCACACCCAACGTCACGCCGGCCGGTGAATCCGCCGGCACGGCCGCAACCCAGACGGCCGGCGACACACAGAGCCTGATTTACCTGACCCTGATCTCCGCGATCAGCCAGGCCGAGGCGTCGGTGCACCTCACCATCGCCTACTTTGCGCCGGACCCGCAATTGCTCAAGGCCTTGACTGACGCGGCGCGGCGCGGCGTCGAGGTCACGCTGGTGCTGCCGAGCTATTCCGATTCCTGGGCCATCTTCCACCTCGGCCGATCGTTTTACACAGAACTGCTTCAAGGCGGCGTCAGGATCCACGAACGCCGCGGCGCGGTGATGCACGCCAAGTCGGCCTGCATTGACGGGGTCTGGTCCACCATCGGCTCCACCAACATGGACTGGCGCAGTTTCCTGCACAACGACGAAATCAACGCCGTGATCCTGGGCCGTGGTTTTGCCGCACAGATGGAGGCCATGTTTGCCGAAGACCTGCAGGAGTCGGTGGAAATTGTGCTGGATCAGTGGCGACGGCGGTCGCTGGGCGATCGCATGAAAGAGCGCGCCGCGCGCATCGGGGCGTACTGGCTTTGAACATCGGGTCCGGCGGGACACTGCGGTTCCTGTCGCTGAACATCGAGGGCGGGCTGAATACCTCCCGCTACCGGCACTACCTGACCGGGGCCTGGCGGCATGTGCTGCCGTCCCGGCGCAAGCGCGTCAACCTGGAACGCATTGCCGCGCTGGCGGGCCACTATGATTTCGTCGCCCTGCAGGAGGCCGATGCGGGCAGCCTGCGCACCGCCCAGCTCAACCAGGTTGCCCATCTCGCTGCGTGCTCAGGCTTCAAATACTGGCATGCGGCGGTGACGCGCAACCTGCGCCCGTTCGCGCGTCATAGCCTGGGCTGCCTGTCGCGCTGGCACCTGGAATACGTGAAGTACCACGCCCTGCCCGGCTGGTTGCCGGGACGCGGCGCACTGGAGGTGGAGGTCCGCCCGGACGGACACCGGGGATTGCGCCTGGTAATCGTCCACCTTGCGTTGGGAGGTGGTGCGCGAACACGGCAACTGCATTTCATCGCCGGACTGATCCGGGAACGCACTGACACCATCGTGCTGGGAGATTTCAATTGCGATGCCGCGGAACTCGACGCGCACCCTGCCCTGCGCGCAGTCGCCCTGCGTGGAGTGCACGACAGGGACACCTTTCCGAGCTGGCGCCCGACGCGCTCCCTGGATCACATCCTGGTCACGCCGGGCGTGAAAGTGGTTGCCGCGGCGGTGCTGGACGAGCGTTTATCGGACCATTTGCCCGTGGCGGTGGAAATTCAGCTCCGGAACCACTCCTAAGCGGGTCAACGCACCGACTGGCGCCGGGCCAGCCTTCAGACTGCGGCATGGGTTGGGAATCTTCCCAAGTTCAGCCCACCGAGGTAGCCCCAATGAATACGACACCAAGATTCTTGATCAGCTCACTTTCCCTGGCCATGTTGCTCGTGTTGACCGGCTGCGCAAGCATGTCGCAAGTGGAAAAGGATACGGCCTACGGCGCAGCCGCAGGCGGCGTTACCGGAGCCGTGCTTACCGGCGGCAGCCCGCTCGGTACCGCAGGTGGTGCGGCGGTCGGCGGCCTGATTGGCCACGTGATTGGCAAAGAAATCGAAGACGACAAGTAAACCAGATCCATCGAGTCAATAATCAAGACCGCAGCCCTTTGGCGCACCCCGGTTGGGGTGGCCCGAGTGCTGCGGTTTCTTTTTGCCCCGGCCCCGGAAACCCGGGCAATCGCAACGCCCCTGGTTGACCCCGGGGCACCGGCCCGACCTCGCCAAGTGGCCCATTGCCCGTGTAAAACCGCGCCAATCCCGTGTTTGTACGCTACCGCACAGATGTCCCCGCCGAAGGCAAAGATAATTCCCCGTACCTCATGTCCCAAAAGAGACTTGAATTCCCGAACATCCGGAGAGCAGACGAATCTTTATTTTCGCCCCACCCTTGATCCAGTCGTTTGCGGGTGACGCGTTCACATCCAAGCAGGAGAAAGAGAGCATGAAACATAACATCATCAAGATTACATTTGCGTTGGTACTGTTGGCGGTCATGTCTGGCTGCGCCACGCAGCCCGGACGGACCGGTGGCAGTTTTGATCCATTTTGCACGCTGGCCGGCGCGGCCGTCGGTGGCGGTGGGGCTGCAGCAGTCACCCTCGCCGCAGGCCCCATCGGAGCCGGCATGTTTGTCGGCGCCCTGCTCGGGACCCTCGCCTGTGCGCACGGACCGGATGCACCACAGCCGGTGGCAGCAGCACCTGCTCCCGCACCGGCACCCATGCCCGCTCCGGAACCGGATAGCGACGGAGATGGCGTGATAGACAGGCTGGATCGTTGTCCGGATACGCCCCGGGGTACCGCAGTTGATCAATGGGGATGCCCGGATATCCTGCTGACATTGAACGGCGTGAACTTCAAGTTCGATCGCTCCGACATCCTGCCGGAATCAGAACGGATCCTGGACCAGGGCGTGAACGCACTGAATAATGCCAAGTCGGTTGACGTCCGTATCGTCGGTCATACCGACAACATCGGTTCGGACGCATACAACCAGAAGTTGTCGGAACGCCGTGCCAATGCAGTGCGGGATTACATGATCCGCAAGGGCATTTCCGGCGAGCGCATGACTACTTCTGGCAAGGGCGAAAGTCAGCCGGTCGCAACAAATAACACTGATGAAGGCCGCTGGCAGAACCGCCGCGTTGAATTTCATGTGGTCGGCAGTGGGCGCATGGCGTCATCCATGAAGGCGCAGTCGGAATCACCTGGCGCGGACTGGAGACGTCTGGATCAGACTGTGATCTACTACGGACGCTAACCGGAATTTACACCAGGCAACAGCAGTAATCATGAAGAGCGCACCGGCCGGAAGGCCGGTGCGCTTTTTTTATGCCATCAGTTCCCTGATTTCACTCATCAACGCGATCAGGTTCCTGTCGGGATCACGAAAGAAGGCCATCCACAGATCGTGATCCGGCAGCTTCGCTATCAGGTGCGGGTCCGCCTCGAATTTGACTCCGCGATCCATCAGGGCCGCAAACGCGGCCTGCAGATCGGGGACCTTGTAATAGATCACCGAGCTGTTCCCGGCCTGCGCCCGGGCGGGTCCGTCCAGCATCAGCCGCACACCGCCCACGTCGAAGAAACCAAGACCCGGCGGCGCCTGGAACAGGAACCGCATGCCGAGGACATCGCGATAGAATGCCACCGCGCGATCGATATCGGTGACCGGGACCGCGATCTGGCCAATCTGGTTGATTTCGAATGCCGCCACGGGGTGGTTCAAGATCAGGCTAACCGCACTTGGACTCCCCGCAACTGAGACAGGTCAGGCAGCCATCCATGTAGATGACGGCCTTGGTCATGCACTTGCTGCACAAGGTGGCGCTAGCGGGAAACCCGCTGTCCTCCGCGTCAGTCGCGCTGCCAGTGCGCTTCTGTGCCTCGGCGAGCTTTTCGGCGACGAACTTGCTGCGGTGCTCGTCCAGGCTTTCTTTTTTCAGGATACCGATGGAGACCAGGTGCTGTTCCAGTACATCGCCAATCTCGCCCACCAGTGACGGCATGAACCTGCCGCCCTTCTTGTAATAGCCACCGCGGGGATCAAAGACGCTGTGCAGTTCTTCCACCAGGAAGGTCACATCGCCGCCCTTGCGGAACACGGCGGAGATGATGCGTGTCAGGGCCACGATCCACTGGAAGTGGTCCATGTTCTTGGAGTTGATGAAAATCTCGAACGGGCGGCGCAGTTCATGTTCCGTGCCCGGGTTCAGCACGATGTCGTTGATGGTCACGTACAGCGAATGCTCCGACGTGGGTGTGCGGATCTTGTAGGTGGAGCCGGTCAGCGTCGGCGGCCGCTCCAGCTTTTCATGCATGTGCACAACGTTGTCGGCGCGATCGGTTTCCGCTTCCGCGGGCGCTGCGGCGTCACGCACTTCCACGCCGGTGATCTTGCCTTCGATCTTCTTGACCATTCTATTTACCCCAGCAACAGCGCTGATTCACGGGAATATGGAATTCGGAATATGGAATATGGGGGAAGGAAGCGGAACACCGAGCCCCATGATGGCTCGTGCATGTTTTCCCCATATTCCACATTCCATTTTCCCTATTCCAATTAATACTTCCCAAAATACCCCTCCTTCAACGCATCATAAAGATTCGCCGCCCGGTGAATCTCGCCGTCATATTCCACCTCTTCATCGCCGCGCAATTCAACCACTTCGCCGTCGTCGAGCTTGAAGCGATAGACGGTGTTCTTCAGATCCTTTTCCTTCACCAGCACGCCCTGGAAGGCCTCCGGGTTGAAACGGAACGTGGTGCAGCCCTTCAGCCCCTGCGCGTGCGCATAGAGATAGACATCCTTGAATTCGCTGAACGGCATGTCGCTGGGTACATTCACGGTCTTGGAAATGGAGGAATCCACCCACTTCTGCGCCGCGGCCTGGATGTCCACGTGCTGGCGCGGCGCGGTATCGTCGGTGGTGATGAAATAATCCGGCAATGACTTGCCGCCGGCGTCCGCCGTGGCATCCACGATATGCCGGTACGCCAGCAGTTCATAGGACCAGACGTCCACGCGCTCCTTGGTCTTCCTGCCCTCCCGGATCACATTGCGGAAATAGTGATGGGCGAACGTGGGCTCGATGCCGTTACTGGCATTGTTGGCCATGGACAGGGAGATGGTGCCCGTGGGCGCAATGGAACTGTGGTGGGTGAAGCGCGCGCCGACTTCCGCCAGTTCCTGCACCAGTTCCGGGGCAACCGCGGCAACGCGCTGCATGTAGCGACTGTAGCGAGCATGCAGCACCCGTCCGGGGACCTTGTCTCCTTCCTTGAACCCATCGACGCGCAACTCCGGCCGCTGCGCGAGCATGGCGGCGGTGAGCGTGAATTCCTCATCCATGATGGGTGCGGGACCCTTCTCCTTTGCCAGATCCAGTGCTGCCTGCCAGCCGGTCACGGCCAGTTCGCGGCTCACGCTTTCGGTGAAGTCCACGGACTCTGCGCTGCCGTAGCGCAGGCGCAGCATGGCCAGCGTGGAGCCGAGGCCGAGGAAACCCATGCCGTGGCGACGCTTGCGGAAGATCTCGTCCCGTTGTTCCTGCAACGGCAGGCCGTTGATCTCCACGACGTTGTCCAGCATGCGCGTGAAAATCTGCACCACGCGACGATATTGATCCCAGTCGAAGCGCGCCTGGTCGGTGAACGGGTCCACGACAAACTGCGTCAGGTTCACCGAGCCCAGCAGGCAGGCGCCGTAGGGCGGAAGCGGTTGCTCGCCGCACGGGTTGGTCGCACGGATGTTTTCGCAGAACCAGTTGTTGTTGTATTCGTTGATGCGATCCACGAGCACGAAACCGGGCTCGGCGAAATCGTAGGTGGAATGCATGATGGCATCCCATAGTTCCCGCGCCGGCAGGGTCTTGTATATGCGGCACGCCACTTCGCCGCGATCGTTGTGCACGTAGGGAGCGATCAATGGCCACGGGCGCCAGTGCACCTGGGCCGGGTTGTTGACATCAATGCCCGCGGATTCCGCTTCCTTTTTCGTCAGCGGGAACACCAGCTGCCAGGGTCCATTGGCACGCACCGCCTGCATGAATTCATCGGTAATCAGCAGGGAGAGATTGAACTGGCGCAGGCGGCCGTCCTCGCGCTTGGCGCGAATGAATTCCATGACATCGGGGTGACCCACGTCGAAGGTGGCCATCTGCGCGCCACGCCGGCCGCCGGCGGACGAGATCGTGAAACACATGCTGTCGTATATATCCATGAATGACAGCGGGCCGGAGGTGTACGCATCGGCGCCGCTGACATAGCCGCCGCGCGGGCGCAGCGTGGAGAATTCATAGCCGATGCCGCTGCCGCCCTTCAGCGTCATGCCGGCCTCGTGCAACCGGCCGAGGATGTCGTCCATGGAATCGCGGATGGTGCCGGATACCGTGCAGTTGATGGTGGAGGTTTCCGGCTTGAATTCCTGCGCCCCGGCATTGGACAGGATGCGACCGGCGGGGATGGCCCCGTGCCGCAATGCCCACAGGAATTCCCCGTACCAGTATGCCTGCGCCTTGTCGGTGTGTTCCACGGCGGCCAGCGCGCGAGCCACGCGATCCCGGGTGCCGTCCATGTCCGCGTCCAGCGGTTCGCCGTCCTTGCGCTTCAGGCGGTACTTCTTGTCCCAGATATCCAGGGACGCGGGCTGAAAGGGCACGTGCTCAGTGGCGGGTGCCGAATCCGGCGCTTTCCGCCCGACCACACTCAATTCAACCATGCCCTTCTCCCCTTCCTTTTTGCGTTACTGAATCGAGTCCAATTTTACTCTTTCCCGCCTCCGGTCGTCAGGGGTAATTCCAGCTCAACCACGCCATCGGTGGGCACCGAACTGGAGAAACCCAGACTGCGCGCCAGGGCCTGCATGCCGGTATTCGACGCCAGCACTTGCCCCACCAGGCGCCGGGTTCCGCGCCGCCGGCAATAACGGATGATGCGATCCATCAGCGCGTGCCCCAGTCCGTGCTGGTGCCAGTCAGAACGCACGACGACGGCAAACTCCGCGCTTATATTGTCCGCATCGCTGACCGCGCGGACGACGCCAATGGTTTCAGGCGTGCCGTCCGGCTTGTTGCGCGTGGCGATGAGCGCCATTTCCCGGTCGTAATCGATTTGGGTGAAGCGCGCCAGTTGCTCGTGGCTGAAGTTGTTGACAGCACGGAAAAACCGGAAGTAAAGATCCTCCGGGTTCATGCGGGCAATCGCTTCCCGGTGGGCCGGTTCATCTTCGGGACGAATGGGCCGGATGAGCAATTTCTCGCCACCTAGCGTTACGGTTTCCTCAAGCTCCCGCGGATAAGGCCGGATGGCCAGCCTTTCAGTGCCGCTGATCTTCGCCTTCTGCACCCGGATGCGCGCATCCAGCGCGAGGACACCGCCGGCATCGGCCAGCAGCGGGTTGATGTCCAGCTCCACGATCTCCGGGTGATCAATGACGAGTTGTGACACGCGCAGAAGCACATTGCGAACGGCATCCAGGTCCACGCCCCGGTTATTCCGGTAACCCTGCAGGATGCGGCTGATGCGGGTGCGGAAGATCAACTGGTCGGCGAGCAGGTCATTGATCGGCGGCAGGGCCACGGCCGTGTCGCGAACGATTTCCACGGCAGTGCCACCCGCGCCGAAGGACAACACCGGGCCGAATACGGGATCTTCCGCCACGCCCACGATCAATTCGTGGCTTCCCGGCCGGCGCACCATGGGCTGCACCGTGAACCCTTCCACCCGCGCCGCGGGTTGCAGCTGCTTTATGCGTGCCAGCATGCCTTCCGCCGCGGCGGACAGGATAGAAGCGCTGCCGATATCCAGCAGTACACCGCCCACATCGGATTTATGCGACAGGTCAGGGGACAGGATCTTCAACGCCACCGGGTACCCGATTTCCGCCGCGGCGGCGACGGCCGCCTCGACGCTGGCCGCGACGCGGGTGGGCACCGTGGCAATGCCGTAGTCCTCCAGCACCGCCTTGGCCTCCGGCTCCGTCAGCAGCAACCGTCCCGCAGCCAATGCTGCCTGCACCCGGCTGCGCACGGCGCTTTCATTGGCGGTGAATGCTTCCGGCGTTGACGCAGGAGTCTGCATCAGGCTCTGCTGGTTGCGATCGTATTCCACCATCTGCATGAAAGCGCGCACCGCCAGCTCCGGCGTGTAATAGCTCACCACCGACGCCTCCACGAACGCCTTGCGCGCCGCACGCACGGTTTCACCTCCCATCCAGCAGGTCAGGATCGGCTTCGTGGCCGCCTTCGCCTCCTCCGCCACGGCGCGGGCCACCGCCGCACCATCCACCAGTGCGGTGGGCACCAGCATCACCAGGATGGCGTCGAAATCGTCCGCTGCGAGCAACAGGCGCAATGCCTTGCGATAACGCTCCGCGTCGGCATCACCGATGATGTCCACCGGGTTGCCGCGCGACCAGGTGCGCGGAAGGAACTCATCCAGCGCGGCGACGATTTCCGGCTTCAGTGAGACCAATGTGCCACCCTCGGCCGCCAGTTGATCTGCCACCAGCACGCCCGGGCCGCCGCCATTGGTCAGCACCAGCAGGCGCGGACCCCGGGCCGGGCGCGCAAAGGCCAGTGTCTCGGCCGCGCTGAACAGGTCCTCCACCGTCTGCACACGCAACATGCCGGCGCGCCGG
>Ga0315910_10003487_pt1 | contig 13367 bp, 14 predicted proteins | sample EdamamesoilMG_FD_204470 | JGI IMG/M metagenome (GOLD analysis project Ga0315910, IMG submission 204470) | Garden soil microbial communities collected in Santa Monica, California, United States - Edamame soil | ecosystem: Environmental > Terrestrial > Soil > Garden | place: USA: California...
GAGCGCGCGCAGCCTGCACCGCGAGCTGGCGGGCCCGCTGCAGCGCGGCTGCCTTGCTGGCGTGGCTGGCGCAATCGTCCGCGCCAAGCGATCATCCGGGGCCTATGAAAACACTTCGTCTCGCAGCGTTCGCGGCGCTGGCAGTTACCGCGGCAACGGCAACAGCCCAGGAAGATCCGTCACGCGCCTGGCTCGAATCCGCCGCGGAGGCCATGGGCGGTCTCGAGCGGATCCAGTCCGTCGACAACTTCGTGCTGACCGGCTTCGGCCTCTATCAGAATCAGCAGGGCGGCAGCCGCGTCACCGGGCATCCGATGGCACCGGCGAAGTATCAGGCGGCCCATGCGATCGAGCGCAGCTTCGATCTCACGACGATGCGCGCGTTGAACCGCGATCGCCGCGCGTACCTCTTTCCGTATGCCGCGGCGTCCGGCCAGTCGTGGAGCCAGGGCAATCAACCGCAGGCGGGAGTCGCCGTGCTCGATCATCCGCTGACCGCACTGCGCGCCGCGCTCGCGCCGGACGCCACGCTCGGATCCCTCGCGGTGGAGGACGGTCTCACGGTCGTGTCGTTCACGCTGGCCGCTGGTGACGTACTCGAGCTGGCGATCGATCCGATCACGCGCCTGCCGGCCTGGGTGCGCTCGGTCGGGCCGAGCAGCACGCTCGGCGACGTGACGAGCACGACCTGGTTCACGGGCTACTTGCCCTTCGACGGCGTGCAGCTGCCGATCGGGCTGACGACGGTCATCGACTGGCGCGATCTCGTCATGGCGGAGATCAACGTCGATTCGTACCGGATCGACGTTGCGGATCTCGCGGTGGCGCCCGCGGCACAGCCGGGCGTTGGGGCAGCCGGACGTGGCGGCAGAGCACAGGGCGCAGCACCCGCCCGAGGCGGCGGTCCTGGCGCGGGTCGCGGCGGTGCGGCGGCCGGCGGCCCGGCCGTCGAGGTCACCGAGCTCGCCGACGGCGTCTGGGACGTGCGCACCGGCGGCAACGGCGGGGCGGTCGTCGAGTTCGACGATCACCTGGCGATGTTCGAGGCCTATGGCAGCGAGGCCGCGACGCTCGCGCGCATCGACCGCGCCAACACGCTTGTGCCGGGCAAGCAGGTCACCGAGGTGATCGTCAGCCATCATCATTTCGACCACACCGGCGGATTGCGTGCCGCCGTCGCACGCGGGCTCACGGTGATCTCGCATCGCGGCAACGAGGCGATCTTCCGCGAGATGGTCGCGCGGCCGGCGCCGCGTTATCCCGACCTGCTGGCGCGCGAGCCGCAACTCCTGAAGTTCATGCCCGTCGACGAACGGCTCGTGCTCGAGGACGATACCGCCCGCGTCGACGTCTTGCACGCCATCGGGCATCTGCACATGGCCGACGCCGTGATCGCCTGGATTCCCGAGCATCGCATCCTGCTCGAGGGCGATTTCACGACCGTCGACTGGGACTGGCACTGGTGGGGCGACGCCTACCTTGAGAACGTCGAGCACTATGACCTCGACCCGCGGCTCAATGTGCCGGTGCACGGAAGGGTCACGGAATTCGCGGAGACGGTGGCGGGGATCCGCGAGCAGGTGGCACGTGCAAGAGCTTTCTGCGACGAGAGCGAGGCGCGCGGCGTGTTCCCGGCCGGCTGCCCGGTACGTTCGGAGTGAGGCGGGAGCTTTGCGTCGCGAAGGGTCGGAGCCGGGGTCTCGCAGCCTTACCGGACGAACGGATCAACGACACGCACCTTCGCCTTGGCGAAGTCAGCGGTATTGTGTGTCGCGACAGTGAGATCGTGCGTGAGGGCGCTGGCCGCAATCAGGGAGTCCTTGATCGGCATCGCCTGACCTGCCTGCCGTAACGCCGCCAGGAGCGCGGCCCAGCGCAATCCGCTCGCGGCTTCCCACGCGATGCAGTGCAATCGTCCGACGCCCTCGTCGAACCATTGCTCCAGTCGCAAGCGCCGCTTGCCGCGAGGTAGCAGGAGAATCCCGAATCGCACTTCGCCGAGCACTACGGGGTCGACGGCGAGATCGCGCTGATTGGTACGCAACCAGTCAATCACAAGCGGGTCGGGCTCCGGTTTCGTCGGCTCGCTCAAGACATTGGCGTCGACGAGAAATCTCAAAGCGAATCCGTGGACTCGGACTCGATGGGCACGAAATAGCCCTTTTCAGGGCAACGCAGCAGCCAGTCGATGACACCTTCGTTGGGAGGAGCCGCCACACGGATGAGGCGGTACTCGCCGCGATCGAGGCGTTCGACTTCAAACTCCTGGCCGGCTTCAATGCGATCGCGATCGCGAAGCTCGGCGGGCAGCACGATCTGGCCCTTGGACGACACCCGGGTCTTCATCGGATCGTAAGATATTGTCTTACGTCATCCGCCGCAAGCGGCAAATCCATGTAATCGCGATTGATTCCCGGATTGCCGGCGCCGGGCGCTTTACGCCGCGATGCGTCTGAGCTAAGGTCTCGCGCCCGTAAAGTCCACCATCCGTATAGGCGCGTCTTGGCTACCCGAAAAATCAGCAATCCCGTCGTCGCGATCGTTGGCGCCACCGGCGCCGTGGGCGTCGAGCTCATCGAGTGTCTCGAGCGGCGCAAGTTTCCGCTGAAGGAGCTCAGGCTCTTCGCCTCGGCGCGCTCGGCAGGCAAGACGCTGCCGTTCCGCGGGAAGCCGCTGCCCGTGCAGGAGCTCAAGGAGTCGAGCTTCGCGGGCGTCGACATCGGCCTGTTCTCCGCGGGCAGCGGTACCTCGAAGAAATTCGCGCCGGCGGCCGTCAAGGCCGGCACCGTGATCGTCGACAACTCCTCGGCCTTCCGCATGGACGAGGGCGTGCCGCTCGTCGTGCCCGAGATCAATCGCGACGCGATCTTCACGCACAAGGGCGTCATCGCGAATCCGAATTGCTCGGCGATCATCTCGATCACGCCGCTCTGGCCCGTGCATCGCAGGAATCGCATCCGGCGGATGATCATCTCCACGTACCAGGCCGCCTCGGGCGCGGGCGCCGCGGCGATGGAAGAGCTCCGCGAGTCGACGCGCGCCTATCTCGAGGGCCGCAAATTCGAGCACAAGGTGCTGCCGCATCCGTACGCGTTCAACGCCTTCAGCCACAACACGAAGATCGACCCGAAGACGGCGCACAACGAGGAAGAGACCAAGGTCATCAATGAGACGCGCAAGATCTTCGGCGATCCGGATATCGCGATCGGCATTACCTGCGTGCGGATTCCCGTCTTGCGTGCGCATTGCGTGTCGGTGACCTTCGAGTGCGAGAAGCCGATCACGCCGGAAGAGGTCAGGGCGATCATGGCGAAGGCGCCGGGTGTGCGCGTCGTCGACGATGCGGAGAGGAACTACTTCCCGATGCCGGTCGATGCGACGGGCAAGGACGAGATCCTCGTCGGCCGTATCCGCCGCGACTTGAGCGACTCGACGGGGCGATCGATCTCGATCTTCTCGGCGGGGGATCAGCTGCTCAAGGGCGCGGCACTGAACGCGGTGCAGATCGCCGAAGAGCTGTTAGTCTGAGCTCGCCCGCGGTTCGGCTTCCCAGGGCCGTGCCCCGTTCGTTCGCTACATCGGTCGGAACAGGTGCGCGAACGCGCGGCTGACCTTTACGCCGCGCCCGAGCCCACGCAGCTCGAGCGTCAAATGCCCGAGCTCGTCGCGGGTCGCGCTCGCCATGCAGTCGGCATTCACCATGACGCTGCGGTGCACCTGCACGAGGTCGATGCCCTCGAGGCGGGCGGCGAGCTCGCGCAGGCTCATGCGCACGAGTGCCTCGCCATTCCCGGTGACGACCGTGACGTATTTGTCCGCGGCTTCGAGGCAAATCACATCCGCTACCGGAATCATGCGCACGGTATTGCCGATGCTCGCGCGGATGATGCGGACACGTTCGTCCTGGCCGACCGGCCGATCCGAGAGGGCTTGCACGCGGCCGAACAGGGTTGCCGCCTCGCCGACGGCCGGCACGGCGGCGCGCGAGGCGAGCCGCTCGCGTAGCCGGGCGACGGTGACGGCGAGCCGCTCCGCCGTCACGGGCTTCAAGACGTAGTCGACCGCGGCGCGCTCGAAGGCCTTGAGCGCGAACTCGTCGTAGGCCGTGACGAAGACAAACAGGGGCAGGGGCCGGTCGGGTAACCACTCGTCGGCAATTACTTCGGCCACCTCGAGTCCGGTCCGGCCCGGCATCTGGATGTCGAGAAACATCACGTCAGGGCCGATTTCGAGGCCGCGCTCGACGGCCGCCATGCCATCGTGCACGACTTCGGCCGATGCCTCTGGCCAGACTTCGCCAAGCACCTTGACCAGGGTCCTCGCGAGCAGCGGCTCATCCTCAGCGACCAGCGCATTTATTCGCGCCACGGAACGGGTCATTGCGGAATCCTCACGATCGCGCGCGCGCCCGCGGGTGCGTTGGGCACGAGCGCAAGCCCCGCCGCCGGGCCATAGAACGCCAGCAGGCGCTCGCGCACGTGCAGGACGCCGTAGCCGTCCGGCGCGTCGCTCCCGGCCGGCAGGCCGTAGCCGGTGTCGGCGATGGTGATGACCACGGCGCTTTCGTCCCGGGCGGCCGTCACCTCGAGAGTCGAGCTGCCGACCTTGGGCTCGATACCATGCTTGATCGCGTTCTCGACGAGCGGCTGGAACAGCATCGGTGGAACGCGAAGCTCCTCGAGCTCCGCCGGCAGCTCGACGGAGTAGCGCATCCGGTCACCCATACGCAGCGCCATGATCTCGAGATAGGCCGAAAGCTGGGCGAATTCCTGGCGCAGCGGCACCGACTCTTCCCGCGATGCGGCCAAAGTGCTCCGCAGATAGAAGACGATGCTGTCGAGCATCGATTGCGCGAGCTTCGGGTCGACCTCGACGAGCGACCGGAGATTCGCCAGCGTGTTGAAGAGCATGTGCGGATCGAGCTGGGCGCGGAGCAGCCGCAACTGCGTCTCCGTGGCGAGCCGCTGCGCCTCGATGCGCGCCGCGGCCTCGCTTTCGATGCGGTGGCGCATCGCGTCGAGATAGACGAGCAGCATCGTCGCGAGCGCGGTGGCGATGAGCGCAATGATGCGCCGCGGCTCGGGCTCGAAGATCGGGAGCGGCTCGCCGAGCAGGGTGTAGGCCAGGCTCGAGCCCAGGACATAGCCCACGGGCACCGCGACGGCGCCGATGCAGAGGTGCGCGACCATCGGGGTACGGCGCCGCAGCCAGGGCAGGCGGCTCGTCAGCACGCCGATCGTCAGGCAGGTCAGCCCGATCGTCTCGACGATGAACAGCCAGCGCACGAATCCGGAGAGGCTCGGCGACGCCAGCGTCACGACGGCCGCCGTCAGGGCACAGAACAGCACCGTCAGGACGAACATGTCCCGGACCGCCCGCGGGGGGCTCGGCACGAAGTACCTGCTCGGGGCGATCGACGGCAGCATCGGCCGAAACTCTAGGGCGGCGGACCGGCAAACACCAGCGCGGGCGCGGGCCGCCGACTGCAGCTCGCGACCTCTCCCGACCGGTCGGTGGCGGATTCCGACAGCTCGTCGCAAACCCGGGTCGGGAAGCCTGCCGGCGCCAATGATGCACCCCGACCGATCAATCCACCCCTTTGCAACGGAGACAGCAATGAACACGAGACAGATGAATACAGGCCGGCGCCAGGCTCTATCCCGGGCGGTGGCCGCGGCCATCGCGACGATCGCGGCCGGTACGGCCCAGGCCGAGGAATGGCACTGGTCCGTTACCCCATACCTCTGGGCGACGGACCTCGAGGTCGACGCCACGCTTTCCGACCGCGACCTCGTCAACGCCGACATTCCCTTCGATGACCTGGTCGACACCCTCGAGAGCGGCATGTTCGTCCGCGCCGAGGGCATGCTCGGCCGGCACGGCATGGCCTTCGACCTGTTCAACGTCGAGCTCGCCGACAGCCATGCGATGGAATTCCCCGCGCTCCCGGGCAGCCAGCTGGCCCTCGAGACCGAGATCGGCATGACGATTCTCGATGTCGCGGGTGTCTTCAACCCGAATGGCGACCGGAGCGGGTTCTCGATGCTCTACGGCGCGCGCACGATCGAGCAGCGCAACGACGTCGAGCTGGCGCTCAATTTCGCCGGAACGAACGTCGGCACGCGGTCCTTCAGCGCGACCGATACGCTCGTCGACGGTCTTGTCGGCGTGCGGTACAGCCGGTCGCTGTCGCCGAAGCTGACCTACGGATTTGCCGCCGACGTCAGCACGGGCGACACCGAGCTGACCTGGAGCGCGGGCCCGGCGCTCGGCTACACCTTTGGCGAGAACGATCGCTACCGCCTGACCGGCGGCTATCGAAAGATGGTCATCGACTTCGACACGGCGGCAAGCATGGACGCGGACCTGACGATGTCCGGCCTGCTGCTCGCGATCCGGATCGACCTCTGAGCCGGCGCCCGACCAGACAGTCATCAATCGAACTCACTACAGGAGAACCGTCATGAACAGGAAATTATCGAGCCGCCGCGCCCTCACGCTCGTGGGCCTCGCGGCAATCCCCGCGACCGCCGTTGGCATGCTGCTCAGCAACTCCGTGCAGCAGGCACTATTCGACCGCGCGGCCGCCAGGCTCACCGCGGTCTCGAACACCGCGCCACTCGCGGACGACGCGCTGCGCGTCGCCGTCTGCGGCACCTCGGCGCCGCTGCCGAGCACGGCACGCGCGAAAGCCTGCGTCGCCGTGTTCGCGGGCGGCAGGTTCTATGTCGTCGACACGGGGCCCGAGTCCGTCGAGAACCTCATGCTCTGGAACGTGCCGATGTCGGCGATCGGCGGCGTGCTGCTCACGCACTTCCACTCCGACCACATCGGCGATCTTGGCGAGCTGCAGCTGCAGACCTGGGCGGCCGGTCGGCCGGCACAGCTCGACGTCTACGGGGGACCCGGTATCGAGGACGTCGTCGCGGGCTTCAATCGGGCGTATTCGCAGGACCAGGGCTACCGCACGGAGCACCACGGCGAATCGATCATGCCGTCGGCGAGCTGGGGCATGACGGCCCGCGTCGTGGAGCTCGACGGCGCGCCGTCGCGGGCGAAGGACCGCACGGCGGTTTTCTTCGACGATGGCTCGCTGCGCATCACGGCGATCGAGGTCGATCACTCGCCGATCGATCCCGCGTACGCCTATCGCTTCGACTACAAGGGCCGTTCTGTCGTGGTCACGGGCGACTACAAGGACCATCCGCCGCTCGCGGTGGCGGCGGCCGGCGCGGATCTGCTCGTGACGGAAGCGCTCTCGCGCTCGATGGTCACGTCACTCGAGACGGCCGCGGGTTCCTCGGGACGCGGGCAGGTCGCGACGATCATGCACGACATTCAGGACTATCACATTTCGCCGGAAGAGGCGGCCGGAATTGCCAATGAGGCCGGCGTCGGGCTGCTCGTCTATTACCACCTGAGCCCCGCACCCGACAACTTCCTCGCGCGTCGCCTGTTCGCGAGCGGCGTCAACGAGGTTCGCAGCGAGGACTGGACGATCGCCGAGGACGGCAGTCTCTATACGCTGCCGCTCGACTCGGACGAGATAGGCGTGGGTCGCATCGACGATTGATGACGAGAACCGCGTCGCAGGGACGCCGGGAACTTACGGGACATAGCGACGCCGGCAAGGAAGCCGGCGTCGCTGCGTCGGCAGCAGGCCAATGCCTAGCGCAGGGTCGCCAGGTTCTCGTAGAACAGACGCTCGAAGCCCGTCAGCGTCTCGATCGCCGCGGCATCGTAGAACGGCAGGTACTGCATCAGCAGCACCGCGCCCACTTGGGTCTCGGGGTCGATCCAGAACTCGGTATTGAAAATGCCCGCCCAGCTGAGGCTGCCCGGCTGGCGCAGATTCGGATCGTCATGCGCCCCCGTGACCTGGAAGCCGAGGCCGAAACCGTCGCGGTCGGCGCCGAGCGGAAACGCACGGGCCAGCTCCGGCGTCGGCTCGTCCTGCAGCGAGACGCGGACGTTGCCGAGCTGGTTGCTCGTGAGCGTGCGTACCGATCGCCGGCTGAGCAGTTGTTTCCCGTCCGGTGCGGTGCCATCGTTCAGGATCATCTGGATGAACTTCACGTAGTCGCCGGCGGTCGAGTAGAGCCCGCCGTCGCCGCTGACGCCAGAGCGGACATTCTCGGGCACGGGCGACTCGACGAGTGCGCCATTCACCATCCGGAAGCTTGGCGCGACGCGCGCGCGGTCTTCGGCCGGCACGACGTAGCGGGTTTCTTCCATTCCGAGCGGTCCGAAGAGACGCTCCTCGAGGAACACATCGAGCGTCTTCCCTTCGATCTGCTCGAGCACGCGGCCGACGACGGCGATGCCGCCCGAATAGGCCCATTCGCTGCCCGGATCGAAGAGCAGCGGCGGGGGCGGCGCGTTCGAGCCGGGGTTGGCAGCGCCCTGGCGCGTATTGAGGAGGGTCATCGTGTCGCTGCCGAACGGGTAGGCGAGACCCGAGGAGTGCGAGAGCATGTGGCGGATCGTGAGCTCCGTCGTTGCCGGGCGCGTCGTGTATGTGCCGTCAGCGTTCAGCGTCGCCAGGACCTGCCGCCCTTCGAATTCGGGAACGTGCTTCGCGATCGGATCGTCGAGGGAGAGCTTGCCCTCCTCGACCAGCATCATGATGGCGGTTGTCGCGATGGGCTTTGTCATCGACGCAATGTTGAAGATCGTGTCCATCGTCATCGGTTCGTTGCGGCTCTCGCTGCGCAAGCCCGCGGCGTGCGCGTAGAGCACGCTGTCGCCGTCCACGGCGAGGGCGACGAGCCCGGGGATGTGCGTGTCCGCGATCGCGCCGTCGAGATAGGCGTCGATGGCGGCCGCGCCCGGGTTGCCGGTCTGGGACAGGGCGATCGGGCACGCGAAGGCGGCCGCGATCAAGGCAACCAGCGGTCTCCGCGTCATTCGCAATACAGTCATCGGCGTTCCCTTGTCAGATAAGCGACCAGCGCATCGAGATCTTCATTGCTCAGTTCGGTCGGCCGGAAGAACGGCATCGACACGAAACCGTTGCGCACGACGGTGCGGACGTAGACCTCCTGGAGGTCGGTTCGTTCCTCGAGCGCGGCCGGCAATTCGCCCCGATAGCGCGCCGCGAGCGCCTGCGTGCCCGGCATCAGCGGCAGGAAGGCGGGGCCGTAGACCTCCGCAGGTATGGGCCCGTGGCAGGCCGCGCAGCGCTGGGCGAAGACTTCCTGGCCGCGTTGGAGGAGCGGATCCCGGAGGTTCGAAGCAGCGCTTGCCGGCAACGCTGACCAGGCCGTGTCCGCCGTCGCCGCGGGATCGGCGAGGGCGGAGTCTCCCGGCAGCCCGAGCAGCCCGACGAGCGTGACTGCCCGGGAGATCCCCGCGAGGCGCAGCGACCGGTGTCGCGCATGGGCCCCGCTCGTTCCCCGCGGCCTCACGCCCTGTCTCCGCGCAGATGCTTTGGCCAGATCCCGTAGCGCCCGGCCGACAGGATGCCGTTGGGATCGAGCGCGTCCTTCAGCATGTTGTTCAATCGCCCGAGCGCGCCGTCGTTGAACGAATAGGTCGCCATGACCTCGTCCATGTAGGCCGCATGCGCGCGATAGATGCCCCAGCCGTTCTCGCCCGAGACCCTGACGAGGCGCTTGTAGAATTCCCGGGCCTTCGCATTCTCCGCGGGATCGAGCGTCAGGGTGATGCCGTGGAACATGATGAAGGCGCGCTGGTGATAGCTCATCGCGAAGCCGAGCGAGGGCGGCATCCCCGCATCGCGGTACTCGCGCATGTAGACCTTGTGGGCCTTGAGCACGGCTTCGCCGGAGTGCGGCACCATCGGCGAGGCGTCGATGTGACCCGTCGTGCCGGCCTGGCTCGAGAACACGCTCAGGGAAGGGACGCCGAAGGTAGCGGGATCGCCGAGTCGGCTGATCTGATCGTCGGTCAGCGGGAATTGCATGACGTCGCCGTCCTCGAACGCGATGCCCTCGATCGCGGCGAGGCGTTCCTTGACGTAGGCCCACTGCGCCCGCATGACGTTGAGCGGACCGTAGAAGCGGAGCGTCGTCTGCCAGAAATCCCGGCCGAGCGACTCTGCATAGCTGTCCCACTCGGCGGCGGAACCGCCGTTCGGCCGGTCGAGCAGGGCGGACATGCGTTCGTTGATCGCCCCCTCGAAGACGGGGCTGTTGAACGAGTAGAGGCAGTTGACTAGCCCCAAATACTGCAAGTGCGTGATCGTGCGCACGAGCGGAATGATGTCGTCGTGCCGCCGCGCGCGGATCGTGCCCGTGATCGAGGCGTCGGGCTCGGGCATGAGCCAGAAACCCATCTTCGTGACGATGCCGAGATTCGACTGCGCGAAGAGGCCGTCGGCGAGCGGGCCCGCGCCGTAGGGGAAGGCCTGCCAGTTCGGGCCGGAATTCGGGATCGCCCCGAGCCCGGTGCGGACGAGGTCGCCGTTCGCGAGCACGACCTCCATGCCGCAGTGCGCACCGAAATGATCGCGGTAGGGCATCGGCGTGCGCCCGGCGCCGCGGTCGAGCGCATTGCCGATGAGGCTGCCCCAGCCGGGGTCGGGGCAGTCGATCCACAGCTTCAGGCCGCGCTCGCGGATGTGGCGGTAGAGATCGAAGTAGCTGACACCGGGCTCGACGACCGCGAAGGCCATCTCCTCGTTGACCTCGAGGATGCGGTTCATGCGCTTGAGATCGAGGACGACGCTGCCCGAGTAGACCGGCGCCGAGCCGCCGTAGGCGAGATTCCGGCCTGTCGAGATCGTGTAGAGCGGAATCGAGTAGCGGTTGGCGACGGCGAGAATCTGCTGGATCTGCTCGACGGTCGTCGGTGACACCGCGGCCGAGGCAAGCTTCTCGTCGCTTTCTCCGCGCGACGGCGAAAAGGCGTCGCGGTAGGTGGCCACGGAGGCTTCGTCGAAGAAGACCCAGTCGGAGCCGACGATGTCGCCGAATGCCGCGAGCGCGGCGTCGAAGTCGGCCTGGCCGACTCCCGGTGGTAAGGCCATGAGCGAGCCCCCTTAGCTATTTGAAAATGCCGAGCGCCTTGAGAATGACAAGGAGCAGGATCGCGCCGCCGAGCCCGATCAACCAGCCGACGACCTGCGAACCGCCGCCGATGCCGAGCACGTCCGTGGCAAGCCAGGTTCCGAGAACCGAGCCGACGATGCCGACGACGACGTTCGCGATCAGGCCCATCTGGGCGTTGGTTTTCATCACGATGCTGGCAAGCCAGCCGATGACGCCGCCGATGACGAGTGCAATCAACAGATCCATGGTTGTCCCCCCATGTTGTCCGGATTCCGGGCCAGTTTAGCAGTAAGATCCGGCGGCGGCGCCCAGTCGCCGCAGGGGAGATCTCATGGTGTCGCTGACCGCGCTCTGGCTGCCCATTCTGCTGTCCGCCGTTGCCGTCTTCATCGCGAGCTCGATCATCCACATGCTGCTCGGCTACCACAGCTCGGACTGGTCGGGTTTCGAGCGCGAGGACGGGATCCTCGACGCGCTGCGGCCTTTCGCGCTCAAGCCGGGTGACTATGTCGCCCCGCGGCCGAAAAGCATGGCCGACATGAATACGCCCGAGTTCAAGGCGAAGGTCGAGAAGGGTCCGCGCATCATGATGACCGTGATGGGGCCTTCCTCGGGTTCGATCCTGAAGGGCCTGATTCTCTGGTTCGTCTATTCGATCGTGGTCGCGATTTTTGCGGCCTACGTCGCCGGCATCACGCTCGGCCCCGGCGCGGAATACCTGGACGTGTTCCGCATCACGAGCACGGTCACCTTCGCGGGCTACACGCTCGCACTCTGGCAGGGCTGGATCTGGTATTCGCGCGGCCTCGGATCGACCCTGAGGACGACCTTCGACGGGCTCGTCTACGCCCTGCTGACGGGGGGCGTCTTCGGCTGGCTCTGGCCTTGAGGCACGGAGTGCTTCGGCGACAGTCCCCTGGCACCGGCGACGCCCGCGCGTCAGGCGGCGATCTTCTGACCGACCCGCGCCTGAAGCTTGCGCGAGAAAGGCAGTGGAATCCGCGGCGGCAGGCGGTGATGAATCTTGCGCAGCGTCAGGAACAGCCAGCGGTGCTCGCGCACATTGAGTGCCGCAGCCAGGTCCCAGAGCGGCGGCAGGATGTAGACGACTCGCCGGCCGACGCGGCGCAGCTCCCGGTCGAAACGCTGCGGATACTGCACGTGCTCGGCGGTGTGCGAGCAGAGCACGACGTCGAACTGGCCGTCGGCGAAGGGCAGCCGGTAGATCGAGTCGAGCTTGACGAAATTCCGCAGCTCGCCGTGCTGCACGATGTCGGCATTGACGCCGCCGCCGTCGGTCGTGCCGCAGCAGATGTTCAGGTCCCAGCGTCGTCGGCTGATGATGTAGCTCTTGAGACGGCGATAGCTCAACCAGTGGAGAAAGACGATCGCGGCGGTGATCGCCACGGCGGTCGCGAGCAGATAAAGCATGGATTCGCATCCTCGCCGGCGAATCGGGTCGCCGGAGTGGGCCAGGATCGGTCAGCACGGGAAGTATGGGCCAGGGGCATTAAGGATTAGTGACGGGGCGAATCTGTGACCCAATGTCGAGCCGGGGCCCCAGATTGCAAACTAGACTATCGACGCTCAGGATGTGATCTGCCTCAAGTTCGGCAGGCATCGGGCTCGACGGGAGAATCACCATGCGACTTCTGTTTCCAGTTGCGGTTGCCGCCACCCTGGCTGCCGCCGGCGCCCTTGCCCAGAACACGACCGCCACGCCGAACTACGGCACGACCTCCCTGCGGGGCGGATTCGGCAACGATCCCTACAGCGTCAGTCTCACGGCCGGTGGATCGATCGACGCATCGTCGCTCGGTGGCGCCTGCGTCGGCGACATCAGCAACGCTCCGGATTTCGAGCTAACCTTTTCTCCGGGCTCACGACCGCTATACCTGTCTGCCGCGGCCGACCGTGACGTGTCCCTGATCGTCAACCTGCCGGATGGCAGCTGGCTCTGCGACGACGACTCCGCCGGCAACCTGAATCCCGGGCTCACGCTCTATTCCCCCGCCTCCGGCGTCTACGACATCTGGGTCGGCGATCTCAGCGGCGCGAGCCCCTCTGCGACTCTCTATATTTCCGAGCTCGGGTATCAGGGATCCTCATCGGCTGCCACGAGCAGCGCCGTCGACCTGTCGGCGGATCCCTACTACGGCTCGGTCACGCTGTCAGCGGGCTTCAGCGAGGATCCCTACTCGGTGAGCCTCGAGGCGGGTGGCGCCAACTCCGCCGGCGATGTGGCCGTCGGCTGCACCGGCATGGTCGGCGGGCCTCCCGACTTCAATCTCAACTACACGGCCGGCAGCCTGCCGCTCTATCTCTCGGCGAGCTCGAGTGACGACCTGACCCTGC
>Ga0315910_10003488_pt1 | contig 13366 bp, 10 predicted proteins | sample EdamamesoilMG_FD_204470 | JGI IMG/M metagenome (GOLD analysis project Ga0315910, IMG submission 204470) | Garden soil microbial communities collected in Santa Monica, California, United States - Edamame soil | ecosystem: Environmental > Terrestrial > Soil > Garden | place: USA: California...
GAGATGATCACCGGCGATCACCCGCAGGCCTACAGCAACGACTTACACTTGTTTGGCAGGCGGCGCGGCACCGGCGAGACGGTGTGGGACATCAAGAAGAACGTAGGCCTCGTCTCCTCGCGTCTGCATCGAGACTACCGGGTCGGTGGCAGCGTCGAGGAGGTGCTGCTCAGCGGCCTGTTCGACAGCATCGGGGTCTACCAGAAGCCCGAGCCCAGTCACCGCGCCCGCGCGCGGGCCTGGCTCGATTGGCTGGATCAAGGGCTCGCTCCGGGCGCGGCGTTTCGTGAGCTCTCGTTCGGCCAGCAGCGCCTCGTGCTCATCGCGCGCGCTGCCATCAAGGTGCCGCCGCTCGTCGTGATGGATGAGCCAACCAGTGGGCTCGACGCCGACAATCGCGCTCGTGTGCTCGAGCTCGTCGAGTCGCTCTGCGCGCAGCGGAAGAGCACCGTGCTGATGGTCACGCACCGGGCTGACGAGCGTGCCTTCTGGCAAGAGCACATCGGCGGCGCGATCCTGTCGCTGCCGCTGCGCGCTTGAAGCGCCCAGCGATCCTCGACAGGCCGCGCCGCGCCGTCCCGTTCGCCGGGCTACTTCGACTCAGGTCTTCAGCTTCGGCTTGCCGTCGGCTCCGTACTCGACCCAGTAGTGCTCCAGGTTGAGCTCCTTCAGCACCTGCTGGAGGAACTGCGGCTCGTACCAGTCCTCGAAGCGGAAGGTGTTGCGGATCAACCCGAAGCGCTTCGCCTCCTGGATGTTCTTGTTGTACTGCGTGCTCAGAAACTCATCGACGAGCGGGCTCGAGAGCACCTTGAGCGAGCTCGTGCCCTGATCTTCCTTGAAGTTCGCGAACGTCACGCCCGAGCGGGTCCAGAGCTGGAAGGCGGGCGCGGGGTTCTGATCCTGCTCGGAGAGCCACTTGGCGGCGAGCACCACCGTCTTGACGACGCGCTTGGTGATCTCCGGATACTTGCGGATGAAATCCTCGTTGCCGATGAACGAGCAGTGGCGATAGGCGTTGGTGTCGCTCGAGTCCGTGGCGTAGAGCAAACGCGCCAGGCCCTGGTCCCGCAGCGAGAGGTAGTCGGTCCAACCGAAGGCCGCGTCGATGTCGCCGGTCGCCATCGCGGCCTTGGCCGTCGCGGTGTCCATGTTGATGGCGCGAATGTCGGACTCCTTCAGCCCAAATTTCTCCAGGATCTTGTTGGCGCTGAGCTGGATGTTGGTGCCCTTGAAGATGGCGACCTTCTTGCCGCGCAGGTCCTTCACCGACTGGATGGATGAGCTGGTCGGAACGAAGATGTAGGTGTTGCCACGGATGGCCGTCGCTGCGAGTACCTTGGTGTTCAGGCCGCCGGAGTGACCGATGATCGACGGCAGATCACCCAGCAGGGAAAAATCGGCGAGACCATTCGCATAGAGCTCGTTGGTGGCCGGGCCTGCGCCGCGCAAGAACGACCAGTTGATCTGGATGCCGTCGTTCTTGAACTCGTCTTCCAGCATACCTCGCAGGTGCACGGTGGAGACGCTGTTGCCGCCAGTGACGGGCCGATTGCCGACGCCGACACCCGGAAAGGCCATGCGAATGACGCTGGGTGCATCGGCGCGCGCGGCGCCCGCGGAGAGAACGAATAGCCCGAAAACGACGAGCCAACGGATGAGCCGGAGGGGATGAGTCATACTGTATTCCGTTTGGGAACACCGACCTCGACAAACGCGATGGTCGGCAATGGTCCCGGCTGATTATTAAATATCGTTCTTCGATGCAAGACTAATGTCCTGTATAGTGCCAGTGTCCAGTGTGGCGGCGCCACGCGCGGGTCTTCAGGACCGGGACGCTTCTTCCGGCGGGCGCACGGCGCGGAAGGCACGCCAGAGCAACAGGTCGTAGGCCATCTTCAGGGCAGCGCCCGCGATCAGCGGCACGTGCAGCGAAGCCGAGCCCGCCAGCGTGCCGGCGACCACGGGCGCCACGGCCCAAGCGGCGAGGCGCACCAGGTTGGTGATGCCAGAGGCGAATGTCCTCTCCTCCGGCTCCACGACGGCCAGCACATAGGATTGTCGAGTCGGCACGTCCATCTCGACCAGGCCCTCTCGGACCAGGAACAAGGCAGCGGCGACTTCGAAGCTGGGTGCGACGGCGACCGTCATCAGCAGCAGACTCGAGGGGAGGTGCGTGAAGACCATCGTGTTGATGAGTCCGATGCGCGCGGCGAGCCACGCCGCCCCGAGGTGCGAGCCAGCGTTCATCAGGCGGGCCGCCGCAAACAGTCCGCCGATGACGCCCTCGCCGACGCCGAAGCGCTCGAAGAAGAAGTAGGACAGCATCGCGGCGGTCAGAAAGCCGCCGCCGAGCGCATCGATGGCGAACAGCGCCGAGATGCGCGTCAGGATCGAGCGGCTGCGCCGCGTCAGGGCACGGCGGGAGCGCGCCGCGCCTTGGTCGAGCGTGGAACCCAGAGCGCGATACAGACAAAAGGCGACGACACCCAGCACGGCGCAGCCGAGTAGCAGCACTCGATGGGCGCTGGCGGAGGGCAGGTGAGTGGCCGCGCCCAGCGCCGGCACGAGAGCGGCCAGGGCCGCACCCGCGCCGTGCCCGAGATCTTGCAGCATCGTATACCAGGCGATCGTCCGAGTGCGCTCGGTCTCTGCCACCAGGCTCGGGAGGGCGGCCTGCTCCAGGATCAATGCGGCCCCTCGATCCTTGCCCATGCCATTGAGCATGCCGACGAAGGCGGCAGCGCCCAGCGCGACGGGGCTCGAGCTGGCGGCGAACGCGACGGTGCCGAGCGCCGACAGCGCCGTCAACAGAAGCAGGAAGCGACGGCGCCCGATCCGGTCACCGAGAAACGTCGCCGCGACGGCGGCGCTGGCGGCGCCGAGCAGGCCGACGGAAACGACCGCGCCGAATGCCGCCCCCGTCAGCTCGAGCTTGGCGAGATACACGCCCAAGAGCACGCCGACCAAGCTCGTGGTGAGCGCACGGATGAAGGCCGTGACGTACAGGATCCGTCGTTGCGACATGACTCGCTCGAGCTGCGATTGTGGCACACGAGCCCGAGCGCGCTGCTCGGAAGCGCTCGCCTACCCGGGAGCGTCCGGGCGACGCGTGTTCAGCCGGACGAGGGCGCCCCGGCCGCGGCGAGCAGCCATGCTGGCGCGCCGCGGTCGACACCGGAGCCCTGGCGGCTTCGTTCACAGCTTCGAATTCGTCACGAACGCGATGCGCTTGCTGTCTGGCGACCAGCCCGGCGTGTTCATCGACCCCTGGCCGCCGTAGATATAGCCGATCGTCTTCGGTACGCCACCCGAGGCCGGCATGAGCCGGATGTAACACTGGCGATAGAATGGATGGGTCCAGGGATCCATGTCCGTCGGGAACGCGATGTATACGATCCAGTTGCCGTCGGGTGAGATGTGGGGGAACCAGTCGTTGTACTCGTCGAACGTGACCTGCTCCGGATGGCTGCCATCCGGCCGCATGCGCCAGATCTGCATCGTGCCGGTGCGGACGGAGTTGAAGTAGATGTACTTCCCGTCCGGCGTGTATTCTGGGCCGTCGTCGAGCGTTCCGGGCGGAGTGAGCGCCGTCTCCACTTTCGTGTCGACGTCGACGGACCAGAGGTTGCGATAGTGGCCGGTCTCGCCCCTGCGCCCGCCGGTGAAGACGAGCTGCTTGCCATCCGGTGACCAGCCGTGGAGATACGTATGGCCGGCTTCGGGCGACGTGATCTGCCGGGGCTCATCCGAGCCGCCCACCGGCAAGACGAAGGCCACGGAGCGGCGCGGCTCGCCGGCGTAGTTGCTCAACGCGAGCATCTTTCCGTCGAACGACAGGACGTGGTCGTTGTTGTTCTGGCGCCGGGGGCCGGTGTTCAGCTCGGCGCGTTTGCCGGTCCGAAGATCGTAGGTGTACATCACGCCCTCCGCGCTGTTGAAAATGAGCTTGTCGTCGGGGGTCCAGTTGGGTGCCTGGATCGAGCCGGGATCGCTGTGGAGGACCCTGCGCAGGCCCGTCTCGACATCCATCACCTCGAGATGGCTGCCGAGATAGTCGCTGTAGGGCTTGAAATCGGGAGCGGCCGGAATGATGACCCGCACGTTGCCGAACACGGCTCGCTCGACCACACCCTCCTCGTGGGAGGCGATGAAAATGCCGGCGTAGGCCTCGTTGCCCAGGGTGACCTCATGGCTGACGGATTTGTAGCTCTCGCCGAAGGTCGCCGCTGAGAACGTCAGCCGGTTGCCGCTGCGCGAGAGCTGAATCTCGGTCGGATGAAACGAGGAGACCTCGAGCTGGGCGCTGGCTCCGCCAACGCTGGTCCGATACTCGAGCGCGCTGAGCGTGTCGCCAAACACGCTGGCAGCCACCTGGCGCGGGCTACCGGCGAGCGTGTCGCGCGCCACGAGGCCGAGCCGCCGGCGAGGATGACCCGCGCCGACGAAGCGCACGGTCGCCTGAAGGATGAAATCACCCTCGAGCTTCTTCCACGCGAAATGAAACTGATCGAGCGAGCTGCTCCGGTTCACTCCGGCGCTGGACAGGGTGTAGGTCTGGTCGCTCGCGTCATAGACCGCGTTGCCGGCGAGCTGGGGGTCGCCGACGTCCTGATGGTGATCGAAAACGCCTAGAGATTTCATGTGGGGCCGATGGTTCGTGAGCGGTGGTGCGCCGAGCTCGAGGCTCTCTCGAGAGCGACGCGCGAGCCCGATGGCTCGAGCGTCGCGCCAACAACGAGAGCACGAGGCGCAGAGCCGATCCACGGTGAGCAGGGCGCGCCGGTGCCTTTATGGCCTACGCTCGCGGGACATTCGTGCCCGGTTTGCTGCGGACGCCACCGAAGTGCTCATTCTTGCCCTCGGGGCGTGCGGTAGCGTCTGCTCAATCCTCGAGGTCGGCAGAGCGTGCGCCGAGCAGCTTGGCGTTCAGGCTCCCGCCCTCGAACAGCAGTTCCCGCAGGGCGCTGTCCAGATCGGCGGCGCTCAGCGCCACGGCGTCAGGATCGCCCTCGAAGGCGAACTGCGCAGCGCGCCGCAGCAGCTCCTTGATGAAGGCTGCGCTCACGCCTTCGGTGCGTGCAATCAAGGTTGTTCGAGCGCTCTCGGGCAGCTCGAGACCGCGCCGGTAGAGCTCGATCAGTCGGCGCCGGCCGTCCTCGTCGGGCAGGGGGAACTCGATGGCCTGATCAATGCGCCCGGGACGACCCGCGAGCGCAGCCTCGAGCGCCTCGGGTCGATTGGTGGTCAGGATGAAGAGGACCTCGCTGTTATCGCGCAGGCCGTCCATCTCGTTGAGCAAGCGGTTGAGCAAGCTCTCCTGGATCGGCGTTTCCAGGTCTTCACGGTCGCGCGCGATGAGGTCGACGTCTTCGATGACCACCACGCACGGACTGAGCAGACGCGCCAGCGCCATGTATTCGCCGATCGCTCCGACTTGCTCGGCCGTGATCAGCAACGTCGTGTGCTCGGGCAGGCGCGCGAGATAACGGATGGTGTGCGTCTTGCCGGTGCCGGGTGGGCCGTAAAATAGCAGGCCCTTTTTCACGGGCATGCCCAGGGCGCTCAGGCGCTGCCGTTGCGCGATGAAGCGAAACACGTTGCGCTCGAGCAACGCCAGAGTCTTCTCTGGCAAGATGATGCTGTCGCGCTCGACCGGCGCGAGCCTGTGCACGCACACCGCACCCGAGCTGGTCCCGTTGTAGTGCGGGTCGCACTCGAGAGAGAGGACTTTGCCGCGATAGGCGGCCGACGCCTCGATGGCGCCCTCCAGCGCAGAGAAGTGATGCCGCACCAGAGCCTCTCCGGCAGCGCCTGCCGGCACGCACAGCTCGACGTGCCAGCCTTGGACCCGGCCGTAGCGGTGTGCCGCGGACAGCACCACGGCGTAGCGCAGCCCGGTCTCCGTCTCCGCGAGCCACAGCGCCGAGCGCAGACAACGCACGGGCTCGCCCTCGCCCACGTCCACTTCCTCGTAGGAGAGCGGGGCGATCTGAACCGCGTCGCGGCCCTGCGAATCGAGCCCGGCGTAGGTCAATGTCTCGTGCTGGTAGCGCGCGTGCAAACCCACGTTACGCACTCGCTCGCCCTGCAGCAGGCCGTCCAACGCGCGCTGCAGGTCGGCTCGAAGGTAGCTGGAGAAGGTACGGCTCGTCGTCACCACGTCGGTCCCTTCGAGCCCTTCGAAGTGCCGCTCCAGCAGCGCCCCGGCGTACTTGTCTGCCCCGGAGGAGCGGATAAAGCTGCGGCGCCCCTCGAGCTCGGGGTTCTGCGTCAGCAGCGCATACGCCTCGGCGAGGCACTGGCTGCACGTGCTCGGGCCATCGTTCTCGGGTTGGTGCAAAGCGGCCGGCGGCGTCGGTTTCTCGCAAAGCGAACACTTGCGGAACGCTCGCGATAGGCTCTGCCCGTCGCGCACGTGAGCCGTGCTGGCGAGGCTCACCGCCAGGCCCGCGCTCACGCAGGCGCGGCACATGGCCAGCTTGGTGCCGCGTGCCAGGTCCTCGGAGCGCGCGTCGGTGCCGCACATGTCGCAGCGGCTGGTCGTGTCCTTCATGGGTCTCGAGCGGCGGCGGGCGAACGCCTGCGCCCGAGAGTCTAGGAACGGTCGCGAAAGCGCCTCGCTTGACCGCCGCCACACCTTCGCGGCGGGCGCGCTCTCGCCATTCGTTCCCGATCGAAACAACGTGCTGCCGAGCTGTGCCAGCGGCAGCGTGACACGTGGCACATTTCGTCTCGGTGCCCCGTCAATTCGCGGACTTCCAGCGCTGGCATGTGCATTGCTGCGGGAGGATCGAGAGGACTAGTCATGGACGCCCGACTCCCCCGAGGTTTGCTGCTGGCTGGACTGTACGTGTGCGTGGGCTGCGGAGCGCCTTCCCGTGAAGGCGGGACCGCCGCTGAGGCCGGCGACACCGAGCGAGCGCTGCTGACCAATACCTCGGTCAGCGCGGGGGCCGCGCGCGAGCTGCCTCACGTGGACCCGAGTGGTGCTCTCGAGCAAGAGGGGGTCGCTGTCCCTCCGGGCGCCCCAGCGCCTTCGTCGCGTGGCACGACTGTCGATGCCGGAGCGCACGGCATCGCTGCCGACGCCGGTTCTCGAGCGAGCGAGTGTCCGTATCCGAACTATCCCCCCACCGAATGGTCGCCAGGGCCATGGATCCCCGTCGCGACGAGCGACGCCGCCGAGCTCCTGGCGGGCGTGCAGGCGGCGATGCCAGGCCGCTGGCAGGGCCTCGCGACCAGCCCCTGGACCACGCCCTACCGCGTCGAGATAGGCTTCACCGCGGATGGCCATTACTCGGGACGGTGCACGGAGCTCTCCAGCGACTGTTGCCTCGCTTTCTACTACGGCAGCGACGACGACTCCCCCATCAAGCGTTACCGCGTGGAAGACGCCACGCTGAGCGGCAACGTCTTCGGAGAGATCGACGTCGCCTTCGCGTATGATGACGAATACGGTCTGCCGGGCTGGCAAGGCGAGCTCACGAACATCCGGCGCGACGCCTCGGGCAATGGCCTGCGCTTCAGCTTCTCGCGCAGCGACGGCTACGGGCCGGTCGAGTACGATCTGCGGCGGGTGCCCTCGGGAGAGTGAGCGCCTGGAGCCGAGCGGAGCCGCTTCACGGGCTGAGCTGTACGTCGAGCCCCACCCACACGGAGCGCGGTGGGCTGGGCGAGGCATAACGCGGGTCTTCGGCATCGGGGATGACCTCGTCCGGCTCTCCCAGCAGACCAAACGTCTCGAGCTCGGCGTTCAGGACGTTGTCCACGCGCACGAACAAGAGCGCCCAGCTGGAGAGCTCGAAGCTGCCGCGTGCGTTCAGCGTCGCGTAACCCGGCAGCGGAGGCAGCAGGTTGGCCTCGTCGCCGCGGTAGTACTGCGATGAGGTCAAGTTGACCCAGGCGCCGACGGCCAGGCGCTGCACAGGCTCGATGTCTGCGCCGACCCGCAGCGCGTGCTGCGGCAGGCCAGGGATGAGATCGCCGGGTTCGACCGCGATCACGTCTCCCTCCGGCGTCGTCATTGCGTCCGGGTTGTTGGCTCCCGGCAACAGCAAGCTCGACTCGAAAGTGGCGCGCAGGAACTGGTAACGCAGGTACGTGTCGAGCTCGCCGATTCGTGCGGAGAAGGTGGCTTCCACCCCCGCGCGCTGGGTCGTGCCGGCGTTGCGGAAGTACCCGGTACCCACGCGCGATCCCGCGACGAACAGGATGTCTTCCCGGCTGCGAGCGACGAACAGCGCGAACGACGCAGACAGCGCCGTATCGGCGTCGAGCTCGTGCGCGAAGCGACCCCCGAGCTCGACCGAGCGGGTCACGACCTGCGACAGCGGCGGATCGGAGAGGAACGCGTTGGGCAGCCGGCATGGCTCCTCCGGATCGGCGCAGCTGAGCTCGGCGGGGGTAGGGGCGCGGCTGGCTTCGGCGTAGTTGGCGTACAGCGTGGTCCCCGCGCTCGGCCGATATGCGAGGCCAACGGCCGGGTTGAGGCGCGCGAAGTCATGATCCGCGTTGAGCGCCTCGACGTCGTCCTCGCGCAAGCGGAGCGCGACCCAGTTGAAGCGCGCGGAGGCCGTCAAGAACAGCTCGGGGAGCAGCGTCAGCGTGTCGGTCCCATACACCCCGAGCTGGATGCTGGACGTCTCCAGGTCGATGGCGCCTTCGCCCAGGAAGAACCCGCTGCCCTCCACCCCGCGGTCTGGCAAGAACGTGCCGACCTCGCTGCGTTGCTGGAACTCGTTCATGGCGCGCGCGGCGGAGACGCCGAGGGTCAGCTGGTTTTCGCGATCTCCCAGGGAGTGACGGGAGACGAGCTGGAGCGTCGCGCCCGCGGAGCGGCTGCGAGTACGTGTCGTGTTGGTGGCGGCGTCGCCGCCTGCGCTCGCGGGGATGGGCTCGCCGCTGGAGCCGAGGGCGGGCTCACCCCCTTCCTCCCCATCCTCTTCGCCCTCGGAGCAGAGCACGGCGGGCTCGTCGTCGCAGGGCGCGAGATCGAAGGCGTCGCCGTTGAACGTTTGACGAAGCGAGCCTCGGAGGAACGCGGTGGCGGTCAGCTGGAACGCAGGCGTGGGCGACCAGCCCGCCTCGGCGGTCACCAGCGCGAGCGACGTCTTCGTCTCGTCCGGATAGGTGAAGACGGCCTGTCGCCGCTCGGTCAGCAGCTCCAGCGGCGCGGGCCCGTTGCCGGTCAGGGAGCTGTTCGCGAGTGTCGCGTTGAGGGCTAGCTCGTGGTGCTCGCTGCGGCGCCGCACATCCACGTAGAAACGCCCGGCGGCGGCGGGCGAGTGATCGCGGTAGCCGGTCTCACGCAGCATGTCTCCGCCGGCGTAGGCGGCCCAGCCATTACGCTGGAGACCCGCCTCCAGCGTGCCGCGCAAGCGGCCGAACGAGCCCCCCAGGACGCCGAGGCGCGCGCCCTCGAACGAGAAGCCATCCTTCATGCGCAGCGAGAGCGCGCCGCCCAGGGCGTTCAGGCCGTAGGTCGGGTTCAGGCCCGAGATCAGCGTGGCCTCCTCGATCGCGAACTCCGGGATCAGATCCCAGGCGACCGTGTCACCAAACGGCTCGTTGAGGCGAGTGCCGTTCTGATAGATCGCGAGCCCTTGAGGCAAGCCGAGCAGCGGCGAGCTGGTGAACCCGCGGTAGTTGAGGTCGGGCATGAACGGGCTGCCCTGGGACTCGTTCAGGGTCACGCCGGCGAGGTTCTGCTGCAGCACGTCCGCCAGTGTTGCACCACGTGTCGCGTGGATCTGCTCGTCGTCCACGCGCTGCACCGAATGAGCCACGTGATCCTCGGCGAGCTCGGCGCCGCGCAACGGCGCCGACGCGACGATCACGACCTCGGCGAGTGGTCCGAGCGCGACCTCCTGCACCTCCTGCACCTCCTGCACCTCCGGCGACGTCGCCACTTGGGCCCACGCCGACGGCGCGCAAGCCGCGCCCAAGAGCAGCCCGCGGCCGAGGGGGCGCAGCGCCCGGATCTGCCAGCACCGAACGGCCGCAGTCAGCGCGCGTTGGGCGCGCTGACCCGGGCGCGATATCGTCATGTCCTCGTCTCACTACCTTTGCGACGGTAACGAAGGGGTACGGGCGGACCCGGTGTCTGCCCCGAGCGGCGCGCGAGCACGATCAACTCATGGTGCGGGGACAGAGCGCAAGCCGGGTCGGTGTGCGCGGCGTTGCCCGTCAGGTGATAGGCCTGGCAACGGCAGCCACCGAAATCCACGCCTCGACGCTCGCAGCTGCGGCATGGCTCGGGCATCCACGCCTCGCCGCGGAACGCCTGGAGCCCGGGGGAGTGCTGCCAGATGCTGGTGAGCGGCGCGTCGCGCACGGACCACCACTCGAGACCCGGCAGCGTGTGCGCCAGGTGGCACGGCAGGACGAGGCCCGTCGGGCTCACCAGCATGAAGCGCCTGCCCCAGCCGTCCATGCAAGGGCGCGGCCGCTCTGCGTAGTAGTCCGGCGTGACGAACAACACTTCCATCTTCCCCTTGGTGCGCCGACGAGCGGCCGCCGCGTGCTCGCGCGCGACCTGCAGCTGCTCGGCGCTGGGGAGCAGGGCCGCACGGTTGTGGAGCGCCCAGCCGAGGTACTGGGTGTTGGCGAGCTCGAGCCGATCGGCTTCGAGGGACTCGGCGAGCGCGATCATCTCCGGGACGTGCGCCAGGTTGTCCCGGTGCAGCACGAAGTTCAGCGTCAGCGGCAGCCGTAGCTCCTTCACCCACCGCGCCACCTGTAGCTTGTGCTCGAAGGAGACCTTGCCGCTGATGCGCTCGGAGCCCTCGCGGGTGACGTCTTGAATCGAGAGTTGCACGTTCGCGAGGCCCGCGTCTCTCAGGTCTGCGAGGCGCGAGCGCACGAGCGGCAAGCCGCTCGTGATCAGGTTCGTGTAGAGCTGCAGGCGCTCGGCACACGAGACGAGCTGCTCCAGATCGTCGCGCAGCAGGGGCTCGCCGCCGGACAGATTGAGCTGGACGACACCGAGCGCTTCGGCCGCCGTGATCACGTCGAGCCACTGTGCGGTGTCGAGCTCGGGCCGGTGGCGATAAAAATCGCTCGGATTCGAACAGTAAACGCAGGCGAGCGGGCACCGGTAGGTCAGCTCCGCGACCAGCGTGTAGGGGCGCGCCTCCTCCGCTGCCGCCGCGCCAGGAGCAGGGGAGTGACCGCTCGCGCCCGGGCTAGGGGTGGCCATCTCGAGCCAGAAGCGCGCGATCCTCCAGCGCGCCGAGGAACGAGAGCACTTCGGACTCGATCAGACCCGAGGGCGCCGACGCGTAACGGCGCGCGAGCGTGTCGACGATTTCACCGACCGTCGACTGCCCGTTGCAGAGGCGGACGATCTCCACCCCGGTCGCGTTGAGCTCCATCCCGCGCTCTGGATAGAGGAGCAGATAGCGCCCGGAGCGGGCGTCTTTTCTGAGGCGTGCCTTGGCGGCGAGCACGGGCCGTTCCTGCAGATCGATCACCCCGCGCCTCCGGCGTTGGGCGCGTCGCTGCCGTGAGCGCCTCGAGCGCCGAGCCGCCACCCCGGCTCGACGTACGCTGCGTACGTGGTGTCGAGCAGGTGCCAGAGGATCTCGGTCTTGCTGACCAGGGCATCGACGCAACGCTGTTGCATCTCGAAGCTGGTCGCTTGACCCACCACGAACTCGATGGCCTCGAGCGAATCGCGCCGCGCCGCGCTGACGCGGCCGCGAAAGTAGGCCAGCGCCGCGGCATCGATCCAGGGATAGTGGCGCTCCCAGGCGGCGATGCGATCCGACATCAAGTCCGGGGCGAAGAACTCGGTGAGGGACGAAGCGACCGCCTCGAGCAGGCTGCGTTCGCGCACCAGAGTCACGTAGGCGTCACAGGCAAAACGCACGCCGCTCAGAACGTTGCGACAGCTCTGGACCTCTTCCCGATCGAGCCCGACGCCCTCGGCCAAACGCAACCAGAGCTCGAGCCCGCCCTCGCCGGGAGCGATCCCGTCGTGATCCTGGATCCGGTGCAGCCACATGCGGCGAAAGGCCGGATCTTCGGACTTCGACAGGATCAGCGCGTCCTTGATGGGAATGCGAGTCTGGTAATAGTAACGGTTGACCACCCACTGCTGAAGCTGCTGCTTCGTCAGCTCACCCGCGTGCATCCGCAGGTGGTAGGGGTGCTGGTGGTGGTAGCGAGCGCGGCCCTCACGCCGAAGCCATTCGATGAACTCTGGGCCTTCGAGTGCTGCTTTCACACGAGTCCTTTGCCGTCGAGTCTCAGGTCCAGGCCGTCGTGCGCGATCTGCCAACCGGCTTCACGAACGGTCCGCGCCTGCGCCGAATCCTCTCTCAGGATCGGGTTGGTGTTGTTGATGTGAATGAACAAGCGCACGGGCACCTCGAGCGTGGCGAAGGCCGCGAGCGACCCGGCGGAAGATCCGATCGGGACGTGGGCCATGTCCGCCGCGCGCCGCTCGCCGAGGCCGAGCGCTATCAACTCGTCGTCGGACCAGAAGGTGCCGTCGAAAAATAGGCACTGCGCGCGGCTCGCGGCCTGAAGCACCGCCGGCGTGACACGCGCACAGCCCGGGAAATACGCGAGCGTCGTGCCCCGAGCGGGATCACGGATGAGCAGTCCGACGTTGTCCTCCGGGTGTGGCTCGCCCAACCTCGACTTCAGGTGCAATGGCGCCTGCCCGGGGAGGGGAATGGCCTCCACCGTGAGCCCTGAAGGCCGAGCGTCGGCCAGGCGCAGCTCGATGGGCTCGCCCAGCTCGAGCGCCGACCAGGAGGTGTGTCCGGGACAGCGCTGGAGCGTGCCGTAGAGCACGTTGTTTTCGGTGAAGCCGTTGCGTACGCGCGCCGTCGCGTACACGCTCAGGCGATGTGACTCGCGCAGGCTGAGCAGCCCGAGGCAGTGATCGAGATCGCCGTTGGTCAGCAGGATACCGGCGATGGGGCTATGCCGCGGCCCGCGCGGATGCAGCGCGGGGAAGCTCTCGAGCTGCGCACGAACCTCCGGGGAGGCGTTGAGCAGAAACCAGGATTGTCCGTCCGCGCTGACGGCCACGGACTCCTGCGTCCGCGCCCGCACGGAAGGAGCCCCTGCGCGAACGTCGATGCAGTTGGGGCAGCCGCAGTTCCACTGCGGAAAGCCGCCGCCCGCCGCCGAGCCCAGCACACGCACTCTCATCGCCCATCTCCTTTCGCCGGCCTGGTTTTGATGACCCAGTCTCGCTCTGGTTACGGTGTCGTGACGTGCGCGCGTGGGCTCAGACGGTGCGAGCGCTCAGTGCCAGTCGTCGCCGTCGAAGTCGTCTTGATAGGAGCCGACCTCGGCATCCATTCGGATCTCGACAAAGGTAGGGGTCTCCCAAAGCAGCGCTTCGTGG
>Ga0315910_10003489_pt1 | contig 13365 bp, 10 predicted proteins | sample EdamamesoilMG_FD_204470 | JGI IMG/M metagenome (GOLD analysis project Ga0315910, IMG submission 204470) | Garden soil microbial communities collected in Santa Monica, California, United States - Edamame soil | ecosystem: Environmental > Terrestrial > Soil > Garden | place: USA: California...
CTGGCGCGCGCTCCTCGCCCGCCCCTTCCCTTCCTCTCCGCGCCCCTCCGCGCCCTCCGCTCTCCGCGGTCGGCTCCCTCCCCGCCCTACGCCGCTTCCCGCAGCGCGCGCCACTCCGCCAGGGCCGCGATCACGCGCCCCTGGTCCGCATGCGAGAGCGACGGCCCGAGCGGCAGGCCGAGGGCTCCGCGCACGCGCGCCTCGGCATTCGGGCAGGGCCGCGCGCTCCCGCGGCCCAGGAACCAGGCCTCGCTCGTGAGCGGCGCGCGCGGCAGCTCGGTGCGCACGTGGCGCTCCGCCAGGTGCGCCTGCAGCGCCGCGCGCTCCTCCGGCGCGCACTCGATCCAGAAGGCGTGCCAGGCGTGCTCCTTGTCCGCCTGGGCGAAGCTCTGGGGCAACGCGAAGCCGCGCAGCTCGGCGAGGTAGCGCAGGGCCTGCTCGCGTCGCGCGCCGACCAGCTCGGAGAGCTTCTCGAGCTGGCTCGCGCCGAGGGCCGCCAGGAGGTCGCTCAGGGCGCAGTCGTGGCCGAGCTCGCGCGTCGCGGCCCCGTCCGCGCCGGGCCCGCGCAGCCGCCGCAGGCGCTCGGCGCGCGCCGCGTCGTGGGTCGTGACCGCCGCGCCGCGGCCGGTCGTGACCGGGGCGCCGACGTCGAAGGAGAAGACGCTGGCCTCCACTTCCGGGTGCTCGCCAGCCCGCAGGCGCCGCCCGGCGACGCGCAGGCGCGCCCCGAGGGCCTCGCTGGCGTCCTCCAGCAGCGTGAAGTCGTGCCGGCGCTTGAGGCCGAGCAGCCACTCGAGGTCGCAGGGCAGCCCGGCCGCGTGGCTGGCGAGCAGCACGTGCGGCACCTCGCCCGCCGCCAGGCGCTCCTCGCAGGCGCGCACGTCGAGGTTGCCGCCGGCGCGCTCGACGTCCAGGAAGACGAGCTCGCCCCCGCAACCCTGGACCGCCGCCGCCGCCGCGAAGGGCGCGCTGGCCGCCATCCACACGACCCGGCCCGGGCCCACGCCGAGGGCCTGGAAGGCGAGCTGGAAGGCCGCCGTCGTGCTGGCCACCACGGTCGCGTGCGGCGCCCCCAGGGCGCGCCCCAGGGCCGTCTCGAAGCGCTCCACCTCGCGTCCCGCCCCCACCGCGCCGCTCTTCAGCACGGCCACGACCGCCTCGATGTCCTCGCGCGCCACGCAGGCGCGCAGCGCGGTGAAGGCGGTGTCGGCCGGGGAACTCATGCGCGGCTCTTCGGCCCGCGTGCCGCCGCCCCTTGAGCCGGGAGCAGGGCGGAGCGCACTCCGGTGAGCGGACCGTGAGGACCTCAGAAGGCGCGCGAGGATCGCGCGCTCGGCCGATCCAGAGCCCCCAGGCCGGCGGCTCAGCGACCGCCGTGGAACGCGAGCAGCTCGGCCACGTGCTCCGACCCGGGCGCCAGCGCGGGCGGGAAGGGCTCGAGCTTCGGCGCCATCGACGTGTCGTGGAAGAGGCGCAGGGAGCCCTGGGCGGCGAGCTCCTCGACGCCGCGCGCGCTCGTGACCGTCACGCGGCCCTCGGCCACGCACACGCAGGTGCCGGCCTCGTCGGCCAGGACGCCCACGGTCGTGCCGGTCAGCAGCACCTCCGCCAGGTCGGTGCGGATGCGGATCGGGTTGCCGGGCCAGGCGCCGCGCGTGCGCACGAAGGCCTCGCCGCGGGCCAGCTCGAAGTCGAGCGGGGCCAGGCCGTCGAGCTCCACCAGCGGCGGCACGTGCAGCGCGGTGCCCGGCAGCAGCTCGAGCTCGAGCACCTCCCCCAGGGCGAGGCGCGCGCGCGCGGCGCGGGTCTCGAGCCAGCCGGACTGCTCCAGCTCGGCCCCGAGGCGATCCTCGTGGCCGGGCCCGAAGTCCTCGCCCTCCAGCACGACCGCACCGTCGAGGTGCACGCGCCAGCGGTCCGGAGCGGGCAGGAAGAGGGTCACGAGCACGATCGCAGCCGCGGCCGCGAGCCACACGGCGGCCCGGAAGGAGCGCGAGCGGGGCGGCGCGGGGGGGGCGCTGGCCACGGCGCTCAGGAAGGCGAGACGTGCCCGGCGGCGGGCCTCGGCGCGCGGAGCAGGGGCCGGCGCGCGGGCGGCGAGCCAGGCGGCGAAGGCCTCGGCCTCGCCCTCGCCCCAGCTCTCGCGCAGTCCGGTCTCCGCCATCGCGTCCGGTGTACGGGGCCCGTACGGCCGGCGTGACGCCGCACCGGATGCCTCCCCGGCCAGGAAGGCGCGGCGCGCCTCGGCGCGCACCTCGGGGGCGGGGCGGGGCGGATCGAGGCGCCCGAGCAGCTCCTCGAGCGCGCGCTCCTCGGGCCGCGGCTCCCCGGGCTGCGGCTCCCCGGGCTGCGGCTCCCCGGGCTGCGGCTCCGGGCGGCTCATCGCCGCTCCCCGGCGCGCTCCTCGAAGGCGCGGCCCAGGCGCGCGCGCAGCGCCGCCAGGGCGCGCGAGTAGCGCTTGCGGGCGGCGACCTCGTTGCAACCGAGGATGCGCCCGAGCTCCTCGAAGGAGAGCCCCTCGTCGAGGCGCAGCGTCAGCGGTGCCCGCAGCCCCTCGGGCAGGGCCCGGATCGCGGCGCGCGCGGCCGAGGCGAGCTCCTCCTCGCCGGCGAGCTCCACGGGGACGAAGGCCGCGGCGCGCTCGCCCAGCTCATCGGCCTCGAGCGAGACCTCGCGCGAGCCGCCGCGCGCGGCCTGCGCGCGCCAGTGGTCACGCAGCTTGTTCGTCGCGATCGTGAACAGCCAGGGGCGCGGATCGCGCGCGGGATCGTAGGAGTCGAGCGCCCGGTGCACCTGCAGGAAGGTCTCCTGGGCCAGGTCCTCGGCCTGGTGCGTGTCGCCGACCAGGCGCTCGAGGTACGCGTACACGCGGTCGAAGTAGACGTCGAAGAAGCGCGCCAGGCTGAGCGGATCGCGCCGCGTCAGGCCCGCGCGCAGCTCGGGCGGGAACGGCGCCGGGCTCGCTCGCTCGTCGGCCATCGGGGCCTCACGCTAGCAGGCCGCTCGCGGCCGGGGAACCCGGGACGGGCGCGCGAGGCGTGACCCGCCGCGGGGGACGGGGCTAGTCGGGCGCTCCGCCCTCGAGCGCCCATCCCGCGCGGGCGCCGGCAGCGGGGCCGCGGCGGCGGCGGAGGGCGCGAGCCCGCCGCCGCCGCTGCACTGCACGGCACACTGCGCGGGACCCGGGCCCGGCTGTGACCACCCCCGCACCCGCGCGCTAGGTCCGGTGCTCGGACTGCGGGCAGGGTCGCGAGCGCGGGGATCACTGCTCGAAACCGGGCCTCCGTCCACCAGGCTCATTCGAGGTGTTCATGTCGCACGTCTCCCGTCTCGCTCCTGCCGTGCTCGCGCTCGTCCCGCTCCTCGCCCCCGCCGCCGCCGCCCAGCTCGGCGCCGAGCGGCAGGTCCTCGCGCCGCCCGGAGCGCCACCCGCCACCGCCTTCGGCTCGAAGCTCGCACAGGCCGGCGACCTGGCCCTGATCGGCGCGCCCGACGACGCCGATCTCGGCTTCCGCGCCGGCGCCGCCTACGTGTACGGACGCGATCCGCTGCTGGGCTGGACCTTCGCGCGCAAGCTGACGGCCGCCGACGGCGCGGCCGAGGACCTCTTCGGCTACGCCCTGGCGCTCGACGGCACGACCGTCCTGGTCGGAGCCTTCACCAAGAACGGCGCCACGCCGCGCGAGGGCGCGGTGTACGTCTTCGCGCGCGACCAGGGCGGCCCCGGCGCCTGGGGTCAGCGCGCGAAGCTCGTCGCGCCCGTGCCTGGCGAGCTCGACTACTTCGGCTACGCCCTGGCGATCCAGGGCGACACCCTCGCGATCGGCTCGCCGCGCCAGGACGCGCCCGGCTCGGTCTACCTGTACGCGCGCGACGCGCTCGCGCCCTCCGGCTGGACGTTCGCGCGCGAGCTCCAGGCGGCCTCACCGGCCACGGGCTTCTCCTTCGGGTACGCCCTGGCCTTCGAGGGCGACACGCTGGTCGTCTCGGGCTCGCGCCTGCCGGGCTTCGCGACCTCCTACGCGCTGCACGTGCGCGAGCGCGACGCGGGCGGACCGGACCAGTGGGGCGAGACCCAGATCCTCGAGCGCCCGCTCGGCAACGAGAACGACTTCTTCGGCTTCCGCATCGCGCTCTCGGGCGGCACCCTGGCCGTGCCCTCCTGGGAGTACGTGCTCGACCGGCAGCGCTTCGGCGTCGTGTACCTGTACGAGCGTGGCGCGGGCGGCTTCGCGCAGACCGCGCTGGCGAACACGGGCCTCCTGCAGATGCCGCCGCAGGCGCTCGACCTGGAGGGCGACTGGCTGGCGGTCGGGACGATCTACGAGCCGAGCGGGGCGCTGCACGATGTCGGGGCCGTCGTGCTCTTCCACCGCGACGCCGGCGGCGGCGGCCAGTGGGGCGAGGTCGCCGCCCTGCAGCCCGCCCAGCCGCGCGACGACGCCTACTTCGGCTTCGCCGTCGACCTCGCGGGCGAGCACCTGCTGGCCGGCGCGCCCGACGACTTCTACGAGCCCGGCGCGGGCCCGGGCACGGTCCACGCGCTCGACCTCGGCCGGATCGCGCGCGCCACCTGGCGCAACGACGCGCAGGGCCGCAACCCGGACGTGCTGGCGAGCGTGACGCGCCCGCGCCTCGGCACCACCTGGCGCGCCGAGGTCGAGCTGCCGATCGCCGGACGCGACCAGGCTCTCCTGCTCGGCTTCCTGCGGCCCGGCGAGCGTCCGCTCGCGCGCGCGGGGGTCCAGCTCGGGCGTGAGCTCATCGGCATCCTGGCCGAGTCGAGGCCGGGCACCTTCGAGCTCGCCTTGCCGCCGCAGCCCGGCCTGATCGGCCTGCGGCTCGTGGCCCAGGCCGCGCTGACCGGCGGCGGCCCCGGCTACACCCTCACGAACGCGCTCGATCTCGTGCTGGGGGTGGAGTAGGAGGCGGCCTGGGACCGCCAGGCTCCAGCCTGGCTCGTCCAGTTCTTCTTCTCCTTCTCCGCGCCCTCCGCGCCTCCGCGTTCCTCCGATTCCGATCGACGGAGAAGAGAGCGCGGAGACGCGGAGAGTAGGAAGAGGAAGAGCCACGCTGAAGCCTGGCGGTCCCAGGGCTGCCGCGTCGCGCCTCGGGCTCAACGCGGCGCCAGCGCGCCGAACACCGCCGCCGCCGTCCACAGCCGGTTCTCGGCCTCGTCGACCACGGCCGAGCGGCTCGAGTTCAGCACCGCGTCGCTCACGACCACGTTGCGGCGCACCGGCAAGCAGTGCAGGAAGAACGCGTCGTCCGTGGCCTGCATCTTGGCCGCGTCGACGATCCAGCGCTGGCGCAGCGGCTCCTTGGCGCGACGCTCCTCCTCGGGCCTCCCGTAGAAGCCCAGGCCTCCCCATTCCTTCGCGCACACCACGTGCGCGCCCTTCAGGGCCGCGTCGATGTCCTCCGTCTCCGTCAGGCTGCCGCCCTGGGCCTCGGCCCGCTCGCGCGCGGCGCGCACGACCTCCGGCTCGAGTCCGAAGCCCTCCGGGCGCAGCAGCGTCACGCGCATGCCGAGGTCGCAGGCCGCCAGGAGCTGGCTGTGGGGCGTCGCCACCGGCAGGGCCTTGGGGTGCCAGGTCCAGGTCAGCACGTACTTCTTGCCGCGCGGCTCGCCCAGCTTCTCCGCGAGCGTCATGGCGTCCGCCAGGCCCTGCAGCGGGTGCCAGCGGTTCGACTCGAGGTTGATCACCGGCACCCCGGCGAACTCGGCGAAGCGGTGCAGGAACTCGTCGCGCGCCAGCTCGGCGTAGCCCTGCGTGGCGCCGCCCTGCTCGAGCCCGACCGTGATGCGCTCGGCCCGGCGGATGCCGACGAAGTGCCCCATGCGCGAGAGCACCGGGGCGAGCTCGCGCACGTGCTCCTGCGTGTCCCGGTCCATGACCACGCCCTCGCCGCACTCGAAGTTCCAGGTGTCCTTGCCCGGGTTCAGGGTGATGCCCGTCCCGCCGAAGCGCGCCAGGGCCGCCTCGCAGGAGACGCGCGTGCGCACCGAGGGGTTGAAGAAGAGCAGCGTGGCGACCTTGCCGGCCAGCGCCGGACGCACGCGGCCGGCCTTGATGTCGCGCGCGAAGGCCACGAGCGCGCGCACCTCGGCCGGCGTGAAGTCGAGGCTCGAGAGGTAGTCGCGGCCGGCGAGGTCGATCATGAGAGCGGGATGGGGTTCGTGCGCGCGCCCGCGCGCTCCAGGAGCTCGCGATACCAGGCCAGCGTGCGCGCCAGGCGCTCCTCCAGCCCCACCGCGGCCCACACGATCGAGAGCGTCGCCGTGGTCGCCGGCGTGGTCTTCGTGCGCTGCGCGTCCTTGACGGCGTTGGCGCAGGGCCCCTCGGCGTCGAAGAGGCACAGGAGCCCGCCGAGGTCGATCGTCTGGCCACCGGCGTTGAACACGTAGCTCGCGCCGGCCGGAGCGAGCGCGATGCGCAGCGGCTCGACGGCGCGCGCGAGGTCCACCACGCTGATCGGCAGGCCGCTGGCGAGCGAGACGGCGTTGCAGGCGTCGACCGCCAGGTTGATCGCGCCCAGCGCGCCCTCGCTCGCGGCGCGCACCAGGTACTCCGCGGAGGGCTTGCCGCGCCCGGTGGGCTTGTAGCCGCCGTGCCGCAGGAGCTTGCGGATCGTCTCGCGCGCGGCCTCGTCGCGCGCCACGGGCGCCTCGGCCTCCAGGGCGAGCAGCGCCGCGAGCCAGGGCGGTGTCCCGAGCTCGCCCAGCGGCCGCGGAAAGGCGCACGCGAAGGCCCCCACCCGGAGCAGCGGGTGGGGCTCGACGGCCAGGCTCACGGCGCGCTCCACGCGACGATTGTGGCGCGCGCCGGGCGGGCCCTGCAAACGCACCGGCGGCCGGAGCCGCCGCGAGGCCGCTCCGGCCGCCGCATCGATCCTCCTTTCGCTCAGAGGGTCGCTTGCAGGGTCAGCATGTTCGAGTAGCACAGGTCCTCGCCGCCGCAGAGGGCCTGGATGCGCAGCGGACGGGTCGTCCCGAGGAAGGAGCCCGGGGGCCCCCAGGTGATGCCGCGGTCACCCACGCCGACGATCACGCGCGGCATGTCGAGCCACGGGAACACCATGGGCTCGCCGGTCATCAGCCCGGAGAAGAGCACGCCGCTGTAGGGCGAGGTCATGTCGAGCATCTCGCCGTAGTAGGCGCCCGGGAAGACGAGCATCTCGTTGCGAGCCCGGAAGCTGAAGTTCACGATGTACCAGCCGGCGTGCCCCGGGTTCAGGCGCAGCTGCACCTTCCCGTCCTGGTAGCGTCCGGCGAGGGAGGGCGTGAACTCGATGCGGGCCCCGATCAGGCCCTGGGGCTGCAGCAGCTCGAGCTGGCCGAAGCCGGGGATCTGGGCCGGCACGTCGAGCACCAGTCGCTCGCCGTTGTTGGCGAGGATCGGCACGTCGACGCCGTTGACCCGCGCTCCGGTGAGGAGGTCGAGGTGGTAGCCGAGGACCTCGACGGACCCGGGGGCGGGTGCCATCGTGGTCTCGACGAAGGTCACGTGGGGCCGGGGGACCGGGTGGAACCACTGGTCCTTGGGCAACACCACCGACTGGGCGAGGGCTGCCGGCACCAGGCCGAGCAGCAAGGTGGTCGAGAGGAGGTACTTCATCGGTCTTCTCCAGAGAAACCCGCTCCCGGGGAGTTGTCGGCGCGAGACGCGAGTCGGGGGAGGGAGCGGACGATGGGCTCATCGCCGCGCGCGCGGGTGCTTTCGACGGCCCTACCCACCCGTTCCCCCGGCGCGGCCTCCGTTGGCCGTACCCGGCCGCCGACGCGCACGCGAGGGTGCGCGCGGGCCGCGCCGGATAGACTCGCCCACCATGCTCTTCCTGCTGCTCGCCACCTGCCTGCAGGCTCCGCCCACCGCCCCCCAGGAGCCGGTCGCGCCCACCGACGCCGCATGGGTCCCGCTCTTCAACGGCAAGGACCTCTCCGGCTGGACACCCAAGCTCACCGGCCAGCCGCTGGGCGCCGACCCGGCCCGCACCTTCCGCGTGGAGGAGGGGCTGCTGAAGGTGTCCTACGAGGCCCAGCCGGACTTCGAGGGCCGCTTCGGGCACCTGTTCCACGAGCGCGAGCTGGGCCACTACCGGCTGCTCGTCGAGTATCGCTTCACCGGCGAGCAGGCGCGCGGCGGGCCGGGCTGGGCCTGGCGCAACAGCGGCGTGATGCTGCACGCGCAGCGCCCGGAGACCATGACGCTCGCGCAGGAGTTCCCGGTCTCGATCGAGGTGCAGTTCCTCGGCGGCGACGGGACGAACCCGCGCACGACGGCCAACCTGTGTACCCCGGGGACGAACGTCGTGATGGGTGGCGCGCTGGTCGAGCGCCACTGCACCGACTCGAGCTCGGCGACCTACGCCGGCGACCGCTGGGTCACGGTCGAGATCGAGGTGCGCGGGCACGAGCTGGTGCGCCACCAGATCGACGGCAAGGTCGTGCTCGAGTACCAGCAGCCCCAGCTCGACCCGAAGGACCCCGACGCGCAGCGCCTGATCGCCGCCGGGGCTCCGCTGGCCCTCGCCAGCGGCCGGATCGCGCTCCAGTCGGAGAGCCACCCGATCGAGTTCCGGCGCGTGGAGGTGCTGGAGCTGCAGCGCTGAGTCGAGCGAGGCGCGGCCCCGGGACCGCCAGGCTCCAGCCTGGCCTCTTCCTTACTTCCTCGTCTCCGCGTCCTCCGCGTCTTCCTTCCGCTCTCCGCGCTCCTGCGCTTCCGATCTGAAGAGGAAGAGCGCGGAGGAAGAAGTGGCCAGGCTGGAGCCTGGCGGTCCCAGGGCGGACTCGCTCAGCGTTCCGGCTCCAGGCTCGCCAGCCGCGCGAGGCGCGCCGCGCGCTCGCCGGCCTTGGTCCCGGCGTGCTTCTGGGCCAGCTTGGCGAGGGCCTTGGCGTTGGCCTCCTCGAAGGGCTTGTCCTTGATCATCTTCTGCTGGAGCGCGCTCAGCGCGCGCGAGGCCTCCAGCTCGGCCGCCCGCTCCGGCGCGCGCAGGCGCGCCAGCTCGTTGGCCACGCGCGGCTCGAGCTCGAAGGCGCCCTTGACGTCCCTGGCGAGCCCCTCGAGCTGCCCCAGGGCCTCGCTGGCCTGACCGTTGTCGGCCATCCACTGGGCGCGCGCCAGGCGCGCCTCGGTGCGCGCGACCATCTCGTTGCGCAGGGTCCGGGCGGGCTCGTTCAGGAGCACGTCGGTGCCGAGCTTGTCGCAGGCCGCGAGCGCCGCGGCGATGTCGCCCTTGACGAAGGTGGCCCAGGGCCTGGCCAGCATCGGCGGCGTGCCGGCGGGCGGCGCCTTGGCCTTCTTGATCTCGGCCGCGATCGCCTCCTCGATCTGCTTCTTCATCGCCAGCGGGTTGCCCGAGAGGATCAGGTTGCCCTCGACGTCGAGCAGCGCGAACTTCGGCAAGCCACTGCCCTCGACCGAGAACGGGCGCTCGGTCGTCCACATCGCCTGCGTGCCCATCCACTTCTGGCGCCAGGCGAAGGCCTCGGCCTTGTCGTCGTCGGCGCCCTGGCTCTCGACGAACAGCACCGCCAGGTCGTCCCCGAGCTCCGCCTGCAGCTTGAGGGAGGCCGGCACGGACCCCCCGATGCAGTTCGGTCAACGCGTGCCCCAGAAGTCGATCAGCACCGGCTTGCCGCGCAGGTCCGCCAGGCTCTTCAGGCCCTGCGAGTTCGCGGGCGGGGTGCGGAAGGTGTAGGTCTTGGCCTCGCCCTCGGAGGTCGCGAGCCGGGGCGCGGCCAGCAGCAGGGGGAAGATCGCGAGGACGAGCCGGCGCGGGGACGTACGCAAAGGGAAGTACCTCGAAAGGGGGCCGGACGAAGGACTTGGGACAACGGTACCGCTCCGGTGCCCGCCGGCAACCGCCCCTCGCCCGTCATTCGGCACCTTCCGGCCGAGCAGGGCCCCCTTGACCGTTCCGTTACGCGGTCGGATGCTTCCGCGCCTCACCCCCCTCTTCTCTCAGGAGGTCTCCGATGTCGTTCGGTCCGGGTCTTCTGGCGGCGTTCTGGCTCCTCACGTCCGTGGGCTTCGCGCAGCGGGAGCGGCTCGACGCCGTGCCGGGAGGAGGCGGCGACCCGACGAGCACCGGGGCGATCCCGGAGGGCTTCGTCGCGCGCGGCACGACGCACCGCGTGCTGCTGCCGGCGCGGCACGCGCTGCTCGGCCGCATCCGCCAGAGTCCGCGCACGCGCGCGGTCGAGGACTACGGCTCCTTCGCGCTGGTCGTGCTCGACCTGGAGCGCCGCGGGCTCGAGCTCCTGCTGGCGCGCGGCGCGCAGCTCGCCGACGAGCAGACGCTGGTCGGGCTGAACGGCTTCCTGCTGGACGGCGCCGACGCGGAGGCGCGCGCGCGCGTGCGCGCCGCGCTGCCGCCCGAGCTGGCGGCCGAGCCGCTCCCGCCGGTGGGCGACGAGCGGCGCCTCGAGCTCGTGCAGTTCGCCGGCCCGGTCAAGGACGCCTGGCTCGACAGCCTGCGCCAGACGGGCGCCACGCTGGTGAGCTACGTGCCCAACAACGCCTACGTGGTCGTCACGGACGCGCGCTCGCACGGGGCGCTGCAGCAGCTGCGCGACAAGCCCTGGGTCCTGGCGCTCGAGGGCTACGCCCCGGCCTTCAAGCTGCGGCCGGCGCTGCGCGCGCCGGACTTCGGGCTGACGGAGCTGCACGACGTCGTCGTGCAGGTCATCGCCGACGAACCGGGTCGCGCCTACGCGGACCGGCTCGAGGCCCTGGCCTTCGCCGTGCTGCAGCCGCGCGAGGAGGTGCTCGGCTACCTGAACCTGAGCCTGCGCCTCGACGGCGCCAACGTGCACGAGGCCGCGCGCAGCGCGCACGTCTTCGCGCTCGAGGAGAAGCTCGAGGCGCGCCTCCTGGACGAGGCCCAGGGGCAGATCATGGCCGCCAACGTGAACGCGGCCGGCACTCAGCCGACCGGGCCCGGGTACCTGGCCTGGCTGGCGGGCCTGGGCTTCCCCGGCGCCGGTGCGAACCCGTTCGCCTTCTCGGTCGACGTGCACGACGACGGCGTGGACCGCGGCTCGACCACCGACGTGAACACCGAGTTCCGCGTGGACGGTCTGGCCGGCGGCGCGAGCCGCGTGGCCTTCAACAACAACTACTCGGGCGACCCCCTGGCGGACGGACGCGCGGGTCACGGCAACATCAACGCCTCGATCATCGGCGGCCACAACGCGCTCACCGGCACGGCCTACGAGGACGCCAGCGGCTACAACTACGGCCTCGGCTTCGCGCCCTGGGTGCGCCTCGGCAACTCGAAGGTGTTCAGCAACTCCGGCGCGGGTGTGTTCAACCAGCCGACCTCGACGCGCATGGCCAACGCCTACAACGCCGGGGCGCGCATCTCCTCGAACTCCTGGGGCTACACGAGCGGCAACGCCTACAACGCCGACACGCAGGCGCACGACGCGCGCGTGCGTGACGCCGTGACGGGCACGGCTGGCAACCAGGAGCTGGCGATCGTCTTCGCGGCCGGCAACTCGGGCTCGGCCGCCGGCACCGTCAACCCGCCCGGGACCGGCAAGAACGTGCTGACCGTCGGCGCCTCCGAGAACTTCCGCATGACCGGCACGGACGGCTGCGGGATCGGCAACACCGGCGCCGACAGCGCCATGGACATCATCTCGTTCTCGAGCCGCGGCCCGACCTCGGACGCGCGCAAGAAGCCCGAGATCGTGGCGCCCGGCACGCACGTCGAGGGTGCGGCCTCGCGCGCCACCGGCTACGACGGCACGGGCGTGTGCAACCAGTACTGGCCCACCGGCCAGACGCTCTACGCCTGGTCGAGCGGCACGAGCCACTCGACCCCGGCCGTGTCGGGCTTCTGCGCCCTGATCCGCCAGGACTACCTGAACGACGGGCGCCCGGCGCCCAGCCCGGCCATGCTCAAGGCCGAGGTCGTCTCCGGGTCGCGCTACATGACCGGCGTGGGCGCCAACGACACGCTGTGGTCGAACAACCAGGGCTTCGGGCGCACCGACATGGCGCGCACCTTCGACGGGGCCGCGCGCATCCGCGTCGACCAGACCACGAACCTGGGGGCGACCGGCGCGACCTTCACGCAGAACGGCACGATCGCCAGCTCCGGCACGCCCTTCCGCGTGGTGCTGGCCTGGACCGACGCGCCCGGCCCGACGACCGGCAACGCCTACGTGAACAACCTCGACCTCGAGGTGACGGTCAACGGCACGCTCTACCGCGGCAACGTGTTCTCGGGCGGCAGCTCGATCAGCGGCGGCACGGCGGACGTGCGCAACAACACCGAGTCCGTGTTCCTGCCGGCCGGCACGAGCGGCTCCTTCTCGATCGTCGTGCGCGGCACGAACATCGCCGGCGACGGCGTGCCCGGCAACGCCGACACGACCGACCAGGACTTCGCGCTGCTGGTCTACAACGGCAGCGAGAGCGCGCCGGCCCCGGACTTCACGCTGGCGGCCACGCCGGCGAGCCAGACGGTCACGGCCGGCGGCTCGACCTCCTACACGGTCTCGAACAGCGCGCTGAACGGCTTCAGCGGGAGCGTGACGCTCTCGGCCTCGCCCGCGATCAGCGGCGTCGCCTACGCCTTCACGCCCAACCCGCAGGCGGCCGGCGGCTCGTCGACCCTGACCGTGACCACCACGACTGCGGCCACGCCCGGGACGCACGCCGTGACGGTCACGGGCGTGAGCGGGTCGCTGACTCGCACCGCGAACGTGACCCTGGTGATCAACGCGCCCGCCACGCCGACCTTCACGCTGTCCGTCTCGCCCTCGAGCCAGACGGTCACGGCCGGCGGCTCGACCAGCTACACGGTCGCGACCGCGGTCCAGAACGGCTTCTCGGGCAGCGTCTCGCTCTCCGCTTCGCCCGCGCTCGGCGGCGTGAGCTACTCCTTCGCCCCGAATCCCGTGACCGCCGGCAGCTCGTCGACCCTCTCGGTCACGACCACCGCCGGGGCCACGCCCGGGACCCACACCGTGACGGTCACCGGCACGAGCGGTTCGATCGTGCGCACGCAGAACGTGACGCTCGTGATCAACGCGCCGCCCTCCGGCAACCCGGTCAAGACCTTCTCGGCCGCGCCGAACGCGGCGATCCCGGACAACAACACGACCGGGGTCACGAGCACGATCAACGTGTCCGACAGCCTGACGGTGAGCTCGATCGCGGTCGCGACCGTGATCCCGCACACCTACAAGGGCGACCTCGAGGTGGCCCTGATCGGCCCGGACAACACCACCGTGCTGCTGCACAACCGCACGGGCACCTCGGCCGACAACGTCACCACGACCTTCGCGATCGTGACCGCCTCGGCCCAGGCCCTCTCGGCCTTCAACGGGAAGAGCACGGCCGGCGCCTG
>Ga0315910_10003490_pt1 | contig 13359 bp, 13 predicted proteins | sample EdamamesoilMG_FD_204470 | JGI IMG/M metagenome (GOLD analysis project Ga0315910, IMG submission 204470) | Garden soil microbial communities collected in Santa Monica, California, United States - Edamame soil | ecosystem: Environmental > Terrestrial > Soil > Garden | place: USA: California...
GTTGCCGCTGCCGGCCTTGGCGTCCGCGGGCAGCGTGTCGATGAGCTTTCCCTTCAATTCCAGCAGCAGGCGCTCGGCGGTCTTCTTGCCGATGCCCGGGACCTTGGTGAGGCGCGCCGTGTCCTGCAGCGTCACGGCCTGCGCAAGCTCGGCGACGGACAAGCCGGACAGGACCGACAGCGCGGTGCGCGCGCCCACGCCTGAAATCCGGATCAATTTGCGGAACGCCGAGCGCTCTTCCAGCGTCGCAAAGCCATACAAGACGTGCGCGTCTTCGCGCACGCTGAGGTGCGTGTGCAGGGTCACCGCATCGCCGGTCGCGGGCAGGCTGTAGAACGTGCTCATCGGCACGTCGATCTCGTAGCCGACGCCGGCCGCTTCGAGCAGCACCTGCGGCGGGTTCTTGGAAACCAGCTTGCCGGAGATTCGGCCGATCAAACCAGCCTGCCCTTTTTCATTCTGAGATTTTTCATCAAAACATTACCCAGCCTTCCCCCATGGGCGTGGCAGATCGCGCAGGCAAGCGCGTCGGCGGCGTCGGGGCTGGGATCTCCGGGTAGTGCGAGCAGCCTTCTGACCATATGCTGCACCTGTTCTTTTTTTGCGTGGCCCTTGCCGACCACGGCCTGCTTGACCTGCAGCGCAGTGTACTCCGCGACCGGCAGGCCCGCGATCACCGCGGCGCAGATCGCGCTGCCGCGCGCCTGTCCGAGCAGCAGCGTGGACTGCGGGTTGACGTTGACGAACACCTTCTCGATGGCGACCTGCTCGGGCCGGTGGGCCGCAATCACCTCGGCCAGGCCGTCCAGGATCGCCTTCAGGCGCGCAGCGAGCTCGCCGGCGCCGGACTTCACGCAGCCGCTGGTGATGTAGCGGATTTTGCTGCCGGCCTTTTCGATGACGCCGAAACCGGTGATGCGCAGACCCGGATCGATGCCGAGGATTCTCACGAGGCTTCTTACTGTATCGCGGCGGTGGTGTAGACGTCCTGGACGTCGTCCAGCTCTTCCAAGGCGTCGAGCAGTTCCTGCATCTTCTCGCCCTCGGCACCAGCAAGCGCGGTCTCGTTCATAGCCTTCATGGTGACCTCGGCCGCGTCCGGCTTCAGGCCGGCCTTCTCGAGCGCCGCCCTGACCTTGTCGAAATCGGCAGGCGCGCAGATCACCTCGATCGAGCCGTCGGCATTGGTCACGACGTCGTCGGCGCCCGCATCGAGGCCGACCTCCATGAGCTTGTCTTCGCTGGCGCCGGGGGCAAACACGAACTGCCCGCAATGCTTGAACTGGAACGCGACCGATCCATCGGCGCCGATGTTGCCGCCTGCCTTGGTGAAGGCGTGGCGCACTTCGGCGATGGTACGGGTGCGGTTGTCGGTCAGGCAATCCACCATGACCGCGGCGCCGCCCGGGCCGTAGCCCTCGTAGCGCGCCTCGTCATACGACACGCCCTCCAGCTCGCCCGTGCCTCGCTGGATGGCGCGCGTGACGCTGTCCTTGGTCATGTTGGCTTCGCGCGCCTTGTCGAGCATCAGGCGCAGCTTCGGGTTGCTGGCCGGATCGCCGCCGCCCTGCTTCGCCGCCACCGTAATCTCCTTGATCAGGCGCGTGAATACCTTGCCCTTTTTTGCATCCGCTGCCGCCTTGCGGTGCTTGATGTTCGCCCATTTGCTGTGACCGGCCATGTCATAATTTTACCGTCATGACTGCGCCGCTCCTCGTAGCGAAGAACCAGAAAACGGCGCTGGTCCTGCTGCCGGCGCTTGCCAACCGCCACGGCCTCATCGCCGGCGCGACCGGCACCGGAAAGTCCGTCACGCTGCAATCGCTCGCGCAGGGCTTCTCCTCGATCGGCGTGCCGGTATTCATGGCCGACGTGAAAGGCGACCTCGCCGGGCTGGCGAAAGCCGGCGGCGCGAACGCGAAAATCGCCGAGCGCGCCAAAAGTCTGAAAATCCCGCTCCAATACGCAGCTTGTCCGGTCGTGTTCTGGGATGTTTTCGGCAAGAGCGGCCACCCGGTGCGCGCGACCATCTCCGACATGGGCCCGCTGCTGCTCGCCCGCATGCTGGACCTGAACGATACGCAGGAGGGCGTGCTGAACCTGGTCTTTCGCATCGCCGACGACCACGGGCTGCTGCTGCTCGACTCCAAGGACCTGCGCGCAATGCTGCAGCACGTCGGCGACAATGCCGCGCAGTTCACCACCGAGTACGGCAACGTCTCGGCCGCCTCGATCGGCACCATCCAGCGCGGCCTGCTCGCGCTGGAATCCCAGGGCGCCACGCAGTTCTTCGGCGAACCGATGCTGGACATCGCCGACCTGATGCAGACCGCCGGGGGCAAGGGGGTGGTCAACATCCTCGCGGCCGACCAGCTGATGAATTCGCCCAAGCTCTACGGCACCTTCCTGCTGTGGATGCTGGCCGAGCTCTTCGAGCACCTGCCCGAGGTAGGCGACCTCGACAAGCCAAAGCTGGTGTTCTTCTTCGATGAGGCGCACCTGCTGTTCGCCGACGCGCCCAAGGCGCTGCTGGAAAAGATCGAGCAGGTGGTGCGCCTCATCCGCTCGAAAGGCGTTGGGGTCTACTTTGTCACCCAGAACCCGCTCGACATTCCGGACACGGTGCTCGGACAGCTCGGCAACCGCGTTCAGCACGCGCTGCGCGCCTTCACGCCGCGCGACCAGAAGGCGGTCAAATCCGCCGCCGAGACCATGCGTCCCAATCCCAAGCTGAAGGTGGAGCAGGTCATCACCGAGCTCGAGGTCGGCGAAGCGCTGGTGTCGCTGCTGGACGAGAAAGGCCGCCCCTGCGTCGTCGAGCGCGCCTACGTCGTGCCTCCCGGCAGCCGCATCGGACCGGTGTCCGAAGACGAGCGCAAACAAGCGATCGCTTCCTCCACGGTCTACGGCCACTACGAGAAGGTGGTGGACAGGGAATCAGCCTACGAAAAGCTGAAGGTCCGTACCGAAGAAAAACACGAGGTCGAAAGTCCCAAGGCAAAAACCGAATCGAACCCCGTCAACGATATCCTGTTCGGCAGGACCGGCCCGCGAGGTGGCAGGCAGTCGCAGGGCTTGCTCGAGGCGATGGCCAAGAGCGCGGTACGCACGATGGGCTCGACGGCCGGGCGCGAAATCATCCGCGGCGTGCTGGGCTCGATCCTCGGCAAGAAGCGTTGAATTCTTCGTATCGCTTCTGGGGCATCGCCTTCGCCCTTGCAGGCACCATTTCGTTCGCCTTTCGCCCGATCCTGATCAAGTTGGGCTACTCCATGCATCCGGTGAGCGCGACCACGCTGCTCTTCCTGCGCATGACGCTGTCGCTGCCGTTCTTCCTGGCGATGGCCTGGTGGATGCGTGCCGGTTCGCCGATTTCGCGGCGAGACTGGGCGGGCATTGTCGGCCTGGGCTTTCTCGGCTACTACCTCGCCAGCCTGCTGGATTTCCTCGGCCTGCAGTACGTCTCGGCCGGCGTCGGGCGCCTCATCATGTTCCTCTACCCGACGCTGGTGATCATCCTGTCGGCGCTGTTCCTGAAGAAAAACCCGACGGCGAAGGAGCTCGCAGCGCTCGCCATCACCTACACAGGCATCGCGCTGGTGCTCTCCAGCCAGATCGCCGCCGCGCCCGAGAGCCGGCTGTTCGTGTTCGGCGCGCTGCTGATCTTTTCCTCGGCCATGTGCTACGCGGTGTATCTCGTCACCGGCAGCCAGTTGGTCAAGCGCGTCGGCAGCGGACGCTTCACCGCCTACACCATGATCGTCTCGACTATTCCGGCCATGATCCAATTTGCGGTTCTGGAGGCGCCGGCGGCTCTGCAACTGCCGACGCAACTGTGGTGGGTCGCGATCGTGCTGGCGGTGGCCTGCACCGTGCTGCCGGTGCTGCTCGTCGCCGAGGCGCTCAAGCGCATCGGCGCCAACCATTTCGCGCTGATTGGCGCGCTTGGGCCGGTGACCACGGTACTCGCGGATTTCGCGCTGCTCGACGGCGCGCTCAGCGCGGCGCAGATCGCCGGTGCCGCGCTGGTCATTTCAGGCGTACTGCTGGTTACCATCAAAAGAAACTAGAGGAGTTCGTCATGGACATGGGCATCAAGGGCAAGACCGCGCTGGTTTGCGCGGCATCCAAAGGATTGGGCAAGGGCTGCGCGCAGGCACTCGCGAATGAAGGCGTGAACCTGGTCATCACCGCGCGCGGCAAGGAGGCGCTGGAGGCGACCGCGGAGGAGATCCGCAAGGCCTACGGCGTGAAGGTGATTGCGGTTGCCGGCGACATCACCACGCCGGAGGGCCGGGCCGCGGCGCTCGCCGCCTGCGCGAGCCCGGACATCCTCGTCAACAATGCCGGCGGCCCGCCGCCCGGGGACTTTCGCAGCTGGTCGCGCGACGAGTGGATCAAGGCACTGGACGCCAACATGCTCGCGCCGATCGAACTCATCAAGGCGACCGTGGACGGCATGATCGCGCGCAAGTTCGGCCGCATCGTCAACATTACCTCCGGCGCGGTGAAGATGCCGATCCCGGAGCTGGGCCTTTCCAATGGCGCGCGCACCGGCCTCACCGGCTTCGTCGCCGGCCTGTCGCGCCAGACGGTGGCGCATAACGTCACCATCAACGGCCTGCTACCCGGCCCCTTCGACACCGACCGGCTGCGCGGCAATCTCAAGTTCAACGCGCAGAAGCTCGGCAAGACGGAAGCAGAGCTGGAAAAGCTGCGCAAGGACGCCAATCCGGCCAAGCGCTTTGGCAACATCGAGGAATTCGGCGCCGCCTGCGCGTTCCTGTGCAGCACGCACGCCGGCTTCATCACCGGCCAGAACCTGCTGATGGACGGCGGCGCGTTTCCCGGAACCTTCTAGCCTTCCTTGCGATGGCAAACTGCCTGTAGCTTGTTGCCGTCCGGATCGCGCACGTAGGCGCCGTAATAGTTGGGGTGGTAGTGGGGACGCAGCCCCGGTGCGCCTTCGTCGCTGCCGCCGTTCGCCAGCGCAGCCTTGTGGAACGCATCCACCTTCGCGCGGCCGTCGACCTTGAATGCTGCGTGTATGCCGTTGCCGGGCGCGGCCTGCTTGCCGTCGAATGGGAATAACACGAAGAACTTCTCGCCAACGCCCGTGCCGTAAGCCAGTGCACGCGCATTCTTGAACAGCACGGGATGTCCCAGCACCTCCATCAGCGTGTCATAAAACCGCTCGGCGCGCGCAAGATCGCGCGTACCCACCGTGACATGGCTGTACATCGCTAGGCGGCGACGGCCTTCAGCCCGGCGCGCTCGGCCTCGATCATGCGCGCGAGCGTACGGCGAAAGTGCACCAGCGGCGCGTCCGCGACGATGGCGTTCATCTGGAACGCGGGGTCGGCTTCCAGCGTCTTTTGCTGCGCCTCGATGATCGCCTTGTCCTCGTTGAAGCCGTCTACCATGGAGCGGTACAGCGACAACGACACGTTCGGATCGTCCAGCGCGTAGTCGTGCAGGTAGTCCCAGAAGAAATGCGTCGTGCGCGAGGTTTCCGGCGTGAAAAACTGGCAGTTGCGGTATTGCTTGGCGCTCTGCAGGTTACCGTTCTCGGCACCCGAGCCGGCCGGCGAGAACAACGTCTCCATGAAGAAGATGCCCGGCACGTACATGCGTGCGATGTTGCGCCGGTCGACCTGGCCGGCGTCGCGCACCACCTTCTTGTGAAACGGCGGCGGCGGCGCGCCCATGTGCCAGCGCTCGACGCGAAAACCGTCTTCAAGGCGCTCGATGGCGGTGGGCTTCGATTTGAACGCGTATTCCTCGGAGCCGCCCAGCGTTTTCGTGTGCACGAAGGCGAGGTGCGAGAAATCCGCAAGATTGTCCACGATCAGCAGATAGTTGGCGTCGTAGTGCAGATAGCCCGGATGCCCGCGCCAGCCCGTGTCGCGCAGGTACGGGAAATCCAGGATCTTCGCCGGATCGGCCTTCGCCGCATCGCCCATCCAGATCCACACGAGGCGGTCGCGCTCGACCACCGGGTAGCTGCTCACGCCGAGCTTGGGCGGAATGTTGTCCTGCCCGGGGATCTGCACGCACCTGCCCGTCGCGTCGAACTTGAGCCCGTGGTACATGCAGCGCACGCAGTCGCCCTCGACGCGGCCTTTCGAAAGGAGCGCCCCGCGGTGGCAGCAGCGGTCGTCCAGCGCCACCGGCTTGCCGGAATCGCCCTTGAACAGAACCACGGGCTTGTCGAGGATCGTGCGCGCAACCAGCTTCGCGTCGATCAGCTCATGGTCCCAGGCAGCGACGTACCAGCAGTTCAACAGAAACGGTTCGCTGGGCGAAGCCTGATGGAAGCTCTCCTTCTGTACAGCCATATAACCCCCTGCCAGTCATGCGGTTGCCGCCATTGTGCGCCACGAATTGCGGCTCCGCATACCGGTATGCCATCTGCCCCGGGCACTTTGGGTCCCGCATCACGCGGGACCCCGCAGGCCGCTACTTGGCAATCGAGACGCCGTCGAACTCCTTGCGGTCGATCTTGCCGTCGCGGTTTTTGTCGAGCGTGTTGAAGGCCCGGGTCAAGGTCGGCACCAGCGACGCCTCGGATTTGGTGATGGCGCCGTCGTTGTCCTTGTCGAGCGTCTCGAACGTGTACTTCGCTCCGCCGCCGCTGCCTGGCGCACCGGATGCCGTTGGCGCGGAGGGCTGTACCGACGGCGCGGGTGCGGGCTGCGGCGCCGGCTGCGGCTGAGTTGGCGACATCTGTGCCAGCGCGCTTCCGGCGGCGAATCCAAGCGCGGTAAATGCGATCAACGATTTGCTTTGCGGTTTCATGGCTGCTCCTTTGCGGTATGAACAGGACTGCAGGCAGGAGAACCGCAGGATGCGTGCCAACAATTCAAACGCACGCCATATCAGTGCGTTGCGGCAGGAATGCCCGCAACGCCGTCCATGCCATTGGAATTGTTCTGTTGCGCGCCGACGACGTTACGGCCGCGGTCTGACCGGACGAGATGCTTTCAGGCGGCCGGTACGAGCGTGCGCAGCAGTTCTTCCTGCACCACGCGCGCCTTGCCGCGGCGCGGGGCGGGCGGCTCATAGGCGCCCTCGGACCCCATGACCCAGGCCTGGTTTGCGTCATCCAGGTAGGCCTGCAGTCCCTCGCGGATCACGCGCGCCTTCAGTGTCGGATCGAGTACCGGGATCCCGAGCTCGATGCGGCGGAAGAAATTCCGGTCCATCCAGTCGGCGCTGGAGAGGAAAACTTCCTCGGCGCCTTCGTTCAGGAAGTAGCAGATGCGCGTGTGCTCGAGGAACCGGCCGACCACCGAGCGCACGCGGATGTTCTCCGACAGGCCCGGCACGCCCGGCCGCAGCGCGCACACGCCGCGCACGATCAGGTCGATCTGCACGCCAGCCTGCGAGGCGGCATAGAGCTCCTCGATCAATTCGGGCTCGAGCAGCGCGTTCATCTTGGCGATGATGCGCGCCGGCTTGCCTTCCTTGGCGATGCGCATCTCGTTGCGCACGGCCGCCACCACGCGCTTGTGCAGCGTGAACGGCGACAGGCCCAGGTGCTTCATGCGGCTCGATTTCCCGAGTCCGGTGAGCTGCTTGAAGACTTCGTTGACGTCCGAGCAGATTTCCTCGTGCGCGGTCAGCAGGCCGAAGTCGGTGTACTGGCGCGCGGTTCGCGGGTGGTAGTTTCCGGTCGACAGGTGGGCATAGCGCCGCAGCACGCTGCCCTGCGGCCCGTCCTCGCGGCGCACCACCAGCGCCATCTTGGCGTGCGTCTTGTGGCCGACCACGCCGTAGACCACGTGCGCGCCGACTTCCTCCAGCCGGGAGGCCCAGGTGATGTTCACTTCCTCGTCGAAGCGCGCCATCAGCTCAACGACCACCGTTACTTCCTTGCCCTTGCGCGCCGCCTCGATCAGGATCTCCATCAATTCCGAGTCGGTGCCGGTGCGGTAGACGGTCTGCTTGATCGCGATGACGCGCGGATCGGTGACCGAGGTGCGAATGAACTCGATCACCGGCGCAAAGGATTCGTAGGGATGGTGCAGCAGCACGTCCTGCTTGCGCAGTACCGCATAGATGTCCTTCTGGCTGGCGAGCGCTGCCGGCATCGCGGGCTGAAACGGCGCGTATTTGAGTTCCGGGCGTTCGACCCGATCGCAGACTTCGCGCAGGCGGTAAAGGTTCACCGGCCCGTCCACGCGGTAGAGATCCGCTTCGGACAGCCCGAACTGCTGCAGCAGGAAATCCGCGGTCTGCTGCGAGCAGTTGTCGGCGACCTCCAGGCGTACCGCATCGCCGAAATGGCGGTGCATCAGTTCGCCCTGGATCGCGATGCGCATGTTCTTGATTTCCTCCTCATCGACGAAGAGGTCGGAGTTGCGCGTCACGCGGAACTGGTGGCAGCCGGTCACCTTCATGCCCGAGAACAGCTCGTCCACGTGTGCATGCAGGATTGACGACAAGAACACGAAGGCGTATTCGGCGCCCGCCACGTCGGCGGGCAGGCGGATGAGCCGCGGCAGCGCGCGCGGCGCCTGCACGATGGCCGCGCGCGAGTTGCGGCCGAAGGAATCGCGGCCCTCCAGTTCGATCGCGAGGTTCAGGGACTTGTTCAGCACGCGCGGAAACGGGTGCGCGGGATCGAGGCCGATCGGCGTCAGCACCGGCAGCAATTCGCGCATGAAGTAGTCGCGGATCCAGGCACCCTGCGGTCCGGTCCAGTCCTCGCGCCGCGGGAAGATGACGCCCTGCTTCACCAGCGCCGGCAGCAGCACGCTGTTCAGCAGCCGGTACTGCTCGCCCACCAGGGCGTGCGCCTGGGCCGCGACCAGCTCGAACACCTCGGCCGGGCTGCGGCCGTCGGCGCCCGATTCCTTGATGCCCGCCTTCACCTGCTCCTTGAGGCCCGCGACGCGGATTTCGAAGAACTCGTCCAGGTTGGACGAGACGATGGTCAGGAAGCGCAGGCGCTCGAGCAGCGGCACGCTGTCGTCGGCCGCCTGCGCCAGCACGCGCCGGTTGAATTCGAGCAGGCCCAGCTCCCGGTTGAGGAAATGGGATGCCGGCAGGTTTTTCTTGACCATGGGATGAAACGGGGGTTTGCGGCTGTCGGGCCAATGCTACCCCACAAATCTTGCGCTTTTGTGACGCCGCCGCAAGCCGGATTTGCCCCATGACGCGTCGGGTGCTAGCGTCGCGCATGGCGCGCTCGGACCTGCTGGCCGCGGTCGACCTCGGCTCCAACAGCTTCCACCTGCAGGTGGGACGCGTCTCCGACGGGCAGATCTACCCGCTGGACACGCTGCGCGAGGTCGTGCGCCTGGGCGCAGGGCTGACCTCGGAGAAACGCATCGACCGCGCCACGCAGGAGCGTGCGCTGGAGGCGCTGGAGCGCATCGGCGAGCGCCTGCGCGGGCTGCCGAAGAGCGCGGTGCGCGCGGTCGGCACCAACGCGCTGCGGGTGGCGAAAAATGCGCCCCAGTTCCTGCGCGAGGCGCGCAGCGCCCTGGGATTTCCGATCGAGATCATCGCGGGACGCGAGGAAGCGCGCCTGATCTATCTCGGCGTCGCGCACGCGATGCCGCCCTCGCCGGCAAACCGGCTGGTCGTGGACGTCGGCGGCGGCTCGACGGAGTTCATCATCGGCAAGGGCCTCGAACCGCTGCTCACGGAAAGCCTCTACATGGGCTGCGTGAGCTACAGCCGCGAGTTCTTCCCGGACGGCAAGGTGGAGAAGTCGCGCATGAAGAAGGCAGAGCTCGCGGCGCGCCAGGAACTGGCCGGGATGGTGCGCGCGTACCGGGAGCGCGGCTGGGACGAGGCGGTCGGCTCCTCCGGCACCGCACGTGCGATGGAGTCCATCCTGCGCGAGAACGGTTTTGCCGAAGAGGGCATCACGCGCGAGGGACTCGACCGCCTGCGCAGCCTGCTCATCAAGCACGAGCGCGCCGACCCGGACCGCATCGCCGGCCTGCGCAAGGACCGCGCGCCGGTGCTGCCCGGCGGCGTGGCGATCATGGTGGCCGCGTTCGAGGAACTGAAGATCGAGCAGATGGCGGTTTCCGAAGGCGCGCTGCGGCACGGCGTGCTCTACGACCTGCTCGGGCGCGTGCAGCACCGCGACATGCGCGAGGCCACCGTCGCCCAGTTCATGCGCCGCTACCACGTCGACGCGGCGCAGGCCGAAAGGGTTCGACTTCTGGCGCTTAAAATTTTTGATTCAGTCAACAAGGAAAAAGAAGATCAGGAGCCGGATCGCGTCATGCTCGACTGGGCGGCGCGCGTGGCCGAGATCGGCCTGTCGGTGGCCCATGCGCAGTACCACAAGCACTCGGCCTATATCCTTTCGAACGCCGACATGCCGGGCTTCTCGCGCATGGAGCAGCAGCGCCTCGCGCGCCTCGTGCTCGCGCATCGCGGCAAGCTGGGGAAGATGCAGGATGCCGGGCTGGAGGGCAGCGACTGGACGCTCGTCTTCGCGCTGCGCATCGCGGCCCTCGTGCTGCGCAACCGCACCGACGCGCGCTTCCCGATGCTGCGCGTCGAGGGCAACAAGTCCGGCTACAGCATCGACCTCCCGGAGGCCTGGCTGGAGGAAAACCCGCTTGCGGCCGCTGCGCTCGACACCGAGCGCAGGCACTGGGAGGCGGTGGACCTGCGCTTTACGGTCAACAGCCTGTCCGAGAAAAAAGTCGCGCAGTTACGAAACTGAGGCGGGGTCGAGCCTCCGTCAGAGCAGGTCCGGCGCAAGGACCGCGCGCACCACCACCTGCGCCTGGGCATCCCGCTCGCGGTGGGTCAGCCACCACAGGCCGCCCTTTTTCACCGACCACTCGGCCTCCGCGCCGGCGAGCAACACGGCCGCGACGCGCCCCAAATCCGGCTGGTGGCCCACCACGACAAGCGCGCCCTTGTGCGTGGGCCAGCCCGCGGCCTCGAGGATGTCCGACGGCGCGGCGCCCGGCGCGAGCCGCTCGGAGATCTTGTAGCGCACGCCAAGCGCGTCCGCGGTTTCGCGCGCGCGCCGCGCCGGACTGGAAAGCACGGCGTACTTCGACGGCAGCTGCGAGATGAGCCACTTGGCCACGCGCTCCGCCTGCTTATGACCCTTGGCGGTGAGCTTGCGATCCAGGTCCCGGCCGCCCTCCGCAGCGTCCGCGTGGCGCCAGAGGATGAGGTCCATGGACTAGCCTGCCACCTTTTGCGCCGCCGCAGCAAGGCGGTTCGCAGGGAAACGGGCGACGAAGCGGCTCCCCTTGCCCGGCGTGCTGTCAATGGCGAGCGTGGCCTGGTGGCGCGCCAGCGCATGCTTGACGATCGACAGGCCCAGGCCGGTGCCGCCGGTCTCGCGCGAGCGGCCGCGGTCGACGCGGTAGAAGCGCTCGGTGAGCCGCGGCAGGTGCTCGGGGTCGATGCCGATGCCCGTGTCTTGCACCGAGAACACGCCGCCAGCGTCGGCCGAATCCCAGCGCAAGCGAATCTCCCCGCCCGCAGGCGTGTAGCGCACGGCGTTGGTCGCGAGGTTGGTGAAGGCGCTCGCAATCTCACGTTCGGCTCCGAGCAGGTCGTGCGCGTCCGAGATCTCGAGGAAAACGCGGTGCTTGCCCGCCGACAGCGCCTCGGCCTCGGCGCGCACCCGCTGCAGCAGCGGCTGCATCTTCACGCGCTCCGCGTCGGGCGGCGGTGGCGCGTGCTCGAGCGCCGACAGCGTCAGCAGATCGTCGATGAGCCTCTTCATGCGCTCGGCCTGCGGCGCCATCAGGCCGATGTAATCGCGCACGCGCGCGGCGTCCAGTTTCAAATCCTGGATGGTCTCGAGGAAACCGGCAAGAACCGTAAGCGGCGTGCGCAGCTCGTGCGACACGTTTGCGACGAAATCGCGGCGCATCGCCTCGACCTGCGTGGCACCCGTGACGTCCTGCGACAGCAGCAGGTGCTCCTCGTCGCCGAAGGACACCACCTGCAGCGACAGCGTGCGCCGGCCCCCTGGCGCGCCGAGGCGTACGGGCTCGGAAAAATCGCCGACGAGCAGGTACTCCACGAACTCCGGCGCCCGCACCACGTTGACGATGGGCTGATTGCGGTCGCGCTCGGGATCAAGCCCCAGATGCTCCTGCGCCGCCGCGTTGCACCAGTCGAGGCGATAGTCGGCGTCCAGCACGGCAACCCCGTAGGGCAGCGCCTGAGCGCCGCGCCGCGAGCGCACCATGATTTGCGCGAGCTCGCGCCGGCGCTTGAGCGTCGCGCGGCGGTGCCGGTGCAACGAGTTGAACACTTCGCCCCAGGCGCCCTCGGCCTCCGGTGGATCGGACAGGCGTGTTTGCGATACCCAGTGCCTGAGCTTGCGGAACTCCCGCAACTCGCGCCAGAGTACGGCCGCCAGCCCCGCCGCCAGCAGCGCGAGGGCAATGTCGAGCCCGCTCATGGAAGCGCGCGACCTCAGCCGCGGCTCATGGCCGCGGCTGTGTGGGAAGAGTCGGAGCGCAGCGTGTAGCCGCTGCCGCGCACCGTCTCGATGAGCGCGTCATGACCGGTGGGAGAAAGCCCGGCACGCAGCCGGCGGATGTGCACGTCGACCGTGCGCTCCTCGATGAACACATGGTCGCCCCATACTTCGTCCAGCAACTGGGCGCGCGAGTACACTCGGTTCGGGTGCGTCATCAGGTAGTGCAGCAGGCGAAACTCGGTCGGCCCGAAGGCGAGCGGCTCGCCGTTGCCGGTGACGCGGTGCGCGCCGGGGTCCAGGCGCAGACCCGCGATTTCCACCGGCGCATCGCCGTGCTGCGGCTTCCTTCGACGCAGGACCGCGCGAATGCGCGCAACCAGTTCCTTGGTGGAAAACGGCTTGGTGATGTAGTCGTCGGCGCCCGCCTCCAGGCCGGCCACCTTGTCGGGCTCCTCGGCGCGCGCAGTGAGGAAAATCAGCGGCAGGTCGCGCGTGCGCGAGTCGCCACGCAGACGGCGGGCAAGAGCGACGCCGGATTGACCCGGCAGCATCCAGTCGAGCAGCACCACGTCCGGCAGGATATCGGCGAGCAGCCTGCCCGCGTCCTCTGCCGTGCGCGCGCGCAGCGTTTCGAACCCGGCGTGCTCCAGGTTCACCGCGACCAGCTCGAGAATCGCCGGTTCGTCCTCGACGATCAGTACCGTGGCCGGCATGGGCTTCGATCTACTCCTTGGCGATCTCGCGTTCGATGTCGGCGAACGAGGTATGCCGGACATCGGTGCCTTTGACGATGTAGATCACCTGCTCGGCGACGTTCTTCGCGTGATCGCCGATGCGCTCCACCGCCTTCGCCACCCACACGGTCTCCAGCGACGTGGAAATCGTGCGCGGGTCCTCCATCATGTAGGTGATCAACTGCCGCAGCACCG